>Ga0224496_10001274_pt1 | contig 15853 bp, 13 predicted proteins | sample SF_Jul11_sed_USG_2_FD_168127 | JGI IMG/M metagenome (GOLD analysis project Ga0224496, IMG submission 168127) | Sediment microbial communities from San Francisco Bay, California, United States - SF_Jul11_sed_USGS_8_1 | ecosystem: Environmental > Aquatic > Marine > Sediment | place: USA...
AGCTCACTCAGACCCCAAACGATGATGCCGAAGCCGAGCGCTACGTCGGTGAGTTGCCAGACCCGGAACGTCCGAAGACTCGTGAACAGCTGCGGATCGACTGGTTTGACAAGCGGATGATCGAACGTGCCTTCGTCGACTTCGCGGATCGTCTGTTCCATGTTCGGCCGGATCACCGCCCGCATCACGCCGCCGAGCGCCAGGTGCACCCCGAGCACTACCAGCAGCTCGGCGCGGGACCAACCTCCCAGCTCGGTCGTATAGGTGAACACCAGCTGGATGGCGACGATGCCGGTCAGCAGCTGCAGGCTGGATTGCACGAGCTGCACGAAGAAGTTGATCCGGTACTGCATCTCGTATTGAGCGGTCAGCTTCACGAACAGCCAACCGAGGCGCATCGCCCTCATGATCCCACCGCCGTGTACCGGCGAACCGCCCGCTTCCAAACCAGGCCGATGCTCGTAATGAGGAGCAGGAACCAGCCGGCCTGGAACATCCAGCCGGTGAACACGTCAGGAGAGTTCAACCGACCGATGATCACTTCGATCGGGAACTGGAACGTCCACTTGAACGGAAGGACATCCGAGACCGACTGCACCCACTCGGGCATCACCGACATCGGAACGAGCCGACCCGACAGAAGAATCTCGCTCATGATGATGATCTCGAACAAGGCCGCCACCCTCGTTGTCCAGAAGCCGATGAGACCGATGAGGAACTGGTAGCTGGCCCGTACGAAGTAGGCGCCCCAGAGCGCGAAGAAACCGAAAACGAACGTGCGCCAGGTGAGCACGATGTTCGGACGGAACACGAGGAAGAGCATCCCACCGATGGGCAGCCACATCGTGAACCACAGCAGTTTCATGCCGGCGAAGTTCATCGTCGACCGCCAATAGACGCTGGTCGGATGCATGAGCAGGTGCGACACCCGCCCGAACTGAATCCACCATTCCCACACGTATGGCGTCAGGGCCAGGTTCATGGCCCGCACGAGCGTCCAGACGACGTAATAGGCGACGATCTCGTCTCCCGAATAACTGCCAATCGACCCGGACTCAAGCGAGACGGTCCGCCATACGACGAGCAGAACGATCGGTTCGATGAGGAAGCCCAATAGCTGAAGGAAGCCGACGATGCGGAACTGCATCTCTTGAAGAAGCCCGACCCGGGCTTCGGCCCAACCGACCGCCATAAGGCCGCGAACGTTCATGATTCGTCGGCGGTGAACGCCATGTCGATGATGTCTTCGAGCGGCACGTTTTCGATGCTCAGGTCGTAGACCCCGCGGCGGAGAAGCAAGGACGCGACGTCGGCCACATTGTCGTTGGGTACCTTCAGAATGGTTCGCTCTGGCGAGCCTTCTACAGAATCGCTCAGCTGAACCATCTCTTCTGACACCTCGTTGCCGCCAAACGAGATGAGCCGATGCGACACGAACTTGCTGCGCAGACCGCCGATGTCACCGTCGTAGAGAATCGCCCCTTCGTGGATGACAATGATCCGATCACACAAAGCTTCAACGTCGGCCATGTAGTGGCTGGTCAAGATGATCGAGGCGCCCGACTCTTTTTGATAGTTGGCGATAAAGCCGCGCAGGCGTTTCTGCATCGTGACGTCGAGGCCAAGCGTTGGCTCGTCGAGGAACAACACCTCAGGCGCATGCAACAACGATGCGATGACCTCGACCTTCATACGCTCGCCCAATGACAGATTGCGGATCGGCTTCGTGACCAGATCGGCGACGTCGAGCAGTTCGATGAACTCATCCCGTCGCCGTTGAAAGTCGACCTTCGGCACCTGGTAGATCGCTCGCTGCAGCTCGAAGCTATCCATCACAGGCAGGTCCCACTGCAACGAGTTCCGGTTGCCCATCACGAGCGCGATCCGCCGTCGGTAGTCCTCTTCTCGCAGGCGCGGGTCGTGGCCTAGAACCCGGGCCTGGCCGGAGGTTGGATACAGAAGCCCGGACAGCATCTTGAGCGTCGTGGACTTGCCGGCTCCGTTCGGGCCGAGAAAGCCGATCAGCTGACCTTCCGGTACCTCAAACGACACTTGATCGACGGCCAGCACTTCGCGGAACTCTCGTTTGAACAAGCTCCGAACCGAATTGCGAAGCCCTGACTCCCGCACAGGGACCTTGTAGGTCTTGGACAGATCAGTGACTTCGATCGCAGGCATGGGCTTAGAGAGTCTGGCATACCCGGCGGTTGCTGGTCGGCCCATTATGGATTGCCGGCTTGGCTGGCGCCAAACGAAGTTCTGCTATCGGGGACCGTCCGCGACCTCGTCGCCGGCTCAGGTCTTGAGTTCGTCGACCGCCGAAGACATCAGCTCAAGGGTGTGCCAGGCGAATGGCAGGTCTACGAGGCGGTCTAGCTCGCCTGGGCCACCATTTTGGCGACATCGAAATCGATCTTGGTGTCGGACTCCGAGATCTCCCACAGCTTGGCAAGGTCGGAAGGCTTGCGGAGGCGGGCGCCAACTTTGCCAACCACCGGCACACCTCGCATGACGTACTTCGGCCGATACAGCGTGCCGCCAGGAGCAGCCGGGTCAGTTCCGGCCCGTAGCTGCGGTAGAGCACCACGAGCCGCCGACTGGCCGACGATCGGCGTGGTCATCTCAAAGAAGCGGCTCCGGGCTGCTCCCTTGGTGTTCGTTGAACTCGTAGCCTGAAGGTCCGTATCTGAGAATCCCGGATCGGCCGCATAGACCTTCACGCCGGAGCCCGCCGCCGCCAACCGCTTGTTCAGTTCGAGCGTGAACTGAAGGTTGGCGAGTTTTGAATAGCCGTAGGCCCGCCACGAGTCGTACACGCCAAGATGATGCGGATTGTCCAGGTCGTATTCGCCTGCCGCGAAACGAGCCGTCGAGGTCGTGTTGACAATGCGACCATCAGGTGCCGCCAGCAATGCCGGGAGCAGTCGGGCTGTCAGCGCAAAGTGTCCGAGATGGTTGGTTCCGAATTGCATCTCGAACCCGTCTTCGGTTTTCCACTCGGGAGTGGCCATAACGCCGGCGTTGTTGAACAGCATGTCGATAATCGGATGCGCCGCGAGCACACCTGAAGCGAACTCCTCAACAGCAGCAAGGGAGCTGAGGTCGAGTTTGCGGACCTCGAGTGACGCACCGGGAATCTCCGCTCTCACGTCGGATTCGGCTTTGGCCGCTTTGTCGAGATTGCGAGCACCGATGACCACGTGAGCGCCTTTGCGGGCCAATTCACGAACGGTCTCAAGGCCGAGGCCGCCATTACCTCCAGTAACAACGGCAACTTTTCCGGTTTGATCAGGAATATTGGCTGCGGTCCACGGCATGGGCACACCTTCAGTCGAGGGGCGACTGTCCGGAAAGACGGTCGGAGTCAGACCTCATTATGAATGCACAGTGCTCCCAGGCCAACTCGTGCCGCGGTCAGCGGTCGACGTGTATGTTTGATGAGGTTGGGAGCCGATCGGCTCCCGGAAGGAGGGACAGATGTCCACAACCACCCGCCGGATGCTTCTCCTCGCATCCGCCCTGTTGCTAGGCCTGGCCACCGTGGCGGGACCGGCTACAGCCGCAACCGGGTTTCTTACCGCAAACGACCCTTACATCACGCTCACCGCCGATGCCCCGGCCGGATCGACGGTGACCGCCATCATCAGTGGTGGTGACCAGGTCGGCGACTTCGAGTTCACGGGACTCCCAGACGGACTCGGCCACGTGCCCGGCGATGGCACCGTCGATGTCTACGTCGCTCACGAAGAGACAACCGTGCCGTTCTTCGGAACCGCCAACTTCCAAAACGCGTCCGTATCGCGGCTGACGCTTGACACGACTACGGGGGCGGTCCTCTCCGCAGCAGTCGAACTGTCACCAGCGGAAGGCTTCCTGCGTTTCTGCTCGGCCTTCATGGCGGGACCCGAGCACGGATTCGAGACTTACACGTTCTTCGTCAACGAGGAAAGCAACGACATCGTCGAGGTCCCCGCCGGGGCTGTGTACGGCGCCGATCCCGCCTTCGCACCGGACAATCTTCGCCAGGGCGGATATGCGATTGCCCTGCGAGCGGATGGAAGCGAAGACTTCAGCGTTCTGGCCGGACTCGGCCGACTCAATCACGAAAACACCGTGGTGGTACCCGCGTGGGAGAACAAGAAGGTCATTTTGACCACAGATGACACCTTTGACGGACCGTCGGCCCAGCTTTACATGTCGATCGCCAACGACGAAACCCGCGTGTGGGACGACAAAGGCAGCCTATGGGCGTTCCGGGTAACCGCCACGGACGCAGGGAAGGTCGACGCGGGCGACGCCTTCAATGGGGCGAACGACTACCTCGACCTTCAGCCGGGAGAGGTCTTCCAGGGTGAGTTCATTCGAGTCCCGAAACAGATCGCCGAGGGCCAGACCGGAATCGCTCCCCAGGCAGCACTCGAGGAATGGTCGAACGCCAACAACGTCTTCCAGTTCATCCGGCTTGAAGACCTCGCCTACGACAAGAACGATCCAAGCGTCGTGTACATCGCCGACACCGGACGCAGCCGGGTGGTCCCCGACCCCGCTACCGGCCGGATGGTGAGAGGGCCCGGAGGAACGGTCGGCCTCGCTGACAACGGAAGCGTGTTTGTCATGGAGTTCAACGAGAAGAACCCGCACAAAGTTGATGCGTTCTATGTGCTCGCTCAAGGCGACCAGCCAGGAAACGATCTCTACGTGCCGTTCGTCTCGCCCGACAACATGGACACGAGTCCCAACAGCCTCATGGTTCAAGAAGACGCCGACAACGCTCGTATCTGGCACATGGATCTCGACTCCGGCGACTGGACGGCCATCGCGACCGTGAACGACCCGGACGGCGAGTCCTCCGGGATCCTATGGGCTGCCGATTCCTTTGGCGAAGGCGCCTGGCTTCTTGATGTCCAGGCTCATGGACTTGACCCGGTGAAAGAACAGGTCATCGACCCGACGCTCACGCTCGTCCAGGAGGACGGCCAGTTACTCATAATGAGGATCCCAGGTTCCTAGTCGATTGGGCGGCCGCCGACTGAGGCCGGCGGCCGCCCTTCACACCGCCATTTGCGCCAAAGGGTGGGACTCTGAGTACAGGCGCTAGATTCCCCAGGCCAGGGAAGGCGGACGTTGCTCGAACTTACCAACCTCACCAAACGCTACGGCACCGTGCAAGCACTCGATGGCTGCACGTTCGCCGTTCGACGAGGACGAATGCTGGGTTTCGTAGGTCCGAATGGGGCCGGAAAGACCACCACCATGCGGTGCGTCTTCGGGCTGGTGAAGCCAGACGCCGGCTCGGTGACGTGGAAGTCACAACCAATCGGCCCAGCCGACCTCCTGACGTTTGGCTACATGCCCGAACAGCGGGGCCTATACCCGAAGATGCGCATCGCCGACCAGGTCGCTTACTTCGGCGAACTTCATGGACTGAGTCGTTCCGAGTCAAAGGCAGCCACTGAGAGCTGGCTCACGCGGCTCGGACTCGGCGAACGACTTGATGACCGGCTCGAACAACTGTCGCACGGGAATCAGCAGAGGGTTCAGCTGGCCACCGCTCTCGTACACGACCCTGACCTCCTGGTACTTGACGAACCATTTTCGGGCCTCGATCCGCAGGCAGCCGACTTGATGTCGGAAGTACTACGAGAGCGATCCGCCGCCGGGGTGGCCGTAGTCTTCTCCAGTCATCAACTCGACCTCGTCGAAGACCTGTGTGAAGACGTGGCAGTTATCAACGTCGGCCGAATCGTGCTGACCGGGGATCTGGCCGAACTCAAGCGAGCCTCATCGGTACGTCGTCTTCATGTGTCCACGGCTGGCAGTGACCACGGCTGGGCGAGACATCTGCCCGGTTTGATTTCAGTCGAACAAAACCACCAGGGCGTGGTCGCCATCATCGAATCGGGCGTCGATCCGGCGACGCTGCTCGCCGCCGTCGACGGCTCGATCGAAAGCTTCAGCTTTTCGCCGCCTTCCCTCACCGATCTGTACCGGGAGGCCGTCCAATGACCAGCTGGAGAGCGATCGGCCTGGTGTGGCGACGCGAGGTGACCGAGCGGATTCGGTCAAAAGTGTTCATGATCGGAACGGCCGCCACGCTGCTCATCATCACGGCAATATTCGTGATCCCTCAACTCGTGAACCCTGGACCCGATGAAGTCTCCATCGGTGTGATCGGAGCGGACTCTGCTCCGATCATCGCCACGGCCAGGCTGCTGGCCGGCCCGGATGACTCCATCGAACTGAAAGTACTCGAATACGACGACATGGCCGGCGCCGAAGCCGCCGTCGAAGACGGCACTATCGAAGCTCTGCTGATCGATGGCACCGATCTCGTGACGTTGGGCCAAGGAAGCTTCTCATCGAACGTCGGGTCCGAATTACTACAAGAAGCAGCCGCCGCCAACGCCGTTGAACAACTCGTGGCCGAGACCGGCATGACCTCCGAGCAAGTGATCGAGCTAATGACTGGCGAACTGCTTGAAACGCGCACCCTTTCCGGCGTGTCGGCCGACGACCCGACCCGTGAGATCGTTGCCTACGCGGGACTCATGTTGATGTATATGGCGATCCTCATGTACGGCACGTGGACGCTGGCGGGCGTCACCGAGGAGAAATCCAACCGGGTAGTTGAGATCCTCGTTTCGACGATTCAGCCCTGGCAACTGCTGACCGGAAAGGTCACCGGGATCGGCACACTCGCGATCGGCCAATTCGCACTCACTGTCGGATACGGCCTCGCTCTCTCGCGTCTCACTGGATCGGTCGACCTAGCCGATGTGCCTTTGGATTCGGCCGCCATGGTCATCCTTTGGTTCGTCCTGGGATTCGCCATCTACTCGGTGATGTTCGCCGGGGTAGGGGCGCTCGTCAGTCGGGCCGAAGACGCCTCGTCGGCGTCGACGCCCGTGACGATCGCCGCCGTCGGGTCCTTCATGATCACGATCGTGACGCTCAATGAGCCTTCGGGGCTGACCGCCCAGATTGCCACGTTCGTGCCATTCACCGCCCCCTATGTCGTGCCCGTCCGGTTCGCTCTCGACGCCATCGCCTGGTGGGAAATCGTCTTCGCCGCCCTCATCACGATCGCGACCGCCTATCTCCTCATCCGAGTGGCCGGCCGCATCTACCGGGGAGCCCTGTTGTCCTATGGGGCCCGGCTCAAACTGCGCGAAGCCTGGTCAAGCGCGACCGACACATAGCCGGTCAGACGGTCACCGACATAACTGGCCAGACCACCTTTGTCTCCCACTTCCGGGGGTCTGGCTGATCCGCCGGGTCAGTCAGGTAGAACTCCCACATATCGTCCGCTGGTACCAAATTGTGTTCGGACATCCACTCGACCATCTCGTTGTAGGTTTGCTCGAGCGTGTCATAGGGGCCGACGTGAACGGCTTCGACGGCTTCGGTAGCCGGCAGAGTTCCGGCGACGATGTCGTCATGGCCCTCAGTCGGTTCGGCAATCGGAACTCCCGCCTCCACATCGACGATATCGGTGGGCATCCCCCGGTACCGGCCGAACGGCATTCCGGAAACGGCCACGCCCTCGCGACCGATCTCGCCGTACAGGCGCCCGTATGACTCACCAAAAAACTCTTTCATGCGGTTGAGCGGAACGGTTGACCGGATTCCAATCGTCGGCACTTCCGGCTGGGGAACTATCGCGCACTCGACCATGTCACCTCCTCGTGACTAGCTGGCACCAGTATGCGGCCGGATCCCGCTGACGCCGAGAGGTCCAAAGTCACCAGAACTTACGCGTCGGCCGGCTCCTTCCGGATGAGAAGTTCGAAGGTCTCGTTCGACCAGCCAACCTCGAAATCGCGATCAATGGCGAGGCGATCTTGTTCGTCGACCTCGGTGCGCCGTACCACCAGCACGTCGAACTGCGAACCCGGGTTGAGCGGATCGGCTTCGGCAACCTGTACCGCCCGCCGATCCGTGTACAGCATCATCGAGCGAGCCTTGAAAAACCCGATTACGTCCGCTTCGGCTGTGTGGACGCGGACTGCCGCGAACATCTCGACCGCATCGGCGCGGTTCGGACCCTCTTTGACCACGCCGTTGAACTGATCGGCCCGTTCGGCTTCCTGAACGGCGTTCACTCCGTTGAGCCAGACAACCGGGGTTAGAGCCAGGATGACGGCAACAGTCGCCAACCGCGAAAGCGAAGTGTCACGGCGCGTGGGCCCGAAGGTCGGGATCATGAGCGCTCCCAGCAGGAGGAGCGGCACGGCGGTGGAAAAATAGCGCCCGGATGGCACGAAGAACATTCCACCGACCACCATGACCGCCAGCAGATAGCCAACGATCGGAAGGTGCTTTCGCCAATCCGATCGAAGCGCCAACGCCCACCCAAAGAAACCGAGCGAGACGAAGAGCCATCCGGCCACGGAGCTGTCGAAGCCCACGATCTCGCCGATCCGCTGCGCAATCACATTGGCGTATCGAAAAAGATTCCCAATGGTGTTCTCGGGATAATGCGGTAGCAGCGTGCTTGGAAGCACGAGTTGGAGCAGCAGGACCGCCAAACCGAACACCGCGAACGGGGCAAGGGCGAGCCAGCGGCGATCCCGGTCGGCGTAGACCCGATCCGCGACAAGCGCCAGCCCGATCGCACCCACCAACGCCAGTCCTTCTCGCCTCGTTGAGAACGCGGCGGCGGCCAGCACTCCGGCAGCTACTCCCGGACGCCACGAGGCCAACCAACGACCCCGGTTGCGGTCAATGACGATCAGCGTCGCAAACGCGAAGAGCATGAACGGCAGTTCGGTGTGCAGCTGTTCGGTCCAATCGATGTAGATCGGACTCGTCCCGATGGCGAGCAACCCGACCAGCGCCGTCAGTCGCCCAACCCGCTGTAGCGCGAACCAGTACCAGAACGCCAACGCGAGAACATAGAGAGCAATGCTCACGAAGAACAGTTGGTCAATGTTCAAACCGACGATTCGAATGGGGATCGCCAGGATCAGCGGCCAGCCCCACGGATAAATCGGCGGGGAGAAGTTCGACTTGTAGGAATGATCGAGCATGTACTGGTTGTCGGCGATCACCTCGCGTACCGACAGATCACCGAAGAGGCTGGACGCCTGGCGCAGATACAGCGCAAAGTCATCACCCCAATAGTGGCCAGGACGATGGGTCCGCCAGGCCAGCCAGGCCAGCCCGAGCAACACGATGCCTGTCCCGGCGCGGCGCAACCAAATCTTCATCACACCGCTACTTTATGGTGTTCTAGTCAGAACTCGCCGTCAGGCGGCCCGACGATAGGCACCGGGGCGCACGCCCATCACTCGAACGAATGCATTGCTGAAGGCGGCGTCGGTTCCATAGCCGACCTGCCGGGCCACGGCCGTTACCGACATCCCGTGCTTGCGAAGCAGTCGGGTCGCCAGGTGCACCCGCCACCTCGTCAGATACTGCGAAGGAGATTCGCCGACGAGCTGTTTGAACCGGGCAAAAAACACCGATCGGGACACCCCGACCAGCCTGGCCAGTTCGCCGGCGGTCCACGGATGTTCGGGGCGACTGTGAATCATGCCGAGAGCTCGGCTGATCTCCCGATCGCGCAACGCACCCAGCCAACCGACGTCGTTCCCAGGCAGTTGAGAGATGTAGTCCCGGATCACATAGATGATGAGAACGTCGGTGAGCCTGGCGACCACGGTTTCGCTGCCGGGGACGGCGTCGTCGACTTCCTCGGCGATTAGCCCGATCAAGGTTTCTACCACCCGGGCGATGGATCCATCGGCATCACGAACGTGGATCAACGGCGGCAACATCGAAAACATCGGATGGGCTTCCCCGCTCTCAAACTCAACGGTTCCACAGATCAAGGACGTCTCGGCGCCGTCGCCCTCGACGAGCAGATGACCCATCCCGGCGTCGTCCACAGTGGTGAGTTGCCCGATGGGAACGGTCGGGCGGTCCCGTCGATCCGTGAGCAGATGGTTGTCGCCGAACGGCATGAGCACGACGTCGCCGGGTTCAAGGATCACCTCGTCGGGCCGATCAGCCAGGCGGGCGTGAACCTGTCCGCTGACGACGGCGTGGAAGATCCCTTGGGAGGTTCGGCCTGATTCAACTCCCCAAGGAGCTGACAGTGACGCCCGGGAGAACACCGACCCCCGCATCTGGACCGAATCGAGTACCTCGGTAAGTGCATCAATCATGGAAGGGCGTTCTGTACGTTTCGATAGAAGAAACGGACGATTACCTATTTCGTCGTCCGAGTTCTCAGATTACGTTGTTCACAGCAAGCCGTCAATACCTGGAGGAACATCATGCGAAAAGCCCCGATCGCTGCAATTGCCAACTTCTTCTTACCCGGTCTCGGTTATCTCATCATCGGAGCGAAGCGAGGCCTGGCCGTCCTCTGGCTGGTCGGTGTGATTGGTCTCACCTACGTCGAGTTCGGCATCCAGGAATCCGAGCCGACTCTGTACACGATCATGTTCGTCTCTGTTCTGATCATGAACACCGCCTTTGCCGTCGATGCCTATCAATTAGCGAAACAGGAGTAACCGGCACGCCGGGGGCGGCTCGTCGGGTAGGTTCGTCGAGCATGGATATCCGCAACGTTTCCGTCGAAGACTTCCTCGTGTGGCCCGACGATCAACCCGACGACGCTGAGGCAATCAAGGCGCTCATTGATGCGGGAAGAGCCCAGCCCGACTGGTTCTACGTCGGCTATCTCGACGGCCGGCCGTCGATGCGGATCGGTTACCGAACAAGCCCATTCTTAGCCAACCCTGCCCACTCTGGCACCTTGTCGGAAACTCGATTATTCGCGGTCGGTCGTGAAGGAACCGAACACACCGACGAATACCGGGCGTTCATCGACGCGACTCTTCCGTCGGGCCTTCCCGACGATGTGCGTCTGCTCGAGACCCGCCTGCGCGAATCCAAACATGCCGATGCCGAGACACGAGCCACACAGCTCGAGGAGATCGGATTCCGATGCCTTATGGAGAAGACCGGTTACGTCAGGTCAGGTGGCGAACTGCCTCCACCTCGACCGGGCATTCACTTCAAGACGGTCGAAGATGTCGGGCGCGATGCGTTTACACGGCTGATCGCCATTGTCGGAGGCGATGGACTCGACCGGGAGATGGCCCACTATCAGTCACACATGGATATCCAGCACTGGGCGGAGGAACATGTGCGCTACCTGGGGGATCAGAATGACCTGCTGATGATCGGTTATCTCGACGGCCGGCCAATCGGGTTGGTAGGACTCAACGATCCGGGTGCCGAGCCGTACCTGTCGTTCATCGGAGTGGTCCCCGACCAGCGCGGCAACGGCTACGTCGACGATCTCGTTCGGCATGGAACGAACGTAGCTATCGAACGAGGATGGAACCCGTTGCGGGCGGAAACGGATATGGGCAACCTTCCGATGCGTCGTTCGTTCGAGAGGTGCGGATATCGGATGGAGCCGGGCACCCGGCTGTGGGGCCATCTCTTGGACATTTGAGGCTCGATCGTTCGGAATCCGGCAGATTCGCGCTAGCCAACGGGATCTCGGTATGCGAACATATGTTCGATGGCGCGCATCGGAAAAGAAACTCGCAGCGAGGCAACGATCCTCCACGCCGATCTCGACGCTTTCTATGCCTCCGTCGAACAACGCGACAACCCGGAGCTACGTGGCAAGCCAATCCTGGTCGGTGGAGGCGTGATCCTGGCGGCCAGCTACGAGGCCAAACGATTCGGCGTCAAGACGGCGATGAGCGAGCGAAAAGCGAAAGAGCTCTGCCCGCAGGCGATCGTGGTCCATCCCCGATTTAGCGCCTATACCGAGGCGAGTCGAGCAGTTTTCGACGTCTTCGATGATACTTCGCCCATCGTCGAAGGCCTATCGATCGACGAAGCGTTCATCGACGTCGGTGGACTCGGCAAGATCGCCGGCAGCCCCGAACGCATCGCCGCCTGGTTGCGAGCCGAGGTCAAAGACCGGGTCGGTCTCAACATCACCGTTGGCGTGGCCAGAACCAAGTTCCTCGCCAAAGTCGCGAGTGCTGTTGCCAAGCCAGACGGCCTGCTCGTAGTGGATCCATCCAAGGAGACCGAGTTCCTGTACCCACTCCCCGTCCAGGCGTTATGGGGCGTTGGCAAGGTGACCGCTGAGAAACTGAACGATTGCGGGCTGTACACCGTCGGCGATGTTGCAGCCGTCCGCCCGGACACGCTCGTTTCGTTTTTGGGGAAAGCGAGCGGTCGACACCTGTACTCGCTCGCCCACCATCAAGACCCCCGTCGAGTCGAAACCGGAAAACGGCGCGGGTCGGTTGGGTCTCAGCAGGCTCTCGGCCGGTCGAAGAAGACGCCCGATGAACTCGAATCGCTGTTGCTGGGAATCGTTGATCGGGTCATGCGCCGGTTGCGTACGGGCCATCGGATCGGACGGACTGTCGTTCTACGAATGCGATTCGACGACTTCACGAGGGCGACGCGATCGAGAAGTTTGAGGTGGCCAACGGGCACCACCGAGCCAGTTGCCGCCGTGGCCCTCGCATTGCTCCGTGAGGCGCAGCCAACCATCCGCGCCAAGGGCGGGTTGACTCTTATTGGCATGTCGATCGCCAACCTTTCTGACGACAGAGTGGTCCAGCTCACCTTCCCGCTCGCCTCCCTGCGCCAGAGGGGCGAACTCGACCACGCTTTGGACGATTTGCGCGATCGGTTTGGAAACAGAGCGATCACCCGAGCTTCGCTGCTAGGGCGCAATACCGGGTTCGAAGTACCCAAACTGCCCGACTGAGTAGGGCAGTCGGCATGGTGTACCGCGACGTTTGGCTAGCCTGCGGGCGATGTCTGCGATCGCGTCCGTTCTAGAGAACCCTGTCAATGCACTCGCCGCTGTCGTAATTCTGGCCGTCCTGGCTGCGTACGTCGCTTCCCGGCTCAACATACCTTCGATCGTGGCGCTCCTCGCCACCGGCGTGATCGTTGGTCCCGGCCTCTTGCTCCTGGACCCCGACGCTCTGGCTGGGGACCTGCTCACACCCTTTGTGTCCCTGGCAGTGGGCCTCATCCTCTTTGAAGGGGGTCTGAGCCTGCGCATGCATGAGGCCCGGAGGAACCCGCTGGTCCTGTGGCTTCTGATCACGGCTGGCGTTCTCATAACCTGGCTGATCGGCAGCGTCGCGGCGAGCGTCTTCCTTGGAGTTCCTCGCTCCATCGCCGTCTTGCTCGGAGCCATCCTCATTGTGTCTGGTCCCACCGTGATCGGGCCGATCCTGCATCATGTGCGGCCGAGCAAGACCGTGTCTTCCATCCTCAAATGGGAGAGCATTGTTATTGATCCGGTCGGTGCCATGTTGGCGGCTTTGACGTTTGAGATCATCGTTCTTGGCGCCGGCGGCGACGCCGGCACGCTGATCTCGGGCGGCCTGTTATTTGCGGCCGCCGGGGTGGGAGCGGGCTTGGTCGTGGCCGTCCCGACCGCCTTTGTTCTCCAGCGCCATCTCGTACCCGAGCGCCTGGTCCCGTTGCTCGGCATGTCCGCGGCACTTTTGGCATTCGCGCTCGCCAACGCATTCGCCGCCGAGTCGGGCCTACTCGCCACGCCAGTGCTCGGCTTTGCGCTCGCCAACTATCGTCGGGTGCGCACCGATCAGCTGATCGAGTTCTCGGAAATTCTTCAAACCCTTCTAGTCGGCGTGCTCTTCATCCTGCTCAGTGCCCGCCTCACCCGAGACCAACTCGGCTCGATTTCTTGGGGCGTGGTCGGCATCATCGCCGTGCTGGTCCTCATCGCCCGCCCGCTGGCGGTGGCAGTCTCGACGTGGCGCTCGGCGCTCAGCCGTCCGGAAAAGATCTTCCTCGCTTCAGTGGCGCCGCGCGGAATCGTCGCCGCCGCCGTGGCGTCGGTGTTCGCCCTCGAACTCGAGCACGCCGGAATCGAAGGAGCCGAGATCCTCACGCCGATCACCTTCGCGGTCATCGTTGGAACCGTGATCGTCTACGGGTTCAGCGCGGGACCGATCGCCCATCGTTTCGGCCTAGCCGAAAAGCACAGCCAGGGCTCACTCATCCTCGGTGCCGGGCCGGTAGAAGAAGCGGTCGGTCGAGTCTTGTCAGAGGTCGGATTCCCCGTGAAGTTTGCAACGACCAACTACCTCGACGAGGCGCGACTTCGTCAGCAGGGTTTTCGCACCTACTACGGCAATCTCATCAGCCATGAACTCCCCTGGGACTTCGAACTCGCCGGGCTCGGGCGATTGTTGGCTCTCACGCCCAACGACGAGGTCAATACACTCGCGACACGTGGCTTCGCCAGCCTCTTCGGACGAGCGGAAACCTACCAGCTTCCCGCTGAAGTCCGCGGCCCGGGGATCGGTAGCACCGCGGCCGAAATCGGTGGTCGCTTGCTGTTTGGCTCCCACCTCACCTACAACGAGCTTCGGGACCGGTTGCGCAAAGGCATCAAGATCCGCCAAACCACCCTCAGCGACCAGTTCACCGTCCAGGATCTGAAGTCCCAACTCGCAGAAGGCGGTGGTGTTCTGTTTCTCGTTCGGGGGCAAAGTTTGTCAATCGCTGCTGCTGACGGGCCGTCGCTGCTCGATCGCGCCCGCTCCGGTGACACCGTCCTTTGGATCCCTGCGTCAGCGCCTTCAGGTGAGGTTCAGGAAGAATAAGGCATGATGCTGACATCGACAATCAGCTCACCTCGTGTTGGGCTGGTAGCGGATATTTCTCCCCTCCCCCGGGGGGAGTGCGATGTCGGTGGTCCGAACCTTGGGCGCCGCATCATTACGAAGAAAGCGTGGACTGCCTGGCAGGTCCACGCTTTCTTCCAGTTTGTCTTTCAAAACGAGTGAGCTATTTCGCTGGTTTCTAAAATAGACTGGTTAGTCTTGCAGCGTGGACGCCATCCAAATACTGACGGAACCCCACCGGCGTGAACTTCTGCGCTTGGTGTGGGACCATGAACGATCAGCAGGTGAGTTGGCCGGTCTCTTCGACCTCACCTTTGGGGCGGTATCCCAACATCTTGCCAGACTTCGCGACGCAGGATTTGTGACGGTCAGGGCACAGGGAAACCACCGGTTTTACTCCGCAGATCGGGATCGTCTGGCTCCGTACGCGCCAATGCTTATGGCGATGTGGTCCGCCAAGCTCGACCAGCCCGGGACGGGGTAACTAATGGGGGCGCTATTCGGGGGACTCAGCGCACTCTTCATCGGTTTCTCCGATCTGTTTGGCCGCCGGGTAATGGGCGCATCGAGCGCAACGACCGCGGCCGTGACGATGCAGTTCGTCGCCATCTTTTCGTCGTTCGCTTCGATGCTGGTTGTGGCCAGCGCCTTTGGCTGGCGGGACATAATCATCGGAGCGTTGTCCGGCCTCGGGATGGGTACCGGTCTGGCGATGTATTACGGCGGGATCGCTCGATCGTCCTCCACCGTGGTTGCGCCGCTCGTTGGTGTCATGTCGGCGGTGATCCCCTACGGCTACACCTTGATCACCGGTGCTCGACCCTCAGCTACTGCCATCGCCGGCGCCATCGTGGCCTTTGGTGGACTGGTGCTGATCACCGCAGGGAAAGCCAAAGGCCGTGCGGCATTCGTTCGCACCGGGCTCATGTGGGGATTCGCCTCTGGACTCGGCTACGGGTTCGGCCTGAGCGTGATTATCGAGGCATCATCAGACAGTGGTGCGTGGCCGGCGGTAAGCCAGCGACTCATCGCCTTTCTACTCATGGTCGTTGTGGCGAGAGGCATCTCGGCCCCCGTCATCGCCCCGGCCGGAGTCAGGGTCAGTGCCGTTACTGCCGGAATCTTGGCGGGACTCACGACGATCTTCTACCTCATCGGTGTCCAGGCCGACGCTCCGCCAGCCGTGGTCA
>Ga0224496_10001275_pt1 | contig 15851 bp, 11 predicted proteins | sample SF_Jul11_sed_USG_2_FD_168127 | JGI IMG/M metagenome (GOLD analysis project Ga0224496, IMG submission 168127) | Sediment microbial communities from San Francisco Bay, California, United States - SF_Jul11_sed_USGS_8_1 | ecosystem: Environmental > Aquatic > Marine > Sediment | place: USA...
CCATACCCTTAAGGGAAAGCACACGGGTAATCGCTGATGTCAAGGTAGTCTTACCATGATCAATATGACCAACAGTGCCGATATTTACATGCGGTTTTTTACGTTCAAATTTCTTCTTTGCCATGTCCTTTCCTCTTTAGTTCGCTTTTGGCTTGCTCGACTTAAAGCCCTCGAATCTTTTTTATTATCTTGTCACTTATATGAACCGGCACCATATCATATGCCGCAAATTGCATTGTAAAACTTGCTCTACCCTGGGTCGCAGATCGCAGAGCGGTAGAGTATCCGAACATTTCAGCCAGGGGAACCTGAGCGCGAACAACCTGGATACCTGCTTCTCGACTGCCCATCCCCAAGATCTTAGCCCGCTTGGAATTAAGATCCGCAATCACATCGCCAAGATATGATTCCGGCAAGCTAATCTCAACGTTCATCACCGGCTCAAGCAAAACAGGGCCGGCCTCGGAAGCCCCCTTACGGAATGCCATACTGGCGGCAACCCCAAAGGCCTGATCGCTGGACTCTTCCTCATGATAAGAACCATCAACCAGACTGACCCTTACATCAACCACGGGAAAACCGACCAAAGCACCGGCATCCAAACTATCCCTGACCGCCTTTTCAATGGCCGGGATAATTTCCGGCGGAATTACATCATCGGCAATCTTACACTCAAACTCAAAACCGGCATTGCGTTCCAGCGGAGCCAGCTCAAGCCAAACATGACCATACTGGCGCTTACCACCGGCGGTTGGCGGATCAAACTTACCTTCCGCCCTAACCGGCACACTGATCGTTTCTTTGTAAGCGACCTGAGGCTTGCCGACATTTGCCGCAACCTTAAACTCGCGAATCATCCGATCGACGATTATTTCAAGATGCAGCTCGCCCATTCCGGAGATAATGGTTTGACCACTGTCTGGATCAGTCGATACCGTGAACGAAGGATCCTCGAGAGCGATCTTGGCCAAGCTGTCAAAAAGTTTCTCTTCATCGGCCTTGCCTTTCGGCTCAATGGCGACACTTATTACCGGCTCGGGAAAATCCATGGTATCAAGCATAAAAGAATCACCTGATTCACAGATCGTATCACCGGTGGTTGAAAACCTGAGCCCAACCACGGCACCGATATCGCCGGCCCTAAGTTCGCTGACCTCTTCCCGCTTATTGGCGTGCATCTTAACAATCCGCGTAATTTTTTCTTTCTTACGCTTACGCGGGTTATAGATTTTTTCACCGGCCTTCAACACGCCCGAATATACCCGGACATAGGCAAGTACACCAATAAAAGGATCGGAGGTAAGCTTAAAGACCAATCCGCTAAACTTTTCCCGGTCGCTGGCTTTTCTTGCTTCCACCGCGCCATCATCATTGACCCCCTCCACGGGAGGAACGTCAAGAGGCGACGGCAAGTAAGCAACTACAGCATCCAGCAGCGGCTGCACCCCTTTATTCTTAAAAGAACTGCCACATAGTACCGGCACAACATCAAGCTTAAGAGTTGCACTCCTGATTGCCTGATTGATCTCATCAACCGACACAGGTTGCTCATCAAGGAATTTTTCCATGACCCCATCATCGAAGTCGGCCAACTTCTCGATAAGGGCCATCCGTGCGGCCGCAGACTCTTGTTTGAGTTCATCGGGTATCGACTCTTCAGTAACAGTCAAGCCCTTTGAATCTTCATCAAAGGTGATCATCTTCTCTCTGACGAGATCAATGACACCCTTATATGTTTCTTCTTTTCCGATCGGGATCTGAACCGGCAAGGGATTTGCACCCAACCGCTCAGAGATCATCTTTATACAGCGCCCAAAATCCGCGCCGACCCGATCCATCTTATTTATAAAGGCTATCCGTGGAATACGATACGTATTCGCCTGGCGCCATACGGTTTCAGACTGAGGCTCAACCCCGCCAACCGCACAAAAGACAGCTACCGAGCCGTCCAAAACCCTCAGGCAGCGCTCCACCTCAACGGTGAAATCAACATGCCCGGGAGTATCAATTATATTAATGGTGTGGCCATGCCACGCACAGGTTGTGGCGGCCGAGGTAATCGTTATTCCCCGCTCCTGCTCCTGCTCCATCCAGTCCATGACCGCGTTACCATCATGAACCTCACCCAACTTATGGGACTTACCGGTATAAAACAAGATGCGCTCAGTAGTTGTAGTCTTACCCGCATCTATATGGGCCATTATACCTATGTTACGAAACTGCGACAGCGAATCACCTGAAGCCACTTTATTTCTTCCTTTGACATCTTTTAACGAAGACAGTCCGTTGGAGTTGCCTTCTCAACAAAGTGAGGTGTTTTACACCCTCTTCATCGTTTTGTCAACAAAGGAAAAAAAACAACCAGCTTACCAGCGATAATGAGCAAAGGCTTTATTGGCCTCGGCCATCCGGTGCGTATCCTCACGCTTCTTCACGGCAGCGCCCCGGTTGTTAAATGCATCGGTAAGCTCACCTGCAAGCTTATCAGCCATGGTCTTACCGGAACGTTTCTGCGAGAAATCAACCAGCCAACGAATAGCCAAAGCATTACGTCTCTCAGGACGAACCTCAATGGGCACCTGATAAGTTGCGCCACCCACACGGCGAGATTTAACCTCAACCCGGGGCCGAACTTTCTCCATGGCCTTCTCAAACACAACAACAGGATCAGCGTCGCTAACCCGGCTACCGATCAAATCCATTGCATCATAAAATATATCACGGGCAACGCTTTTCTTACCGTCAAACATCAAGCCGTTGATAAATTTTGAAACCAATACACTCTGATAACGTGCATCAGGGGCTATCGGACGTTTTCCAACAAGTCTTTTCCTAGGCATCTAACTTACTCCTCTAAAAACCGGTGACTTACCATCACTTAGGTCGCTTGGCTCCATACTTGGAGCGCCCTTGCTTACGATCGGCAACACCAAGAGTATCCAGGGTTCCGCGAATTACATGATAGCGAACACCAGGAAGATCTTTTACCCTACCACCGCGAATCAAGACAACAGAGTGCTCCTGCAAATTATGACCAATACCGGGAATATATGATGTTACCTCAATCCCATTGGTCAATCTGACCCTGGCAACCTTACGCAAAGCCGAGTTCGGCTTTTTCGGAGTTGTAGTATAAACACGCACACAAACACCACGCTTCTGAGGCGAACCCTTAAGGGCCGGGGTGTTTGTTTTGCTTGTCTTTCTTTTGCGTCCGTGCCTTACCAGTTGATTAATGGTTGGCATTGAAATCGACTCCCTTTATATTTTTTTATTCTTTATAGCCTCCCAAAAACCGAACTCCCAAAGGGCTCAGTTCACGGAAACGGCATATTTACCCGAAGCCCGACACATTGTCAAGGCAATTTTTAATCGTTGCCTAGACCGAGGTCATATTGTGCATAGCCGGTTCCGGCCGGCACCAACCTGCCCATGATAACGTTTTCCTTAAGCCCGCGCAAAGTATCGAGTTTGCCGGCCATGGCCGCGTTGGTGAGCACCTTGGTGGTCTCCTGGAAGGAAGCCGCCGAAATAAAACTATCGGTACTCAAAGAGGCCTTGGTCACCCCGAGCAACAGCGGCTCGGCAGTTGCCGGCAAGCCGCCTTCCTGCACGATCTTTTCGTTTTCTTCGGTGAAACGCCACCATTCAACATGCTCGCCGAGCATGAAGGTTGAATCACCTACACCGGTAATATGAACACGTCTGAGCATCTGGCGAACAATAACCTCGATATGCTTGTCATTGATCTTAACACCCTGCAGACGATAAACCTCCTGAATCTCGTTAACCAGGAACTTGGCAAGCTCCTTGACGCCCATAACCCGCAGAATGTCATTGGGATCAGGGGATCCGTCCATCAAGGCCTCACCGGCCTTAACATAATCACCCTCATGGACGCTGACATGCTTACCTTTGGGAATCAAGTACTCTTTGGCTTCACCAATTTCCGGGGTGATCACAACACGACGCTTACCTTTTAAATCCTTACCAAAGCTAACCTGACCGTCAATCTCGGTGATGACGGCAAACTCTTTGGGTTTACGAACCTCGAAGAGCTCGGCAATTCGAGGCAGACCACCGGTGATATCCTTGGTTTTGGTAGTCTCCCGGGGGATTTTACCAATTACGGAACCGGCATCAATGACATCGCCTTCATTAACGGAAATAATCGCACCAACCGGCAGTGAATAACGGGCTGGAGAGCCGGTCTTCGGCAGCTTAGCGGTTTTGCCCTTATCATCCTTCAATGAAATTCTCGGGGTATGCTGTCCGGTCCGAGACTGGACAATAACCTTACTGGACTTGCCGGTTACCGGGTCAACACGCTCCTGCATGGAGACACCCTCAAGAATGTCGCCGAATTTTACAACACCGCCGACTTCACACACAATGGGAATGGTATAGGCATCCCAATCGGCAACCAGGGTGTCGGGCATCACATCTTCGCCTTCCTTAACATAAACCTGGGCGCCATAGTTAAGAGGATAGCGCTCGCGCTCGCGACCATTGGGGCCAACGATGGCAACCTGGGCGTTACGGTTCATGACGACCATATTGCCGGCAATATTTAAAACCGCATGCATGTCGACAAACTTAACATTACCTTCGTGCTGGGTCCGAACCTCAGCCTGCTCTACACTCCTGCTCGCCGTACCACCGATATGGAAGGTCCGCATGGTCAGCTGGGTACCGGGCTCACCAATCGACTGGGCCGCAATAATACCAACCGCCTCACCCATGTTAACCATATGCCCACGGCCAAGATCACGACCGTAACAAAGGGTACATACCCCGCGCCGAGCCTGGCAGGTAAGAACGGAGCGGATCAGAACCCGATCAATTCCGGCGTCTTCAATAAGTTTAACCTTTTTCTCGGTAATCTCCTCATTGGCCTCAACCAAAACATCACCGGAGAATGGATCGATGATATCTTCCAGGGCAACACGACCAAGAATACGATCGCCAACATGCTGGATAACCTCACCGCCTTCCATGAGCGGCTGCATCTCAATGCCGTCCAGGGTTCCGCAATCCTTATCAATAATGGTCGAATCCTGGGCAACGTCAACCAGCCTACGGGTAAGATAACCGGAGTTGGCGGTTTTCAGCGCGGTATCGGCAAGACCCTTACGGGCGCCGTGGGTTGAAATGAAATACTCAAGCACGTTCAACCCTTCACGGAAGTTAGCCTTAATCGGCGTTTCAATAATGGCGCCGGAAGGTTTAGCCATCAATCCGCGCATGCCGGCCAGCTGCCTGATCTGGTCACGACTACCACGGGCGCCGGAGTCAGCCATAATGAAGATGGAGTTGAAGCTTGGCGACTCAACAAGTTTATTATCCTTGTCGCGGGTGTACTGCACACTCATTTCCGCCATCATCTCATTGGCCACATCATCGGTGGCCCGAGACCAGATATCGACTACCTTGTTATATTTCTCACCATCGGTGATCAAACCGTCCTTGTACTGTTTCTCAACAGCCAGCACCGCGTCTTCAGCCTTGGCCAAACGATCATCCTTGGTAACCGGAATCTTCATATCATTGATACAGATTGAGATCGCCGCCTTGGTTGAAAACTCATACCCCATATCCTTCAGCCGATCGGCGAGGATAACGGTGGCCTTGGAACCGGCATGCCGATAAGTGTAGTCGATAATCTTGGCCAGCTGTTTTTTACCCATGGTCTGATTAACAAGGGAAAAAGGAACATTGTCTGGCAATACATCGCCGAGCAGAACCCGTCCGACCGTACTGTCGACCATCTCCCCGCTTAATCTGACCTTAATTTTGGCCTGCAGGTGGACGACGCCATGGTCGAAAGCCATACGCACCTCGGCCGGCGAGCTGAAACACTTGCCTTCGCCCTGGGCGCCTAGACGATCACGACTCATATAGTAGAGACCAAGAACGATATCCTGGGACGGAATGATAATCGGCTCGCCATGGGCCGGAGACAGGATGTTGTTGGTGGACATCATCAACACCCGGGCTTCCATCTGGGCCTGGACGGTGAGCGGAACATGCACCGCCATCTGATCGCCGTCAAAGTCGGCGTTAAACGCCGAACAGACCAGGGGATGCAACTGGATGGCCTTCCCTTCGATCAACACCGGCTCAAATGCCTGCATACCAAGACGATGCAGGGTTGGCGCCCGGTTGAGAATAACCGGATACTCTTTAACCACATCATCCAGAACGTCCCAAACCTCTTTGGTCCCCTTCTCAACCATCTTCCGAGCACTCTTGATGGTGGTAACGTAGCCCTGCATTGCCAATCTGTTGTAGATAAAAGGCTTGAAAAGCTCCAGGGCCATCTTCTTGGGAAGTCCGCACTGATGCAAACGAAGATGCGGGCCGACCACGATAACGGTACGACCGGAGTAATCAACCCGTTTACCGAGAAGGTTCTGCCGAAAACGACCCTGCTTGCCTTTGAGCATGTCACTAAGTGACTTCAGCGGCCGCTTATTGGGACCGGTGATAACCTTCCCACGCCGCCCATTGTCAAAAAGAACATCAACGGCTTCCTGCAGCATCCGCTTTTCGTTACGGATAATGATTTCCGGGGCATCAAGTTCCAACAGCCGCTTCAAACGGTTGTTCCTATTGATCACCCGGCGGTAAAGATCATTGAGATCGGAAGTGGCAAAACGGCCACCTTCCAAGGGAACCAACGGGCGTAAGTCAGGGGGCAATACCGGGATAACCTCGAGGATCATCCAGTCGGGATGATTGCCGGAATCACGGAAGGCCTCGACGACATTGAGCCGCTTGGCCAGTTTTTTCCGTTTGGCTTCGGAGCCGGTAGTCCGCATCTCCTGCCTGATCATCACCGAGAGGGGCTCAAGGTCAAGGCTCTGCAGCATGCCCTTAATGGCGGCGGCGCCGATCCCCACCGTAAATTTGCCGGGAAAATCAAGACGTGCCTGACGGTAGTTATCTTCGGTCAACAACGAACCAACCGCGAGGGATGGCTCCTCGGACGAGGTAATTACATAGGAGTCAAAATAAAGAACCTTCTCCAGCTCCTTCAACGTCATGTCCAGCATATTACCGATCTTGCTGGGCAGACTTTTCAAAAACCAGATATGGGCCACCGGCGCGGCAAGCTCAATATGCCCCAACCGCTCACGCCGCACCTTGGACTGGATAACCTCAACACCGCATTTCTCGCAAACTACGCCGCGGTGTTTCATTCTTTTATATTTGCCGCAATTACACTCGTAATCCTTTACCGGGCCAAAAATCTTGGCACAAAAAAGGCCATCCCGCTCCGGCTTAAATGTCCGATAGTTAATGGTCTCCGGTTTTTTCACCTCACCATGCGACCAGTCACGAATCTTCTCTGGCGAAGCGAGAGAAATACGTACTGAATTAAATTTTACCGGTCCCTTTGGTTTGGAAAAAAAGCTGAAAAGTTCTTCCACGGCAGCACCTTTATCTAAATTGAATAATCTATGATTAACGCCGAAATCGATCAATAATTACTGATTATCGATCTTCTCGTCGAGCAATTCCATGTCCAGACACAAGCCCTGAAGCTCTTTCACAAGTACGTGAAATGATTCAGGCAATCCGGCCTCAAGGAAGTTATTGCCCTTAACGATCCGCTCGTAGGTTCTCGTCCTACCACCGACATCGTCTGACTTAACCGTCAGAAATTCCTGCAAGGTATAAGCGGCACCATAGGCTTCCATGGCCCAGACCTCCATCTCACCCAGACGCTGGCCACCAAACTGCGCCTTACCGCCAAGTGGCTGCTGGGTAACGAGTGAATAGGGGCCAGTGGAACGGGCATGGATTTTATCATCTACCAAGTGATGCAACTTCAGTATGTACATAATCCCGACAGTTACCTGATTGTCGAACTTCTCACCGGTTAAACCATCGTAAAGGGTGGACTGACCAACCTCGTCCAATCCGGCCTCAACCAGCAACTGCCTGATTTCACTTTCCTGGGCTCCGTCAAATACCGGGGTGGCGATATGCAAACCTTCCCCCATCCGACGGGCAAGGGCAAGAAGTTCATTATCATCGAGCCCTTCGGTGAGCTCCTGCACTTCTTCCTTGGAATAAATCTTATCAAATTTCTTTTTGATCTCGTCAAGCTGATGCTTCTCAGCCATGGCCTGAATCTGCTCGCCCAGCTTTTTGGCCGCCATCCCGAGATGAACCTCTAGAACCTGGCCCACGTTCATACGAGAAGGAACACCAAGCGGGTTCAAGACGATATCAACACTGGTGCCGTCTTCAAAATAAGGCATATCCTCTTCGGGCAGAATCCGGGAAACAACACCCTTGTTGCCGTGGCGTCCGGCCATTTTATCGCCCACGGACAACTTACGCTTGGTCGCGACATAGATCTTAACCATCCGGATAACCCCGGGCGGCAGATCATCACCTTTTTTCAAACGAGCGATACGTGACTCATAACGATCCGTAACCGACTTGACTTGACTGTCATAGCGTTCGAACAACAGCGCAACCTCGCCCTCAAGCTTGTCCTTGTCGCTATAATCGATGTTTTTAATTGCCGACAAAGAGAGCTGCTCAATAATCTCGCGGGTAATCTTCTTGCCCTTGGCCAAAACCACCTCGGACTTATCACCCTTAACTGCATCATTGGTCGTTTTGCCGGCCAGCAGATCAGCGAGATTGTTCCGCACCCCCTTTTTCAAGCAGTTAAGCTCGTCATCCATATCACGCTCAAGGCCTTTGACCTCAAACTCGTCGATGGACAAGGAACGCTCATCTTTCTCAACACCCTTCCGGGAGAAAACCTTGGCATCGATGACCACCCCTTCGGCGCCGGGCGGCACCCGCAGGGAGGTATCTTTGACGTCACCGGCCTTTTCACCGAAAATCGCCCGCAACAATTTTTCTTCCGGCGAGAGCTGGGTCTCACCCTTGGGGGTAACCTTGCCGACCAGAATATCACCTGATTTAATCTCGGCGCCGATCCGGATAACCCCTGATTCATCAAGGTTGCAAAGGGCCTCTTCGCTGACATTAGGAATGTCCCGGGTAATTTCTTCCTTACCCAGTTTGGTATCCCGGGCCACGGTCTCAAACACCTCGATATGCAGCGAGGTATAGGTGTCCTGCTTCAACAATCTCTCGCTGATCAGGATGGAGTCCTCAAAGTTGTAGCCGCGCCACGGCATAAAGGCCATGGTTACGTTCTTACCCAGAGCAAGCTCACCCAGCTCGGTGGCCGGACCATCGGCAAGGATATCACCCTTGCTTACCCGAAGTCCGGGATTAACCAGAGGCCGCTGAGTAAAGCAGGTGTTCTGGTTGGATTTTTTGTACTTATCAAGACGGTACACCCCGATCCCGGTGCTGAAACCGTCGGTGCCAGGCTTATCGTAACGAACAACGATCCGGTTGGCGTCAACCTCTTCAACAACACCGTCACCACCGGCCAGCAAGCAAACCCCGGAATCCTTGGCAACGGTCTTTTCCAGGCCGGTGCCGATCAACGGTGATTTGGGACGCAACAAAGGCACGCCCTGACGCTGCATGTTGGAGCCCATCAATGCCCGGTTGGCATCGTCGTTTTCAAGAAACGGAATAAGCGATGCGGCAACACTCACCAACTGGTTCGGCGAGACATCCATGTGGGTGACAACATCGGTTTCCGTCAACATTACCTCGCCTTCTTGCCTGGCGATAAGGGTATCATCCGCGATTGCGCCCTTGGTATTCATCACGGTTTTCGCCGGGGCGATCACCATGCCCTTTTCATCAAGGGCGGTCATAAATTTGACCACATCGGTGGCTTTACGTTTTTTCAATTCGCGATAAGGTGTTTCGATAAAGCCAAACCGGTTAACCCGGGCATAGGTGGCCAGGGAAACGATAAGTCCGATATTGGGACCCTCAGGTGTTTCAACCGGACAGATCCGGCCATAATGGGTCGGGTGGACATCGCGCACCTCAAAGCCGGCCCGCTCCCGAGAAAGACCACCCGGCCCGAGGGCACTGAGACGACGCTTGTGAGTTACCTCGGAAAGCGGATTGGTCTGATCCATAAACTGGGAAAGCTGACTGGTGCCGAAAAATTCCTTGATCGCCGCGGTAATGGGTTTGGGATTGATAAGATCATGGGGCATGATCGCCTCGATCTCCTGCAGACTCATCCGTTCCCGGATAGCGCGCTCCATTCTGGCCAAGCCCATGCGGTACTGATTCTCGACCAATTCGCCGACGGTTCGCACCCGGCGGTTACCAAGGTGATCAATATCATCAATCGGTCCCTGGGAATCCTTAAGGCGAACCAGATAACGTACGGCCAGCATTATATCTTCCGGGGTCAGGGTCCGGTGCTCGATATCGGTGTCGACATTGAGCTTGGCGTTGATCTTGAAACGACCAACCACCGAAAGATCATAGGTGTCAGGGCTGAAAAAGAGATTGTTAAAGAAAGTGGCAGCCACCTCCTTGGTCGGCGGGCTGCTCGGCCGCAGTCTGCGGTAGATCTCAAGCAACGCATCCTCGGTATTGTTAACCTTATCCAGGGAAAGGGTCTTCCGAAATGAATCGGTAACATTGATACCATCGATGAACAGAATCTCGAAATTTGAGATCTTGGCGTCGACCATTTCCTCAAGCATTGTTTCCGTCAACTCGACATTGGTCGGATACAACACCTCACCGGTCTTCTTGTCGATGATATCGGAAGCAAGAAACTTGCCGACCAAGCTATCAGCTTCAATATCTATAAATTCAATACCGGCATCAACGATCTTTTTGGCAAGCGCCTTGCCGATCTTGCGACCCTTTTTGGCGAGAATTTCACCATTGCTGGGATCGATAAGATCTTCGGTCGCGCGCTGGCCGACCATGATATCGGCGGAAAATTCTTTCTTAAATTTTTTGCGGGAAATACTTATTTTTTCAGTATCGTAGTAAAAACGCAACAATTCGTCGGCGCTGTGGCCAAGAGCCTTGAGCAGCGTGGTTACCGGAAATTTACGGCGGCGATCAATCCGGACGTACAAGATATCCTTGGCGTCAAACTCCAGATCGATCCAGGAACCCCGCACGGGGATAATCCTCGCGGAATAAAGCAGTTTACCGCCGGAATGGGTTTTGCCGCCATCGTGACTGTAAAAAAGGCCGGGGGAACGCTGCAACTGGCTGACGATTACCCGCTCGGTGCCGTTAACGACAAACACCCCGGATTTGGTCATCAACGGCATACTGCCCAAATAAACAGCCTGCTCTTTGATGTCCCGAATATTCTTGACCCCGGTCTCTTCATCGGTGTCAAACGAAACGAGCCTAACGGTAATCTTGATGGGAACCTCAAAGGTCATCCCGCGCTGCACACATTCATCAACGGTATATTTGGGCTCACCAAAGTTATAACGAACAAACTCAAGGGAGCAGGTTTCGTTGAAATCGGAAATAGGAAATATACTTTTAAAAATACCTTGCAGGCCGCTGTCCAAACGCTTGTCAGGATCGACGTCAGGTTGCAAAAACTCCTCATAAGACAGCCGCTGCATCTCGATGAGATGTGGAATCTCAACAACACTTTTCGTTTTAGCGAAACTTTTTCTTACACGTTTGATAGTTTGCATGCAGCAATACCCTCATCTATTTTGCAGTAGCGGATGGGAAAGAACTCTATGGTGCGGATCAGTTCGGAAAGAAAACCAACAAATATCTTGAGCGCCAAAATATCTATTCTCTCCAAGAACGCAACAACGCTACGGAGGTAATCCTCCGTAGCGTCACTACATTTATTTTTTCCCCGAAGACTTAAAAAGGTGCCGGGAATTATATATTACAACTTCAACAACGCTTTTCGATTGTTTCCGAATTCACCAAATAAAGTCAAATTATTTGATTTCTACAGAACCGCCGGCAGCCTCGATCTTGGCCTTGATGTCGTCAGCCTCTTGCTTGGAAACACCTTCCTTAATAGGAGCAGGTGCACTCTCAACCATCTCTTTGGCTTCTTTCAGACCAAGAGAAGTTACAGCGCGAACCTCTTTGATTACGCCGATTTTCTTATCACCGGCAGAGGTGAGAATTACGTCGAACTCGGTTTTTTCCTCAGCGGCAGCACCTGCATCACCACCAGCGGCAACGGCAACACCGGCAACAGCAACGGGAGCAGCAGCGGAAACACCAAATTTATCTTCAAGTTCTTTGATCAGCTCGGAAAGCTCAAGAACGCTCATGCTGGAAATGAAATCAATTACATCTTCTTTAGTTACAGCCATGTCAATATCTCCTAAAATAAATATTCCGTTAAAAACTAATTAATTGTCGCCCTGTTCTTTCTTGTCCTTGATTGCCTGCAGTAAATAAACTGCCTTCTGCGGTACACCGTTAAGCACCCGAACAAAACTGGTCGGTACAGCGAGCATAACGCCGAGAAGTTTGGCGCGGAGTTCATCCTTGCCTGGCAATTGTGACAATGATGTCAGGTCAGCCTCGGTAAGCACCTTGCCGTCCAGCATAACCGCCTTAACTGCAAATTGAGGGTTGGCTTTAATAAAGCCGACCAACACCTTAGCCGGTGCAACAGGATCTTCGCTCGCAAAGGTGACAGCGGTAGTCCCTTCGAGATATTGATCCATGGGCTCAAAAGATGTGCCCTTTAATGCACGGCGGAGCAAGGTGTTCTTTGCAATACGAACTTCAGCATTATTCTGCTTAAGGTCCCGACGAAGTTGCGAGATGACAGGTACGGTCAGGCCACGATAGTCTGTAACTACGGCAAGTTTCGCATTGGCGAATTTACCGGAAAGCTCATCAACTATCGCTCCCTTTTCGTCACGATTCAAAGTCCTCTACCTCCTTCTAACAATATTGAAAAAAATGGTCAAAAGCAGTCGAGGTCGACCGGAACAGACGAGAAGAAATCAGCATAACTGCAATAAACACGTATCGTGCGTATGCAGCGGGCAATATCTCTTATATGCGGCATTGTTAAAAAACAATACCTTGTACGCCTCGGCAGGCCAGCCATTTATCGACTCTAGTAAGCCAATGACTGATTAAACAAAAGTACCCGCGGTCTTTGACGACTAACTGCTTTACTACTATATATTAACGCCACCATCGGCGACGAGATTGCTACGAACTACGACCGTTTACAAAGAGTCTTGATTTCCATCGGATCCAGCTTGATGCCGGGACCCATGGTGGTAGACATATAAATGGCCTTCAAATAAATACCTTTACTGGAAGAAGGCTTCAGCTGCAGAATCTTGTCAACAAAGGCAACAATATTCTCAGAAAGCTTGGTCACCCCAAAGGACGCCTTGCCGACCATACAATGAAGAACGCCGGCCTTATCAACCTTAAAATCAACCTTACCGGACTTGATCTCACCAACAACCCGACTAATGTCAAAGGTTACGGTGCCAAGCTTAGCGTTGGGCATAAGGTTACGGGGGCCGAGAACCTTACCGATCTTACCAACGGTTCCCATCATGTCCGGGGTAGCGATGGTCCGATCAAACTCAAGCCAACCGCCCTTGATTTTCTCGACATACTCATCACCGCCGGCATAATCGGCGCCTGCATCCAGGGCCTCTTGCACCTTATCACCTTTGGCAAAAACCAAAACCCTTTCCGTTTTACCGGTGCCATTGGGTAACACAACGCTACTGCGCACCATCTGGTCGGCATGACGAGGATCAACACCAAGATTGAGGGCCAGGTCAACGGACTCATCAAATTTGGCATATTTGTTGTTCAAAGCATATTCAACACCCTCGCCCAAAGTAAAAAGACGGGTATTATCAAGTTGCTCTACACTTTTTATATATTGCTTGCCTTTCTTAGCCATGGCTCACTCCAAAATTAAAAGCCTTATCAATAACTGCGCTAACAAGCCCTTTCCCCTCAACTGAAAGTTCAGTCGGTGAAAAAGCAGTTAAAGTAAATTAATCTACGACCGTAATGCCGCAGCTCCTTGCAGTTCCTTCTATAATCTTAATTGCCGCGTCAATATCATAAGAGTTAAGATCCGGCATTTTCTTCTCGGCTATCTCTTTGATCTGATCCTTGGTTACCCTGGCAACACGATCACGCTTGGGATTGCTCGATCCTTTTTTAAGCTTGCAAGCCTTAAAAAGCAATATTGATGCAGGCGGTGTTTTGGTTACAAAGGAGAAAGAACGATCTGCATATACGGTAATTACTACCGGAATAATGGTATCACCCTCTGCCTGAGTTTTTGCATTAAAAGCCTTGCAAAACTCCATGATATTAACACCGCGCTGGCCAAGGGCCGGTCCAACAGGAGGAGACGGGTTCGCCTTACCTGCGGGAATCTGTAACTTTATGTAGCCTTGAATTTTCTTAGCCATTGTTATAACTCCTAAATCTCGGACCCATGCCAGAAAGCACCATCAAAATCTCTCATGGTCATTTATGCCGATGTTCTTAAATTTGACCCAGCCCCATTGCCGAGGCTTTTTTCAATCTTCTATCATTAACCAGAGCTAGCCAAAAACTAACCTTTGCTGACCTGGATATACTCAAGTTCAACCGGTGTTTCCCTACCAAAAATCGAAACCATAACCCGAACCCGACCTTTATCCGGATACACCTCATCGACAACACCCTGAAAACTGGCAAAAGGGCCGTCAACGACGCGAACAACATCACCGAACTCAAAAGATACCTTAGGCTTGGGCTTGAGAGCGCCATCCTTGATCCGGCCGATAATCTTCATGGCATCTTCATCAGGCAGCGGATCCGGATTCAGATCATTACCGACAAAGCCGGTAACCTTGGGGGTACCACGAACCGTATGCCAGGTCTCATCATTAAGCTCGACGTTAACCAGGATATAACCTGGGAAAAACTTCCGCGCCGATGTCTTCTTGCTGCCTTTTACCATCTCGACAACTTGCTCGGTCGGCACCAAAATCTCACCGAACAACTCTTCTTGGCCAGCGGTTTTAATCCGCTCCGTCATGGATGTTTTGACCTGTTCTTCAAAACCTGAGTATGTATGAACTATGTACCAATGACGTGCCATAATGAGTTAATTCCTGAAATCCTTATGATGGCCTACCGTAAAACTAGGCCTATTATTTTACCCAACAACAAATCAACCGCTCCCAGGTAAAAAGAAATCATCACAACCAACACCACAACAACACCGGTTGATGCTATTGCCTGTTTTTTTGCCGGCCAGACGATTTTAGCAAACTCAGTCTTAACCTCTGCTGCAAAGTCCTTAACCCGTCCGACATTGAATCCTGACGGGACATCTTCACCCTTAACAAGATCCTTTTTTTTCTTCACTTGACGGTCATTTTTGCTCGACATGCTAATCGTCTCTCTCTGCCTCAATAAATACCGCTAGACAAAATCTACAAAATTGCGCATGCAAAATAACTACTTCGCCCCACTTAAACAGTTAAGGCGAAGCAATCAAAATCCATAGTGCTGGCAGGCCAGGAGGGACTCGAACCCCCAACACCCGGATTTGGAGTCCGGTGCTCTACCAATTAGAGCTACTGGCCTAGCAAATCCTACTTTGTCTCTTTATGATTCGTATGAATCCGGCAAAAGGGACAGTATTTTTTAAACTCAAGCTTATGGGGAGTCGACCTTTTGTTCTTGGTGGTCGTATAATTCCTTCGCTTGCATTCCTGACAACCCAAAGTTACTATATCACGCATTTATTTTACCTACCTAAAGCTGACCCTGCGGCCAGAATTACTCGACAATTTTATTAACAACGCCGGCGCCGACGGTACGGCCACCCTCACGAATCGCGAAACGAAGTCCCTCGTCCATGGCGATCGGCGTAATCAGTTCTGCATCTACGGTAACGTTATCACCGGGCATTACCATCTCGGTAC
>Ga0224496_10001276_pt1 | contig 15846 bp, 15 predicted proteins | sample SF_Jul11_sed_USG_2_FD_168127 | JGI IMG/M metagenome (GOLD analysis project Ga0224496, IMG submission 168127) | Sediment microbial communities from San Francisco Bay, California, United States - SF_Jul11_sed_USGS_8_1 | ecosystem: Environmental > Aquatic > Marine > Sediment | place: USA...
ATAGTGCCTGTAAAAAAATATAAAATTCATTATGGTGGTTTATTTTCCTATATAATAATTTTCAGTCTTAAATACACAGGAATTAAGTTTATTAAAATTTTATGCGATTAAGATGAGTGACTTCATGACGAATAAAATACCCGCTAATATACAGGACAATAAAATTCGACTTGATAAATGGCTTTGGGCTGCGCGTTTTTATAAAAACCGTAGCCTGGCCGTAGAAGCCGTTAATGGTGGTCATGTGCATATCAACGGGGTGCGAAGCAAGCCTGCTCACGTTGTCAGCATTGGTGAGGAAATTCGAATTATCAAAGGAACATCTGCCTTCGTTATTAAAGTTACGGGATTATCAGACAAGCGGGGGAAAGCAGAGTTTGCCCAAACACTGTATGAAGAATCAGCCGAAAGCATCAAACAGCGCCAGCAACAGGCCGAATTACGTAAGCAGGCGGCGATTGGGCAGGCACCGATAAAACGTCCTGATAAACGTGCCAGAAGACAGATCATTCGTTTTATAAACAAGAATCAGAGGCCTGAATGAATAAACCGATCACTCCTTTATTAACCGTGGATATTATTGTCGAGCTGGTTGATCGACCTGATCGTCCTATTGTTTTGATTGAACGGAAATATCCTCCTTTCGGTTGGGCTCTGCCCGGTGGATTTGTTGATGTAGGTGAAACTCTTGAGCATGCGGCGGTACGTGAAGCACGGGAGGAGGTTTCGCTGGAGGTTAGCCTGAAATGCCTGCTGGGCTGCTATTCCGATCCGGCTCGTGATGCTCGTGGCCATACAGTGAGTGCCGTGTATATCGCAGAGGCCCGGGGTGAGCCGAAAGCAGCGGATGATGCAAAGAATCTGGCGATGTTTAGTCCAGCAGACATACCGGCTAATCTGGCTTTTGATCACAATAAAATACTGGCTGATTATTTAAGGTTTTTACAAACTTCAGAAGTAGCTGCATTAAACATGGTTTTATAAAGTTTTTGTCAGTGAAAATGTGGCTATAAATAGAATTAAGTCTTGAAAATCTGACTCAAATCTTTATATTAGCAATTTCTAATTTTACATTTTTGGAGTCGGGTATGGCCACGGTTGAATTAAACCAGGAGAATTTTCAGGAAGTTATTGAGAACAATAACTTTGTTATTATTGATTTTTGGGCTCCCTGGTGTGGCCCCTGTCAGTCGTTTGGTCCAGTTTATGAAGACATTTCAGCGAAATATCCTGATATTGTTTTTGCCAAGGTGGACACCCAGGCAGAACAGGAATTAGGCGGGATATTTAATATTCGTTCTATTCCGACATTAGTTATTTTTCGTGAACAGGTCATTATTTATTCCGAAGCCGGTGCCATGCCTGGTTCAGCATTTGAACAATTGATTGCGCAGGCTCAGGGGCTGGATATGGATGAAGTGCGTAAACAAATCGCAGAAGAGCAAGCGGCAACGACTCAGGCCTGAAGTAGTTAATACATATTAAAAATAAAAACAGCCGGGTATATCCCGGCTATTTTTTGTAGGGCGGGATTCATCCCGCCAGTATTTAGTTGGATAAATCGCCCCTTACCGTGATTACATCAATCCGGCAAAAGGTTGTACTTCAACCATACTACCCGCTTCTACCGTTGCTGATTCTGCGGGCAATATAATAAAACAATTTGCACGGCTCATGCTGCTCAGAATATGTGAGCCCTGCGCACCGATGCTGCGAACAATCAATTGTTCATTTTCATAATCAAGAATGCCACGTTGAAAGTCCATCCGGCCGGGGCTTTTCTTCAGGCGATCAAGCGTCGGTACTTTAAGTGTTAATGGCTTGCAGATGTCCTGCCCCATGAGTTTTTGTAATGCAGGAAGGGCAACCTGGTAAAAGGTGGCCATGGCTGAAACCGGATTACCGGGCAAGCCAAAAAACCAGGCTTTACCAATGCGCCCAAAGGCTAATGGTTTGCCGGGTTTCATGGCAATTTTCCATAAACTGACCTGACCAAGTTTTTCTAATGTTTCTTTAACAAAGTCAGCATCACCTACTGATACGCCTCCGGAAGTAAATACAACATCAGCGATTTCCGATGCTTTGGTAAATGCTGCTTCAACATCTTCACGTTTATCCCTGATGACCCCGAGATCATGAATTTCAACATCGAGGCCTTTTAACATGCCATAGATGGTGTATCGATTGCTGTCATAGATCTGGCCTTCTTCAAGTGTTTCACCTACTGCACGTAGTTCATCACCGGTTGAGAAAAAGGCTACTCTTAGCTGGCTACGGACTTTAACAGTGGCAATGCCCAGTGATGCCAGTAAACCTAACTCGGCGGCCTTAAGTAGTTTGCCCGGTTGTAAAACTACATTGCCTTTTGTGATGTCTTCGCCAATATGTCTTACATTCTGATCAATTTTATGTCCGCTACCGATAGTGATTTCATTTTCTTTTGCTCTAACATCTTCCTGCATGATGACCGTGTCAGCACCCTCGGGGACTTTTGCCCCTGTCATAATACGCACGCATTCACCTGCATGGACTTCACCCGCAAAGGGTGTACCTGCCCAGGAAGTGCCAATAAGTTTAAGAGGTACTTCACCACTAGCCGGTAAATCTGAACCACATACCGCATAACCGTCCATTGCTGAATTGCGATAGGGGGGAACATTGATCGGTGATTTGACCGGTTCAGCCAGTACACGACCAAAAGCATCCATGATCTTGCGTGATTCAGTTGCTTCGATGGGCTTGATGCTATTGAGAATTTTTTCCAAAGCCTGTGGCAGGCTCATCATGGGGCTGTTATTAGAATGGGCTTCAGGATTGCTCGTATTCATTTTTATATTATCTTATGAGGTTATGATGAAAGTGATTTACTAATTTATTATGCCATAAACAGGGAATGGTTATTGTTGATATTGATCAGGGTAGAAAAATACCTGTTGTGAGTTTAGCTAAATTGCATAAAAGAAAGAATGAATTTTGTCATCTCTTCAGGATCATTAATACTTAGTACAGGAATTTCTGCTTGCCTGCTTAGAGTGTCGTCTGTTGCAATGGCAATAATATTATTGTCCTCAATATACAATAGCGGATGTCCCTGTGAGGGACGATGCAATTCTATTTTTGGAAAATTGATATGTTTAAAACCTTCAACCAGAATTAAATCAAGTTTTGAAGCATCAAGGGCGTTCACCATATCCTGTAATTCAGGATCGGTTCCCTGCTCCGGTGTTTCGGTAATAATGGCCCAGCGTTTTTGTGAACATACGATAGTTTGAACGGCTCCCGCTTTGCGTAATTCATAACTGTCTTTGCCGGGGATATCAATATCAAAAGTATGATGGGCATGTTTGATCATGCCGATTTTTATATTTTCTTTTGTTAATAAGGGAAGCAGTTTTCTTAACAGGGTTGTTTTACCTGTGCCACTGAAAGCGACAAAACCCAGCAAGGGAATAGGTGTAGTGATGGAATTTTTATTCATGATTAGACTGTATTGTTATATTTATAATAAAGACTGAATGAGTTGTAGTTCTTCCGGTGTATTGATATTAGCAAAGGCCTGTTTTTGATCTGAGAAGTCAACATTGATGGCCTGTTGCTGGCGCATCCAGTGCCCGGTTTTACGTTCACCCGAAGCAAGAAATTGTTCAAGGCTGTCAGCCAGCGAGCAATGTAATAAACAAAAAGTGGGTTGCATCCATTTGCCATCATGAGCGACGGCAATTCGGGAATTTTCATTTACTGAACGAATAAATCGTTCAGCCAGATCGGCAGGAAAAAGAGGAGCATCACAGGGCACACAGAGCAGCCAGTCATGTTGAGTTTCAGATTTCATTGCCGCGAGCATACCTGATAGGGGCCCCTGAAAATCCTGATTCGTATCAGTAAATACAGGATAACCAAACTTCTGGCCAAGTTTGTGATAGGCCTCGATATTACGGTTGGCATTGATGCGAATATGGTTTACCTGAGGAGCAAGGCGGTGGATCACATGGGCAATGAAGGGTTGCCCCTTGAGTTCGATGAGTCCCTTGTCCTGGCCATCCATACGGGTTGCGCGTCCTCCACTGAGGATAATACCCGTTATATTAGCGCGTGAAATAATATATTTTGCCATTACATTAGCCGATGGTGATGAAAGTAATTATATCAATATTCTCAAAGCTTTAAATAATTCGGGATAGCATCACTATTTCATATAAATAGTTACTTAATATTATTATACAGGGTAAAAATTCTGCCAGAGATGCCGCTATAATCATCATACAGTATAAATTTAATACCGCTTACGGATTATATTATGGGAATGAAGATTGACAGTGTGATAAAAAATGCCGTTGCAGGTGTACAGCAGGGGCTGAATAAAGCACAAAAGAATTCAGCACAATTAGCCATGGCAAATTCAGGTCCAAGTGAAGCCGGAGCAGAAGGCGATAGAAAAGTTGCCGCAACCGCTCAGACGGTAAAATCCGCTGATCCGGATTTAGGCAAGCTTGTTGATGTAGAAGCATGAAGAGCAGCCATTAACCTACTATGATTGAGCCTTTTACACAGGGAAATCGATCTGCCGTTCCCGGGTTATTTGATTTACCCTCTATTTCTCCTTTGTCATCCCGTTTACTGGCGGTAATTGGTAATGACGATGTCAGTATTAAAGAACTGGCAAACCTGATTCAGCAGGACGCAACACTGACCGCCCGAATTATCAGTTTGGCCAACTCCGCCTATTTTGGACAAACTACCCCTATCACCTCAGTAGAAGCAGCCATATTCAAATCACTGGGTTTGCGTTTAACCAAAAATCTGGCTTTGAGTATTGCTTTAGCCGCGCCGTTTGACGCAGGTACAGTATGCCCTTCATTTGATAAACATTATTTCTGGTTAAAAGCGGTTTTAACTGCCAATCTGGCGTATAGCCTGCGTGATTTATTTGATGCAGAGCATCGACCGCAGGCCGATATGGCCTATCTGGCAGGCTTGTTACATGATTTTGGTCTATTACCGCTTGTTTGTTATCTGCCCAAAGAACTGAATGAAATTTTAAATCCTATTACCCTGGGCTTGAGTGTTCATCAACAATTGCAACAAGTACTGGATACAGATCATCATGAAGTCGGCGCGATGCTGGCTGCCAAGTGGAAAATTCCAGCTCCCGTTGTTAATGCAATTATGCATCATGTCGAGATGGACTATGAAGGTGAAGATCAGGAACTGGTTGCCTTGATTTATTTGTGTTCCTGTTGGGCAACGCAGTATCTGGAGACGGGTGAATGGAATGTAATACCGGAATGTGCAGAAACAGTGGTGCAACGTTTTTCCTTAAATCGAAATGAACTGATAAAAAATTTTAGAAAGCAGCATCATAGCTTTTCTGCGCTGGAATCAGTGGCTGATGCGATTGTTGGGGATTAACAGTGGATAATCAGCCATTCGTTGATGCCTATCAGGAGATTAACGGGCGTTTTATCAAGCTGCTCGGTTCGATGTCGGCGCTACGTGCGTTATCAAATTTCGAGATCAAACAGCACACTGAAGAGGAACTGATTAATTCTTCGCTTGACGTATTGCTTGAATACCATGAACTGGATTTTGTCAGTATCTATATGTATGAAGGCAGGGAACTTAAGCAGGTTGCAAGCAAAAACTGGAATGTTGAAAGTAAGGCCCAGTCAAATAAACATTATGAACAATGTGAACAAAAACTGGAGTTAATTTTACAGGTTGAAAAAACAGGAACCATCCAGCAGAGCGTGCCTTCTCCCGGTGATTTCCCGTTTGCATCCACTGCCGTACCGGTATATGCCAATAGTGAAATGATTGGTGTATTTCTCGCATGCCACCCGACAGATGAATTTGTTTCTGTTACCAATGAACGTAACCTGCTTATCTTTTGCAATTTTCTTGGGCAGTTGATCATGAATAGCCGTTTAATTCACGGGATGGAACGACAGGTCATGCAGCGTACCGAGCAATTACAGGCTGCACTGGATGAAGCCAGTGAGTTAAAAAAACGCTATGAAGAATTATCAGTTATTGATGAGTTGACACAATTACATAATCGGAGATTCTTTTTTCCGGAAACATCTAACTGCATTGCAAGCGCCCTGCGTTACCATAAGAACATGGCGGTTCTCATGCTCGACATTGATCACTTTAAGAAAATTAATGATCGTTATGGCCATAGTGTTGGTGATAAGGTGTTATGTGATATCGCGCAGGTCTTCAGAGACGAGGCGCGTGAAGTAGATATCATGGCGCGTTTTGGCGGTGAAGAATTTATCTTCGCCTTGCCGGAAACAGGCGAGCAGGGCGCGTTGATATTAGCTGAACGAATACGGAATAAAGTAAAAACCTTAAGCTGGACTGAAAAAAATAAAACATTTTCATTATCGGTTACTATTGGTATAACTGAACTGATGAATGAAACAGATTTACCTGTTGATGTATTACTTGACGAACTGGTTAAACAGGCTGATACAGCCCTGTATCACGGCAAGACCCATGGCCGTGATCAGTGTGTTTGTTTTAGTGAGATATCATGCAAAATAGAATAACGGCTTAAGGGGTATCGGCCAGTTTTTCTGTCTGTTGTCGTATTGCCCAGCTGATATGTTCCTGTACCCGTTCTGAATGAGAGGAATTATTTTTCAGTAAATTGATAAGATTGTTTTCTGCTGGCGCATTACCTAATGCAACCGCAATATTCCTTTGCCAGCGTTCATGGCCAATTCGCCGGATAGCGCTACCTTCGGTATTCTTTAGAAAAGTTTGTTCGTCCCACAAAAACAGTTCGCTTAGTTTTTCTGCATCCAGTTTATGCCGGGGGAAATAATCGGCTTCTCTTGTAGTAACGGCAAAACGGTTCCAGGGGCAGCATAACTGGCAATCATCGCAGCCATAGATCCGGTTGCCTAGCATTGGGCGCAGTTCTACAGGAATGCTTCCAGGATGTTCAATAGTAAGATAGGAAATGCAAAGCCGCGCATCGACAACATAGGGTTCGACAATGGCCTGGGTCGGGCAAATATCAATACAGGTACGGCAGTTACCGCAATGGTTTTGTGCGGGGGGATCAACGGGCAAGGGCAGATCGGTAAATAATTCACCTAAAAAAAACCAGGAGCCGGCGTTTTGGTTAATGATATTAGAATGTTTACCCGCCCAGCCTAGTCCGGCTTTTTCGGCCAGGGCTTTTTCCTGAACCGGAGCGCTATCAACAAAAGCGCGGTAGCCAAATGCGCCAACTTCATCTTTAATAAGATCGGCCAGTTTTTGCAAACGCCGACGCATGAGTTTGTGATAGTCCCGCCCAAGTGCATAGCGCGATATATAGCCCAGGGATGGATTGTTTAAAACTTCTTCACTGGACTGGTGGCTTGAAGGAAGATAATCCATGCGTACACTGATAATCCGGCGGGTGCCTTCGACCAGTTTTTGTGGATGGATTCGCATATCAGCCTGATTGTTCATCCATGCCATCTCAGCATGGTAGTTTTTATCTAACCAGCTTAATAATCGGGGCGCTGCGGCCGATAAGTCAGTGTCAGTAATACCTGTTTGCTGAAAACCAAGTTCAGATGCCCAATGCTTTATTTTTCTAACCAGTTCAAGAATTTGTTCTGGTGAAAGCGGCGAGTTTCTGTTTGTTGAATCGGACATAACCGTTATCATAGCTCGCATGACACAATTACCCAATTTACTTTTTACTGCCAGTCAAACCCGTGAACTTGATCGTCTGGCGATTGAGGAGTTTGGCATCTCGGCCAATATCCTGATGGAACGCGCGGGGGATGCAGCATTTCGGCTTATGCGCAGTCGCTGGCCGGAGGCCAGACGGATCGCTGTATTTTGTGGTACCGGGAATAATGGTGGCGATGGTTATGTGCTGGCACGCCTGGCTCGTGAACAGCAACTGGAAGTCACGGTTTATCAGGTCGGTGGCAACGGTAAGATCCAGGGGGATGCTCTGGCTGCCATGCAACGTTTATACGGAGTAGATGTGAGTCCGGTAATTTATACGGATCAGTCGCTTGATAAACAGGATTTGATAGTTGATGGTTTACTGGGAACGGGTATTCGAGGAAAAGTGGCCAGTGATTATCATTCTGCAATTAATGCAATCAATAATGCTCAAAAACCGGTCCTTGCTCTGGATGTCCCTTCCGGGATCAATGCGGACACCGGTGCAGTATGCGGTGTCGCCGTCAGGGCGAGCTGTACGATGTGTTTTATTGGCTTAAAGCCTGGCCTGTTTACCGGCTCGGGAGCCGAGTATGCCGGAGAGGTTCATTTTACTGGCCTCAATATTTCTCATAAAGTCTATGACAAACAGATTCCAGTGGCTCGGCGTCTGGACTATTCCACATTAAAATTACTTTTGCCTGTGCGGCCACGGGATGCACATAAGGGTGATTTTGGCCATGTACTCATTATTGGCGGTGATCTGGGCATGAGTGGTGCGGTACGCCTGAGTGCTGAAGCCGCATTACGTTGTGGTGCCGGGCTGGTTAGTGTGGCAACCCGTGAACAACATGCCGCATACATCAATAGCCAGCGCCCGGAGATCATGAGTCATGGTGTGGAACAGGTGGAGCAGCTATCAGCCTTAATTGAAAAAGCCTCGGTGATTGTTATTGGTCCCGGTTTAGGGCAGGAAGCCTGGGCAGAAGATATGCTTGGTGCTGCTCTTAAATCTGACCGGCCGATTGTGATTGATGCCGATGCTTTGAACATTCTGGCTAACCAGAAACAGTTTGTTAACCTGGTTCAGCGGCCGAATTGTATTTTTACACCTCATCCGGGGGAAGCCGCACGTTTGCTGGGTTATGGCAATGTGAACCGTGGCGGCAAACAAATCCAGGCCGATCGTTTTGAAGCGGTGACTGCGTTGATAAAAAAATACAGTGGTGTCTGGCTCTTGAAAGGATCTGGTACGCTGGTTGCCAGTGATCAGGGCATTGGTTTGTGTAACGCAGGAAATCCCGGTATGGCCTCTGGCGGCATGGGGGATGTGCTTAGCGGGGTGATCGCCGGGTTCATTGCCCAACAACTGGATTGTTTGACTGCGGCACAGCTGGGTGTGTGTTTGCATGCCGAAGCGGGAGACGCGGCAGTGAAATCAGTGGGTGAACGGGGCTTGCTGGCGAGTGACCTGATGCCCTGGATTCGACGTCTCGCAAATCCTCAATAGAGTCAACTTCCATGGAAATATTTCTTGCGGATGAGTCGGCAACAGATGCCTTAGGGCAACAACTGGCTCAACAGATTACAGGGCTTGGCTTTGATTCGTTCCTGATTTTTCTGCGGGGTGATCTGGGCGCAGGCAAAACGACGTTTACCCGTGGCTTTTTACATGGTCTGGGTTATCAGGGGCGAGTCAAGAGCCCGACCTATACCCTGGTTGAACCTTATGAGTTACAGACCGGCAGGGGGATTCTCAGGGTATATCATTTTGACCTTTATCGACTGTCTGATCCGGAAGAACTGGCCTATATGGGGGCTGAGGATTATTTTGCAGACAAGGCCATCTCCTTAGTGGAATGGCCGCAACAGGGCGAAGGTATGCTGCCTCAGGCGGATTTGGATATTGAACTTTGTTATCAAAACAGGGGGCAGGATAATGGAGCGCGTTCTGGGCATATGGCTGACACCGTACCCGGGCGGCTGGTGAAAATCAGTGGTTTGACTGAGCCGGGAAAGTCAGTGGAATGTGCACTCACCGCAGGATTAAATCCGGTGTAACTAGTATCTGACGACAGTAAGCACTAACTTGAATATATAGTATTTTTGCAGAAATCCCTTCGATGTCTTTCTGAGTTGCTTAAAAGTCCAACAATCTGTTTATCGCAACTCTTAATAATTTCCACTAGAAGACTACGCTATCTACTTAAAAACATTCGATTTTCACTTGAAAAAATTGTAATCTGGTGCACAATTAGTGTTAAGCTTTAAAAAAAAATGGGGTGACGTCTTGTTACGTTCAGTGATACTACTTTTGTTTTTCGGGTTTGTGGGCACCAGCCTGGCAGAGGTGGATGTCAAAGGTGTGCGTCTGTGGCCAGCACCGGATAATACCCGTCTGGTTATTGATCTGGATGCGCCGGTGGAACATAACCTGTTTGCGCTGAAAAACCCCGATAGAATTGTTATTGACCTTAAAGACAGTCAGTTTCCCGGTGCGCTTCCTACATTCGATTATTCAGAATCTAAAATTCGCAATATTCGTTTTGCTCAGCAAAAAAATGGCCAGTTACGCTTTGTTATTGATCTGACATCTGCAGTGCAACCCAAAAGCTTTGTGCTTAAGCCACAGGGTGATTATGGCAATCGTCTGGTTGTGGATCTTTTTCATGATGACAATGAAACCAGCTCGGTTAAACGTAAACCTTATGTTCCAAGCTACCAGGATAAACGCGACATTATTATTGCTATTGATGCCGGGCACGGGGGGGAAGATCCGGGGGCTTTAGGTCGTCGAGGTACGCGTGAAAAAGATGTAGTACTGGCTATAGCGAAACGGCTGGAAAATTTGATTAAAAATGAACCCGGTATGACCCCTTTAATGATTCGCAGTGGTGATTATTATGTGGGTTTAAAACAACGTGTGCGCATTGCCCGTCAAAAGCAGGCCGATTTATTTATATCGATTCATGCGGATGCATTTCGAAACACTAAGGCCAGAGGAACCTCAGTTTTTGTTTTATCTGAGCGTGGTGCCAGTAGTGAAGTGGCCAGTTTTCTGGCTGAAAGTGAAAACCGTGCAGACTTGATCGGTGGCGTGAGTCTGGATGATAAGGATGACCTGCTAAAAATGGTGTTAATGGATATGGTCAAGAACTCGACGGTTGAAGACAGCCATGATGTGGCGGGGCGCGTGTTGAATAATCTTCGAAGTGTAAACCACTTGCATAAGGACAAAATTGAACAGGCGGCCTTCAGGGTATTAAAAGCTCCGGATATCCCTTCTATTCTGGTTGAGACCGCGTTTATTTCCAATCCACAGGAAGAACGGCGGTTAAGGAGTCCTAATCATCAGCAGAAACTGGCACAGGCGATCCTGTCAGGGGTACGTAGTTATTTTCGTTCCAATCCATTACCGGGAACGGTGCTGGCCCAGAAGCCAAAACAACACACTATTTCAAGTGGTGAGACATTATCCAGCATTGCTGAAAAATACAGTGTGAGTATTCATGCTATTAAAAACACCAATGGTTTAAATAGTAATTCATTACAAATTGGAGATACATTAAGTATCCCGGTAAGTTGATAAATATAGTATTTATTAATTTATCAGACGTCGGTACTTAAGAAAGTTTGTCCTTTGTAGGGCGCGCTTTAACCTGTCGCAGAGACCAGTTTATATAACGGGTTGCTATTTTTTGCCACCATAGCCGGATAAATCCAATCCCATAGAAAACCCCGGTGCTTTAATATTTACGTATGATTAATTCATAGCCTTCCTTGAATTTCCCGCTGCTTGCAGCATTGTTGAGCCTGTTGGTTCGGCTTCAGTAAAGTTAACCTGCAAAAACAAAACGCCGTCAGTTTGCTAATAAGTTGATTATTTTGATATTTGATAATGAAGACATATCCACGTTGAGAATTAGTTAATGGTTAAAAAATATTGCCCCCCTTATTTGTGTCCTGGCGGATTGAATAATGAGTCTTAGAAACAGTGTTTATATTTAAAGTTGTACACATTTCGGTCGATTAATAGCCTCAGTCAGTAGGTTCCAAAGACCATACTTTTGGTATTTGGATAGTGCGTATTTGTTGTTTGCAGGTTAAGGTCAATGTTTAATAGAAAACCCAGTGTTCTTCGTCGTTTATTTTTAATGTTTATTGGTCTGGGGCTTGCAATGGGCACTGCATTTCCGTTTTATGCACAGTTTTTTGTGGAATGGAAACCGGGCATGTATGCCTGGTTTTTTGTTGGCTGTGTAGTCGCGGGTGCATCAATTGGTTTAGCTAACTATGCACTGGTTAAAGGAGTATTGCTAAAACGATTAGCACGCATTTCTGAAGTCGCTACCGCGATTGGGAACAAGGATTTGACTCATGAATGCGTGATGAGCAGCGATGATGTTGTTGGTGAGATTATTAGCAGCTTTAATCAGATGGCGTACAATTTGCGCAGCATTATTAATCAAATTAACAGCAATGCAGACCGTCTAGGGCATGCAGCGGTTGATATGGATGAAGTAACACAGCAGGCAAAGGCCGGTACCGCACTAGAGCAGCAACAGGTACAGGAAGTGGTCGCATCCATGCAAATAATGGCGGCAATGGCAGAGGATGTGGTGCATCATACAGATGAAGCCGCTAAAGCCTCACATGAGGCTGATACGCAGGCAAGTCAGGCTAATAATGTTGTCAAAGAAGCCATGATGGCGGTGAATTCACTGGCTACCACTATGTCCAATGCCGCTCAGGTTAGTGCCAATCTGGAAAAGGAAAGTAAGAATATCGGTGGCGTACTCACGGTTATTAATGATATTGCAGCGCAAACCAACCTGCTGGCATTGAATGCGGCAATTGAAGCCGCCCGGGCAGGTGACCAGGGGCGGGGATTCGCCGTGGTTGCTGATGAAGTCAGAACACTGGCCACCCGGACTCAGAGTTCAACCGGGGAAATTAGTAAAATGATTGAACGTCTGCAAGCGGATTCGCATGATGCCGTCAGTGCAATGGAACAGGGATACGAGCAGGCTCAAAAAGGCGTGGAATATACAGAAATGGCGGTGGCCTCTTTGAACGAAATTGCGAATGCTGTTACTACGATACGTACTATGACAGAACAAATTGCTCATGCTTCCTGTGAACAGAATAATCTGGTTGAATCTGTCAACCGGCATGTTGATGGTATTAATGTTATAAGTCAGCAGTCATCTGAAAATGTGCAGAAAGTACTGAGTTCAAGCCATGATGTTTCGTCTATGGCCGAAGAACTTAATCATCTGGTTGCTGATTTTAAAATTTAAATTACATGCTGATATAAGTTGTAATTTTTGTAATTAATATTCTGTCATTGACAAGTTCAAGAACCATTTTTTCTTTTGAATGACCTTTAATGATCTGTTCGTTTATGACCATTGATTCATTGATGTCAGAGGAGACGAATGCTTTTCTGGGGCTCGCAATGGTGATTTTTGTATTAGTTCGTGAGTATTCATAGTTTTTATATACTGCCCACCCCTGTTTCAACATTTCAAGGTATTTGTCCCGTGAAGGATTAATTACCTGTTTTTGACCACCCGTGTTTATGTTCATAATAATTTCAACATCGTTGCTCATATAATTAATGACTGCATTGGCATCTTTGTCCGCCGTTGCCTGATCGATTGTATTCATAAATTTATTTACAGACGCCTCATTGACTGTTTCTGCATGTGTGAAAGCAGAAAAGGATAGTAATGTCAGAAAGAAAAAAATAGATACGGTAGCCTTCATTGTATGGGTTCCATTTGTTGCGGTGTAAGAAAAAAAATAGCAGGTTAAAGTGGTATTTTTCCTATTAATTCAAGTAATTTGTTAATATCCAGTGGCTTGGTTAAAAAAGCAGAGATGCCGGTAGAAAGTGCTTTTTTCTCATCAACATACTGACTGTGTCCTGTCAGCAATATAATATATAAATCGGCATATTCAGCAAGAAGTTTTTCACTCATTTCTGTGCCTGTCATGCCAGGCATTGTTTGATCTGTAATCACCAGATCAATTTTATTAATATTTGAACGGATATAATTTATAGCTTCAGTACTTTTGTTGAATTCAGATACGTGATGGCCTTTGCTTTCGAGTAATTCAACCAGAAATGCGCTTATCAGAATCTCATCATCAACAACAACTATATTAAGTGGTCTTGAAATAAGGTTATTAATAGACTTATTTTCCAGTTGCTTTGTATCATCAGGATACATCGATTGGCAACAATCAATAATAACGCAGGCTTGCGGTAATAATACGGTGAATTCTGAACCGGAATCAGGGTTTGATTTGACTGATACATGACCGTTATAGCTATGAGCAATACTATGCACTATCGAAAGCCCCATGCCAGAGCCTTTGCCGATTTCCTTGGTAGTAAAAAATGGTTTGAATAGTTTTGAAATATTGTCGTTGATAATGCCTGAGCCATTATCCGTGACACTTAAAGATAGAAATTCACCCGCTATATTTTTATTACATGAACTGCATGTTTCATTGTGTAGTGATATTTTTCTAATAGTGACCTTGATTGTTCCTTTTTCCTGAACTGCGTCACGGGCATTAATAACAAGATTCATGATTATTTGGTGCAATCTTACCGGGTCAGCGCACATTAACAGGTTTTCTTCGTGCTCGAACACAAGATGAGTGCTAGCAGGTAGCATGGGTTTAAGAAGGTTTGCTGCATCATTTAAGAAACTGTCAATATTAATATTCTGTGATTTATTGTAAAAATCATTGCGACTGAATTCCAGCATTTGTTTAATCATGTCTCTTGCACGTTTACTGGCACTCACAATATTATTCAAATATTTGTCAAGTTTTTTGTCTTGATAACGATCATTTAATTCGATGGCGAGATCTGCAAACCCAAGAATGCCTGCAAGAATATTATTAAAGTCATGCGCAATTCCGCCAGTCAGATGACCAATGGCCTCCATCTTCTGAGCTTGCATTAGTTGCTGCTGGAGGGATTCACGCTCACGTTCGATTTGTTTTTTGTGCGTTATGTCAGTATACATGCCGATATAATGACTAACATGACCATTAGTATCTTTGACTAGACTAATGGCAAGCCATTCAGGGTAGACCTGGCCGTCTTTACGTAAATTCCATATTTCTCCTTCCCAGTATCCTGTTGTAAATATTTTGTCCCACATTGTTTTGTAAAACTGGATACTGTGATTGCCGGACTTCCACATTGAAGGTGGTTGACCTATAAGTTCATGTTTTTGAAAGCCGCTTAGTTTTATAAATGCCGGGTTCACCATTTCAATATTGTTTTTCGCATCTGTCACAATAATTGATTCTCCGGTATTTTCGAAAACTGCTGCTGCAAGTTTAAGGTTTTCCTCGAATCGTTGCCTTTCTGTGATCAGGCTATTAAAAGCAAAAGCCATATCGGCGAGTTCATCCTTTCCGTCAACAGACAGTAGTTTATTGAAATCGCCTGTATGTTCCATTTTGTTCATTGTGGTTGAAAAAATAGTGAGTTTATTAACAAGGCGTCGCGTAAGAAAAATACCGACTAATACTGAAAATAGTAAAATTAAAATAATCAGGGATAGATAAAATAATAGATTATGTCTCTCGTTCAAAATAACTTTGTCAGTGTCTGTAATTAGGCTGTTTGAGACTGTGTCTGCAACTGATTTAATAGTAGCTATTCTTGTTGAAGCGATATCCCACCAGTCATCTTTTAATGTGTGGTCATTAATATTCCTGAGTTTATTAAAAGCATTGATCGAAGGTTGATCGTCTATCTTGACAATGTTATCAATTTCATTGATAGAATATTTTTCACGTTTTAGCTCTTTGATTGTGTTAATCGCTTTTGCATATGAGTTAAAAGTTTTTTCTATTATATCAAGCAGTTCGTGTTCTTCTCCTGTAATGCCGTTAATAGACCTGTATTTCTCAATTAGGAAGGTTGATGATTGTAATTGAATGTTGAACTGGTTTGAATATTGTGTGTTGCCACGCAATAAATAATTTTTGAAGTTATGAATTAATCCACCGTAGCCGGTTATCATGCTTATTTCATTAAGCAGGGTATATTTGCTATTTATAGATGAAAATAACTCCCGGTATTGTTCAAAGTTCTGTCTGTTAGCCGAATTTATTTTGTCATAAAATAGTTTTGTC
>Ga0224496_10001277_pt1 | contig 15834 bp, 9 predicted proteins | sample SF_Jul11_sed_USG_2_FD_168127 | JGI IMG/M metagenome (GOLD analysis project Ga0224496, IMG submission 168127) | Sediment microbial communities from San Francisco Bay, California, United States - SF_Jul11_sed_USGS_8_1 | ecosystem: Environmental > Aquatic > Marine > Sediment | place: USA...
TTTCGGCCAGCAGGGCGGTCTCGGCGCGCTTCATTTCGGCTACCAGCAGGCGTATTTTGTCCATTATCTCCTTGCTCTTGTCTGTCTTGATAATGGTCTGGGCCGTGGAGAAATCTCCTCCTCTTCTGTGGTCGATGACTTGGGCAAAGATCGTCAGGTTTTGCTTGATCAACGAGTCGAGGTCGGGGATATGGGACTGTTGAACGGGGTTGTCGGCGGTCATGGTGCGAAGTTTTTGTAAAATTATTGTCACTTCCTTCTCCGCCTCCAGGTATGGCTCCAGGCTGTGTTCTTCCCCGGTGATCACAAAGCCCCGTTCGCCGGTTTCGGCGTCGACCATGATTTTCACCAGTTGGTCAAGGATGTGGATCACCTCATGGGTATGGGTCACCCAGTCGCTGGCCTCCTGGAACTTGTTGACGCTCCGGAAGGAAGCAAAACCTATGACGACCAGCAATACCACTGCCAGCAGGTAGCCGGCCCCGATCTTGATACTGATGGATTTCATTGCCTTTTCTCCGTTGGTTGAGGGGCTGGATGATTATGCCGGGGCTACGGTTTCGTCAACAATGAGCCAGGGGGCGTTCAGGAGTTTCGGTCCGTCCAGGACTGCCACCTGTCCCTCGGCCACCCCCTTCAGGTAGTCGGCCCGAATGTCGGTGAGGGTTGGGGGGGCGGGCTGAATTTTGTGCAAGGCGATTTCCTCCACCCCCCTGATCGTGTCGGCCAGCAGCGCGAATTCCATGCTCTCCGAGTGGAGGATGATCAGGCGATGTTGGTTGGACTGGCCGGTATGGTCGAGTCCGAAGATGTTTTTCAGGTCGATGACGGTGATGATTCGGCCCCGCAGGTTGACGATTCCCCGCACGTGTTCCGGGGTGCATGGAATCGGAGTGATGGAGGGTACAGCCACCACCTCGGCAATGCAGTGTGATTCCACCCCGTAGTGTTCGCGGGCCAGGGTGAAGACGACCATTGCCAGTCGTTTCCCGTCGTCTTCGCCGATAAGGGGGGCCTTGGCCAGGAGGCGGGCCCGTTCTTTGAGGAGCCGGCGATTTTCCTGTTCGACGGCCGTGTCCGCCGGGATTCGGGAACATTGTTCCTGGTTCATGGCGCACCTCCTTGCTGGCGCGTTGGGCGACCGGGTAATCGGGGCGCGATGGCGGCCTTGAGCTGTCCGGCGGTGATCCCCTCTGATTCGGGCAGGATTCCCTCGGCCGGCAGTTGTTCCAGAAGGGACGCGGCCGTGGCCAGATGTTTGTCGGCCGCGGACTTCCTGCCGAGCAGGATCAGCTGGGAAGAGAGCAGGTAGTGGGCAAGGACGAAATCCTGATCCAGATAAAGGGCTTGACTGAAGAGTCGCGCCGCCTGTTCCGGGTCGTTGTTCTCCTGGTGGACGATGCCGGCCAGCAGGTAGGCCGCCGGGTTCACCCGGTTGACCGCCAGCATCCGTTCGCTCCACTGGAGCGCTTCGGCAAGTTGTCCCTGGTTGGCATAGATCCTGGTGAGCAGCATGGCCACGGCCCCTTCCTGGTCCGAGGTTTCCCGTTTGGCGTCGGTTGTCAGGAGGGGCAGCAGAAGGGCGGCGGCTTCGCGGTATTTGCCTTGGGTATATGCCTCCAGGGCGGCTTGATATGCCGATGGGGGCGCTGCCGGCTCGGTGGCGGGTGCTGGCCCGCGGCTGGATGCTGCCGGTGGGCCAGCACCATGGCGGCGGGTGGGCGATGGCGGCGGGTGCTTTCTGGCCAGGCGGCGCCAGCGGGGAAGAGTTTCGTTGGCAAGTGGCCCATCGGCCGCGAGGAGCGCGGGTAACCGGAGTTCCTGCCCCTTCCGCCCCCCTCCCTTGCTCAAGCAGATCAGGCCGTTGATTTCGGCGAGGGTGAAGGGGGTGTCCTGGGCCAGCGGCAGCTCGCAGGGGCTGAGCAGCAGATAGCCGTTCTCGTTGAGACAGTCATGGAAACGGTTGAGCACCCTTTGTGCCTGCTGGCGTGAGAAATACATGAGGACGTTGCGGCAACAGATGAGATCGAGTGCCGCCGTGCCGTTGATCGTGGCGGGATAGTCCGCCTCCGCCAGGTTGAGATAGCCGAAATGCACCATTTCGCGGATGGAGGGGGCGAGTTGGTGTTCCCCGGACGGGGTGGTCTGAAAATAGCGCCTTGCCGCGGGCGGGAAATCCCGTCGGAATGACCACTCCCGGTAAATGGCCCGGTCGGCCTTGCCGAGAAAGTCCGGGTTGATGTCGGTGGCGAGGATGTGCGGCCTGCGGTGTAACGGGGGGGAGAGCAGGTCGTCAAGGAGCATGGCAATGGTGTATGGTTCCTCGCCGGAGGCGCAACCCGGGTGCCAGATCCTGATACCTCGCTCCTCCTCGCTGCCGCGGCGGAGTAATTCCGGCAGAATCGTTGTCGAAAGGACGCGCAGTTGGTCGGGTTCACGAAAGAAATGGGTTTCACCGATGGTGAGGTGTCTGGCCAGGGTCTGGATCAGGTCGGCTGAGGCGGGCGATGTTGCCAGCCTCTCGGCGCAGGCTTCCAGGTTCGGGGAGTCGGGGGTGATGGCCTGGAGGAGGAGTTCCAGTTTTGTCCGGGACGAGTTTTCAGCGATGAGGATGCCGGTCAGTTCTTCGATGCGTCGCCGCAGACGGTTCTGGATGTGGTGGGGGGCGGGCGAGGTCATGGGGATTCCCCCTGTTGTTGGTCCGGAACGGTGGTGGGCAGGCTCAGGTTGTCCGTGGCGGCGAGCAGCAGGTCGGGATCCTCGATGAGGATGATTTCGTCGTTGTTGACCGTAAGGCCGCGCAGCGCTCCAGGAGAGGGGAGGAGGGAGGTGGCCGCAACCAGCTCCTGATCAGGAATTTGGATGATCTCCGTCACGCTGTCGACGGCGAAGACGGCCAACCGTTGCGAGGTGTTGACGATGACGAAGCGTACATCGGGCGAGAGTGGCCGGTCGGGCAGGCGGAGTTTTTTTCGCAGGTCGATGACCGGCAGGATTCGGCCCGCCACGGTGATGACGCCGGCCACGATATCCGGTGCTTCCGGCAGCGGGGTGACGGCGACCGCCCGAACCACCCGCTCCACGGAGGCGACCGGCAGAGCGTAGTGTTGTTCGGCAAGATGCAGGAGCAGGTAGGCGTTGGCATGGCGCATCGTACTTTTTCCCTTGTTATGCCGCCGGTGGGCCCGCCGTCACGGCGTACTGGTCGATCAGCTGTTGCAGTTTCCTGCCCAGGGCATGGATGTCGCGGATGGATTTTTCCACCTGCCCCATGGCGGCTTCATTGTCGTCGCTGGCCTGGCGGATTCCGTTGACGGCTTGCACCATCTGGTCGGTGCTGTTCTGTTGTTGCTGGTTGGCGGCGGCGATCTCGGAGGCGGTCTCGGCGGCGAGCCGAACAGCTTCCTCAAGTTGGCCGATGACCTCACCGGTTTGGCGGGCTTGTCCCTCGCCCTCGCTTGCCGCCTGACGCCCTTGCTGGGCGGTGTCCACCGCCCTCCGGCCGGCCTTCTCCACCGCCATGAGTATCTTCCGGACCCGTGCCGTCGCCGCCTTGGATTGCGTCGCCAGGCTTTTTACCTCCCGGGCCACCACGGTGAAGCCCCTGCCGTGCTCCCCTGCCTTGGCTGCCTCGATGGCGGCGTTGATGGCCAGGATTTCGGACTGATCGGCGAGATCGTCCACCAGGGTGATGATTTCGCCGATGGCCTCGCCTTGGGCGGCCAGCCCCGCGACGCCCTTGGCCACCGATTCGCTTTGGCCGCTGCTGACGGCCATCAGATCGATGGTCGTCGTCAGCAGCCGTCGGCCGTCAGCCGCGTTTTGCGCCGCCTTGGCCGCCGAATGGGCAACCTCACGGGCCTTCTGGTTGCCGAGCCGGGCTACCGAGGCCAGTTCTTCGACGCCGGAAGCGGTCTGGTTGGCGGCGGTTGCCGTTTCGGTGATGGAGGCGGCGAACTGGTTGATGGAGGCCACCAGTTCGGCGGCGGCGGCGGCGAGAATGCGTACCGCATTGCCAATTTCCGCCATGACCGTCCGCAGGCTTTCCTCGGCCTGGCTGCGTTGGGTGTTTTCCTGCTGAAGGGCCAGACGGCTCTGTTCGAGGCGCTGGACATTGTCCTCGGCTTGGCGGAGCAATTGGTAGAGGCTGTAAAGCAGCCCGATGAGCACCATGATGTAGCTGACTTTTTTCAGCAGGTGGGCGACATCGAACATGCCGTCGAAATTCTTGCTGGCAAAGGACATGAAGACCGCCTGGCCGAGAAAACCGTCGACAAGGGAGAGGAGGAGCCAGTATTCGAAGACGTCGTGCCGCCACCAGCCCTTGCGCCAGTAGCCCCCCAGCGCCAGCAGGAAGAAGAGGGCGGCGATGAGTTCCTGGGGGCGGTGGAAGAAGGCGTTCGGGTAGTAGGCCCGGGGCAGATGGACAAAGGCGAAAAAGATAAAGGTGGCAACAGTGAACAGGGCCGAGAAGAGGTAGACCTGCCATTCGTTGAGCCGGCGGCGGCCGCCCCGTTTCTCCTCGCGTTGCCAGAAGTACCAGCTCAACCAGAGCGAAAAGGCCAGGTAGATTCGCGAGGCGAACCAGCTCCAGGGGATCAGGGAGGGGAGTGGCGAGGGGAAGGTTTCCATGAACCAGGAGGAGGTGACCACGGCGTGGTAGCAGTCAAGGAGCGCCGTGCCGAGAAATCCCGAACCGATGAAGAGGAAGGTGTTGAGCTTCTTGATGTAGTAACGGATCAGGCCGAGGATGCCGACCATGAGGGCCAGCAGGGTGGCCGCGACCTCCATCAGGGTGTGGAGGGCAATGCTGCCCTGCCAGGTGGAGCCGCGCAGGGCGAGGCTTGCCGCCAGCAGGAAGGCAGTGAGGCCGGCCGCTGTCCACGCTCTGGTGGATGATCTTTTTTGCTCCTTTGTGTTGCTCATGGAGTAACCTTTAGGAGTAATGTTTGTGGCCGGCATTGCGGAGCAAGTGGATCGCGGAAAAGCAATGTGGCGGAATTCGTTAATAACAATAATAAAGAGTATAGACAGGTTTGTGTCCCTGGGGCAAGGGTTCGGGTGGATATTAGCTGGGTGGTGGGCGCGGCTCGGTTGCCGTGGTGAAAATAGGCTTGAATGTCAGGCAACTAATTGGATATCATTGAATCCTAGCAGAACTCCTAACGATTGTTCCTGACAAGAGTTCGACTGGGTAGCGGCTGGGTTGTTTCTCGTTTTGTGCCGCATTGTTGATGCGGCAAGCCACCTGGTCGCCTCTCCCTTCCTGCATGCGCGGCGCCTCCTGGCCTGGGTCGTACCGGCCTTTTCGGTGCATAGGGTGGTCGCAAGGTGTGACTATGAGCCCCTCCCCGCCAGTGGAAAGTTCCCGTCCCCGCGCTTTCGCCCTTTTTTCGCGGTACAGCTCTTTTTTCCCGCTGGCACTGCTGCTGATCGTGGTTTTTTGTCTGGTCGTCGTCGGTCTGGGTCGGATCAAGAGTCGAATTCGGGTCGATATCGCCGACCGGCTACGGGTTAATGTCAAGGCGACCCACGAGGCGGTGATGCTGTGGAGCCATGAGCGGCTCGAAAGCGTCAACCTGCTGGCGCGTCGCCCGGAGGTGCGGCAGTTGACCGCCGAGCTGGCGGCCATGTCCGCAAGCCGGGAGGCGCTGACCGTCAACCACCATCTCGATGAACTCCGACAACTGCTTGCCGGGTGGGCCGATGAGAATAAGTGGGAACGTTTTTACGTCGTCGCCCTGGACGGTCGCAATGTCTGTGCTGCCGATGACGTCGATCTGGGAAGGGAAAACGTCTTCTTCCGCAGCCATGCCGCTTTTCGTGACGTGTTTGCCGGTGAAGCGCGTCTCTCCATGTCGGACGCGGCGGCGACGGGTCCCGGCGGCCAGTCTGGCGATCAGGGGCTGGGGCGGCCGACCGTCTGCCTGGGCTGCCCGATTACCGACGGCAGGGGCAGGGTGGTCGCGGCCCTCTGGTTGACCACCGACTCTCCCCGGGAGTTCGACCGGCTGTTCCAGGTCACCGGTACCGGTTCCACCCAGGTCTACGCTTTCGACCGCTCCGGCCGCCTGCTGTCGGAAAGTCGCTTTACGGGGCAGCTTCGCTCCCTGGGGCTGCTCGCCGCCGATCAGCCCTCGGCGGTGGGTCTTCCCCTGCTGGATCCGGGCGAAGAGCTGAGCAAGGGATCCCGTCCCGGGCCGGTCCGTTCCCTCTCTCCCATCCGGCCGGTCCGTATGGCCCTGTCCGGGAGTGAGACTGGCGTCGACGTCGACGGGTACCGCGACTATCGAGGCGTCCCTGTGGTGGGGGGGTGGTACTGGTGCAACAGGTACGACTTCGGAATCATCTGCGAGACCGATCTGGCCGAGGCGTATGCCACCTATTTCGTGGTCCGGCGGGTGGTGGTGGCGGTGTTCGCCGTCAGTGTTTTCCTCTTTGTCTGGTTTTCGGTGGGAATGGCCAGGCGGCAGCGGGCCAGTGAGGCGGCGAGTCGGGAACTGGCCCGCGAGATGGCCGAACGGCAGCGGATTGCCCAGGAACTGCGGATCAACAATGAGGTGCAGAGCGCGTTTAACAGATTGTTGCGGCTCTCCCTGGAAGACCTCTCCCTGCAGGAGAAGTTGGAGGCCTTTATCGACTGCGTCTGCGCGTTGCCCCTGGCCGGCATGGAGCCCAAGGGGGCGTTTTTCCTGGCCGACCGCGCCCAGAGGGTCTTGCGGCTCAGGGCGCAGCGGGGGTTGGCCGCCCCCCTTCTCTCCGCCTGCGCCACAGTGCCCTATGGCTACTGTCTGTGTGGCCGGGCGGCGGCGGATAAGGAGGTACTGTTCGTGCCGGGAGTAGACGCCCGGCATGATATCGCTTACGAAGAGATGCACGACCACGGCCACTACTGTGTTCCGGTGGTCAACTCCCGTGACGAGCTGCTCGGCATGCTGTCCACCTACAGCGAGCAGGGAGCCGCGAGGGAGGCGACGACCGAGGATGCCCTGCTTGCCGCCGTCACCATTATGGCGGGTGTCCTGGAGCACCATTTTGTTCAGGAGTCCCTGCGCCGGAACAAGAAGAAGTTTCAGCGGCTGGTGGAGAATCTCGAAAGCAAGTATTTCTTTTATTCCCTCTCCGCGACCGGCGCCTGGACCTATCTGAGCCCCTCGGTGGTCAACATCCTCGGTTACCCTCCCGAGGATTTCGGCCGCAACTATCAGGAATATCTCACCGGCCACCGGCTCAACTCCGAGGCGGGCCGGCGGCTTGAGGCCGGACTCGGCGGCGTGCGGCAGCCGCCGTACCTGGTGGAGCTCTACCACCGGGACGGGTCGGTACGCTGGCTGGAGCGGGCCGAGGCGCCGATTCTGGACCCCGACGGCCGGGTGGTGGCGTTGGAGGGAATAGCCAACGACATCACCGAGGCCAAGCTTGCCGAGCGGGTCATGAAGAGCCGCTCCCGGCAGCTCGAACGGCACAAGACCGCCATGCAGCGGTTGGCCAGGATCGATTTGAGTGATTTTCACGGCGCGCTCAAGGCCGCGGCCCAGGAAGGGGCACTGGCCCTCGGCGTCCAGCGTTTGGGCGTCTGGTGGCTTGACGAGGAGGGCGGGGAGTTTGTCTGCCGGCAACTTTCTTCTCCCTGCGGCAAGCAGTTGATCGTTGACGCCCGGCTCCCGTTCTCCCGCTGCGGTGGTTTTCTCGAAGAACTCCGCCAGGAACGTTTCGGCGTGGCGGTGGCGGGTGAGCCCGACGAAAACGGTGCCTGTCTCGTGGAGAACTATCTCCGGCCCCAGGGGCTCACGTCCCTGTTGGCGGCGGGGGTCCTTTCCGGTTCGATCCTGGTGGGGATCATCACCGCCGAGCAGGTGGGCCGGCAACCCCGGGGGTGGACCGAGGAGGATATGACCTTTCTCGGTTCCATTGCCGACATCGTCACCCTGGTCATGGCGGTCATGGAACGGCAGCGGGCCGAACGCGAGTTGGCCGACCACAAGGAGCGGCTGGAAGAACTGGTCGCGGAGCGGACCGTCAAACTCGAGGAGGAGATCGTCGAGCGGCTCCAGGCCGAGGCCGCCCTGCTCGAGAGCGAAGAGCAGGTGCGGTTGCTGCTCGATTCCACCGCCGAGGCGATCTATGGCCTCGACCCGGCGGGTAGGTGCACCTTCTGTAATCCGGCCTGCGTTACGGTGCTTGGCTACGAAACGGTCGCCGACCTGCTGGGGAAGAAGATCCACGACCTGGTCCATCATAGTCGCACGGACGGCACCAAGACCCGTTTGGAAGAGTGCGGGGTCTGTAATGTCCTGCGAAACGGGCGTCCCGCCTATAGTGCCGACGAGGTTTTCTGGCGCCGCGATCAAACCTGCTTTCCGGTGGAATACTGGGCCTATCCGGTGGTCAAGGAGGGGGCGGTGGTGGGGTGCGTGGTCACCTTCTTCGACATCACCGAGCGCAAGAGCCAGGAAGCGGAGCGACAGCGCACCCTGCGGGAGCTCAAGGCGGCGAAGGTGGCCGCCGAGGCCGCCGTTCGGGCCAAGAGTGAGTTTCTCGCCAACATGAGTCACGAGATTCGCACCCCGATGAACGCCATCATTGGCCTTACCCATCTGGTCCGCCAGACGGATCTGACGATCCGGCAGCGCGACTATCTCCACAAGATCGGCTCTTCGTCCCGTTCCCTGCTGGGGCTTATCAACGACATCCTCGATTTTTCCAAGATCGAGGCCGGCAAGCTCTCCCTGGAGGCGGTGGACTTCCATCTCGATGACCTGGTCGCCGAGGTTCTCAACAACACTTCCGTGCGGGCCCAGGAAAAGGGGCTGGAGCTGGACTTCGTCCTGGCCCCCGATGTGCCGCTGGATCTCAAGGGTGATCCGCTGCGGCTGGGGCAGGTGCTCACCAACCTGGTGGGCAATGGGGTCAAGTTCACCGACCAGGGCGGTATCGCCATCGCGGTGCGGCAGGTGGCCATGGCACCGGACACGGTCACCCTGCGATTCAGCGTCACGGACCAGGGTATCGGCATGAACGCCCAGCAGGTCGCCAGGCTCTTTCAGCCGTTCAGCCAGGCCGACGCCTCCACCACCCGCATGTATGGCGGTACCGGCTTGGGGCTTGCCATCTGCAAGCGGCTGATAGCGATGATGGGCGGAGAGATCGAGGTGGAAAGCGAGCCGGGCAAGGGGAGCACCTTTTCCTTCGCCCTTTCTTTTCTCAAGCCGGAGACGGGTTGGCGGCGGCACGAGCTTCCTCCGGAGCTGAGCGGCATGCGGGTGCTGGTGGTGGACGACAGCCGGGCGGTGCGGCGCATCATGGAAAAGAATCTCCGCGCCTTTTCCTGCCAGGTGAAGGCGGTTGGCTCCGGAGAGGAGGCGGTGGCGGCGGTGGCCGAAGCGGCGGCGGCCGGGGCGCCGTTCAATCTGGTCTTCATGGACTGGGTGTTGCCGGGCATGGATGGCATCGAAGCGGGCAGCCGCATCAAGGAGATGGCCGGGGAGGGGGGCTCGCCCTCCGTGATTCTGCTCACCGCCTACGGCCGTGACGAAGTGCTGCGCAAAGCGGAGCAGAGAGGGTTAAACGGCTTTCTCGTCAAGCCGGTCACCCGCTCGGCGCTCTTCGATGCCGTAACCTCCCGCAGGGCCGGCGGTGGCCGTCGGATCCTTCCCGCCAGGACGGACGAGTCGCTGTTCAGCCGTTTCGCTTCCCGGCGTGGCGCCCGGATCCTGGTGGTGGAAGACAACGAGATCAACCAGCAGGTGGCCCGTGAGTTGCTCGAGGCGGCGGGCATGGTGGTGGCGGTGGCCTCCGACGGCTGTGAGGGGCTCAATGCGGTCCGGCATGGCGATTTCGATCTGGTTTTCATGGATATTCAGATGCCGGAGATGGACGGCAACGAGGCGTGTCGCCGGATTCGTGCCGAACTCGGTGAACAGGGGCAGGCGTTGCCCGTTATCGCCATGACCGCGCATGCCATGGCCGAGGATCGGCAGCGGTCCCTGGCCGCCGGGATGAGCGATTACCTCACCAAGCCCATCGATCCCGAGGCCCTCTATCAACTTATCGAGCGATGGCTCACGCCCGGGGCCGGGCAAGGTGCCTCGGAAGCACCGTCCATTATCGGCTCGGCGGCGGGGCCGGTGGATCAGCCGCAACATCTGCCCGACCTGCCCGGTATTGACTGCCAGGACGGCCTGGCCCGTATGAGCGGCAATGTGTCGCGGTACCTGCAGATTCTGGTTCGCTTTGGTGAACTCAGCGCCCAGGTAGGCAGCTGGCTGCGTGCCAGCCTGGAGCAGCTGGACTGGTTCGAGGGGATACGGGTGGCGCATTCTCTCAAGGGGACTGCCGGCACCATTGGGGCCAAGGAGCTGCAGGCGGCGGCCGCCGCTCTGGAGAAAGCGATGAGGGAAAATGATTGTGGCGAGGCAAAATGGTGTCTGACGGCGGTGGAAAATAAACTGGCGGTGGTGCTTTCGGCCATTGCCGGGTTGTCCGCCCAGGACAATGAACGGGCCGGGGACGGTGCGGTTCGGCTCGGCAGCGAGGAACTGGCGCCGCGCCTCGAGGAGCTGGCCCGGTTGCTGCGGGATTACGACACCGCGGCCCGCTTCTGTTTTGCCGAGTTGCGCGAAAGTTTTGCCGGTTCGGTACGGACTGGGGAGCTCGATCAACTGGAAAGAAAGATCGGCATGTATGATTTCGACGGTGCGCTGGTGCAGCTTACCCAAATCGCCAAGGGGATGGAGGTCCCGTTGCAGGAGGAAGGATAGCGTGATGAGCGGAAAAGAGAGCAAGACCATTCTCGTGGTCGATGATTCCCCGGAAAACATCGACGTCATCAGCGGGGCATTGGAGGATGATTATCGGGTGCGGGCGGCGGTCAGCGGCAGCAAGGCGCTGCTTATCGCGACCACCAGGCCGTATCCGGACCTGATTCTGCTCGATATCATGATGCCGGGCATGGACGGCTACGAGGTGTGCCGACGTTTGAAGGCCGACGCCCGGGTGAGGGATGTGCCGGTGATCTTTGTCAGTGCCCTGGGGGAGGTGGAGGACGAGGCGATGGGGTTTGCCGCCGGGGCCGTCGATTACATCACCAAACCGGTTTCGCCGGCCATTCTCAAGGCCCGGGTACGCATCCATCTCGAGTTGGAGGAGGTCCGCAACCATCTGGCCGAACTGGTCGTCGCTCGCACCGAAGAGCTGCACCGGGCCAATGTCAAGCTGGCCCGCCAGGTCAAGGAGTTGCAGGGCCGTGATCGCCTGATTCGTTTTCAGATGCAGGGGCCGAGTCCCATTGATGCCTGCCGCGAGATCGCCCGCATCGTAAGCGAGGTGCTGGACGCCGGCCGGACGCTCATTTTTCGGCTCGATGGCCGGGATCAGTTGGTTGCCGAAGCCACAGGAGCGGTGCCGGAATCGGCGCCGCTCCTGGCCCAAAACGCCTTGGCGGAGCGAAGGGTGGTGCGGGGCGAGGCCGGCGCGGCGGCGGCACCGATTGTTTTTGGCCAGGAGCAGATGGGGGTCATCTGGGTGCAGGAGGTCGGTGCCGAGGGAGAGCTGGCCGGCGACGAGCTGGAGGAGGTGCTGTTGCGACTGGGCAGCGAGGCGGCTCTGGTGTTGCGGGCGGCGCGGGTCGCCGACGACCTGATCAACGACAAGGTCGATCTGGATCAATTGCTCAATCTGGGGCGGTAAGGGGCGGGAAAAGGCAATAACGAGCGGGTGCAGGCGGGGTTCATGGACGACTCAATCAAGCAGGGTGACAGCCGGGACGAAACGATGAAACTGGCCGATATCGAGAACCTGATCCAGCAGGTCGATATCATGGTCGGGGTCGGCGAGATATCTCCGTTTCCCGAGGAGGAGCCGCCCGACAAGGGTGCGGCCGCCGCGGAAGAGGGAGAGGGCGAGCAGTCGCCGGAACCGTTGTTCGGCGAACTTGACGAGTTCGAGGCGCTGGCGCCGCCCTTACAGTTTTTTAAAAAGATCGAGCTGACCCTTACGGTGAAACCCGGGGTCACGCTCTCCCTTCACCTGCTGCGCAAGTATTCGGAGAAGAACGCCGAAGTGGTGGCGGCGGCGGCCGGTGACCCGGCGGAATTGGTCGGTTATATGGGGCTGGCGGTCTTTCCCGGCCAGGTGCTTGCCCGGGTGGTGACCCGTGACAAGGAGGGGCTGGAGGTCTCCGAGGAGGAGCAGCTTCGGGCCGAGGAAGAGCGGCGGTCCGCAGGCGGTCCGCAGGCGCAGGTATTGGTCGAATGGCTTGGTGAGCGGATCGAGGCTGGTGCCCATGTGGTGCTGGAGGGCAGCGAGTTCCGGGCCGAGCGGTATGGCTATCTCGTCCTGACCGGGGAGCGGTTCGCCGTGGTCTCGCCGTTTTTTGTCAGCGAAGACCGTTTGCAGATGCACTGGGGGGTTTTCGATCGTCGCCCCCAGGCGGTAACACCGGCCATGCTGCAGCCTTGGTTCGAGGAGATCAAGATCAAGCCGGCCCTGCTCGACGTCGACAAGGTCGAGCGTCTGCTGCGGGCCTTAGGGGAGGGGGAGCATCAGCGGGGGGCGTTCCGCATTGCCGCCGGTGAAAAACCAGTGGCCGGCATCGACGGCCGGGTCGAACTGCTGGTGGCCACGGAACGGAGTGCCGGCTTCGAGCGGCCGGACGGCTCGGTGGATTTCCGCCAGGTCAACTTGCTGCCCAACGTCGAGGAGGGGCAGCTCATCGCCCACCGGATACCACCCGTTGCCGGCACGCCCGGCATGGATGTGGGTGGGGCGGAGGTCCCGGCCGAAGGGGGGCGTGACGTCAAGGTGAAGATCGACAAGAAGACGGTGCGGAGCGTCAAGGAGGCGGACGTCGAACTGTTCTACGCCGCCCGGCCCGGAGCGGTGCGGTTCGACGGCAAGGCACTCTCGGTGGTCAATATCTATTCCTTGAACAACGGCGTCAATTATGAAACCGGCAATATCGATTTCGCCGGCGAGGTCTTTGTCCAGGGGTCGATCGCCGAGGGCTTTTCCGTAAGGGCCGGCGGTGACGTGACGGTTACCGAAACCGTGGCCGATGGCGCCGAGATTGTCTCCGAGAGCGGCAGCGTCACGGTGGGCCGGGGTGTGGTTGGGAGAAGGAGCAAGATCACTGCCGGCAAAACGGTACGGGTCCAGTTCGTCCACGATGCCGCCATCCGGGCCGGCGGGGACATCGTCATCGGCAACTACCTTTACAACGCCAACATCTTTGCCGGCGGTTCCGTCGAGATCCGCAAAGGGGAGGGGGTGCGTGGTGGCAGCATCCTGGGCGGCAAGACGGTTGCCATCGGCTCCATGACCCTGTGGAGCGCCGGTTCGCCGTCATGGGTGGCCACCGAACTGGCGGTGGGGTTCGACCCCGACGCGGCGGCCAACCGTGAGCGCGTCGAGGCGGCGATCGGCAAAACCAGCCGGCATCTGCATCGTATTCTCGATGTCTTCGGCCTGCCGCGGCTCGAACCCGACCTCATCCGCGCCAAGGTTGTCAAAGCGTCGGGAACCCAGCGAAAATTTCTCGAACAACAGGCCAAGCTCCTCGGTCAGTTGGCCAAGTCCTACAAGGCGCTCCTCGAGATGCGTCAGGCCTTGCGTGAGGCCGCCTCGGAGGTCAAGACGACGTATCCCAGGATCAAGGTTCAGGGCACCGCCTACCCCGGGTTGACCATCAAGATCGGCGCTCAGACGCTGAAGCTCGACCGCGAGCATGACGCGGTGGTCTTTAAAAAGGGCGAAAAAGGGATCGAAACAATTTGACGCAGGGGACGCCCCCCCTGCTTCCCTCCTTGGGGTATTTCTCCGCCCCCCCCCTCCGTCGTGTCGCTTTGGAGAGGGAGATCATTTTGATACTGCGCTCTCAGAAGGGCCAGCCTGCCGGGGCGGGTGACGCTGTCGGTGTCGAACCTGTGGATGCCCTGGTCCAGAGCTCCACCGGTACGCCAGGGGAATGGGGAAGAGCGTGTTGCCCAGGAGGCGGAGGGCCGTGGCGTCATGAAATAGGTTGGCTATTTTTTGTTATTTTTATTTTACAAAAAATCCATAATTAGCTACTTATGTTAATTATGGATTACTTTGATGCGGATGAGAGGGCCGTGCTCATTGCCTTGGGGAAGCGACTCAAGCAGGAGCGATTGGCGCGCAACGAAAGTCAGGAGCTTTTTGCTCAGCGGCTGGGGCTCACCCGGCAGTCCTATGCCAGGATGGAGCAGGGGGCGGCCACGGTTTCGCTGGGCCACTGGCTCAAGGCGAGCAGCGTTCTCGGGCTGCTCGATACCTGGGGCAGGGTGCTTGCGCGTCAGGAGGACCTTTTTTCCCGGTATGATCGGCTTGACAAGGGGCAGCGGCAACGGGCCCGCAGAAAGCGGAAACCGGCATCATGATCAGGTTGCATGTTTTTGTGACCCTGCCCGGCGGGGAGAGTGTGCCGGCGGGCGACTTGGTGGTGGCTGACCCCGACGATCGGGGCGCCTTGACAGGCCAGTTTCGGTATTCCGGGGAGTTTCTCGGCCATCCCGAGGCCTTCCCCCTGGACCCGCTTCGTCTGCCGCTGGCCGAGGGCATCTTCGATGCCAACCGGCCCCAGGCCGGCGTGCATGGCGCCTTTGAAGACAGCCTGCCCGACGACTGGGGGCGCAGGATCCTGGTGCGCCGCTACCGGTTGGGTCGCACCGAGCAACGGGTGCCAAACCTGCTCCGGGTGCTCGGTGCCAAAGGCCTTGGCGCCTTGAGCTTCAGCGATGCCGATGTCTTGCCGTCGGTGAGGCCGCAAGGGGTGGCCAGCCGGCATCTGGTCGACCTGTTGCGGCTTGCCGAGACCTTTGAGCGTTCCGAGGCCGGTGCCGACGAAGAACTCGCCCTGCTCTTTCAGGCGGGCAGCTCGCCGGGTGGGGCCAGGCCCAAGGTGGTGGTTGAGGAGTCCGGCCAGGCCTGGCTTGCCAAGTTTCCCAGCGTCCGGGACCGGGTCGATGTGGTGCGGCTGGAGGCGGCGACCATGGCGCTGGCTGGCCGGGCCGGGGTGGACGTTGCCCCGACCCGGCTTGAGCCGTGCGGCATCAGGGACATCCTCCTGGTGGAGCGGTTTGACGTGACCCCGGCCGGCGGTCGGAACCATGTGGTCAGCATGCAGACCCTGCTCGGGGCCGACGGCCATTACTCCAGCTCCTACCGGGATCTGGCCGAAGTGGTCCGGCGGATCTCCGCCGCCCCCGGCGCCGACCTGCTCAAGCTCTACCGGCAGATGCTCTTTCATGCCGTGATCGGCAACACCGACGACCATTTGAAGAACTTCTGCATGCTCCACGGGGCAACCGGCTGGCGGCTGAGCCCGGCCTTTGACATCCTGCCCAACATCGGCGGTAACCGCGAGCATGTGCTCCGCATGGGGAACGACTACCTGGCCCCCGGGCGGGCGGTTCTGCTGGCCGAGGCCAAGTTTTTTGGTGTCAAACGGACGGCGCGGGCCGCCGAGCTGATCGACGAAACAATGGAGGTGGTGCGGGGTTGGCGAACATTGTTTGCGGAAATCGGCGTGCCTGACGCGGATTGCCAAGTCCTGGCACCTGATATCGAGGGGCGGTTGGCGAGGATTGGGGGGTGATGGCCGGGAGGATATTGCGTGGTTTGTTGATCTTTTCTGTTGACGGGAGACGACTGCCAGGAAGTCAGGGCGGCGTGAGCATCAACGTCCGGATGTAAGAGGTCACACCACCACCACCACCGAAAAGCCGCCCGGTCGCTGGGGAGTCCCCGGGGTGGAGCGGATGAAAGGCGGTTTTGGCGGCTGTTGGTTGTCAAACGGTTACGGCCGGTGTACCTTGG
>Ga0224496_10001280_pt1 | contig 15825 bp, 11 predicted proteins | sample SF_Jul11_sed_USG_2_FD_168127 | JGI IMG/M metagenome (GOLD analysis project Ga0224496, IMG submission 168127) | Sediment microbial communities from San Francisco Bay, California, United States - SF_Jul11_sed_USGS_8_1 | ecosystem: Environmental > Aquatic > Marine > Sediment | place: USA...
TGCGCATCCAAAGATCGTGGCCAACGCCTATTCGACAGACCATGACGTGGCAGAAATGCTGGCAGCGGTTAAGTTCCTGCGCAAGATCGCCGCTCAGGACCCCATTCGCGGTCTGATTGCCGAAGAACTTCGCCCCGGTCCCGAGGTACAGAGCGATGAGGATCTGATCGCCGATTTCCGCGCCCGATCTGGTACCGTCTATCATCCCTCATGTACGGCGCGGATGGGCACTGACGCTACTCAATCAGTCGTTGGCCCGGACCTGAAGGTGCATGGAGTCGATGGTTTGCGGGTCTGTGACGCTTCGGTCTTTCCAACGCTGATCGGGGGCAATACCAATGCGCCGAGCATTCTGGTCGGCTGGATCGGGGCGGAACGTATCCTTGCGGATGCGCAGGGCTAGGCGGATTGGTTACAGGAAACGCGCATGGCAATTCTACTTGGCGTCGATACCGGCGGAACCTACACGGATGCTGTTGTTCTGGACGACGAAAGCGACCGTGTGATCGCATCGGCAAAGTCGCTCACAACCCGCCCCGATCTGTCTTTGGGTGTTGGCCGCGCGATTGACGCGGCAATCGCCAATGCGGGTGTCACCGCGGGAAATGTCGCGATGGTATCATTGTCGACCACCCTCGCGACCAATGCTTTGGTCGAAGGTCAAGGCGGGCGCGTGGCGCTGATCTTTATCGGTTTCGACAGGGCGGAACTGGCCCGTGCCGGGCTGGAAGAGGCACTGAAGGGTGATCCCGTAATCTGGATGGCCGGGGGCCACAATCACGCCGGGGGTGAAGTTGTGCCGCTGGACCTGGCGTCGCTGGAAACCGAAATCGCAGCGCTTGGCCCAGAGATCACCGGCTTTGCCGTCGCCGCGAGTTTCGCCACCCGAAACCCGTCGCACGAATTGGCTGCCCGCGACGTAATTCGCCGGGTTTCCGGCCGCCCGGTGACCTGTTCGCATGAACTTTCTGCCGCCCTGAACGGCCCGCGCCGTGCGTTGACGGCGGTGCTGAATGCCCGCCTGATTGGCATGATCGACCATCTGGTGACCTCTTGCGAAGCGCATATGACGCATCTGGGCATTCGCGCACCTTTGATGGTGGTGCGCGGCGACGGCGCGCTGGTGTCGGCAGCACTGGCAAGGGAGCATCCGATTGAAACGATCCTGTCCGGCCCAGCGGCGTCGATTGCCGGGGCAAGCTGGCTGACGGGTGAAAAGGATGCGCTTGTCAGCGATATTGGCGGTACGACAACGGATGTCTGCCTGCTGCGCGACGGCAAGCCCGCGATCGATCCGATGGGGGCCCGTGTTGGCAAATACCGCACGATGGTGGAAGCGGTCGCGATGCGGACTACCGGGCTTGGGGGCGATAGTGAGGTTCACTTGATCGAGGGGCTCGACACCAGCCTGCGTCTGGGTCCCCGCAGGCTTGTCCCTGTGTCACTGGCGGCGGCCCAATGGCCAGACCTGATACATGATGCGTTGGACAAGGCTTTGGCAAGCGATGCCCCCGGCGAACATGACGGGCGCTTTGTTTTGCCAATGTGGCAAGAAACGCCACCGGCGGGACTGGACGGGCGCGAAGGGGCTGTGGCGGCACGGCTGATGTTTGGGCCGCTAAAACTGGCCGATGCTGTGCGTACGCGGTTGGAATACCCTGCATTGATGCGTCTGGTATCGCGTGGGCAGGTTATGATCTCGGGGCTGACCCCATCGGATGCCGCCCATGTACTGGGCAGGTTGGATAGCTGGGATGGTGCTGCCGCGTTGAAAGCCGCAACCCTTTTTGCGCGGCGGAGAAATGGCCGCGGTGACCGGATTACTTCGGGCCCGCAGGATCTGGCGAAGACGATAATTGACCAACTTAAATCCCAGACCGTGGATTGCCTGCTGGAAGCGGCCTTTGACGAAGATCACCGGGATTGGTGCGATGAAAGCCCTGAAACTCTGGCGCGCCACCCGCTGATGCGGGCGGGATTGGACGGGCACCATGGTATCGTCCAGATTTCGGCGACATTGGGTGTGCCTGTGATCGGCCTGGGGGCTTCGGCCCCCAGCTATTACGGTGCGGTCGGCGAACGGCTGGGTGTCAGGATGATCCTGCCCGAACATGCGGGTGTGGCCAATGCCATCGGCGCTGTCGTCGGGCAGGTTGCAATGCATGCCGAAGGCAGTGTTACCAGCCCGGGACCGGGGCGATTTGTCGTGCACCTGCCATCGGAGCCAAGGCATTTTACGGACAGGGAAGCCGCGATTTCCACCTTGCAGACAGCGTTGTCGGAAGAAGCCTCGGACAAGGCACGGCAGGTCGGGGTGGAGGAAATCAGGCTGACATCAGAACAAAAGCTGTCCGAGGTCGAAATCGAAGGCCAGCCAATGTTTATCGAGGCGCGGTTGAGGGTAACGGCACATGGACGACCACGGATTGCCAGGGACTGAGTCTGCGATCCTAGTGTGTTTCGTGTTTAACTTGTATCGGTACTCGCTGCCTCTTAATCAGCAAGCTGCTAATTTCGAATGCGAATTCTGATGATATATGTCTTAAGGTGAACTCAAAACGCTTTAGGTCGCTGCGGTCAAACCGCGGGCGATGTCAAAGAAAGCCTGCACCAGTTTACCACCCTTGCGGTCGCGCAGGCAGATTAGCGCCTCATCCATTGTCATGTTTTCTGCGCCTTCGATTTCGATGCGAACCAGACGCGCATCCTGGCCGAACTCAGCAGCAGAAACGAAGCCAACGCCCGCACCGGATGCTACGATTTCACGTACGGCCTCGCGCCCCTCGGCTTCGATCACGGGCTGCAAATTGTAACCGGCGGCGGCGGCGGCCTCTTCAAGTTTGCTGCGCGTTCTCGAACCTGTCTCACGCAGAACCAGCGGCAATTCCGCGAGGTCTGCAAATGTAAAGGATCGTCGCTGGGCCAGAGGATGGTTGCTGGCCACGAAGGCGGAGATTGGGGTTGAATTCAGCTGAACGGATTCAAAATCACGGCTGACAGGCATGTCACCCAATACCCCTATATCAGCTTCGTAGCTGTAAAGGCTGTTGATCACCTCATCTGTATTGCCGCTGTGAACCGATATCCGGACACCGGGGTAAGCGTCGCGAAATCGTGCTAGAATGTGCAGCAAATGATGCGCCGAATCCGCCACGATACGCAGGGTGCCCGATCTTAGCGCCCGGCTCTCTGACAAAAGCTCCAGCGCCTGTTCTTCATTGTCAAAAAGGCGCCGGGTGATTTCCAGCAGTTTTTCACCCGAAGGTGTCATGACCACCTGTTTCTTGTGCCGGTTGAACAGCAAGACATCGTATTCTTCCTCCAGCTTGCGCACCTGATCGGAAATTGCAGGCTGGGTCAGGAAAAGGTGTTCTGCAGCCCGGGAAAACCCGCCGCAGATTGCGACATAGTGGAAAGCGCGGAGTTGGACATAGCGCATGGGCTGGCCTCGATCCTGAAAGAAAGCCAGAGATATATGTGTAATACTTATAGATCAATCTAAAATAACGATTTTACATATAGATTGTAGCATGAAAAAAGCACTCGTAAACCCTTGCCCCACCTGAAGGAGCATTCATGTCATCGTCTCCCTCTACTTCCAATGAACCACTCGCTGCACCGCATCTTGGCGAGCCTTATTTGCTGACACCCGGACCGCTGACCACAGCCTATGAGGTCAAGCAGGCCATGCTGCGTGACTGGGGTTCTTGGGATGCGGATTTTCGGGCGATGACGAAATCACTATGCGAACAGCTGGTCGCACTCGCCGGTGATACCAAGGGTGAATTTGTCTGTGTTCCCATGCAAGGATCCGGTTCTTACTGTGTAGAAGCGTTGCTGGGCACTTTTATCCCGAGGGATGGCAAGGTGCTGGTATTGGCCAATGGCGCCTATGGGCTGCGGGCGGCGGAAACCATGCGTTATCTGGGCCGCGCCTTCACGCTGATCGATAAAGGCGACTACATGCCGCCGCGCGGCGACGAAGTCGGGGCGGCGCTGGATGCCGATCCGGATATCACCCATGTGATTGCCATTCACTGTGAAACTTCATCGGGCATCTTGAACCCTGTCGCCGAAATCTCAGAGGCCGTTTATGCCCGCGGGCGCAAGCTCTTGGTGGATTCGATGAGCGCCTTTGGCGCGATAGATCTGGATGTTAATCGCATCCGTTATGAGGCGATGGTGTCTTCGGCGAACAAATGCATCGAAGGTGTGCCCGGGTTTGGTTTTGTCATCGCCCGGAAGTCCGAGCTGGAAAAAACCAAAGGCAACAGCCATTCGCTGTCACTGGATGTCCATGCACAGTGGGCGGCTATGGTAAAGACCGGCCAGTGGCGTTACACGCCGCCGACCCATGTGGTTGCAGCGTTCCTTGAAGCGCTGCGCATACACGCGGACGAAGGTGGTGTTGCCGCGCGGGGTGCGCGATATACACGCAACCGCGATGTGATGGTCGCCGGAATGCGTGAGCTAGGATTTGAAACCCTATTGAAGGACCGCTGGTTGTCACCAATCATTGTCACGTTCTTCTGCCCCGCGCATGAGAAGTTCGACTTTGACAAGTTTTATGATGCGATGAAGGCCAAGGGGTTCATCATTTACCCCGGCAAGCTGACAGTGGTCGACAGTTTCCGCGTCGGGTGCATCGGGCGGATGGATGAACATGTCATGCGTCGTGTGGTCGAAGCCGCCCGCGAAGCTTTGGCCGAGATGGGCGTCGATAGCGCTGCCCCGCCCGCCGAAGCCATTGCTGAACGCGCCAAACTGGCCGCTTAGATCGCCAAAGATACCGCCGCAACCAGGTTGCGGCCCTGATATACCCTACGGAAGGACTGATAATGACTGATACGACCCGCGCCGCCGTGATGGCCAATGACCGTGCCTATCCCTGGCCCAAGGTGCCCGCGATCGCGATTTGCCTTGATGGCTGCGAGCCTGCCTATCTGGAAGAGGCGATCAAGGATGGGTTGATGCCGACACTGGCGCGGATGCGGGCAACGGGAACGGACCGGCTGGCACATTCGGTCATTCCGTCCTTCACCAATCCCAACAACCTATCGATCGCCACAGGTCGCCCACCCGCGGTCCACGGGATTTGCGGCAACTATCTTTACGAACCGGAAACGGGCGAAGAAGTCATGATGAATGACGTGCGCTTCTTGCGCGCGCCCACGGTGTTTTCACAGTTTTACAACGCAGGCGCCCGCGTCGCCGTTGTAACAGCCAAGGACAAGCTGCGCGCGCTTCTTGGAGCGGGGCTGAAATTTGACGATGATCGTGCCAAATGCTTTTCGGCAGAAAAATCAGATAGTTCCACCAAGGCTGAACACGGGCAGGAAGCGGCAAGCAAATGGCTGGGCATGGCGCAGCCAGAGGTATATTCCGCCGAACTGTCGGAATTTGTCTTTGCCGCCGGGGTCAAGCTTTTGCGTGAATGGAAACCGGATGTGATGTATCTGACCACAACGGATTACGTTCAGCATAAATATGCGCCCGAACAGCCGGAAGCCAAATTGTTTTACAAGATGTTCGACAAGTATCTGGGTGAACTGGATGCGCTGGGGGCGGCAATTGTCGTTACCGCGGACCACGGTATGAAGCCCAAACATGATGCGAATGGCGATCCGGCGGTGATCTATGTGCAGGACCTGCTCGACGAATGGCTGGGCGAGGCCAAGGCACGGGTGATCCTGCCCATCACCGATCCCTATGTTGTCCACCATGGTGCCCTTGGTGGCTTTGGCACTGCCTATTTGCCCGAAGATGCCAATCAGGCCGATATCATTGCCCGTCTGGCCGCCCGACCTGAAATCCTTGAGGTCATGGACAAGGCCGAAGCGGTCCGCCGTTTCGAGCTTCCCGGCGACCGGATCGGCGATATCGTGATGATCTCGACCGAGAATATGACCATCGGCACCTCGGCCCACCGTCACGATCTAGCGGCGCTGAATGAACCTCTGCGCAGCCATGGAGGATTGACCGAGCAGGAAGTGCCCTTCATCGTGAACAGGGTGATCGAGTTGCCAAACCAGCCGACACTGCGCAATTTCGACGCGTTCTTCTATGCCACAACAGCGGCCGCGCTCTGATCTGAAAGGTAGTTCCATGAAAGACAGCATCGAAATTCGCCATGAAGGTATGCGGATCGGCGGCGAGACGGTCTTTACCGACAAGGTGATCGAGGTTCGCTATCCCTATACTGATGAAGTGGTGGGCACCGTTCCGGCGGGTACTGCCGAACATGCCGCCCGTGCTTTTGAGATTGCAGCAAATTATCAATCCAAGCTGACCCGCTATGAACGCAGTCAGATATTGAAGTGCGCGGGCGAAATCATCGGCGAGCGGCGGGATTATCTGGCCAAATGGCTCGTTCTGGAGCTGGGCATCTGCTACCAGCACGCGGTTTACGAGACCAAGCGCGCGCAGGATGTCTATACCTTCGCCGCCGCCCAGGCGCTGCAGGATGACGGGCAGATCTTTTCCTGCGACCTGACCCATAACGGCAAGGACCGCAAGATCTATACCAAGCGCGAACCGGTGCGGGCGATTTCGGCAATCACGCCCTTCAACCATCCGCTGAACATGGTCAGCCACAAGATTGCCCCGTCAATTGCCACCAACAACTGCATGGTCTGCAAACCGACCGAACTGACGCCGCTCACGGCACTGACGCTGGCCGATATTCTCTATGAGGCCGGGTTGCCGCCGGAGATGTTTCAGGTCGTCACTGGTCTGCCGCAGGACATCGGTGATGAAATGATCACCAATGAAAACATCGACATCATCACTTTCACCGGCGGTGTGCCAGTGGGCAAGATGATCGCCGCCAAAGCCGTTTACAAACGGCAGGCGCTGGAGCTTGGCGGGAATGATCCCCTGATCATCCTGAACGATCTTGACGATGACGATCTGGACAAAGCAGCGACCATTGCGGTCGCGGGGGCGACGGGCAATTCAGGGCAACGCTGTACGGCGGTCAAACGCATCCTCGTGCAGGAAAGCGTTGCCGACCGTTTCGTGCCCATGGTGCTGGCGAAAGCGCAAAAGATCAAATTCGGCGACCCGATGGACCCGGCGACCGAGCTTGGCTGCGTGATCCATTCCAAGGCTGCGGAGCTGTTTGAAAAGCGGGTCTACATGGCTGTCGAACAGGGCGCAAAGGTGCTCTACGATCCAGGCCGCAAAGGCGCGCTGTTGCCGCCCATCGTCGTTGATCATGTGCCCCATGATTCCGAACTGGTGATGGAAGAAACCTTTGGGCCCATCGTGCCGATCGTGCGGGTGCCTGACAATGATGCTGAAGTGATGAAGATTTCGAATTCGACAGATTTCGGATTGTCCTCCGGCGTCTGCACCAACGATTTCCGCCGGATGCAGGCCTATATCGAGGGGCTGAATGTCGGCACGGTGAATATCTGGGAACAGCCCGGTTACCGGATCGAGACCTCACCTTTCGGTGGCATCAAGGACAGCGGCAATGGTGTCAAGGAAGGTGTCAGCGAAGCGATGAAATTCTTTACCAACGTGAAGACCTATTCGCTGCCCTGGCCCCGTTGAGGGGGCAGGAGCCTCCGGCGGGGGTATTTCGGGACAGAAAGTGAGGCGGGCGTGATCACGCATACCGAGGGTGAATCCAATACCTCTGAGGCCCGCCAGGCCTGGGCTGCGCGGCATCCTGACGGGGCGACACGGGACCTTCTGGCGCGGGATTCGAATGCGTTTATGCATCAGTCGCTGTCGTCGCCCTGCGTGTCCACCATCGCCAAGGCCGAAGGCATCTGGATCGAAGATACTGCCGGGCGGCGGTATATGGATTTCCATGGAAATTCGGTCCACCACATCGGCTATGGTCATCCCCGTTTGGTCGCCGCGATCAAGGCGCAGCTTGACGCGCTGAGTTTTGCCCCGCGCCGGTTTACCAACGAGGTGTCGGTGGAGCTGGCCGAAGCACTGGCCGAGATTGCGCCGGGCGACCTTGGCAAGGTTCTCTTTACGACCGGGGGGTCCGATGCGAATGAAGTTGCGCTGAAGATCGCCCGCGCCGCTACAGGCCGGTTCAAGACCCTGAGTTTCTGGGATGCGTTTCATGGTGCCGGGTTTGGGGCCGCGAGCGTTGGCGGTGAGGCCACCTTCCGCAGTCATATCGCCGGGCCCTTGTTGCCGGGCGCGGAACATGTTGCACCTTTCAACTGCTATCACTGCGCTTATGGTCACCCCGGGCCGGAGGCCTGCGGGCTCGCTTGTGCGAAGATGGTCGACTATGTGCTGGACCGGGAAGGCGATGTCGCAGCCGTAATCGCCGAACCGATGCGGGCGGTGCCGGTTGTCCCGCCCCCCGGCTTCTGGAAAGCGGTGCAGGCGGCCTGCAAACGCAGGGGCACACTGCTTATCATGGACGAAATCCCGACCGGGCTTGGCAAGACCGGCAGGATGTTCGCGTTTGAGCATGATGAGGTGATCCCGGATATCGTCACCATGGGCAAGGCGCTGGGCGGGGGCATCCTGCCCATTGCGGCGGTGGTGGCGCGGCCACATCTCGATGTCTGCGGCGATTTTGCCATCGGCCACTATACCCACGAAAAGAACCCTGTCACCGCCCGGGCGGCGCTGACCACCATCGCCATCATTCGCGAAGAAGGTCTTGTCGAGCGGTCCGCCGAACTCGGGGCCTATGCGCTTGACCGCTTGGCGCCGCTATTGACGAAAAGCGCCTTTGTCGGCGACATCCGGGGCCGTGGCCTGATGTTCGGCGTCGAGATCGTCGAGGACAAGGCGGGCCGTATCCAGGCCCCCGACAGGGCGGAACGGATCTACTACCGCTGTCTGGAGGCCGGGCTCAGTTTCAAGATTAGTGCAGGTTCGGTGCTGACCCTTTCGCCGCCCCTGACGATTGAAAAGGACGACCTCGACCGCGCCCTTGGCATCGTCGAAGCCGCCATTCTGGCCGAGGCCGGCTGACGGTTTCAGCCGTGGCGGCTCTTGTGGCCGATATTGTAGTAATTGCCGGTGCGGGTCTGGAGGTACGGGGTCAGCGGGATCTCCTCCTGCTTCAGGAAGCCCTGGCTCGGCAGCTTGCCTTCCCGCACCATCTCGATCACTGCGACGACCGAGGCCGAGGTGGTCCAGGCAATCGCCGTCCGCCGCTTGCCGCCGATCTCAAGCGGATAGTAGGCGCGCACGAACTCCTTACGCTTCAGCTGGCCGTCGACCCAGCCCTCGGCGGCGACATGGACATAGACCACATCCTCATCCACAGGGGGCTTCGCATGGGTCAGGATCTTGCCCGCCGCCTCGCGGTTCTCACGCATCAGCAGTTCGTGGAAGAAGAAATTCATTAGCTCCACATGGCCGGGATAGCGCATGGTCTTGTAATCGAGGTTCTCGATCTTGTCGGCATAGGTCTCGCACATCGTGCCAAGCCCGCCCGAGGTGGTGAAGGCCTCCAGCTTCACGCCGTCGATATAGATCGTCTCCAGCCATTCCATCGCCGACACATTCTTGTGCACGCCCTCCTCGATCACCTCGCAATCGTTGAGATATTCGTTAACGACGCCCTCGGGCGACCAGTTGAAGGCGTAGCCGAGAAGCCCGGTCGGGTTCTGCGGCAGCGCGCCGACACGCAGGCGGATGGAGCGGACCTTGTCGAACATATCCGCAAGATGCGCGCCGACGATGCCGACGAAGCCGGGCGCAAGGCCGCATTGCGGGGCCATGATGCCCTTGGAGGTCTCGGCAAGGCCGCGGATATGCTGGGTTGTCGGCACATCCTCGGTCAGGTCGAAATAATGGAGGCCGAGGCCATGCGCGACGGTGGAGACGCCGATATTGAGGTGATAGGGCAGGCAGGAAAGAACCGCCTCCTGATCCTTCAGGATCGCGGTCAGTGCGTCCTTGTTGGTCAGGTCGGCAGCTTGGGTCGGGAAGGGGCAGCCCGAAACCTCACGCGCATCGACGCCGGTGACGGCAAATCCTGCCTCGGCCAAGAGTTCTGCGGCCAGATGGCCGACCTTTCCGAGGCCGAGAACGGCAACCTTGTTGAACGACATGACGCGCTTCCTTTTCTTGTCCGAACCCTCCGGCCTGCCGCCGGTTCACCGCCACAATCGCCCGCGCGGCTGGCGATTTCTTCGGGTATTCCGGCGGTTTTGGCGGGGGAATGCAGAAAAGTGACGGGGGTGTCGGTCATTCTGTTGGGATGCGCCCAAAGTCGATTTATCACGTAATTTCTCAGCGCCTTGCACGTCCACTTCGAGACTCTAGCGGACACTACAAATATCGACCGACAGCTGGTTATTTGCCGACGAAGTGGCCCTCGGCGAGCAACACGATAACCCCCATGCCCCAGGTAGTGAGTATTGGGAGGGAGTATTGCGCGGGTTTCGCGAAACCGAGGATATCAAACCCGCGCACAACTCGTGCATGCCTGCTCGGCGCACAATCGAGTGTCAATGGCACCGATAGGTGGTCCGCACCAAGTGGACGATGACCCTCAATCTGAAAACCGTTTGACGAGAACATCCGTGTATGCACCACACCGAAATCCAACAGTCGTGCGCCCGCGAGGGATTTGACGTTAGGTGGGGCGTCGCTACACCAATTCATTAGCCCGGCCAGAAACATTCGCCTGTCGCGTGCGCCCGAAGTCATGTTGATCTGCAACACCCGCCCTGCTGCAAAATACCCGTTGCTGAGCGCAATTGGCCAATACTGGCCGGGCTCAAGATAGCTCGTCGACTTTGGACAAAACGGATATTCTCTCATCTTCATCATGGAAATAATACACGTTCGACGAACATCTTGGTCAAGTCTCGCATTGTTCTTTGGTGACTAGAGTCATAACGCGGTCCCGGATCAAGTCCGAGACCGCTTTATGACTCCTCAGAAGTCGAACTTCACGCCCTGCGCCAGCGGCAGCTGGGCCGAATAGTTGATCGTGTTGGTCTGCCGCCGCATGTAGCCCTTCCAGGCGTCCGAGCCGCTTTCGCGTCCGCCGCCCGTCTCCTTCTCGCCACCGAAAGCCCCGCCGATCTCGGCGCCCGAGGGGCCGATATTGACGTTGGCGATGCCGCAGTCGGAGCCTGCGGCCGACAGGAACGCCTCGGCCTCGCGCATGTTCAGCGTGAAGATGCAGGACGACAGGCCCTGCGGCACGTCGTTCTGAATGGCGATAGCTTCCTCCAGCGTCTCGTAGCCCAGAACGTAGAGGATCGGCGCGAAGGTTTCGGTGCGCACGGTGTCAGTCTGTTTCGGCATCTCGGCAATCGCGGGTTCGACATAGGCGCCGCCCTGCGGTACGCCCGAGGTCACGGTCTTGCCGCCATGGACGGTGCCGCCCTCGGCCTTGGCCTTTTCCAAGGCCGCCTGCATCCGGTCGCGCGAGGCGTGGTCGATCAGCGGGCCGACAAGCGTCATCCCCTGACGCGGGTCACCGATGGGCAGTGAGGCGTAGGCCTTGGTCAGCTTCGCCACCAGATCGTCCTTGATCGAGTTATGCGCGATCAGTCGCCGCAAGGTCGTACAGCGTTGCCCGGCTGTGCCGACTGCCGAGAACACGATCCCACGCACCGCCATATCGATATCGGCCGAAGGCGCCACGATCATCGCATTGTTGCCTCCAAGCTCAAGGATCGGCCGCCCCCAGCGCCCAGAGACCTTCGGGCCGACGATCCCGCCCATCCGGGTCGAGCCGGTGGCCGAGACGATGGGCACGTCCTTGGAATTCACCAGCGCCTCGCCGATGGCCGGGCCACCGATGACCAGTTGCACCAGCCCCTCGTGTGCGTCGCCGAAACGGGCCAGCGCGCGTTCCATGATCTTCATCGAGGCCATGGCGGTCAGCGGTGTCTTTTCCGACGGTTTCCAGATCACCGGGTCGCCGCAGACCAAAGCGAGCGCCGTGTTCCACGACCAGACCGCGACGGGGAAGTTGAAGGCGGTGATGACGGCGCAGGGGCCGAGCGGGTGCCAGGTCTCCATCATCCGGTGGCCGGGGCGTTCGGAGGCGATGGTCAGGCCGTAAATCTGGCGCGAAAGGCCAACCGCGAAATCGCAGATGTCGATCATCTCCTGCACTTCGCCCAAGCCTTCGGAGGTGATCTTGCCCGCCTCAAGCGTCACGACGGCGCCAAGTTCGTCCTTCGCTGCGCGCAGTTCCTCGCCCAGCAGACGCACGAGTTCGCCCCGGCGCGGGGCGGGCACGGTGCGCCAGACTTTGAAGGCTTCCTGCGACTTCGCGATGATCTTCGCCATGTCGCCCGGGTCGGTCTCACGCACCTTCGCGACCTCCGCCCCATCAATCGGCGAATGCACGGCCAGCGTGCCTCCGGTCACTTCCGCTTTGGTCAGGCCCGCGGCCTTGAGAATGTCGTCGTGGCTCATCTTAGTCTCCCTTGGTGACGATGCCGCGCTGGTCTTCCATTCCCATGGAGATCAGCAGAGGCTCCGCTTGTTGCCGTGTCTGAAAATCGGTTTTCGATCCCATGCTACGCCAATCGGCGAGGATCAGCGACTGCGCCACCGCCCCGCCGAGCGTGGTGCCCGGCCCGGTGACGATGAAAAGATCCGGCGCGAATTCCCGCGCCGCGATCGTTACCGCATGGGTGAAGTCATAGGTCTCGGTCACCTGATGGCCGAGGGTGTAGTCCCAAAGCGCGTGCGTGTCTGTCGCGCCGGGCCACCAGATCGCCCCGCGCCCGTCGATCATCGGCAGCCTTGGCTGACCGAAGAGCGAGGGCGCAAGCCGAGACCGGCCGCGTTCGGCGACCGGGGCCTGAAGCTGCGAATGGAAGGCCGCGTGATTGGCGAGCCGCATCGGGAACCGCCCCTGAACCGGCGGCACTGCGGTTTCGAAGGCCTTGAGCCCCGCCTCGTTCCCCGCCAGCACCAGCATGCCGCCGAGATCGATGGAAAGCGTCAGGACATGATCCGCGCGGGTGGCGATCCCGGCCACCAGCGCTATCAGTTCCGCCTTACGCTCCGGATCGGGCCGCCAGTCTTCGCCGACAAACGGGTAGATCAGCTGGCCGCCGATCAGCGCCTCCTGCATCAGCCTGCCCATCGTGTTCACGACCTCGAACCCGGCGTCCGCCGTCAGTGCGCCGCCGCAGGCGAGCGCCGAATACCAGCCCATCGAATTGCCGGTGACTGCGACCACCTCGACCCCGTCAATGGCGGGAAAATCGCCAAGCGTCGCGGCATAGATCAGCGCCGAGGCATTGTCGCCGCGGGTGTGTTTTGCCACCGAATAGCTGGCCGAACCGTCGAGCGCCGAGAGTGTCTCCTGCCCGAGTGCCTCACGCGCGATGTCGAATGACCCCAATAGCGCGCGGTCGGCGAAATGGCGCCCGAGGTAACCAAGCTCAGTCTTGGTATAGGTGCCCCGGCCGGGGCAGATGACGACGGCGGTTTTCATTTCGCTCCCCCGATCAGCGCCATCGCCGCATCATAGATGCTTTCTGCCGAAGGCATCGTCGCAGCATAGGCGGGGCCGGTGGCGATGAAACTGTCCTCGGCGGTCAGCCGTGCCTTCGGTACGTCGTTGCGCTCGGCGAAGAGCGCCATCAGCGCCTCGGCCACGCCGCCGGAGCGCCGTGTCTCATCCACAATAAGGATGCGCTTCGCACCCCTTACGGCGTCCACCAGCGCATCGGCGGGCAGCGGCGACAGCCAGCGCATGTCGATCACCCTTGCGTTCACGCCCTTCTCGGCCAAGCGCTTCCCGGCCTGACGCGACAGGTAGTAGCCGTTGCCATAGGTGACAATTGCAAGGTCCGTACCATCGCCGTGTATCCCCACCTCGCCCAGCCCGATCACCTCGGACCGCTCCGGGTAGCGGCACATCCAGCCGCCGTCCTTGTCGCCATGCAGGTCGCGCATCGGGTAAAGCGCGATGGGTTCGAGGAAGACGACGACCCTCTGCTCCTCCCGCGCCAGCCGCACGCATTCGCGCATCATCCGCGCGGCATCCGCCCCGTTCGAGGGACAGGCGAGGATCACGCCCGGAATGTCGCGGATCACGGCGACGGAGTTGTCGTTGTGGAAATGCCCGCCGAAGCCTTTCTGGTAACCGAGCCCCGCTATCCGCAGCACCATCGGATTGGTGTATTGCCCGTTCGAGAAGAAGGGCAGCGTCGCCGCCTCGCCCCTTATCTGGTCCTCGGCATTGTGCAGATAGGCGAGGAACTGGATCTCGGGCATCGGCACGAACCCGTTCTGCGCCATGCCGATGGCAAGGCCGAGGATGGATTGCTCATCCAGCAGCGTGTCGATCATCCGGTCGGGCCCGAAGCGGGCTGTCAGCTTCTGGGTCACGCCATAGACGCCGCCCTTGCGGCCGACATCCTCGCCCATCATGACGATCTCGGGATGCTCCAGCATCAGGTCGGTCAAGGCCCAGTTGATCAGTCGCGACATGATCTGCGGCTCGTCTATCGCCTTCATGTCACCGCCGAACGCCGCCGCCCGCGCCTCGGCCGACGGCCCGTTCGTGGGGCGGCATTCCCGTTTCGGCGGGATCAGGCTCGCCATGACGTCTCCCGGTGTCTTCAGCCGGGGGCGTTTCACGGCCTCACCGGCGATCCGCGCCACCCGGGCGTTCGTCTGTTCATAGATCGCAAGCGCACTGGCGGGTGCGAGCGCCCCGGCCTCACTCATCAGCCGCACGGTATGAAGAAGCGGATCGTTCGCCTCCTCGGCCTCCACCTCGTCGCGCGAAAGGTACGTGGTCGGCACATCCGCCCCGGCATGACCGTAGAGCCGGATCGTGCCGATATGGAGGAAGGCGGGCTTCTTGCGGGTGCGGACGTAATGCGCCGCCTCCTCAGCCACGCGGAAGGTCTCGTAGATGTCGAGCCCGTTGCAGTGGAAGTATTTCAGCCCCGGCCGGTCCCGGAAGGTGGCGGCGATCCAGCCCTTCGGTGTCTTCGTGGAAATCCCGATGCCGTTGTCTTCGCAGACGAAAAGCAGCGGCAGCGGGATCGATTGGTAAGAGGTCCAGCCGGCGGTGTTGAACGCGCCCTGCGCAGTCGAATGGTTGGCCGAAGCATCGCCGAAGGAGCAATAGACGATGGCGTCGTCCGGCAATGCCTTGTGCTCGAGCGCATGCCGCCGCGCGGCGCCAATGGCATAAGCAGCCCCCACCGCCTTCGGCAGATGCGAGGCGATGGTGGAGGTCTGTGGTGGAATGTTCAGGGCCTTCGAGCCCAGAACCTTGTGCCGCCCGCCCGAGATCGGGTCTTCGGAAGACGCCGCGAAGCTCAAAAGCATGTCCCAGGCAATCGACTGGCCGGGAACCTGCAGTGACCGGGCGATTTGAAACGCTGCATCGCGGTAATGCAAAAACGCCATATCTGTGGGCCGAAGAGCCGACGCCACAGCCGCCATTCCTTCATGCCCGGATGATCCGATGGTGTAAAAGCCCTGTCCCGCTTTCTGCATTGTGCGCGACGTACGGTCCAGTGCCCTGCTAAGGCAGGCCGCCCGATAGATGGCCACCGCCTCGTCGGGCTTAAGCGGTCCTGACGGCGCGGCCCCCACCGGCAGATCGCCCATGGCGACCCGGCGCAGAAAATTCTCATGAACGATATCGGCGCGGTCCATGTTGTCTTTCCAAAACTCTCTTCTTCTTTTTCCAAATATTCCCGCCGGAGGCTTCAGGTGGTCGGGCCGGGTGCCTCCGGCAAAGAATACCGAACCAGCACAAAATCAGAAAAAGGCCTGCAGACCGGTAATTGCCCGTCCAAGGATCAGCGCGTGGACGTCATGGGTGCCTTCATAGGTATTCACCGTTTCCAGATTGGCGGAATGCCGCATGATCTGAAAATCTTC
>Ga0224496_10001281_pt1 | contig 15818 bp, 13 predicted proteins | sample SF_Jul11_sed_USG_2_FD_168127 | JGI IMG/M metagenome (GOLD analysis project Ga0224496, IMG submission 168127) | Sediment microbial communities from San Francisco Bay, California, United States - SF_Jul11_sed_USGS_8_1 | ecosystem: Environmental > Aquatic > Marine > Sediment | place: USA...
GGGCCCGCGGGCAGATCGGGGCCGGCGCCGCCGTCGGCAAACTGCCGCGTTTGGTCGGATCGGGTCGCCGATCGTAGGTGGCCATCCAGCGCAGGAACTCACCCAGACCGTGCGACTCGGCGGATGCCCAGGGATTGCGGAATCCACCCTCGGGATCGTGGTGCTCCGGGTTCGGCGGAGCGGAGGACGCGGTCATGTGGCCGCAATGTAATGCTGGGCGGATTGACGGTTAGGCGGTTAGGCGGTTGGGCGGTTGGGCGGTTGGGCGGTTTGGATCGGTGTTTCGCTCATCGGGCGAGTTGATGACTGAAACAAACCTCAATATCCCCTACGCGAGTATGTGCCGTGTGGAACGGTGTCGTCCACCGGCCGGACCTTCGAGCAGCAACGCCCTGACACCGTGCTACCGCACGCGCGCTCGAACGCGGACGGCAAAGGCGTCGGCGGGGTTGGCGGCCGTCAACTGGTGGATCTCCTGGTCCGTGAAGCCTGCGGCCGTCAGGGCGGGCAGGAATTTCGTAAACAGCGTGTCCAACGGGCGGAACGTGCCTCCACCAGGTTCGCCCACGTGGTACCAACCGGCGTCGTGCGAGACGAGCACGCGATGGAGCAGGCCCTCCGCTTTCATGAACCCCACCCGCGCCACGTAGCGCTCGACGTTGTCGGGGGCCAGTCCATCGAACGAAATCCAGGCGCCGCTCCGCGCCGCGCGCACGTGGATCGTAGAGTCGTCTTCGGCCTGGGCGTGAACCCAGATCCAGGCGCTCGGATCGACGCCTTCCGCCTCCAGCACGGCCAGCTGCTCCAGGGCGCCGGCGGCCGGCCCCGTGTGGGCGGCGATCGTGAGGCCGGTGCGCAGGTGGGTGCGCGCCGCGGCCTGAATCAGTGTGCGGTCGATGTCGGACAGCGGGCCGGGGTCCACGCCGATCTTGATGAAGCCGGGCCGGATGCCGGTGCCGTCGATGCCCGTGGTCCACTCGCGAATCCAGCGCGCGGCCAGCGAGTCGGCCGAGTCGGTAAAGGCGTGACGCGGTAGGTGCTGGTCGTCCCGGGCGCCGTAGTAGCCGGTGCTCACGAGCACGTGCATGCCGCTGGCGTCGGCGAGCTGCTTGAGCAGGAGCGGATCGCGTCCCAGGTACGCCGGCGTGGCTTCGACCAGGGACTGTGCGCCGAGTGTGCGCGCTTGGTGCAGGTACGGCAGCACCGTCTGGAAAACAGCGTCCCGATCGTAGCGGTCGGGGCTCACCACCTCCGCGCCGGCGAAGTCGACCAGCACGTGCTCGTGCGGCAACGTGGTTCCCATCCGGTCCGGCGCGATCGGGCCGTTCACGGTCATGACGGATCCGGGAGCGGGACCGTCTGCCGTGCAGCCGGGGAGCGTCGCGACGATCGCCAGCAGGGCGATCGACGTAAAAAGTGCGTGTGCTGGTTTCATGGAGCCTCCGGTGTCGGAGCGTTGGTATATATTGCGCTCCCCAACGCACCGTACCAAGCTGACACTCACGGACCCCTGTGGTCCGGGCGTGGCGCGAACACCAGGGAGCGACCGTGACGGGAGTGTTACTGACACCGATCGTGCTGAGCCTGGTGGTCCTCGCCGCGCACTTTTCTCGGCACGACGTGCCGATCCTCCCATGGGTGTTTCTCGCGTTGCCCTTACTCCTCTTCGTGCGGCGGCGGTGGGTGGCCCGGCTGCTCCAGGTGACGCTCATCGGGGGCGCGCTGGAGTGGGTCCGCACCACCGTGGTGCTCACGGGGCAGCGGATGGATGCCGGCGAGCCGTGGGCGCGGATGGCGGTGATCCTGATCGTGGTCACGCTGGTGACGGCCGGGTCGGCCCTGCTGTTCGAGACCCGCCGGCTGCGGCGTTTCACGAGCGGGGCCGCGGGCCGCGCGTCTGCGGGATAGACGCGCGCACGCCACCAACCACTGCATCCTGGGGTGCGGGAGCCGACAGGCATCGTGCCGGACCGGGGGCCGGGTAGTGTCAGCTCGAGACTGATCGCTCGATCACCTACCGTCGGCGATCGCGACCTCGAGCTTGTCGGTGATGTCGCTCATCGGGCGAGTTGACTCCGGAGTGCGGTGAACCAGTGGTCCACCCACACGAGCTGCGGCCCCGACTGGACGTGCCCCGCGAAGCGTGGACTGTTGAAGATGAAGTGCCGGCCGTCGGCGGTGACGGCGTACGATTGGTGAAAGCCGTCGAACGTGAGCGCGGACGCATCGAACAGCGGACGCAGCTCGCTGACGAAGAAGTTGCCATCGGCATTCACCTGTGCCGCCATCAGCTGGCCAGTCGGCGCGGCGTAGAAGATCTCGCGCCCGTTGGCCGACCAGACGGGCTCCGTCCCGCCCCCATTCGACACCTGCCAGCGACCCGCGCTCGTGTTGGGGAACGGGCGGACGTAGACCTCCAGGATCCCCGACTCGTTGGACGAATACGCGAGCCAGCGTCCGTCAGGTGAGAGCGCCGGGTGCAGCTCGGAAAACTCGCTGGCGACCAGTGGCACCGGAGTGGTATCGCCGGTCGTGCGGACACCCACGAGGTCGCCGGCACCCGCGGCGCCGTTGTCCGTGCGGAGCAGCAGCCACCGGCCATCCGCCGACCAGAAGACCTCTTGGATCTGACGGTCGAGCGATGCCATGAAGCGGTCCGGCCCGCTCCCGTCCACGGGCCGAGCATACACGGCGCTGGTGCCCACGGTGTCCCGGATGAACGCGACGGACCGTCCGTCCGGCGACCACACGGGACGACGATCCGCGTTGCCGAACGACAGTCGCGTGAACGGCCCACGATCGAGCTGCTTGATCCAGATGTTGAGTCCCGTGCCGATACCCGAGCCCACCGCCAGACGCCGCCCGTCCGGCGACAGGGCCAGGGAGTTGAATGCGCCCACCCAGGTGGTGTCGATGGGCACGGCGACGCCGTCCCGTGTCACCCGCACGATCACGTTGCCGATCGCCGGGCCCCGACGCTGGACGTAGACCAGAGTCCCCGAAGCCGACCACGCCAGCGGAACGAATCCCTGCTGGGCCTGCGCATCCACCTCCTCGAGGACCGGCACTGCCTCACCCGTGATCTCGAGCGCGTCGAGGTCAAAGGGCGCCGCCAGGACCACCCCATCCCGCCGCGCATACATTAGGTGCCCGCTCGGCATGTACCACGCCTGAAGAACGTCCTCGAGCAGCAGTTTCTGCCGGCCGGTGCGCAGGTCCAGCACGTGGATGCGCATCGTCACACACGAGGACCCGCAGTACTGGAACAGGACCCCGCGGGCGCCTGGCAAAGCCACGGGATAGCCCATCCCGCCTCCCACCAGCGCCGTGTCGCGCAAGGCGACCGTGCTCTCGCCACCCGACGCGCTCACCCGGCGGAGCTCATTCAGCGCCGGCACGACGTAGACCAGCGTGCCGTCATCGAGCCAGGTCGCGCCGCCAAACACCCCTGCCACGGTATCGGCCAGCGTGACGGCCGCCCCTCCGGACGCGCGCACCTTCCGGAGCCGCCCGTCCGCGACGAACGCCACCCACTCGCCATCGGGCGAGAACACGGGGATATTCGCCCGCTCCGTGCCGGGAATCGCCGTGGGACGGAGTTGCCCCCGCTGCTTGACCCAGAGCAGACCGTTGACGGCGTTGTCCTTGAAGACCAGCGTGTTCCCGTCGGGCGACAGCGCCAGGGCGGGAAACAGCATGCTCAGCCGGACGCTGTCGCCCAGCGAGATGTACTGCCTCGTCACCGGCTGGCGGGATGCGGTGCGGGCGGTGAGCCAACCCCAGAGCGCCACCGCCCCCAACGCCGCAAAGGCGGCGACGGCGGCGGCGCGCCCCACCCGATGCCGGGCGGACCTCGTCACGGCGAGTGGCGCTGTGCGGTGCATGGGAGTGTCCACCATGCCCGGACGCGCCAGCGCCTCGGCGAAGCTCGCGGCACTCGCGAACCGATCCGCCGGCAGCTTGGCGAGCGCTTTGGCAATGGCCGCGCTCACGTGCTCGGGCACCGTATCCCGGAGCGCGGTGACAGGCGGCGCCTTCTCGGTGATCACCTTGGCGACGATCGCCTGGGCCGTACTGCCCGTGTACGGCGGGTCGCCCACCAACATCTCGTAGAGCACGGCGCCCAAGGAGTAGACGTCACTCCGCGCATCCGTCTCGCGGTCGCCCATCGCCTGCTCGGGACTCATGTAATGCGGCGTGCCGATCGACAGGCCGGTCTCCGTCAGCCGGTTGCCACCCGCGTGGGCGAGCGCCAGCGCGATCCCGAAATCGGCGATCAGCGGGTCACTGTCCCGCAGCAGGATGTTCTCGGGCTTGATGTCGCGATGGATCACGCCCTGCTTGTGCGCGTGTTCCAGCGCCCCGGCGATGCCGCGTGCGATGGCGATCGCATCGTCCACGCCGAGCTGCTTTTCCTTGTCCAGCTTGGTCCGCAGCGTCTCCCCTTCCACGTAGGGCATCACGTAGTAGAGGAACCCTTCGGCGGCCCCCGAGTCGTACAGCGGCAGGATGTGGCTGTGCTGGAGATTCGCGGTGACCTTGATCTCTTGCAGGAACCGTTCGGCGCCGATCACGGCGGCCAGCTCGGGCCGCAGGACCTTCAAGGCCACCTTGCGGTCGTGCTTGACATCATGCGCGAGGTACACGGTCGCCATGCCACCCTGCCCGAGCTCGCGCTCGATCACGTAGCGGCCTTCCAGGGCGGCCGAGAGGCGGGAGGTAATGTCGGGCATAGGCGCTGAAGATAGACGGGGCCGAGCGAATATGCGAGAACGCACGGTGCAGTTGGCACGCCGTTGGCCCACAGGCGCAAGCCATCATCGGCCGTGTGCCAGCCGCTCGTTTCGTACCGGCTTGTAGTTGTGGGGCTTACATCGGTCGGGACGGCGGGATATTACGCGGTGCGACCCTGAGGCGGCGTGAGCGACGGCGAGCACGAGTGCGAGCATCAATGCGGATGCATCGGCCCGTGCGCTCAACCGCTTGGCCCGGTGGGATCCGGACTCTCACCCCTTGGCGTCAGGCGTCAGACATGCACCGCTCGCAACCGCAGCGCATTGCCGATCACCGACACCGAACTGAAACTCATGGCGGCTGCCGCGATCATCGGGCTCAGTAGGACGCCGAAAAACGGGTACAGCACACCCGCAGCAATCGGGACGCCGAGGCTGTTGTAGACGAACGCGAAGAACAGGTTCTGCCGAATATTGCGCATCGTGGCCCGGCTCAAGCGACGTGCCCGGACGATGCCGCGGAGGTCGCCCTGTACGAGCGTGACGCCAGCACTTTCCATCGCGACATCCGTGCCGGTGCCCATGGCGATCCCCACGTGCGCCTGTGCCAGCGCCGGCGCGTCGTTGATGCCGTCGCCGGCCATGGCCACGATGTGCCCGTCGCGCTGCAACCGCTTCACCACCTCGGCTTTCTGGTCGGGGAGCACCTCGGCAACGACATCGTCGATACCCAAGCTGCGAGCGACCGCTTCGGCCGTCGTGCGACTGTCGCCGGTGAGCATCGTGATGCGCACACCCTCGCGATGCAGCTGCTCGATCGCCGCCGCCGTCGTCTCCTTTGTCGGGTCCGCAACACTCAGGATGCCGGCCAGACGACCGTCGACCGCCACAAACATCACGGTGTGGCCGTCTGCACGGAGCGTTTCGGCTTGGTTCGCGAGCTGCGCGACGTCGACGCCGATCGCGCGCATCAGCGTGATATTGCCGAGTGCCACACGACGACCACCGACGGTGCCGGTGACCCCCTGACCCGTCACCGACTCGAAGGCGCTGACATCCACCAGTTGTGCGCCCCGCTGCGACGCTCCCCGGACGATGGCGTCGGCCAGAGGGTGCTCGCTGGCGCGTTCGAGACTCGCCGCATAGGAGAGCAATTCCCCCTCGCTCCAGTCCTCTGCCAGCACGACGCCGATCAGCGCTGGTTTCCCGACGGTCAACGTACCCGTCTTGTCCACCACCAGGGTGTTCACCTTGCGGAGCACCTCGATCGCCTCGGCGTTCTTGAACAACACGCCGACGGTGGCCCCCTTGCCGGTCGCTACCATGATCGACATCGGCGTCGCAAGTCCCAGTGCACAGGGGCAGGCGACGATGAGCACGGCAACCGCGTTGATCAGCGCGAATGCCATCGCCGGCTCCGGTCCGACCAACGCCCAGACGAGGAACGTGGCAGCGGCGATCAGCACCACCGCTGGTACGAAGTAGGCCGCGGCGACATCGGCCAGCTTCTGAATCGGAGCGCGGCTGCGCTGTGCCTCGGCCACCATCCGAACGATCTGGGCCAACACCGTGTCGGCCCCAACACGCTCGGCCTGCATCACAAGCGAGCCGGTGCCGTTCACGGTCGCACCGATCAGCCGGTCTCCCTGGGCCTTTTCAACGGGAATCGGCTCGCCCGAGATCATCGATTCGTCCACCGCACTCGCGCCGTCCAGCACCACGCCGTCGACCGGCACCTTCTCACCGGGACGCACGCGCAGTCGGTCGCCCGGTCGGACTTGCTCCAGAGGCACATCCGTTTCCGTTCCGTCGTGCCCGATCCGCCGGGCCGTGTTGGGCGCGAGGCGGAGCAGCGCCTTGATCGCGGCACCCGTCCGGCTGCGCGCATTCAACTCGAGCACCTGACCCAACAGGACCAACGTCACGATGACGGCCGCGGCCTCGAAGTAGACAGCCACGCCGCCGGCATGGTTGCGAAACGAGTCTGGGAAGAGGCCCGGGAACACGGCCGCCACCACACTGTAGGCGTAGGCAACCGCGACGCCGAGACCGATCAGGGTGAACATGTTCAGGTGGCGCGTGACCACCGATTGCCAGCCGCGCACGAAGAAGGGTGCCCCTCCCCACAGGACCACGGGGGTGGCCAGGGCCAACTGGATCCAGGTCAGCGCCCCCTGCGGGAGCCACCCGGCGCGCGGGCCCCCGCCGGGCAGCATCTCGGACATGGCGATGGCAAAGACAGGAAGGGTGAGTGCCGCGCTCACCCAGAACCGCCGCCGCATGTCCACGAGCTCGGGGTTCTCCGGCTCTTCCAGCGTCGCCGTGCGCGGCTCGAGCGCCATGCCGCAGATGGGGCATGAGCCCGGCGCTGTCCGCACGATCTCCGGGTGCATGGGGCAGATGTAGGCGGTTCCTTGCGCCAAATCTGGTGCGGACTCCACCCCGCCTCGGAGAGGCGCCCCGGAGACGTACCGGGCAGGATTGTCTCGGAACTTCCGCAGGCAGTGCTCGCTGCAGAACACGTACGTCGTTCCGTCGTGCACCTCCCGCACCGCACCGTCCGGCGGCACGGTCATGCCGCACACTGGATCCCGCTGTTTCACGCGTGCCTCGCCGTGCGTGCTCTCGGTGTGATGTGTGTGTCGCGCGTCATGCATCATCTCGGGTTCTCCCCTATCGTCGTCGTCGAGAAACTGGCCTTGCCTTGTGACACAGTGGCACTCACTTCGCGGGCGTGGTCACACATCTCGCGGCCAGCGGGCCGGCTCACCCAGGCAGACGGGCGAGGGCCATCTTCATTACACCAGCGATCGGTCCCGCAGAGACATCAGTCGTCGTGGTGGGGAGAGGGGCCGCAGGTACAATCGAGGCAGCCGTGCTCGGTACAGCTGCCGCAACTCAGCTCGAGCTGCTTGCGGAGGGCGGCACGCGCGCGGTGGAGCTTGACGCGCACGTTGTTCGGCGTCCAGCCGGTCTCGGCGACGACCTCGGTGATGCTCGCGTCCTCCAAGTCCACGCGTCTCAGCAAAATCGCGTAGTCCTCAGGGAGTGTGGGAAGAAGATCGTGCATGCATTGGCAGATGGCCCGTTCCACCTCAAGCACGAGTTCGTCCGCCTCCTGGGCGAACCCCGCGGCACGCTCCAGCGCCCGGGCCTCAGCCCCGCGGTGGCGGTAGTAGTCCGTGATCGCATTGCGCAGCAGGCGGTAGAACCACGCCACGACACTCTCGTGCTCGCGGACCGCGCTCCCCTTCTCCACGCCCTTCAGGAATGCCGTTTGGAGAATGTCCTCGGCATCAGCGGCGTTCTCCACACGCTGCTCCAGGAAGGCGCGGAATCGCCGATGATTCTCCACCAGCATGTCGACCAGTTCGGGGCTTGGTTCGGACATATACCGCCATCATGTGGAAGTCGGCGGCAATCCTCAACCGGGATTCGGTACACCAGTGGACACACCCACGAAAGACGAGCGGCCACTCACTGCCCGCTCATTTCGTAACCGCTTCAAACGATTCGATTTACGACACACCCCAAGAACGAGCACGGCGGGATTTGACGCGGTGCGGGCGGGGTTCTCAGCTCGGCGTCAGCGAGGCCAGGCCTCGTACTCCGATCGCGCCGCCGTTCCCGACAACCAGACGAGCAGGAACACGGGAAACGCGAGGAGGAGCGCGGCCGCGAGGCCGAGCGCAAACGGCACATACACTTCCCACCGGACCGCCCCAATTCCTGGCAGCTCCCCACCGTGCTGCGCGAGCCACAGGGTTCCCCGTCCGATGACCACCACCACCCATACGATCGCGAGCCACGCCCAGAGCCTGCACAGCGACACCCCGTGACGGGTGCGACGTCTCAGCGCCACGGACCCGACGATGAGGAGTGCCGCGAGTCCGATCTCAACGGCGGCGGAGACCGCGCGCCAAGCGGCCGGCGGCATGGAGCGCGCGATCAGATCGGCCAGGTCCGGTGGGAAGATCCATCGCCACTCCGCTGCCGTCCACCGTGCCGTTATCAGGTCGTCGACCGAGTCGAGCAGGAGGACGATACCGAGGACGATACCGATCGTGCCGACTACGTTGGGCCACTGCGGGCGATGGTCCACGACGGTGTCTCTCCGTTGCATGAGCTGCTCGGACTACGATAAGGCCCGACGCCTGGAATGGCCAGACGAATGCGCACCGCCATGCGAAGCGTGTTGGTCGGATTGCGTGACGAACCGCGCTTGGGAGCTCTCTGAGGCCACTGCTCATGGTCGCCAGCCGCCGTTGGGCTCAGTACCTTGACCCTACGGACCCAAAACCAGGAGAACGGTGCATCCGTAGGGTCGGATGCGGACGCAGGCGGCACTCAACACGACAGAGGGAAGCGTATGCCCCCAGGACTCGCCGAAGCCATCGGCCCAGTTCTCGCGATCTTCGGTGTCGGCAGCATGATCTTGATTGGGATGAAGATCCGCTACACCCACCTGCGGCAGACGCGCCTTGGCCAGGGCGGGCAGGAGGAGATGGAGCACCTCACCGAGGATGTTGCGACCCTGCACGACGAGGTCCGTCTCCTGCGGCAGGACTTCGCCGAAATGTACGAGCGGGTCGAGTTCGCGGAGCGCCTGCTGACTCGGGGACAAGCCGAAGCTGCGGATCGCGCACCCGGCGAGCCGCAATGAGTGACGCCGGAGTTTCCGGGCTGGGCTGGCGCGGCCTGCGCGGCGCCCGACGGTCAGCGGATCACGAATCATGAGGTTGTGCACCGTCGGAATGCTCTTCGTGTCGGCGGTCCTCGCGGCTGCCGCCTGCGGCAGCACCACCGAGCCGGGGTACGGCGGCGGTGACTTCACGACCGGTCTCACGTCCAGTGGAAGGGTGCGTACCTATCGCATTCACGTGCCGCCCACCATCACGCCGGAACAGGTGGTGCCGCTGGTGATCGTGTTGCACGGGGCGGGCCAGGACGCCAACGACATCCGTGTGCTCTCGGGCTTCGACACCGTGGCCGATGAACGCGGTGTGCTGGTCGTGTACTTGGACAAGGCAAAGGACAACACCCCGACCTGGACCTACTACGGCTTTCCGGGATCCAACGGCTTCGACGACGTCCAGTTCGTGGTGGACGTGATCGACGCCATGGCCGCGACGTTCGCCATCGACCGGGACCGGGTCTACGCCGCCGGTTTCTCCAACGGCGGACTCTTCACGCTTCAGCTTGGCTGCCAGCTCAGGGGCCGGCTGGCTGCGGTCGCCAGCGTCGCCGCGTCCCTGAGCGTGGTGACCCGGCAGCTGTGTACCCCGGAGACGGTGATCCCCGCCGTGTTCGTCCACGGCACGGCGGATGAGGCCTTCCCGTGGGCCGGGACACCGGACTTCATGGCGGTCGAAGAAATGTGGCGGCTGTGGGCGGATCTGAGTGGTTGTAGCTCGGGACCGACCGTCACCGATGTGGTGAGCCAAAGCCCCACCGTGCGGCGCCACGATTACGCCGTTTGTGCTCGCAGCGATCGCATATCGCTGTACGCGATCGAGGGCGGCGGCCACGCGTGGCCCAGCTCCATAGACTTCGCGGCGAGCGAGGTGATGATGGACTTCTTCGAGGGGATCAGTCGCTGAGCTGCGCCGGAGCTGCAGCGACGGCGAGCACGAACCACAGCGCGAGCCCTATGAGCGGTGTCGTTCAACCCGATTCTCCCAGGGGTTCACACGAAAAACGACAGCGTGCCGGATGAGCGAGGGATGAAGGGCGCCGGCGCCGGACTTCAAAGCAGCGAGGTGCCGGGGATCAGTGATGTCAAGGTGGCACTCGCGGCCAACACGCCATTGGAGTACGGCCTGGTACGGATGTTCGAGGCCCACTCGGAGGATGTTGACACGCAGGTGCGAGTCTTCCACACCATCGAGGAGGCGGTCACCTGGCTCACCGGGTAATACAGTCCTTTGCTGGCTGGCAACCGAAAGCCCCGAACGCCGCGTGACGCTCGGGACCGAAACACAAGCGCCCGGCGTGAACCAGGCGCTTGGATTTCTGATCTCGTTTGTGATTCCTTCCGTCAGTGCAGGTTGACCACCGAGGATGTGACGTTGCATTCCCCAGTCGGCCAGCAGACTATCTGCCAGTGTCCGTTGTACATCACTCTGCTGCCGTCGGCGGCCGCCGTCAGCTTGCCCTGTCCGCGGAACCTCCACGTGTTCGCGTTCGCCCCATCATCCGTACCGAAAACGTCGTTGTCGTTACTCGACATCCTTCCCCAGCCCTCGGCGACCAGGGCGTCGCCGAAGCAGTCTCCGGGCGTGTTCTCGTCACGGACGGTGATCCAGGCATCGCCCTGCATGTGCGCGTGGAGCCAGCTCTCGGGGACATCCCCGACATAGGTCCCGACATCCTGGTAGGACGCGGGGGCCTCATCCTGCTGGAGGCCGCAATCCGGCTCAGAGCCTCCGCCGAGGGGCACCGTACCCTGGCAGACTCGCAGACCGTTCTCCGCGTCCGTCCAGCAATTTATCCAGTCGAACTCGGCCCGGTAGACTTTGAAGTTGCCATTGTCCGGGTTGTTCATCCAGTTGAACACCGGACCATCCTCGATCGGTGCGACGGGTTGCGTGTCCGTGCACGCGATGAGCAACAGCGGGAGCAGGGCGAGGCGTAAGTAACGCATGTGTGCCTCCAAGTGAATCCTGGGACGCCATAGTAGGTGCTATGCGTGCTCTGCCAGTGGGCTGGTGGTCTCGTCGTCTGGCGGGCGTCTACTGCGACGTCATGCTTCGGCGTCTACAACGGCGTCGGTCTGGCGGCGGGGCTGTGAGGCCACCGACGGGAATGATTCCGTTTGTGTCGTGGGTAATACGACACGAGACCATCGCTGACAAGAGTCGTAGCAATGCCACAATTGGACCCCCACGGTCGCGTATGCCCGTCAACCGCCTCGTGCGGGGGGCGTTGCGGGGTTCACCGATACCGAACCTGCGTCGTCTGGATTAGGGCACTTTGTGGTGGAGTGCTGCGTCGTTCGGCCCGTGCTTGGGTGGCCACCCGTCGAAAGGACACCGTCCTTCGAAAGCCCCGAACGCCGCGTGACGCTCGGGGCGTGGGTACATGACCTTGAAGCAGCGAACGCAACTACGGGCAAATCACCCCATGGTATTCGAGGTGTGAAGTGCGGGGCACAGTGGACACGTCGGTCGTGCCGTGTAACGTCAGATTGCCCTTCTGTGCGCCCGCGACGAGTCGCATTGTGGTGTTAACGCCTATCAGGGGCAGGTGCGCTAATGTGCCTCGGAAAGCGTTTTCGAAGACCAATGTTCGTCCAATTAGAGGTTGCACAATGCCGCCTGTGACCGTCCATGTCTGCACAACAGGTCTGAACACGACCTTGCCGTGACGAACCACGGGTCCGGCCGCATTTACGACAGTACCGATAACGTCACCGGAGAGAGTGCCGGAGGGGAACACTATCGCTCCCGAGACGGTGGCGCATCCCGAATTACCTGCGAGCTCGAAGTTGGGCGTGAGTCCGTCTGTGCCCGTCGGCACATCGCCGCAACCGACCGCGAGACCCACGAATACCAGTGGAATGAGGAGCCTTTTCATGACGCACCTCCGAGATGTGGTGGAGACGCCGATGGTCTGGTGGTCGCGTCGTCGGTGGGCGTCCAGGTGGAGGGCGTCGCTCTAGCGGCGGGGCCGTTGAAGGGCCACCGGCAGGCCTAAACTCAGCGCACTAGCATAGGGCGTTACACACGGATGCCCAAGGACGGGATTTGTCCGGTTTGGATTGTGCCCAACCGAAAGCCCCGAACGCCGCGTGACGCTCGGGCTGGACTACTTCCGATCCCGACGGTATGCGAACAGACCGTCTTGTGCTGCGCTCTGCTGGTGCCGTCGCGCTAAGGATGCCTCACGGCTTTCCGGGGCACGTGTAGATTTCGCGGTATCGCTGGAGCTTCACGTTGCCGTCGTCGATCATGATTCGGTAGTCGATCCGGTCGTGGAGTTTTTCGCCGTCTTGGTTGACGTACCGTTCACGCGCTTGCCAGTGTTCGACGTACGTGGTGCCCTTCGGCTTGGTGAGAGAGCCACCTGTGTCCTCCGCCCCCACGAGGGTCCAATCGTCGCCCGATGTCAGCCCACGGATAGTCAGCGGAGTTTCTGTAGCATAGTCTAGCTTCCAATGCACAACCTCATTGCCCGAGGGGGTCGTCTCTGACCGGTAATAGCCGTCAATAGTGCCGGACCATTCAAGATCCTCGCCTCTACACTCGACGTAGACCACCAGTCCGGTTAGATCAGTGACCTCAACCCATGCGTCGCGTGTCACTTTGAACGACGGAGCGTTCATCTCAATGTCCGGCGCCACGGGTTGCGTGTCCGTGCACGCGATGAGCAACAGCGGGAGCAGGGCGAGGCGTAGGTAACGCATTGTGTACCTCCAAGTGAATCCTGGGGTAACGCAGTAGGTGCTATGCCTGCTCTGCCAGTGGGCTGGCGGTCTCGTCGTCGGGTGGGCGTCGTACTGCGGCGTCTACAGGGCGGCGGGGCCGCGAAGGCCACCGACGGGAATGATTCCGTTTGTGTCGCGATCAATAGGACACGAGACCATCGCTGACAAGAGTGGTAGCAATGCCACAATTGGGCCCCCACGGTCGCGTATGCCCTTCAACCGCTTCGTGCGGGGGACGTTGCGTGGTTCACTGATACCGAACCTGCGTCGTCTGGATTAGGGCACTTTGTGGTGGAGTGCTGCGTCGTTCGTCCCGTGCTCGGGTGGCTCACCCGTCGAAACGCTGGGCGCAACCGAAAGCCCCGAACGCCGCGTTGAGTTCGGCGCTCTAGACGATACCTCTCTGGTCCGCCAGCAACCGTCGGTCGAGCCCCTTGCGCCTGTCAGGGCGGCGGCACCGACCAGCGTCGGGGCCACCCCAGCTCACGGTACGTGATGGCTTCTCCCTATGGCGATCCGCGCCGCAACGGCATTCGTCGCCGACCCGTCGATTCCTCAGGTGCCTTCGCTGTCGGAGACGGCGTTCCGCGACTGGGCGCTTGGCTGCACCTCCAACCTGACCTGGAGCATCGGTCAGACGACGCCAGTCGAAGATTCGACACGTCCGGTCTCGCCGAATCAGCTTTGATCTGATCTGGGCTATCTCTCGCTCCAGGGCGGCCACTGTCGGCGGCGGCAGCTTGCCCTCGTGATTCCGACACCAATCTTCAACGGACCGCACAGCCGCGTCGCCAACCGAGCTTGAGGGCAACATCCCAACCGCTGCCATGCGGGGGATGCTCGCAACCCAGCGCCGGACATCCTCCAGCGTATCGAGCGGCCCAAGTTCCTTCCCGAGCTCCCCCTGCGTCAAGGGCCGCGCCCAGCCGGCGTTCTTCGGGCGCCCTGCCGCCACAGGGTCATCGTGAGACCGGGTGCCTCTACGCTGTTTGCCTCGCACGTCGTAGCTGGCCGCGTGGGCTCCAGAGAACTGTAACTAGAACGTACTCGCTAGCCGACGACCAGTGCACTCATCACAAGTGCACAGCCAGCGATGCGGAACGCACGCACGGTGCCACCTCCAAATCAGGAAACGGTGAGTAGTCTCCCGTCGATAGTCCAGCAGTCGCGTCGTCGGTGGGCGTCCAGATGGAGGGCGTCGCTCTAGCGACGGGGCCGTTGAAGGGCCACCGGCAGGTTTGAAACTCAGCGTGCTAGCATAGGGCGTTACACTCGGATGCCCAAGGACGGGAATTGTCCGGTTTGGATTGAACTGCAGCGCTAGGGAGAGCCCCGAACGCCGTGTGACGCTCGGGGCTGAGACTCAGTGTGCGATGCGCTCAAGAGCAGGAGCGACGCATCGCCACGACCCTGGGTGAGGATCAGTTCACCACGCAGGCCTGAATCTTCACCTCGTAGGTATCGAACAGGATGGGGGGAGGACCGGTCCCGTCCCAGGTCCCGTCGATCTCAAACGAGTAGTGCGTGCGCATCTTGAGGTGCCGAGCCCCATCCTCCCGTACGTAGTTCTCCAGCAGCTCGGTCGCAGCCCGGTAGGTCGAACCGTCCCGCTTGAGCTGGAAGTGCCCCGGCTGCGCGGTGAACGTCGGATACCACTTGAACCCGGTCGCGACGTCCTGCACGTAGAGGCCCGGCTCGAAGACGTTGTCGATCATCATGTTCAGGCCACCCCAGCCGGTGGTGGTGCTCTTCGAGTAAAGGGTCTGGGTGCCGAAGACCTGCACGTCGCCGAGGCAGGGGAAGCTCCGAACGATCTCCCCATTTTCAGAGGGAAAGTCAAAAAGGACGACCCAGCCATCGCGGTCGGTCGGCGAGACCCTCGCCAGGGCGACGGTCTCGTCCAGCGCCGTCGGCTGGTCCTGGCAGGCGGCCAGCAGCAGTGGGACCAGCATGAAGCGTAGGTAGCGCATACCACACTTCCTGAGAAAGACGTGACGTCAACTTCCCTGTGGGCTGGTGCAGCGGTCGCGTCGTCGGGCAGGCGTCGTGCTGCGGCGTCTGTCGGGCGGCGGGGCCGGGAGGGCCACCGACGGGATGGTTGCCTTTGTGATTGTCTTGATACGACACGGGACCAACGCTGACAAGAGTGGTAGCAATGCCACAATTGAAGTGAAATAGTCCTGTATGCCTCTCACGATTTGAGAGTCGTTCAGTTGCTGTTGACGCCGCGTTATCACCCTCACCCTACCGTCGCGCACCCTCACCGGAGGACGCGATGGACCGCATTTGTTTCTTCTGTGGCGATCAGATGATGTGTTGGGCGCGAGGCCGCTACGCGCTACAAGTGTGCTTCGGTACGGGTGCGGCGGATGAGTGGTGGGAAGTGTGGCGCTGTCCGATGTGTGGGTTCGTGGCGGTGTCACTCTATGGTGCGGCTAATTGGCTGTACAGACGGCGCCGATTGGCTTGGTGCCGGGCGGGTGTGCAAGGGGGTCGCGGTGTGGAGAAGGGACGGTGGCTCGGTTCAGTACTCCATGAGCTCCGCCGACCACGAGCCATCCGTGATGCGGAGCGTGTCCGGCGTGACGGGGCCATAAAGATTGTGCACCATCACCGCCACAAAACTGAACGTGCCAGCACACTGCTGCCCACCGAGATCG
>Ga0224496_10001282_pt1 | contig 15802 bp, 12 predicted proteins | sample SF_Jul11_sed_USG_2_FD_168127 | JGI IMG/M metagenome (GOLD analysis project Ga0224496, IMG submission 168127) | Sediment microbial communities from San Francisco Bay, California, United States - SF_Jul11_sed_USGS_8_1 | ecosystem: Environmental > Aquatic > Marine > Sediment | place: USA...
GCCTTGCCAAGAATTACTGTTAATGCCGGTGAGACTTTACATAAAGGTATCGAGCTGGGTATAGATAGCGCATTAACAGATGAGGTGCAGCTGGCCGTAAGTGTTTCCTATGCGGAACATACCTATGAAGACTGGGTACACAGTGGTGTTGATTACAGTGGAAATGAAATAGAATCGGCACCCAGAAATATCGCCAATACACGACTGAATTATAAACCCGAACTGCTAAATGGCGGCCGTGTCGAAGCCGAGTGGGTGCATATGGGCAAGTACTGGATGGATCAAAGTAATACAGCCAAATACGATGGCCATGATTTTTATAATTTGCGGGCTAACTATTTTGTGAGTACAGCCTTTGAAGTGTATGCTCGCGTCATGAATGTCACCGATGAGCGTTATGCAGAAGCGGCATCTAATGGCGAATATGCACCGGGTATGCCGCGTACGGTTTATGGTGGCGTCACTTACAAGTTTTAATCAGGAAAGTGCCGCACTGATTTAGTAACCTTAATCAGTGCGGTAATTCCGCAAATGAAGCAGAAATAGAATAACGATGTTGCTTAGATCAATCATCATCACCGTCTTTATGTTAAGCCCGGCTATCAGCCTGGCGGCGATGGACCATAATGCCAAAAATAAATCAGCGGATGTCTGTGCTGACCCGTCACAGCCGGCACAATTAAAATGTGCACCGGCGCCCAGTTCAGTGTTTGATCATAAAGGGCGTCTCTGGGTGGCCTGGTCCCATGCCGGGCATGTTTATGTCAGTCGTTCCGATGACAAGGGCAAAACATTTCATTCTTCAGTGGTGGTTAATAAAGTGCCCGAAGGTATTTCGGCACGCGGCGAGAATCGTCCCAAGATTGCGGTTAATGATGCCGGGCGAATGTATATTTCCTGGACCATGCCACTGGAAAAACGTTTCACCGGTCATATTCGTTTCAGTTATTCAGATGATGGCAAAAACTTTTCCGAGCCAGTTACTGTGAATGATCATCTGGAAATCAGCGGCCACCGCTTTGATGCTCTGGGCGTGAATAAAAAAGGTGATGTCTATCTTGCCTGGCTGGATAAGCGTGATCGTGATCAGGCAATGAGTAATAAAGAAAAATATCAGGGTGCGGCAGTTTATTATGCCCTGTCAGAAGACGGTGGTAAAAGTTTTAAGCCCAATAAAAAAATCATTGATCACAGTTGTGAATGTTGTCGGGTAATTATTGATTTCGATAAAAACGATTTGCCGGTGATTTTATGGCGCAATATTTATGGTAATGATATTCGTGACCACGCTCTGGTTAATTTTCTGTCGAAAGATCAGCCCGGTGAGCCGGTAAGAGTCAGTTATGATGAATGGCGTATCGATGCCTGTCCCCATCACGGACCGGATATGTCGATTGATGATGCCGATAATTATCACCTGACCTGGTTTAATAATGCCCCGGAACGTCATGGTCTGTTTTACGCACGACGTAATCAAAAAGACAATAGTCTCACTGCTGCGGTTAACTTTGGTAATTATAAGGCAGGGGCGTCACATCCTAATGTCATCAGTGATGAAAATCATGTCTGGCTGGTATGGAAAGAGTTTGACGGCAAGCAGGAAAGCATCTGGTTGCAGCACTCTACCGATCAGGGCGATAGCTGGAGCAGGGCAGAGCAGATAGCAGTCACCACTTCGGCAGCTGATTATCCGCTTTTGATGAAAGACAAGGATGATATTTACATCCAGTGGCAGACTCAGTCTGATGGGTTCCGGTTGTTGTCAGTGGCAAGGTAAGTTTTGTGAAACTTTTTAAGATTGGAAATCTGTTTTTTATCTTATTATTCGTGACGCTGTCTGCGCATGCTGAAATTGTTTTGCAGACATTTGAAAAACAAACTTATCAGTCAATTCTGGAAAATGAAAATCAGCAGTCCTTTCTGCTGGTTTTATGGTCTCTGGACTGCCCTCCCTGTATGGATGAGTTGTCTATGCTGGGTGGTTTGCATCAACAATTTCCGGATAAAAAAATTATTCTGGTTTCCACAGACTCGGAAGCTCAGAGTGATGAAATAATGCAAATAATGAATAAATTTAAGTTAACAGGCTTGCCGCAATGGGTATTCGGTAATGAGTCACCACAATATCTGAGATACAGTATCGACCCCCTGTGGTATGGCGAGTTGCCACGCAGTTATTTTCATACGGCTGAAACGCGTCAGGCAGTATCCGGAAAACTGAAAAAAGCGGATTTAATTCGCTGGTTTAATGCAGGTTAAATTGAGTGTTTAAATATCATATTGAGCCCTGGAAGATTTTTCTGTTGATGTCAGTGCTGGCACATGCGGCAGTACTGGTCACCTGGGGTGGACGCCTGGGTGTGCAGGATGCTTCATTGGATAATATTGCCGTGCGAGATGTGATAAATATTCAACTGGTACAGCAGCAGCCAGTAAAAAAGCCAAAAGCTGAAGTCTTGCCTGAGCCTGCACCTATGCCGGTGCGAGAAGAAAAAATAGTAGAACAGCTTAAAGCCGTGGAAAAACCCGTCGAAGAAAACATAACAGAGCCTGAACAAACGCAGCATGAAGTTGCACAGATAATCGAGCCGCAACGGCAGGGTGATCAAATACAGAATGATCATCAGCTAAAAATCAAACAGAAGGAACAGTATATCCAGTTAATCATGAAGCATATTGACGCGCATAAATTTTACCCATCAGCTGCCAGGCGCCGGGGTATTGAAGGCGAGGTGCGGGTGTCGTTTTGTTTAACAACAGATAAAATACCGATGAATATTCAGGCTAATGGAAGTATTAGTGTGTTAGAACGTGCTGCCATGCAGGCGGTGCAGGATGCCAGTCCATATCCGGAACCGCCTGCGGATACTTTTTTTAACAGTCCGATTGTAATCAGTATGGTGTATGCACTGGAATAAGATACTTTATGGTGAATCTGGTCAGCGGTGTTTTAATGTTTGCAGGCTGGCAGTTCAATCCAGAAAGTGCTTCCCTGACCAGGCTCGCTTTCAAAGCCAATTTTACCGCCCATCATTTCGATTAACTGTCTGGTAATAGTGAGGCCAATACCGGTACCTTCAATGTTGCTGTTCTCGGCATCCAGGCGATTAAACGGTTCAAAAATAGCTGCATGTTTTTCTTTTGCGATGCCCTTGCCGCTGTCTTTGATGCTAACACGAATATTATTCTCTTCTGTTGCGTAAAGTGTAATTTTTATTGAGCCGCCTTTATGATTATATTTGCAGGCATTGGATATCAGGTTAAGAATGATTTGTTTTAGTCGTGTGATATCTGCATATACATCATCTTGAATAGATTGGTCATCATTAACAGAGAGGGATACTTCATATTGAGTGAGTAATGGTAATGAGAGTGAAAGACATTCATTCAAAACCAGTCTCATGCTAACCTGCATGGGAATGATGTCACAATTTCCGGCTTCGATTTTGGTAAGGTCCAGAACCTCGTTAATAAGTTCGAGTAAATGTTTACCACCATGATGTATCTCATTTACCGAGTCGAGTTGCCGACTATTAAGGCTTTTATCAAGTTGTAGCAATTGGGTAAAACCCAGAATGGCATTCAGTGGTGTGCGCAGTTCGTGGCTCATGCGAGATAGAAACTGTGATTTGGCCATATTGGCGCGTTCAGCTTCGTCCTTTGCCGATATCAGTTCTTCTTCTTTTTTAAGCAGGCTTTCGGTGCGTTCTTTTACCCGTTGCTCCAGTAATTCATGTGCCAGCTTCTGTTCGGTAATGTCTTCAGCAATCCCGGCAATGCGATAAATCTCGCCATTCATGTTCTGTATCGGATAAGACTGATCTTTAACCCAGCGCACAGTACCATCCGGTTGTACTACACGGTACTCTTCATTATAAAAACCGTCTGTCTGATGTGCGATGGCCTGTTTTACACGTTCACGATCATCTTTATGTATAGCATCTATAAAAGATGAGGGATTGTGATAGAGACTAGCGCAACTTCTTCCCCATACTGTTTCAAAAGCCGGGCTAATATAGATCATCTTTTGTTTGCTGATATCGGTTAACCAGAATACTTCACGAATATGATCAGCCAGTTGTCGGAAATGTTGTTCAGACTCATAACGGGCATGATCAGCGGCAACTTCTTCGGTAATATTTTCGACGCTCGACCAGATGTATGTTTCATTATTTCTTTCTATTAATCTGCCTGAAAGCCGTACTGGAATACGTCGACCATCCTTGTGTATATATTCTTTTTCATAAGGGCCATAAGAATGATTAATTTTAAGATTTTCGAGCTGATATTCTTCCTGTTTTATATAATCTTTAGGTGTGATTTGCCAGTAGGTTAATTGCTTGGTTTCTTCTATGCTGCGACCAATGATATTTGCGTAGGACTGATTAATATCAACAAGTGTGCCGTCCATCTTACAGAGTGCAAGGCCAATAGGTGAACTTTCAAACAGGTTGCGGTTGTATTGTTCGCTTTCAAAAAGTTTTTGATAAGGTGCGCGTACAACAAAAACAAATATTGCTCTATAGATATAAATATAGGCGATAACTTTATAAACATGACCAAGAAAATTAAACAGTCCAGTGATATCGGCGTACAGTGTAAAACATAATTCGCTAAGTATGGTGATTACGGTGGCAGTATACAGATTGGTAGCATCAAAGGACTGTTGCTTTTGTGCCTGAAAATAAAATAGCACGGCAGGTATCAGCAGGATTGCAATAATAGTGTATTCTGCGCCAACCTTAAAAGCTGTCAGTCCCTGACCAGTGATGAATGTTTTCGGGAACACGTCAAGATGATACAGACCAATCCAGTAAAAAAAGGCAGTGATTAAAAGGCTTATAAATAATAGCCAGTAGCGGTTAGGTAAAGAGGGTATTTTTTTTGATAGTTGTAATGCTGTCAGAAGTAATGCAATGGCGGCAATAGAACGTGCAATTAACCAGAAATAAATAGATTTGTCAGGGCTGCCCTGTGTGACAAAATCAGGCATGCCGGCATAGGACAGGGTATGGGCAAAATCGAGTAGGCCAATAATAAAAAATGCGCAGGCAAGTATAATGGGATTGTCTGAGCGATTATCCGCATGACTGTTAAAAACAAGTGCAAATACCAGCATTGAAACAATAACCGAGAATATCTCTGCAAACATGTGCGTAGGCAAAGACATAAATACGGTGTTTTTTGTGATATCTAATAACGGTAATTGCCAGATAATAAAAAACAGCGCACCAAGAACCAGTAACAGCCGGTTGGTTTTAGCTAATTTATGCTTTTTTTGTATAACATCCATGCACCAGGTCCCGACGAAGAATGGATTAATAAAATGGTGATATGTGATTAATAATTGTTTTTTTAGATACTAGCATTTTACCCTGCTGTGATAAATGAAAATCACTGACTTGCGCTTTGTCTGGTGATGAAAAGTTTAATATGCGGGTATTGATAAGCTGTTTCAATTCATGAAGTTATATAGAATAACCTGAATAATTGTAATGAGTAATTTGATGACCAAAAAGTTCAGAAGATGGGGGTATTATTTTATGTGTTTAAACCAGTCTTTTAATGGGTTTAATGTATTTGTGTTTATATATAGTGTAGAGCCTTAAGTTTTATTTCTGGTGCTGTTTTGAGTTAAGGGGAATAAAAATTGGCGCTTTTAAAAGATTTGTTTAAAGATCCTTTATTGAATGCTGTCACAGCAATCACGCTTTGTATTATTCTTCTGATAACCCTTGTCGCTAACGAATGGGTTGAAAGTGCAATTAAAAGAGATGTTGAAAAATCTTTAAAAACCGCACTGGATAGTGCGCAGCAGGGGTTGCGGCTCCTGTTTCAGAACCAGCAGGCGCCAGCGCTGGTGTGGGCCAATGATGATCGTGTCCGTATGGCTGTACAACGTCTATTACAGGTAAAACGTATACCTGATGCACTTTTATCTTCGTCTGAGCAGCAATTGTTTCGTTCCTTGTTTAATCCTTATCTTGGTCTCGCAGGATTTAAAGGTTTTTTTATAATTGACAAAGATGGAATTAGTCTGGCGTCTTCTCGAGATGTGAATGTGGGCGGCGTTAATCTGTTGACCAGGCAGGGGGACTTTCTACAACGTGTCTGGAATGGTAAGACTTTAATCAGTCAACCGATAGAATCCGATGTTCCTTTAAAAGATCGTCATGGTCATGTAATCAATGGCTTGCCGAGCATGTTTTCGGCAACGCCTATTCAAAATCAGGCGGGGCAAACCATGGCGGTGCTTGCCTTGCGAATTGATCCCGATCTGTATTTTTCTGAGATATTGCATCAGTCCCGTTTTGGCAGCAGTGGTGAAACCTATACTTTAAATAGCGAAGGGTTATTGCTGAGTGATAGTCGCTTTAACCAGCATCTGGTTGAGATCGGTTTGCTTAAAGATGCGCATCATTCTGATCTTAAAATAGTGATTAAAGATCCGGGAGCTGACCTGACCCGCGGAGATGCGTCTAAGTTGCCACGGGAAGATCAGCCATTAACACGCATGGCTTTAAGTATATCAAGGCATGAGTCGGGTTCAGATACTAATGGTTATCGTGACTACCGCGGTGTTCCTGTGGTGGGCGCCTGGGTTTGGGACAATATGCTGGGTTTTGGTATTGCAAGTGAAGTGAATCAGGATGAGGCGTTTGCTGGTCTGGTCAGGGCGCGTTTGATTATTGGCGTTTTTTTTTGGCTGCTGATGTTGGCGTTAATATGCCTGTGGTACCTTTTTGTCGTGAGTCGTAAGGAAATATCTGATAGTGCTTTGCAGGCGATTATTGCCAGAGAATTAGCTGAATCTGCAAAGCAACAAGCTGATAAAGCGAATCATGCAAAATCAGAATTTTTATCATCCATGAGTCATGAGCTTCGTACCCCGCTAAATGCCATTATTGGTTTTTCACAGTTGCTTGAAACATCAAATCCGCCGTTGACAGAATTACAATTAGAACAGGTTCGTTATGTTCAGGACGGAGGACACCATTTATTGTCATTAATTAATGATGTTCTTGATCTGGCTAAAATAGAAGCCGGGAAATTGGCATTTGAGCTTAAGGCCGTTTCAATCAGAAGTATTATCGTGGAATGTATGATTTATATTTATCCACTGGCAGTTAAACAGACATTAACAATAGATGACAGAACAGAAAATGTTGATATTGTGGTTTATTCTGATCGTGTCCGATTATCACAGGCCTTGTTGAATATATTATCGAATGCGGTGAAGTATAACCGGCCCGGTGGTTGTATTACGATTTCGACAGAGATGATTAATGATGACTGGTTGCGGGTTATCGTATCAGATACCGGCATAGGTATTCCCGCAAACAGTCAGTCACATATATTTGAGGCTTTCAACAGGCTTGGAGCAGAGAGCAGCGGAATAGAGGGTACCGGTATCGGGCTTAGTTTAACCCGGCGACTGATTGAAGAAATGGGTGGCAAGATTGGGTTTTCCAGTATCGAAGGAGAAGGCAGTACCTTCTGGCTGGATATGCCTGTGGCCAGGCAGGTTAATAGCAATATAAATGATCAAAATGGGCAGAGGATTGATGCACAGGAAAAAGAAGTTATGAATACTATAAATAAAGTGATTCTATACGTCGAAGATGATCTATCGAATACTCATCTGATGAGAAATATTATGGATTGTTTGCCTAATGTCAGTCTGTTGACGACACAAACAGCGGAAAGTGGTCTTGAACTTGTTGAGAGTCATCATCCGGATCTTATTATTATGGATTCTAATTTACCGGGTATGAATGGTCATGATGCTGTCCGTAAACTGAAGTCTGCTGAATCAACAAAGGCGATTCCTGTGATTGCGCTTAGCGCCAATGCTATGGATAAAAACCAGCAGGATGCATATGATGCGGGGTGTGAAGTATTTTTGTCAAAGCCGGTGGATATTGCAGATCTTATCGCACAGATAACGCGCCTTCTGCGTATTGCCAGTTAGTAAATATTAGATAGAAAATAACTTAATTATTTATTTCTAGATGTCGACGTTTGTAATATTGAAAATTCCTGGTAACAAATAATTTTTATTAGATGAAAACAAAATGGCGACTAATGAGTCGCCATTTTGTTTATCTATAAAGCATAACAATTGGCATGGTCAGCTTACTGTCGTATGCCTTCAATCGAGAGGATAATTTCCACGTCTTTTGACGCCGGTCCCAGGTTGTAGTTAATATCAAAGTCTTTCAGCGCAAAGGTCGTGCTGCCGGCAAAACCGCGACGGTAACCACCCCATGGGTCAGAGCCATTGCCAATGTGTTCGGCATCTATGGTAATTGCTTTGGTAATACCATGTAGTGTGAAATCACCCTTGATCTCAACCTTGCCATTACCTTTTTCTGTAAACGAGGTGCTAACGAAAGATGCCTTTGGGAATTTGCTGACATCAAGAAAATCCTTGCCGCGTAAATGCTTGTCACGTTCGGCATGATTACTGTCGATGCTGGCCGTGTCGATGTTGACACTAACGCTGGCAGCTGCCGGATTTTTTTCATCATAACTAAACTGGCCGTCGAAGGTATTGAAGCGCCCATAGAGCCAGCTATAACCGAGGTGATTGATTTTAAACTGGATAAAGGCATGGGCGCCCTTGGTATCAATGGTGTAGTTATCGGCCATGGCGGTAGTGGCTGTGCTGCTCAATAATAACAAGCCGCTAAGAATGATGGTTTTCATTGTGCTATCTCCGTTTCAGAATGAGGGAAGTTCGAGTTAAGTTAAAGACCAAGCATCCGCTTTAAGGTTCGGTCTTTGTCAATAAAATGATGTTTAAGTGCTGCACTGGCATGTAACAGGGCGATGCTTATCAGCATTATGGCCAGAATCAGATGAACTGTTCCGGCAATATCTTCCTGTTTATCAATGCCATGTATGATTGCCGGAATTTCAAAAAGTTTAAAAACATCCAGGGCTCGACCATCGGCGGTTGAAATAAGATAACCGCTCAGCATCAGGCCGAACAATAGCAGGTAAAGCAGGCGATGAGTAAAACGCGCAACTGATACTTCAAAGGCGCTGTGACTGGCCAGCGGGGAGGGTGTTAGATGGGTGAAGCGCCAGATCAGGCGTAACAGGGTAAAGGCAAATAAACTAATACCAGCACTTTTATGTAAATCTGGTGCGGTTTTGTACCATTGATGATAATAATTCAAATCAACCATCCACAGGCCAAGTATAAACATGGCCAGTACAATGAACGCAGTTAGCCAGTGAAATAGCCTGGCGACCAGGCCCCAGTGGTTATGGCTGTTACCTAATGCTGTCATAACTGTTTTTATATATATCGATAAAGGCATAATATAAACCATTTCATGAGGTAAGTAATAGCATTGCCACGTACCGATCATAATGACAATTTCCTTTTTTATGTCATTGCGAGCCGCGAAGCAATCTTGGTTGAGTTAAAAATGACTGAGAACACAGCACGTATTCCTCTATAACTGTCATCTTAAGTAAATATTGAAATTTTTCATGATCGATAATTATTGTGACGATTAATCGATTCTGATCCTGTTAATAATTTGTTTATTTAAGTTTTCTAATTGGTTCAATTCTGGCTAATCAGTAGCCCTGTTGAGTTAAGTTGATGCTGCTAGAAGTCAATGATGTAATTTCTAATGGTTTGATAAACTTCAATTTAAGTAACATTAAATTAATATATATTTGAAAATATAGAATTAGTTGATGAGTGGGTAGGCCTGGAATTGATCTAAGTCAATTGTAGTTCTTTTTACTGCCTGACCGGACTATTGGTGGTTGAAGATTATAAAGTAGTAAAACATTCACCTTTTCATTAACAATGTAAATAATGATAATTAACTAAAATAAAAGTTAAGTTTATTATGAGGTTTGATGTTATATTTTTTAAATGGATATATCAGGTTTAATACTGTTCTAGTGTTGTAAGTAATTACCTGTTTTCTCGATTCATGACTGGAATCAAGATGTACTAGATTATGAGAAATAAAATCGTTCTTGCAAAATTCACTCCGCCTATTTTAGACAAGTTCGTTGACCGCAAGAGATTATATAAATTATTAGATGAAAAGTGTGATGCACCTGTTCTATGGATTTCAGCTCCCGCCGGATATGGAAAAACAACACTCATTAATTCCTATATACAAAGCAGAAGTATTTCTTCTCTCTGGTATAAGGTCGATGCAGGTGACAGGGATATTGCTTCGTTTTTTTATTATATGGGGCTTGTCGCTAAAAACATAACCGGTGAGAAATTTTCTGCGCCTTTATTCACGCCTGAATATCAGCAGGGACTTACAGCCTTTACTCGCGTTTATTTTCGCGAGCTTTATAGCCATTTGCCTTCTGGTTTTGTCATTGTGTTTGACAATTATCAGGATGCGGGTGTCGATGCTGATCTTCACAGAGTGATGACCGAAGCGGCTGAGGAGCTGCCTCAGGGATGTCATTTAATATTTGTTTCCCGGGAGAATCCGACTTCAGATTTTGCAAAATTAATTGCCAATGGGTTTTTGTTTAAACTTGACTCAACACAGCTGGAGTTTAATTTGAATGAAAGCACCAGTGTTGCACGTTTGCTGGGTATAAATAAGTCTTCAGGAGAAGACTTTATCAATAAAGCGCATTCGGTTACAAAAGGATGGGTGACTGGATTTAAACTTTTGATTGAGCATACGGAAAACCTGGATGAATCCGGCCTTGATATTGAATCAGCAAACCAGGACACCATGTTTGAATACTTTGCGAGTGAGATACTGCGCAATCTAGAGCCTGATATAAAAACATTTTTACTTAAGACGTCAGTTTTCCCGACTATAACGGTCTCGTTGGCCAGAAAAATAACAGGCATGCGTAATGCAAATAAGGTGCTCAATGAACTTGTTTATAAACAGCTGTTTATCGTGTGTCATGGCCAGGTGAATTCGTCATATGAATATCACCCGTTGTTTCGGTGTTTCCTTATTGCGCAAGCTGAAAGTCTATTTAGTGATTCTGAAATTACCGATCTGTATGACGCCGCAGGTATTTTACTGGCAGAAGAGGGCGACTATGAATCAGCCATAGACTTATTAATGACCGCCGAAAGCTGGGAATCTATATTAAATATCATTAGCAAATACTCGGCTGTTCTTCTTGATCAGGGGCGTAACAGGCAGTTGATACAGTGGTTAGAGGGTCTGCCTGGTGAGAAGCTCAACAGTGATGCCTATGCAAATTACTGGTACGGTATGGCATTATTAAATTATAAAAATAATACTGCGAGAGAGAAATTTATACGTGCTTATAATATGTTTAAGAAAAGCCGTAATAGTAAAGGGCTTTATTTGAGCTGGTCTGGAATTGCAGATTCATTTAGTTTTTCTCATGATAACTTTACAGGCGCCAAAGCCTGGCTAACTGAGTTTAACAAGGTTAAATCAGAATTTCCCAGGGTATTGATTCCCGAAGTTAGAGTGCGCCTGCTTTTTTCAAGGGCTATGCTGATGTACTGGGCCGATCCTGCCAATGCCGAGTTAAAGGACTTGATAGGTAAAATTGAATTATTATCAAAGATGGTGCCTAATAAAACATTAAAAATACTATGTACAACCCAGCTCACTTTCTATTATGGGCAACAGGGAAACTCTTTAAGGATAGGCCAGCTGTCATCTGTATTTTCCAGGTATGCAAACGATACATCAATACCAAAACATTTATCTGTTTTTATAAGTACATTGTTGATCGCCTGTGATTACCTGACCGCAGATTTTAAAATGACCGATAAGGAAATTGATCTTGCATATAAAAATTTTAATGATGCGGGTCTAAGTTTTTTTAGTGGATTTATGTTGCCCCATGCTATTTATCACGCTGAATTAAAAGGAGATACCAGAAGAGTAAAAATGCTGGTAGAGAAATACAGGAATGATGTATCGGAGGATAGTGATATGGATCTCGGGCACTATCATCTTCATGCCGCTGTCTGTTCCATCATGGAAGAAGATTTTAATCAGGCAATACAGCATGCACAGGCAGCAACCAGGCTCATTCAGCGGGCGAGTGCTTCATTTCAGGAGCATCATTGTAGAATGGTTCAGGCATATATTTATAGTGAAACGGGTCAGTATGATCTTGCAGAAGAAGAGCTTGCAAAGTCGCAATCATTTTTTAATGCGTTTAGCTGTCATTCAGGCAATGTAGTAATTTTATTCGTTCGTAGCTGGATTGCATTAAACAGGGGCGAGCATGACAGATATATTCACTATCTTAAAGAGGCGCTGAACCTGGCATATGACAGGCATATTCGATCATGTTTTTTCTGGCCGCATAAAATAGTTCGTAAGTTATGTGCCACTGCCCTTGATAATAATATTCACTCTGACATTGTTCGTACAATCATAAAGATTTACCAATATACACCCGATCAAGAACAGGCGGTTTCTGATCATTGGCCCTACAGGATTAAGATCTATACCCTGAGTCGATTTGGCATTGTAAAGGATGACGTGGCTTTAAGGCTTAGCGATAAGCACCAGCAATTTATTAAAGCACTGATTGCTTTTGGCGGGCGTGATGTGCATGAAGAAACGCTTTCAAGTGCATTATGGCCCGATGCCGATGGCGATGTGGCGCATCAGAATTTTGCAACTACTTTGCATAGAGTGCGTAAAGATATAGGTAACGAAGTTTTACTGTTACGTCAAAATCACCTTAGCCTGAATCCGGATTTCTGCTGGATCGATATCTGGGCACTGAAACGTTCTTTAAGTGAAATAGAAAAGTCATTAATGAATGAGCGGCCTGTTCTAATAGAACTGGTGAATCGTGCCATTAGTCTGTATCAGGGGCCGTTTCTGGGTGCTGATGAGCACCAGTTCTGGATACTGCCGGCCCGTGAACAAATGCGTAACAAATATCTAGGGATTCTCAACAAACTGGGTGACAGGTTCTGTCAGATAAATGAGTATCAGCTGGCCATGGACTGTTATCAGAAAGGTCTGGAAGTTGATGATTTGTCTGAAAGTCATTATCAGGGACTACTCAATTGTCATGTCATGCAGGGCAATCGGGCGGAGGGTCTGTCCGTCTATCAGCGCTGCTATAAACGGCTGGCTGAGGGGCTCGGCATCGCACCGTCGAAAAAAACCGAAGAACTTCGTTTTAGACTCGAGAATATTTAAACGCCATTGTCACTCCGGCAATGATAACTATCTGTGTATCTGCTTATAAATCAATAATCTGGCATTTTATTAATTCGCCATTCAATTTGAATGCCTCTTTATTTAAAAAATTCTTCTTTCTGTACCCTAATTGTAACTGGCTGAGCATTATGCTTGTTCTAAAGGTGAAATCGGCAAGTGGCCTGTGACCATCAACCGGGTTGTACAACAGGTGGCATCAGGTACTGCGAATAAGGGGTAGTTAAACAATTGATGCGTTAAAAACCGGTTGATTCTAGCGTGATCGAATCACAGTTGGGTGGTCGTCAAATGAACATAGGGAAGGGACTGTTATGCCTGAAAATAGTTATATCGTACGTATTTATCGGAGTCGGGAAGCAGCAGGGGTTATAACTGCTGACGATCTGGATACTGTTCCTGTAACAGGAAAAATAAACGATGTGAGCAAGGACAAATGGCAAACCTTTCATAATAAAGATGAATTGTGGACGCTGATTACGCAACAGGAGACTGCTGAAGAAGAGGCATAGTCAGGTCGCCTCGCAGGAATAGTGAATATTCAGAGTAAGAGTCAAGCAGGTTGCGAGTGATAGGGAATAAAACAGTAAAAGTGGTTTGGAGTGGGGCAGATGAATAATTATATGCGCGTGAATATGTGGTCACTGATCCCCTGTTCGGGGGATATTCCAGATCAGGCTGTATCCGCTTATCAAATGTCTTCTTTCATGAATGTCATCTTGCAAAGGAGTCGTAAATAATCATTCGGCTGTTATGAAAAATAAAGTTTAGTAAAGCAAATTCAATAATGAAAAAGGAAAGGCTACTGAACAGTGCAGTGGGGTAAGGAAGCACAGTAAAGTCAGTAACCATTAACTCTTAAGGAGAAATAAAATGTTAAATGTAAGTATTAAAAATAAAATGACTGGCCTGGGTGCTACAACCCTGCTGTTATGCAGTAGTTTTTCAGCGCAGGCAACTATCGTTGTTCCTGCCTGTTCAAATTTTGCAGTAGATTGTGAATTTCTGGAGTTTTCCTATAGCCAGAATTATTCACGGGATGAAATTGATATTCTGCGATTCCAGGAAGGCAGTGTGTTTTATGGTTACCAGTATGCCAGTCGTTATGAAACGGCGACATTGCTGGATTCCTATTCTGCATTACCCCTCACCGGTTTTGATACCGGCTGGAGTTCACTAACCTACAGTGCAGCGGTTAATTTCCTTAACGATTTTGGCGTTCTTAATGCAACTTCAACCAGTGGTTCCACATCATTCTTTTATGGCACTGATTCAGAAACTATTTTCAATGGAGATTTATTTAGCTATCTGGGTTATGTGGCTTATGACGATGGCAATGCCTATGTGCCTGCAAGGGGCTATTTTTATGAAACGCAGGGTACAGACAGTAGTTACACAGTAGCGCCTGAGTATACAGATGACAATAGCTACGACATGTATACCGCCAGCCTGCTGGTGAGGTATATCGATGTGGCGCCAGTACCTGTGCCTGCAGCTGTCTGGTTATTTGGTTCCGGTCTGGTGGGATTAATTGGCATTGCCAGACGCAGACGTGTTTAGCAAAAAAGTGAAACAGAATTTTTTGAGGTTATTAACATGAAACCCATAGTATTGTTTTCAATATTATCTATTTACTCTGCTGGCAGTAGTGCACTGACCATTGATCCAGTGACGCCCTTCTGGCTTGATCAGGCGGATGCTTATGTGCATTACACATTTGATGCTGCCTATACGATTGATGCGCCACTGAATAGTACGCTGGAATCATCCTGGGGTGACAACAGTCTTACCACGCTGGCAAGGCTTGATAGCTACAATCGAGTGCGTCGTGATTACAACCTGACCCTTTATGGTGATGCCAATCCCGGTTACGATCCGGTTAATCCCGGTGTCAATGAGCAGGTCTACCTGTGGCTGGATTTTACTTATTTCTATTCGGGTAGTGGTGGACTGTCATTCCCCAATGCGGCCGGGTTGAATCTGACCAATGATGAAGGTTTTCTTGAACTGGATGTCGATGCAAATCTGAGCCTCGATGGTGGTAACCTGGATCACCATTCTGTTTCGGCCGATGGTGGTACCTATGGACATTACAGCATTATGTGGCAGATAAGACAGTTACCAACCGGTTATACGGATGATGGCTGGCCCGAACAGTTCGATTTTTTCTGGGGTGCTTATGGTGATAGCTGGCATGTGACCGATATACATGCGGCGACGATTTCCTATCAGAACTATGTGCCCAGTGCTGTGCCTGTGCCTGCAGCGGTCTGGTTGTTCGGTTCTGGACTGGTGGCTTTAACGGGTATAGCAAGACGTAAAAAACAATCAGCTAGTTAACACGTTGTAAACGGAGTCAAATCTGACTCCGTTCTTTTATTATATTTTGTTGTCATTGCGAGGCACGAAGCAATCTCGGTTGAATCAAAAAATAACAGGTAAATCAGTCGCGTTTAATCCTGTTGATAGATATGCTGTTGATAATCGTCGTTCACTAAATGGCCCGTCGGTCATATAATGGAAATCACTTCCCCGGCGTTCAGCGCCCGCAAATGAACAGGATGAATCGACCATGCCGAAGCGACGTATTACTGCCATCAGCAGTCTGGTGA
>Ga0224496_10001285_pt1 | contig 15785 bp, 13 predicted proteins | sample SF_Jul11_sed_USG_2_FD_168127 | JGI IMG/M metagenome (GOLD analysis project Ga0224496, IMG submission 168127) | Sediment microbial communities from San Francisco Bay, California, United States - SF_Jul11_sed_USGS_8_1 | ecosystem: Environmental > Aquatic > Marine > Sediment | place: USA...
GTCACCGCTCCGACTACCTCGGAATACTGGTCGGGCGAAGTCACGATTCCGACCCAGGCGTGGTTCTTGGCCGCCGCGCGGACCATCGTCGGCCCTCCGATATCGATTTGTTCGATCGCGTCCGCGTCGCTCACCCCGGACCCGGCCACGGTCTCCCGGAACGGATAGAGATTGCAGACAACCAACTCGAACGGGGCGATGCCGCGTCGTTCAAGGTCCAACAGGTGCGATGCCTCTCCACGGTCGGCCAGGATGCCGCCGTGGATGTTCGGATGCAGTGTTTTGACTCGCCCACCCAACATCTCGGCCGCCCCGGTCACTTCATCAACCGGTGTCACCGGCAGGCCTGCCCCCGATAACGTCTGGGCGGTGCCCCCCGAAGACACGACTTCGATCCCTGCTCCAACCAAGGCCGAGCAAAGCTCCACGAGACCCGTCTTGTCAAAAACCGATATAAGCGCCCGTCTGACCTCAACGTTCATCCCAGATCACCGACCTTCCCTGGACCCGCAACCGACCTGCCGCGGCCGCTGCTACGCACTTCGGATAGAGCCGATGTTCGATGGTTTGAATTCGGCGATGCAACGTTTCGACGGTATCGGCCGCCATGATCGTGACTGGCTCTTGAGCGATAATCGGACCGTGATCGACGTGTTCATCTACGAAGTGGACGGTCACGCCGGTCGTTTTGACGCCGTACGCGAGCGCCTCCTCGACGGCGCGGGCGCCGGGAAAAGCCGGGAGCAAGGCCGGATGAACATTGACGATCGCGTTCGGGAAACGTCGCACGGCCTCATCGGACAAGATCCTCATGAATCCGGCGAGAACCACCAGTTCGACCCTATGCCGATCCAACAAATCACAGATCGCCGTAGTAAACGACTCCCGATCCGGGTAGTCGGACCAGTCAACGACATCTGCGGTGATCCCGGCAGTTGTCGCTCGGAACATGCCGTCGGCGCCAGGACGGTCAGAAACCACCAGAACCGGCTCGGCAGGAAAGTTCGGGTCGTTGGCCCGGGCGTCCAGGATGGCTTGCAGGTTGGAACCTGATCCCGATATCAGCACTGCCATCCGCACCGGCGGCAGTGTAGTTGGGGTTTGCGGTGTCAAACCCGCCCGCCGACCCCTAGCCACTGATAGATTTCTGGGTGCGACTACTAGAAGGCCACCATGCCAGACGCGGCGCTCTTCGTATCGGGACTCACCTACTCATTCGGGGAAGTTCGGGCGGTCGACAACCTTTCGGTCGAAGTGAACGCCGGTGAAATCGTCGGGCTGCTCGGGCCGAATGGGGCGGGTAAGTCGACGACCATCCGCATGCTGACCGGCCAACTTCAACCACAATCCGGCTCCATCACGATCCTCGGCCAATCCATGCCCGCCGCACGGGAACGCATCCAGGCCCGGATGGGGGTCTGTTTCGAGGAAAAGAACGTATACGACGCCATGTCAGCTGCAGAGAACTTGAGGTTCTTCGCCAGCCTGTTCGGGTTCAAACCGTTCGACCCGATGCCGCTGCTTGAGCGGGTGGATCTTGCCGGCCGGGCCGACGACCGGGTTTCAACGTACTCGAAAGGCATGCGCCAACGACTCATGATGGCCAGAAGCCTCATCAACGAGCCGGACATTCTTTTCCTCGACGAACCTACCGATGGCCTGGATCCGGTCTCATCGCGCACCATCCGAAATCTCATCAAGGACCAGGCCGCCCGTGGAGCTGCCGTAATGCTGACCACCCACGACATGTTCGAAGCTGACGAGTTATCCGATCGGGTTGCTTTCATCAATGAGGGATCGATCCTGGCCATCGACACCCCCGAGGAACTCAAGCTGGCTCACGGTCAACGATCCGTCAAGGTTCGCACCCGCACGGATGGGAAGATTTCCGAAGTCGTGGTTCCGCTCGACGACCCCAACGCCACCGAGCAACTACGTCAGGCCATGTCCACCGGACACATTCTCACCATCCACACGGAAGAGGCAACCCTCGAAGATATCTTCATCGAATTTGCCGGTCGGGGCCTCAGCGCGTGAACACCACCGCCATCGGTGCCATCGTCGCCAAGGATGTGAAGGCGTTCATTCGCGACCGGTTCTACTTCTTCATGACGATCCTCGGTCTGGTGTTCTACGTTGGCGCGTTCTGGCTGCTGCCCAGCACAGTCGACGAAACGATCGAAATGGGGGTGGCCCAAACCGGATTAGACGCCTACTTCGACGGGCTCACCACCGATGGCGGTTTGGAAATCACCCCCTACCCATCGGCCGAGGCCCTCGAGGCGGCGATCCGCAGCGGCGAAGGTCCGGCTGTGGGGCTGGCGTTTCCTCCCGATTTCGCCGCCGACATCGCCGCCGGAAACCAGACCACGGTGTCGCTCTTCGTGACGGCCGAGGTTCCCGCCGAAGTTCGCGGGGGGTTGAGTTCGATGGTTCGCGAAATGGCGTACCTCGCGGCAGGTAATCCACCGTTGGTCACCTTGCCCAACGAGGAAGAGGTCTTGCTCGGGGTCGACCGGGCCGGCGATCAGGTTTCGCTGCAAGAGACGATGCGTCCCCTGTTTGTGTTCTTCATGTTGCGCGTCGAGATGATGGCACTGGCCACTCTCGTTGCGGCCGAAATCCAGCAGCGCACGGTCTCGGCGATCCTGGTCACGCCAACCACGGTGACAGACTTCCTCATTGCCAAAGCGATCCTCGGGACCGTGCTGGCTTTCAGTCAGGCAGTGCTGTTGATGCTGCTGATCGGATCGTTCGGCTCCAACAGTGCCGTACTGCTTGTCACCTTGTTGCTCGGGTCGATCTTGATGACCGGATTTGGCTTGTGGGCCGGGTCGGCCGGACGTGACTTTCTGTCGATCATCTTTTGGAGCATGCTGTTTCTCATCCCGCTCGCCATTCCGTCGATCGCAGTGTTGTTTCCGGGAACTGCCGCAGCATGGGTCCAGGCGTTACCAAGCTGGGGTCTGGTCGAAGCGATCGTCGGAGCGACCGCGTATGGCGATGGGTTCGGCGACCTGGCTGGACCTCTGATATCGCTCACCGGATGGTGCGTCGTGGCATTTGCCGCCGGATTATTGGTCCTGAAACGAAGGGTGGTCCGACTGTGATTCGCAAGATCCTTTTGAAAGATCTCTCGCTAGGACCCCGTTCGCCGATTCTCTTGTGGGCTCTGGTACTGCCGATCGTTTTGACACTGCTTATCCGGATGGTGTTCGGGAGCCTGTTCGCCTCGGAGCCACGCCTTGGCATCGTAGACCTCGGAAACTCGGCGGTCGTGGCCACCGCCGGTCAGCTCGAGGGCATCCAGGTGACCTTTCCCGATACTCCCGAGGAACTCCGGCAGCAGGTGGAAGCCGGCAACCTCGATGCAGGTCTGGTCCTGCAAGCCGGATTTGACGAACTTGTGCGCAGCGGCGCTCAGCCTGAGCTGCAGTTCTGGGTAGGGGGTGAGAGCCTCGCGTCGGATCGGATCATCCTGGGCGTGACCGCTATCGACCTGGTTCGGACCACATCCGGGGTTGGCTCGCCTGTTGACGTCACGGTGGTGCCGATCGGAGATCAGGGACTCGAGCTGACGGTGAGAATGCTCCCAATGCTGGTCATCATGGCTGTGGCGATCGCCGGAGTCATGGTCCCGGCTGCCAGTCTCATCGAGGAGAAAACCCGTCGGACCCTGAGCGCGGTGCTCGTCACCCCAGCCCGACTTAGGGACGTGCTCGTTGCGAAAGGACTCCTCGGTGCCATCCTGGCGGTGCTCACCGGGGTGATGACGCTGCTGCTGAACAATGCCTTCGGCGACGCTCCCCTGGCGACGCTCCTCGCTGTCGCCGTGGGAGCGGTCATGATGGCCGAGATCGGGTTGATTCTCGGTTCGTGGGCCCCCGACACGAACACGATGTTCGCCGCCTGGAAGGGAGGAGCCATTTTGCTGCTCTTTCCCGTGTTGTTCACCATCTGGCCCTCGCTACCCCAGTGGATCGCCAAGCTGGGCCCGACCTACTACTTCCTCCAGCCCATCTTCGATCTGTCGATCAACGGTGCGACGTTCGCCGATGTCGCACCCCAGCTCGCCATCGCCGCCGCCATCTGTATTGCACTCCTCCCCGTCGTGCTCCGGTTCGGGAGGTCGCTAGAAGCGCGGCTGGTAGGCGGACCGAAGCCAGCCAAGCCGACCCCGGTGAGCGTCTAGAGAGTCGGGTCTGGCGATACCATGTTCCGCAAAGACTGCGCTGCTTTGCCGAGTTCTGCGGACAAGAACTCCTTCACAGGGTCGGCTGCCCCGATACGGTCGAGCGCTCCGTCCATACATCTCGACCACTCGTTGGCGGCATGGTCATCGATCGGAAACCGGACGTGACGCATGCGGAGGCGGGGATGCCCGTGGCGCTCCCAGTACAGCCCGGGCCCGCCCATCCATCCGCTCAAGAACTCAAAAAGCTTCTGGCTGGAGACGGACAAATCTTTGGGCAGCATGGCCCGCAGCACCGGCGATTCCTCGTCGATGATGGCATAGAAGGCGTCGGCGAGGGCCCGCACGCGCGCTTCGCCTCCGAGTTCTTCGTACGGGGTTGCCGCCGCTCCCCAGGGGAACGGGTTTTCTGAAGCGGGTCGGACGTCCACGTGCAAAGCCTAGAAGGACGCGGATCACCAGCGGCCATTCGCGCGCTCTCGCCGTTACGCGCCGTGCCCGTGATAGGTTGCCGCCATGACGTATGCCGAAGAACTCAGCTCGCTCCTGCATCTCGAACACAAACCAGTCGGGATTCGCTACACGAATAGCCCCACCCTTCCTGCATTCGACGCGCCGATGTCAGAACCAACCGAAGACGGCCGGTCCGGAACCGTGGCCGCATCCTGCGTCCTTTGGGTACAGGACGGCGCGTTTTCGACGGCAGCTCCCGACCACGGCAATTGCTCGGTCGGCAACTACGTGCATGGCTTTGTCGAGGCCGCAGAGATCATGGACAAAGCAGACGTTGGAGCGCTTCTGGATGTCGGCTGGGTAACCGAGGCTGCCTTCGCCGGGGTAACCAAAACCGACAGTCCGGCTTCCCACATCGAGTACGCCCCGGCGGCCACCATGGACGACGCCGACATCGTTCTCGTTCGACTCAACGCCAAGCAGATGATGGAACTTTCCGACGCGGTCGACGGATTGGAGATGTCCGGCAAGCCACAATGTCAGATCGTGCCCCTCGCTCGCGAGCACGGGCAGGTAACCGTCAGTTTCGGGTGTGCGTTGAGCCGCGAACGAACCAGAATGAGCAAGCACGACCTGACCTGCGCCATTCCGGCCGACCAGCTCGAAGGCATCGTGGTTCGCCTCCGCGACGTGTGCCGGGCCGATCATGCGGTGGAGGGCTACGCCGTCGCAGACGCCGCCCGCTTCTGACACATCCCGAACCAAAAAGAACGGCCGCCCCATGGGGCGGCCGTTCCGTAGTAAAGCGGGTCGTCTACCCCAGCGCTTCCAGCATGGCCGTTCCCATGTCGGTCGGGGTCGGAGCCACTACCACTCCGGCGGCGTCCAGGGCCGCGATCTTGTCCGAGGCCGTCCCTTTGCCTCCGGAGATGATCGCACCGGCGTGGCCCATGCGCTTTCCCGGCGGAGCGGTCGTCCCGGCGATAAATCCGGCGACCGGCTTGGTCATGTTGGCGGAAATCCACTCGGCAGCTTCTTCTTCGGCGGTTCCGCCGATCTCACCGATCATGATGACCCCTTCGGTTGCCGGGTCATCGTTGAAGAGCTTCAGGCAATCAACAAAGTTGGTCCCGTTGACTGGGTCTCCGCCAATCCCAATCGCCGTGGTCTGGCCAAGCCCGTTATTGGTCAACTGGAAGACCGCCTCATAGGTGAGGGTTCCGGACCGACTGACCACGCCGATCTTGCCTGGCTGGTGAATATATCCGGGCATGATCCCGATCTTGCACTGCTGAGGGGTTATGACCCCGGGGCAGTTCGGGCCAACCAGACGAACGTCCTTGTCTTCCAGGTACCGTTTGGCGATCACCATGTCGGCAACCGGAATACCCTCAGTGATGCAGATGATCAGTTCGATGCCGGCGGCAGCCGCTTCCATGATGGCGTCTGCGGCGAACGGCGGCGGAACGTAGATAACGGACGCGTTGGCCTGCGTCGCTTCAACCGCTTGAGACACGCTGCGGAAGATCGGGAGGTCTGCCGAATACGTGTCACCACGACCCTGCACTCCACTGTGGTCGGTTTCGCCCTCGAAGTGCTCGACGGTCCCGGCTTTCGACGGGTGGACCGCTCCGACCATGTTCGTGCCATAGGCGAGGGCGGTGTCCGTGTGGAACCGGCCGGTCTTGCCCATTCCCTGGACAAGGACCCGGGTATTCGTATCGACCAGCACGCTCATTTGGTTAGCTCCACAATCTTTTGAGCGCCGTCTTTCATGTCACTGGCGCTCACTACGTTCAAACCGGACTCATCGATGATCTGCTTGCCGAGTTCAACGTTGGTGCCCTCAAGTCGTACCACGAGCGGAACCTGCAGGCCGACTTCCTTGACGGCCTGAACGACCCCGTTGGCGATCGTGTCGCATTTCATGATCCCACCGAAGATGTTCACGAAAATCCCTTTGACCGCCGGGTCCTTGGTGATGATCTTGAACGCCGCAGTGACCTTGTCGGCTGTGGCACCACCGCCGACGTCCAGGAAGTTGGCAGGTTCCCCACCGACGTACTTGATGATGTCCATCGTCGACATGGCCAAGCCGGCGCCGTTGACCATGCAGCCGATCGTGCCGTCAAGCTTGATGAACGAAAGGTCATGCTCGGAGGCTTCCAACTCGGCCGGGTCTTCTTCGGAGTCGTCTCGCATTTCGGCGATATGAGGATGTCGGAATATGGCGTTCGAGTCGAAGCTCATCTTTCCGTCGAGCGCCATCACGTTGCCGTCTTTCGTGACGACCAGTGGGTTTATCTCGAGAAGATCCGTGTCGAGTTCGGCGGCCGCCGCGGTCAGGGCCTTCATGAAGCCCACCGCGTTCTTGAAGGCATTCCCTTCGAGTCCCAGTCCGTAGGCCAGGTCAGCCGCCTGGAAGTTGGCGAGTCCGATGGCCGGATCGATCGTCGCTTTGAGGATCTTTTCAGGCGTATGTTCGGCGACTTCTTCGATTTCAGTTCCACCTTCGGTGGACACCATGAGCACGTTGCGGCTCACCGCCCGGTCGAGAACCACCGAGAGATACAGCTCAGTTTCGATGTCAACGCCCTGCTCGATGTACAGCCGATTGACTTGTTTGCCTTCTGGTCCGGTTTGGATCGTGACGAGCGTCGAGCCAAGCATCTTTTCGGCCAATTCCTCGACCGCTTCTTCAGCCGCCTGCACACCGCCGTCGATGCCGGCCAAAACGACCGTCACCCCGCCCAATTCGGGATGTTCCTTGAACCGACCTTTGCCGCGCCCCCCGGCATGGATCTGGGATTTGACCACCACGACCGGGTTGCCGGAATCCTCGATCAGTGGTCGGACGGCCGCAACGGCTTGCGCGACCGTGGTGGCAACTCGACCGGATGGGACTGCAATCCCCCGAGCCTTCATGAGTTGCTTGGCTTGGTACTCATGGATCTTCAACGACTGTCCCTTTCATACGGCCGGGTCATGGTAGCCAGCCCGACCGGCAGCCCATCAATGCAGTTTGAACCAATGCAGTTTGAACCACGGGATCAGATGGCGGGTTCAGGAACTCGAGTCGCCGGGGGCGATGGTGACAATCGTGTGCGCGAGATCTCGCAGGCCGTTGATCATGGGAGCATTCCAGGTGACGGAGACCCGTTGATTGTTTCCCTGGGTGTCGCGTCCAACCGCAGGAACGAACAGGGGGCCCGACGTCTGGACGAATCGTTCGACCTGGTCGAGTATGTCCATACCGTTGGGCCCTCCGACCATCCTCACCATCGCCCGGAGAACGGCCGGGTCGTCGCCCGGGTCAGTCAATGAGCATTTGCGGGCGTAGTCGTTGGCGTGAACCAGTCGCAAGGATCCGACCAACAGTGCCGCCAACTCAAGGCGGGGGACCACTCCCCGCCCTGCCTGGGCCTGTTCGAGCAGACCAACCGCGGTATACAGGTCGACTTCCCAAACGGGAATGGACGAGGCGTCGAACAACGACTGGTACCGGGCTTCGCTGCGAGCAAGACCCTGCCAGGCCTGGGCCAGGTCGGTGATGTCCACAGCGGCGCCGTGGATTTTGGTGCCGTCTTTCGTCTTGCGCAGGGTGAGCAGCACCCATCCGCGGGTCCGGTCGGCTCGCAACAGCTCGACCTCGACGTTACGCAGCGTCGTCGCGGGAGCAAGCCGGGACATGACTGCACTGGCATGGTCCTGGCGGGCAAACAGACTGTGGAGCTGAACCCCGATGAGCGCCCGGCTCGATTCAGCTGCAACGAGCTCGGCGAAATACGGGGATGCCCGTGTGATCATCCCGGTCTCATCGGTGGTTACGGTGGCCGTGAGTTCAATCTGGGAATGATCGCCGCGCACAATCGGTGTGAGGGTGGGCTCGGCCATCGCACTGAGGTATTCGACGCTGGCCTCCCCAACGGGAATGACCACATCGGCGCCGCTTGACCGGGCGATCGCTTCGCGCCGTGGATCGTTGGTGACCGCGACGATCCGAGCCGACGGTTGGGACCCCCGCACAGCGACGACATCGTCTACCGAACCAAGGTACAAGACAACGGTGTCGAACTGTGTCTGCGTATCGACCTGGTCGGCGCTCACCGGGCCATACAAAGAAAACCGCTCGGCGAGCGGTTTGGTCAGGTTCTGGACCTGCTCGGGGTGGTCGGTGACGAGCAATAACTGGCGAATGTTGCCCTCCCAAGCTCACATTCTCGGATCTTCCAGGCGCCGCCGACGGATCGGCCCCACTCCCCACTCACCAATACCAGGGGGACGGGCAGAAGGTGGTGAAGAAAAAACGCCTGGAAGACCCGAAATCAGGGTCTAACGGTGGAAGTCACCGTTGGCTAGTGCGGGTAGAGCAACGGCCAGGTTTGCGATGACGGTGATCGCGAGAACGTAGAGACGACGACGCATGATGGGGGGACCTCCGGGACGAGAACTCACTTCTTACAAGGTCACTATCGCCCGAGCCCGTTGGTCGGTCGTGGTCATACTTTCCCGATATGGAAAAAACTAGTAGATCACCCGAGTGAGGACGGCTTCACGCCGAACCCCGTGTAACAATGAGCTGCCCTCGTGCCCGCAGCGTACTCAGATCTCGCTTGATGGTTGCTTGGCTCACATCCAGCACTCGGGCTAGATGCTTGATACCGGCGACCGCACCAGCCTCTTCGATTTCGCGCACGATTCGCTCCAGCTGGACGCGTCGTCGTTCCGTCTCGGAATCGATCAATGAATCCGACGGACGCCAGACGGTGACTGGCGTCACTACGATCTCGTCCGCCCGGGCTGCACGACCTCCCGGAGTCCCTTGCCTTGGAACTTCGACGGTGATCTGCTGGGTGTTACGTTCAACATGGGCAGACCTCAAGCGACGAACGAAACGCTGCGCGGACGCCCGCTCAATACGTACCTCTGCGACCCCGACAAAGTCACGGGCGATCAACCGGTTGGCGAGATCAATAGCTTGCTTCGCACGATCGGCATCGTCGCCTGCGACCAGGAATGCTCCCCACGCTATGCGGGCACCAATCTGCACGGACTCATCCAAATCGATGAGTAGGTCATCGAAGGTTTCGATCCAGCCCTCATCCCCGGTTTCACGCCGATACCAGGCCTTCAGCAGCTTTTCGTTCCGATCCTTACCCCAGTCTGGATCGACCTCCGTGAGTTGTCGGAACGGTATCTGGGCTTCGGCAAAGCGACCTATGTCGAGCAGATGATTCAGATACGCCAGAAGGACGATCTTGGAACGATAACGATCGGGCGTTGCCAGGACTCGTTCGGCCGCCGCCGCGAACTCGCTCGATGCCAACTCAGGATCGGTCTCTGCTCGGATCCCGGCGAGCAGCGACTCGACCACTGCCAACCGGGCCTCCTCGCCGACCTCTGCGAAATACTCACGAGCGGACGCAGCAGCCCCATATGCCCCTTCGGCGTCTCCAAAAACCTGCAAAGAAACGGACGCCACGTTCGATTGAGTTGATGCCAGGCCGCGCTGTTGCCCGATCGAGCGGAATGCATCTTCTGCACTCTCGTATGCGGCGAGGGCCTCGGCAGGTCGATTCCGCTGATACAGGATCGTTGCCAGGTTGACCGTGCATTCGGCGTCGGCGATACGGTACCCGATCTGGCAGGCGATCTCACGTCCTTCCCGCAACGCAACTTCAGCGTCCTCAAGACGACGCTGTTCCCCGATCACGGTTCCGAGGATGCCAAGTGTCCTGGCCTCGCCGCCGCGGTCGCCTGCCTCTCGGTAACGATCGAGGGCGTTGCGTAGTTCAACTTCGGATCGGTCGTGCATGCCCGCCTCTACGTAGGCCGTTCCGAGAAGCAGATACGTCGACCCTGCCGCCGGTCCGTCAACTGCTGCCACCACCTTTTCGAGGGTCGCCACCGCGTCCGCCGGCCGCGCCGACCAAATCTGAATCTGAGCGAGCACCCGGCCGAAATCTTCATGCCGGTCGGGAGCCAGGTGGTAGCCGGCGATGGCGGCAGCCTCCGCCTCGGCAAACCGGTCGGTGTGGGCCATCAGCCATGCCGTCCTGAGTTTTGTCTCGGCTTTCTGCACTGCCGTGGACGCCAGACCTTCCATCCGATCGATCAGCTCTGTCTGTTCGGCACGGTCTCCGAGCACATCAGCCACTCGTTCGAGAGCATCCAGCAGTTCGAAGACGTCATCGTCGGCAGCGGCAGCGACGTCGGCTGCCTCGATCGCCCGCTGATAGTGGGTCCGAGCCGTGTCGTACGCCGAAATGTCCAGAGCGTTGCCAGCTGCCTTCTGACTCCATTGGATGGTCGCTTCCCAATCTTGGGCCTCGTAGTAGTGGTGAGCGATCTCAGCAGGGGCAGCCACAAGATCGATCAGCACTTCTGCGGATCTTATGTGGATCTCGCACAGTCGGTCCGGGTGAATCCCGTCATAAGCGACCCTGCGGATCAGTTCATGGCTGAACAGCAGGCCGTCGAGCTGGTCGGACAGCACCTGCCTACGGACGACCGTCGTTACAGCCTCGAGCACAGCCGGATAGTCAAGGTCAGTCAGCTCAGCCAGCTGAGAGGTGGAGGCGGGTCGGGCGAACACGGCCGCCGCGTCGATTACTTGACGAGCCGTGTCCTCCAACCTGGCGAGTCGGTGTTCGACGATCTCAGCGACACTGGACGCTACGGGTATTCGATCCGGCATTTCGAATGGGTGCCCGGGATCATCCTCCCGCAGACTCTTCAACGTTTCGACAACGAAGAGCGGGTTTCCACCAGTGTGATCCACCAGCCATTCGGCCAGCTCACCGGCGTGTTCGCCGAATCCACCAATGGCGTTGATGAGATGAGTCACCGCCTGTGCACTCAAATCGCCGAGAACAAGACGTTTGCTGAAGACCGAACGATCAATGTCCTGCAACATCGCCCACCGCTGAAACTGGGTCTCGGCCTCTTCCCTGCGATAGCTCAGTAACACAACCAACGGCGTGTTTGCCATATCGACAGCGAGCCGTTTGATGACCGCCAGCGAATCTAGATCGGCCCAATGCACGTCTTCGAGAAGGAGCATCGTCGGATAGATCGACGCCAAACTTCGCAAAACCTGAAGGAGCGATTCCTGGACCTTCCACCGGCCATCCTCTCCCGTGACGTCCGATCGCGATCCGGTGCGGCCGCCGAGCCGCGGAATGACCCGGCTAGCTTCTTCAAGCCACATTGGGTCGCACACCGATCGGAGCTGTTCGATCCGAAGGGGTGTTAGTGCGGCGTCGAGTGCTCCCCGTAATCCTTCGAACGCTTCACCGCCGATGCGGTCCTGGTAACTGCCCCGAAGGATCTCGTAGTTGCGCCATTTGGCGTCCTCACCCGCCTGTTCGAGGAGGGACGATTTCCCGACGCCAGGCGGACCTTCGATGAGAGCGACTGACCCTTCGACACTTAGGGCCCGCTCCAGCGCCCCGATGAGTAGGTCGCGTTCGGCCTGTCGGGCAACAAACACCGGAGCCTGCGACCGATCCGACGTCGGCGGCGACGACAACGTTGATTCGACATGCGAAGCGATATCGGCCGCGAGCTGGGTGGTGGCCAGGGCAGGCTCGGTACCAAGCTGGTGTTTGAGCGTACGTCGAACTTCCCGATACTGGCGCAAGGCGTCTTCCGGTCGACGGAGCAAGGCCGATAGTCGCATGATGGTGCGGTGGGCGTTCTCGTCGGACCAGTCGAGTGCGACCATTCGCTTGGCGACCAGCAATGCTCTATCGAACTGCCCATCCGCTTCCCGGATCGCCAGTAGCTGAGCCAGGGCTGCGGCCTGGGCATGATGGAGGGATTGTTGCTCGGCGAAAACCCAGTCTTCGTAATGGCCGGGCATGAACTCGCCCTGGTACAGATCAGTGGCTTTTTGCAGTTGGTCGCCCGCACCGTCGGGAGCTCGCTGGGCAAGGCCGATGAGGCTTCGGAACTCGGTGGCGTCGACCCACACGTCAATGTCAGCGGAAGTTCCCACCCACTCTCGAGCCTGATCCAGCACTGGGACGCCCGACTCGTCGAGGTTTTTGCCGAGGCGATACAGCACCGAACGCAGGCGCTCGCGGGCGACAGGTTCCGATTGCTCCGGCCAATACATGCCGGCCAGCTTGGACCGCAGATGCTGGCGGTCGGGGCTGAGCAACAAGTAGGCGAGCAGCGATCGGGCGGTGCGCGACCCGCTCAACTGAACGAGTTGACCGTTCGCTTCGACTCGAAACCCACCCAGCAGATGGGCGCGCAGCGATGGCTTCATCCTGTCGTCTCCTCGGCCATTCGGCGTCGGCATATACGCGAAATGCTGACCTCCCACCTGGCCACTCGCCCGATTTCCAGATCATACCCAATGATCCGAGCGGGGACCCTTCGCCGTGGCGCAAGACCGCTGAGCAAGGGCGCGATTGCGGCGTGTTGCTCGTTACCTCGCCGCCGGAGCGACAGACCACGGAGCTCCGATTTCTTCCGCGTGCCGCCGCTTTTCCCTAGGCGCCGCGCAGTTCGCCCACCACGTCACGGAGGAACTCGGCCGCCGGGTATCCATCGACGAACGAATGATCGAAGGTCAGCGACAAGACCATCTGATGGCTGGCGACGACACCACCATCGGGGCCAAACGCAGGCACTCTACGCGCGGCGCCCACTCCAAGAATGGCGACCTGGGGAAGATTGATGATCGGCGTAAACCCATCGACACCCAAACTCCCGAGATTGGTGACCGTGAACGTGCCGCCTTCGTAATCGGCCATCGAAAGGCTCCTGGTGGAAGCCCGTTCCGCCAGAACGCCAATCATCTCGACCAGAGCCTCGACCGGTTGGCTGGCAGGGTCCTTGATGACCGGGGCGACGAGACCTTCGTCAGTTTGTATGGCTACCGCCACGCCGGCTATTGGAGCCGATGTGAAGGAATCGCCGTCTCTCGTTCCGCTAAGTTCAGGGTGGGCCGCCAGGGCCGTCGCACACGCCTTCACAACCCGAGCGGTAAGGTTTCTCGGAGCGCCCTGTCCGAGGTCTACCGTCGTAAATAAGGTCACCGGGGCCGTCTCGGAATGACTGCGACGCATGTTGCGGGCGATGACCCCTCGCAGCCCCGACAACTCACCGGGGCTGGCCGACCGGCTGCGAATATCTTGCTCGGTGATCCGGCCATCTGGGCCGGTCCCGGTAATCCCACTCAGGTCAACTCCCATCTCACGAGCTAAACGTCTGGCAGCCGGGGACGCCTTGATCGGAGGTTCGTCGGAAGCTGCTGACACGACGGCCGGCGCGACGGCCGCCATGCTCCGGTCGGGTGCAATATCAGCTATCTCACAAATCGGCGAGCCTTGAGGAACCGGATCGCCAATGGCGACCCGGTTCCCGACAAACCCGTCCGCGGACGCCAGCACGTCAACGGCTACCTTTTCGGCCTGGATCTCGGCGATGAGCTGACCGGCCGTGCACGCCTGTCCTTCGTCGACGAACCAGGCGGTGACGACCGCTTCGTCACCCAAGTTGGTGACGACTGGCATGGTTACTTCGAGCGCCACCTGCTAGCCCGACACGAGCCCGGCGGCAGCCGACACGATCCGCTCTACGGATGGCAATGCCCAAGTCTCGAGTCCGTGGCTATACGGGATCGGGATGTCAGGTGTCGTCACCCGCACGGGCGGGGCGTCCAGGTAGTCGAAGGCACCCTGCACAGCAGTCGTGATGATCTCACCGCTCATCCCAAAGCTCTGATAATCCTCGTCGACGACGAGCAAACGGTGAGTCTTCTGAACGCTGGAGATGACCGCTTCCCGATCGAGCGGCACAAGCGACCGCAGGTCGATGACCTCGGCGGAGATACCTTGCGCCTCCAGCGTTTCGGCGGCGTCGAGCGCCTTGTGCACGGACAATCCGAGCGTCACGATCGTGACGTCCGATCCTTCACGAGCAACCCGCGCTTTACCGATCGGCACTTCATAGGCTTCTTCCGGCACCGGCCCGGTTGCCCGAGGGTTATTGACCATCCAACCCAGTCCCAGCGCCCCCTTGTGGAACATATAGACGACCGGATTGTCGTCGCGTATCGCCGAGATCATGAGACCTTTGGCGTCGTAGGCGCTCGATGGCACGACCACCTTCATCCCAGGAAGATGGGCAAACATGCCCCATAAGGTTTGCGAGTGCTGACCGGCGTCTGAGTAGCCGCCTCCCACTGCCGTCATCAACACGGCGGGGACCTTGATGTTGCCGCCGCTGAAATAGTGGATCTTGGCCATGTTGTTGTAGATCTGATCCATGCACACGCCAAAGAAGTCGACAAACATCAGTTCGACGACGGGTCGCATACCGTTGATGGCAGCTCCCACGGCCGCCCCGATGAACCCCGTCTCCGAGATCGGCGTATCGATGATACGTTCGGGCCCGTATTTGTCGAGTAGGCCTTCGGTGGATCCGAAGATGCCTCCGTAGACGCCGACGTCCTCGCCCATCACGAACACAGATGGGTCGGTGGCCATCTCCTGGGAGATGCCCTCGGCGATCGCTTTTTGCATGGTCAGTTTTCGGTCTGTCATCGTTGTCATGTCAACACCACCCTTCTACGCAAACACGTGATCGAGCGACGCTTCAGGCGCCGGGTACGGACTGGCAAGAGCAAAGTCGATCGCCGCCTCGACGGTGGCATACTCTGACTCTTTGATGGCTTCCTGCTCCTCGGCCGACAGGATCCCCTCCTCTTCGAGGCGCTTGCCGAACACGACGAGTGGATCCCGCTCGTTCATCTCTTGTTTGAAGTCCTCTGATCGATAGGCATCGGCGTCACCTTCGAAGTGACCCCACAGCCGGTCGGTCTTGATCTCGATGAGACTGGGACCGTCGCCACGGCGGGCACGGTCCATGGCAGCACCCATCACCTCATACACGGCGACCGGGTCGTTTTCGGAAACCAGCACGCCGGGGATGCCGTAGGCAGAAGCCCGATCACTGTTATCGGGAATCGCCGTCGACGCGGCTTTGGGGACCGAGATGGCGTAAGCGTTGTCTTCACAGATGAAAACGACCGGCAGCTTCCATAGAGCCGCCAAATTGATCGATTCGTGGAAAGCGCCTTGATTGGCGGCGCCTTCGCCGAAGTACGACAGGGCAATATTGTCAG
>Ga0224496_10001286_pt1 | contig 15776 bp, 17 predicted proteins | sample SF_Jul11_sed_USG_2_FD_168127 | JGI IMG/M metagenome (GOLD analysis project Ga0224496, IMG submission 168127) | Sediment microbial communities from San Francisco Bay, California, United States - SF_Jul11_sed_USGS_8_1 | ecosystem: Environmental > Aquatic > Marine > Sediment | place: USA...
GAAAAAGGGCTTCGGTTTGCTATACGTGAAGGCGGTCACACCGTCGGCGCGGGTGTCATTTCCGAGGTATTGGAGTAAAAATGGCAACTGTTCAGGGACAAAAAATACGAATTCGGCTCAAGGCATACGACAGCCGGGTGCTGGACAACTCCGTTAAGGAGATTGTGAACACGGCACGAAACACCGGTGCAAGAGTGATAGGGCCGATTCCGCTGCCCACAAGGATCAACAAGTGGACAGTTCTACGTTCGCCGCATGTGGACAAGAAATCCCGCGAACAGTTTGAAGTAAGAACGCATAAAAGGATACTCGACATCATGGACCCGACATCGGCAACGGTTGATGCTCTTATGGAGCTGGATCTGTCATCGGGCGTTGATATCGAGATAAAGCTGTAGGGTTGTCATGATTGGTTTATTAGGCAGAAAAGTCGGAATGACGCAGGTCTTCAGTGAAAAAGGGGACTGCATTCCAGTAACGGTTCTCCAGATGGGGGAATGTCGAACGGTTGAAGTAAAGACCGTCGATAAACATGGATACAACGCGATCCAGCTCGGATTCGACGAGATCAGGAAAAAGGACAAAAAGAAGGTTCAAAAGCCGATCATGGGGCATTTCAAGAAGGCTGATCTCAAGCCTATGAAAATTCTCAGGGAGTTTCGACTGGATGACGTGGAAGGTTTTAACCCAGGCAAGAAAGTTACTGTAGATATTTTCGAGGATGGTGAAAAGGTCATCGTCGGAAGCGTTTCCAAAGGGCGCGGATTTGCTGGCGTATTTAAAAGGCACGGGTTCGGTGGCCAATCGGCAACAAGGGGAACGCACGAACAGTTCCGCCATGGCGGTTCGATAGGAAACCATACTGAGCCTGCGCGTGTAGTCAAGGGGCGAAAAATGGCAGGCCACATGGGGAACAAGAGAGTGACTATGCTGAACCAGAGAATATTCAAGGTTTTAAAGGAAGAGAATGTAATACTCCTCGTAGGAGGGGTTCCCGGACCAAACGGCGGGGTTGTTGAAATCATTAAAAGCAATCGACATGCAGCGAAGAAGAATTAAAAAATGCCAAAACTTGATGTAATTGATAAATCGAAAAAGGTCGTAAAGAGCATAGACCTGTCAGACGCCGTTTTTGCGGCTGAGATAAAGGAGCCTCTTGTTCATCAGGTTGTTGTTGCCCAGCTGGCAGGCGCCAGGGCAGGGACGCATTCAACCAAGACTCGCGATGAAGTTCGCGGCGGCGGCAAGAAGCCGTGGAGGCAGAAGGGCACCGGTAACGCAAGAGCAGGCTCCAGGCGAAGCCCGCTTTGGCGCGGTGGCGCGATTATCTTCGGGCCGAAACCGCGTGACTATTCCAAGGATGTAAACAAGAAGATGAAACGCTCGGCCATCAACTCAGCGCTTTCAAACCTTGTCGCTGAAAAACGGCTGTTGGTTGTCGATTCCCTTGCCATGGAAAGCATAAAAACAAAAGAAGCCGCTGGCTATCTGAAGAAAATTGACGGCAGGTCGCCGTGTCTGGTTATTCACGGAGATGGATGTGAGAATTTCACCAGGTCTGTTGCGAATATGCCGGATGTAAAGACGATATACACCGCAGGGCTTAACGTATATGATCTTTTATGCGCCGAAGTGGTCATTTGCACCAGTGACGCTATAAAAACAATTGAAGAGAGGCTTTCGAAATGAACGGCTCCGAATATTTCAACATAATCAAAAAACCGCTTTTAACCGAGAAAGCCACGGATTTGCGCGACTTTAACAACAAGATAGCTTTTGAAGTGGATCCAAGGGCAAACAAGGCGATGATTACAGAAGCGATTGAGAAGATCTTCAACGTTAAGGTCGAAAAGGTAAATATAATCAACACGGCATCCAAACCAAAAAGGCTTGGAAGGTACGCCGGTGTTCGAGGCGGATTTAAAAAAGCGATAGTCTCCCTTAAAGAAGGGAAGAAGATCGACATATTTGAGAGGGTAATCTAATGGCAGGATTTGTAATTACCAAACCTACGTCGCCGGGACGACGCCATCAGAAGATGAATTCAAGGGTAGACCTTGACGCAAAAAAACCTGAGAAGAAACTTACCTCCGGTAAAAAGAGAATTGACGGCAGAAACCATGCCGGCCGCATTACAATGCGTTTCAGGGGTGGCGGACACAAACGTAAATATCGCCTGATTGATTTCAAGCGAAATAAGGATGGAATACCGGCGGTAGTGGAAGCTATTGAGTATGACCCAAACAGATCGTCACGCATAGCACTGGTGCTTTATGCAGACGGCGAGAGGCGATATATTATTGCGCCCGACCTGCTCAATGCCGGCGATAAGGTATCCTCTGGCGAAAACGCGGAGATCAGGCCAGGTTGCACCATCCCGTTGGCGAAAATACCGGTAGGTACATTTGTACACGCGATCGAGCTTAGGCCCGGAAAGGGAGCACAGCTTGTACGGAGCGCGGGCGGTTCGGCACAGCTTCTTGGAAAAGAGGGTGACAAGGCGATCATTAAGCTTACCTCCGGCGAGGTAAGGCTTATTCCTCTTGCATGCAGGGCGACGATCGGCGTAGTCGGTAATCAGAACCATAACAACGAGAAGATCGGCAAGGCCGGAAAAAATCGATGGCTTGGAAATAAACCGCACAACAGAGGGGTAACAATGAACCCTGTAGACCATCCGCACGGCGGTGGTGAAGGAAGAACATCCGGCGGACGTCACCCATGTACGCCATGGGGAATCCCTACTAAAGGCTATAAGACAAGGAAGAAGAGAAATCCTTCCAGCAAGATGATAATCAAGAGGAGGAAGAAATAATGTCACGCTCCTTGAAAAAAGGTCCGTTTATCGACAAGAAACTTGAAGAGAAGATCACTAAAGCCGCGCAGTCTCAGAATAAAAAGGTCATAAAGACCTGGTCGAGACGAAGCACGATCACTCCTGACTTTGTAGGTCAGACCTTGGCAATTCATAATGGGCGAAAATTCCTTCCAATTTTCATGACTGAGAATATGGTCGGTCACAAGCTTGGGGAGTTTGCACCTACAAGGACATTCAGGACACATCCTGTAAAGAAATAGTCTCAGGTCAGGAGATATCCTCTCCTGGCCTCTTTTTTTCTCATCTTTCCTGAATCTGCGCTCAACTTTTCGCTTGTTTAGAATTACCAATATTGTAGCAGACCTCCAAGTAATCAAGGGGCCGCTTAAGAGATATAAAATATTCTAGCTAGAACATTGATAATACATGCGTTAACGCTCCTTACTTTGGCATGTTCGTTGCTTATTCACCTTGTAGGAGAATTTATGCAGGCAATAAAAAAACGGGACAACCTGATTTATCTAGTCAAGGAGAGTGAGAGGCGTATTCCTCGAAAAGGGGTCGGAATAGCTCTCCTGCTGCTCATTTTGGGATTCGGTTACCTGTTATCGGTAAATTTGAAGTATGACGCAGAGGCGGCGAGGGAAAAGCGGCATGCATCTCAAAACAGTTCCGATGAAAATTTTCCAGTTATCAAATCTCACAGTACAGATGATGAAAGAGGGATTACGAGGAATTCTCCCGAACATTCGGATAAAAGTATCTTTTTTACAAAAAGCTCGAAATCTGCAAGCACCAGCGCTGTTTTAAAATTGTGGGGTTACGGAATTCCACTCGATAAGAGCGAAAGATTCACATTTTCTAGAATTGCCGGTGAGAGAGGATTGAAATGCCAGCTAGTGAACATGAAATTGGAAAGAATACTGAAGCTTGGCTATCCGACGATTTTTGAAGTGAAAGATGGGAAGAAACAGGGATATGTTGCTGTAGTAGGCGTTTGGGGGAAAAAAATGTATACCGATGCCACTACAGGGAGATGGGTAGAGAAAGACTGGCTTATCAAATACTGGAGTGGCAATGCGTATATCTTCTGGAAAGATATTCGGGAAATAAAAAATAATTTAAAAAGGGGTGATAAAGGGGGAGATGTAAGCTGGTTGCAGGAAGCTCTCAGTGAAATCGGGTATTCAGGGAGAGGAGTGACTTCGTATTTCGGAAAAGATACGGAAAAATCCCTCATCCTCTTCCAGTCGGCAAATCTCCTGGATGGGACCGGTGAATTGGATGATCCTACAAAAATGATCCTGTATAAGCTCACGGGAAACCATGAAACGCCAGCAATGGTAATCCCGGCGAATTGAGTAAAAATCTGGCAGACATGGAACGCAAGGCGAATTAACAGGAAATTCCGCCGTTCTGTTAGAATCATCCTATGAATCCTGGATTTTCACTATCAGGCCCCCTGTTAGCGATAGTTATCCTTTCTTTGATATTTCTCCCCGATATCTTTTCAACGTGCCGGTTCGGAGCGCGTCCATGGAATACGGCATTCGCTGTTGAGGGGAAAACTTCGGAAGCAAATATAAACCTTGAAGGGATTGTTTATCACTCTGATAAAGAAAAGCGATCGGCTACTATCAGGCTGGCAGGGGAGAAAGATGCCAGGGTGTACAGGATTGGCGACGATTTAAGAAAATACAAGTTGTTACGAATTGAAGAGTCGAGTGTGACGCTTTATGATGGGGATCAGCTGAGAATTTTACGAATTGAACCGGTTGTCATAGATATTTCCGGCAACTAGGTCCTGCGCAGGGAGTTAGCTCTCTTTGCCGGTCAGTTTGTCCTTGATCCCCTCAAGAAGCCGATCTATCCCTTCACCAGATTTTGCGGAAACAGCCAATGCGTCATACCGTTTGCACTGCGCCAGAACTTCTTCGCTGTCCATTCTATCCGCTTTGTTGAATACGGTCAGTGACGGAATTTCAACAAGCCCGATATCATGAAGGATCTTTTTGCTCGTTTCAATGTGATCGCTAAAGTTGGGATTTGAAACATCGACCAGGTTGATTATCAGATCGGATTCGGACAGTTCCTCAAGTGTGGCACGAAATACGCCGACTATCGATTCGGGCATGTTGCGAATCAGGCCGACTGTATCGCCGATTACCGCGGCAGGTTCCCCGTCGGGGAGGCGCAGTTTTCTTACCGACGGATCAAGCGTTGCGAACAGAAGGTCTTCCGTGTAGAGAGTGCTTCCGGTCAAGCGGTTGACCAGTGTCGATTTCCCGGCATTCGTATAGCCGATAACTGAAACAATTTTTGCTCCTGCGGATACCCTCGATTTTCTCAGCAGTTCTCTTCGCCCTTTTAATACGTTCAGTTCCTTCTCAAGACGGGCGATCCTGGTTTGAAGATGTCGTCGTAATACTTCAGCGGTTGTCTGTCCCGGACCACGAAGCCCGATACCGCCTCGTATTCGGGAGAGAGCGCTCTCCTTGGCGCCGAGCCTAGGGAGGAGGTAACGCATTTTGGCAAGCGATACGCGAACCTTTCCGTCTCTGCTTTGTGCTCTCTTCTCGAAAATCCCGAGGATAAGCTGAGATCTATCCATGACTTCAATGTCAGTGAAATCCGCTATAGATTTTAGCTGGGATGCGGTGAGCTCCGTATCGAAAATGACAAGATCGATCCCATGCGCAAGGGCGTTTATCATGAACTCTTCCAGTTTCCCTTTGCCCATGAGGTATTTCGGATCTATCTGGTCTCTTCTCTGCGTTATCCGGTCTGCAACTGCTATCCCGGCTGTTCTCGCGAGTTCCGCCAGTTCATCCAGTGAAAAATCCATGCTCTCCTGGCTGGAATTCGAGACGTGGATGAGCATCGCCTTCTGCCCAGTCTTGACGGCGTAGGGAGCGGCGACCGTTTCTAGATCGGTCTCTATTTGGCTGATAAGACCCTGAAAAAGGGAGTCTGTTTCCTCAAAGGATGACGGGCCATGTATGGTGTGAGGTTCCTTTTCACCGGGATTCAGATGTGCGAGGTAGGTTTGGCCAGGTGAGCCGTCATGAAGAATGTTCGCAACAACGACCATATCCAATCTTAGAAGTGCCAGGTCGTTGAGATCGTCTCTTGTTACCCCTTCGTCTTTCAGATGGGTATGGATAAGCCTTAAACCTGAAAGCCGTTTCTGACCGGTTCGTTTAACATCAATTTCAGGGATGACTATCTGTCTGTCGTTGCCGATTATTACATGCGTGATTTTCCCTTTTCTGTTTACGAGAATTCCCACCTGCCTGTTCAGCTCTTTTGATATTTTGGTGATATACAGGAGGAGCTCATTCGTAATCAGTTTTCCAGCGGGGATCTTTCTGCCGTAAAGACGTTCGAGTCCCTTGCGGGACGCCGCCCTTAAACCGCCAGTATTCCCGTATAGTGTGTGAGCTATTGTTTTTTCTTATCCAGCGGTTTTGTTGTTGCTTCCAGTCTCCAGCCTGTGCCGAGGCTCCAGAAGGATTCCAGTTGCCATTCGAATCGTCTGGTAAAGGCGATATAAGCGGCGGCAACTTCCTCAATATCTGCCGGTCCTATCAGGACAAATGGAGCATCGGTTTTCTGTTCCGGTATGTGCGCGAGAGAAATATTTCCGGCCTTGCCGTTGGAATCGGTATTTATCATTACTATCCCGTCATATCTCTTCATAAGAAGTTCCTTCTGGATAATATCTTCCGTGATTTTGGCATCGTCGATATAGGTATGTATGAAGGTCGATCCGGATAGGTCGAGGTGGCCAAGCTGTAATTGGCGCACTTCCGGGTAGATTATTGACTCCTTTGTCCCTGCAATCACTTCGATGATCTTTCCTTCTCTGTCGACAAGGACGCCTGCTTGTCTCTTTAGCGATTTGGTCAGGCTTGTTAAAACCGAAACGATTTCGGCGGTCGCCGGTATTCCAGGGGGCAACTTGAATTCGTACAGATCTTCAAGTTTTTTGATTTGACCATCATCAAGGTCCCCAGTGTCCCCGGTTATTTTTTTGACAAATTCGGGCTCTTCGAGTTTCCATACGATAGATTGATAGTATTTTTCATTCTCTTCAAAATTACGAGGACCAGATACTGAAACCGGTGATTCCTTGTCGCTGGTAAGATGCGCCATAAATAGTTTTCCGGGGGTGCCGTCTGGAAACTGTTCTACAACAATGACCGCGTCAAGTCTGAGAAAGTTAAGGTCCACAAGGTCATTTGTGGTTATGCCTTCCCCCACGGCGCCCGTACGTATCAGGCGATACCCTGAGAGTTGCAGATTGCCGACCCTCTTCAAAGGTATTTCCGGTATCAGGATCCGTTTTTCATCCCCTGCAATAAGGTGGGTAATGTTGTTCTCCCTGTCAATCAATACGCCGAGGCGTATACTCAGCTGGTGCGATAACCTTGTCATGAGACGCAAGGTTTCATCAGTAACCGGTATTTTTCGGGATACCCCTTCCATCATTCTTTTATGCAGTATCGAGTATCTCTTTTCGAGTTCGCTTCCTGTCAGCGGGCCGATCGTTATCAACGGGGTAAAGTTTTTCAGGCTGAAATGCGAAAGGTAAAGTTTGTCAGCTTCTTCGTCTGGCGAGATATGTATGGTTATAAGCGCGTCCAGTCTTTTTTCAAGAAGGGCGCTCAGGCTTTTATCGTCGACCCCTTTGCCGTCGAACTGGGTTTTTATCAGGCGATAGCCCGAGAGACCCATGTCGCCAACTTTTATGTCGGGGATATCAGGTATCGGAAACCCATTTTCATCTCCAAGCATGATGTCGGTAATGTTTCCGTTTCTGTCCACCAGGTACCCGACCTCTTTCTTATATTTTTTGGATATTTCGGAAAGTATGAACGCCGTTTGGGGGAGGAAAGGTTTTCCTGCGGGGACATTGGAAAGCTGTATGCTCTCCAACTTTTCTTTCTCTGCGTTGCCTATCCCCTGGAGCGAGCCGTGTATCGCAACCTTATTTTCCTTCTTTGGCTTGGCAAGAGGGTAGATGGAGCGGTAAATGCCATCTATTTCGCTGAATGTCTTTTTGTGCAAAAGCACATATTTTGTTTTGTCTTTGGGATCCGGATACGCGAATGAAACGTTTGCCGTACCACCTTCGGCAAGCGGCCTGACAGAGGCAAAAACATCAAGCCCAAGGAAAGAGAATTTCTCTATGTACTCCTTTGTCAATCCGCCGGAGCCGATGTTGGTCTGAATAAACCTGTAGCCTGCTAGAGGTTTTTCGCCGGTCGGTCTGGAAGGTATCCATGGGGGAAGTATCCCGGACGCAGTGCCGACGGCGACGTGTGTCACAGTCCCATCGCTGGTGATAAATATCCCGGTTTCCCTGTTTATCTTCTTTGCGATATTGATCAAATGTACAGCCGTGTTTTCGTTAACGACCATCCCGGACGGAACCTTGGCGGCGTAAAGCTGTTCGAGTTTCTGAATTATCTCTATATCAACCCCTTCAGTATTGCCGTATATCGTCCTGTCCTGGGGCCGCCATTCGTAAAGACTGCGCAGGTTCCTGATATGCAGAGGGCTGATCTTTCTCAGGTCGCCGTGGATCTCGGGCGTGGACGGATATTGGTTCAGCAGGATGCTGACCATGGACGACCCTATTGAAGTTCCCATTGATTCTATAGAGGTCATCCGTGAAGATTCCGTGGAAGCATGTTGTGCAGCGACGGCGTATGATCCGTTTGTGCTTACCGAGCTTGAGTAGTTTATCCCGTGGGATCGAACATCCCGGAGGTTGAACGATACCGAAATAGAGTTGAGGTAGCCGGTAACGCTTCCGGTATGCGAATCGTAGGATATTGGCGAGATGCTATAGCCTGTAATGGTTCCGGAGATCACGCAATCGGCCATCTGCTGCGGAACGACCTTCAGTCGCCCGTCCTGGTTTAATTTTTGAATAATGCCACGGGTTATTGGCGCTTCAATGTTGGGTTCGAATGTATCGTTTTCAAAGACGTCAACCGCAACGGTTCGGATCTCCTCGGGGAGGCCGGTTGCTTGGCCGACCATTCTGTACCCGCAACTGTGGGCAGAGAGCGGTGTCACAAGGGATAGCAGGAATATGATTTGGATTCTTTTAAAGTTCAACTCTTATGAATCTCCAGCTGTGCAGGCGAGGTGGGGGAGTTTTCCCCTATTTCCGATCGGCTCCGTGCAAAATTCAAAAATTTCATCCGGTTATAATAACAGAAATGCCAATTTAACAGTGACTTTACCGCTTGTATCCACTATTCTTTTCCGATGCAGGAATTAAGGGAGTTTTCCACAATTCAGGTCATTGCCGTTATGGCTTTGCCGCTGGTGTTGGCCATAGTTTTGCACGAGATAGCGCATGGCTATATGGCTTTTTTAAAAGGGGACAACACGGCGAAACTAATGGGACGGCTGACGCTCAATCCCGTCAGGCACATTGACCCTTTCGGCACGGTTTTAATGCCTTTGCTGTTCTTTTATTCGACAGGGATGCTCTTCGCTTTCGCAAAACCTGTTCCGGTAAATTTCATGAACCTCCACAGACCGAAGGAGGATATGGTATGGGTCGCCGCGGCTGGTCCTTTAATCAATTTTATTCTCGCCGTCCTCAGCGCGTTGGCGCTCAAGGTTATCGGGATATTTTCCTCGAATGTGAACCTCTACATCGAATTCATAAACCAGAGGCTGATGCCGCCTGAATATTCGCCGATCATTTTTCCTCTTGTCGGGATGTTCTACTTTTCGGTGATACTGAATGTGGTTCTGGCTGTAATCAATCTTATTCCTATCCCACCGGCATACGGAGGGAGGATCGTTGTCGGTTTGCTCCCGCAAAGGGAGTCGGATATCTACGCCGGCATCGAGAGCGTCGGCCTTATACTTATCATTGCCGTGCTCATGTTCAATCCGTTCGGGATCACGCATGGTGTGATTTGGCCCATTATAGAAACAATTGTAGGACTGCTCATATGAAGAAAAGAGTATTAAGCGGAATGCAGTCGTCCGGGAAACTCCATCTTGGGAACCTTCTCGGCGCGCTGGAGAACTGGGTCTCAATGCAGGAGGAGTATGACTGCTTTTATTTCGTTGCCGACTGGCATTCGTTAAGCTCCAACTATGAAGACACGAAGGAACTGCAGGGGAACCTTGTCGACATGGGCATCAACTGGCTGGCGGCTGGGTTGAATCCCGAAAAGTCCACGCTTTTCATTCAGTCGTTAATCCCCCAGCACGCGGTGCTTTATGTGCTCCTCGGGATGATAACTCCGATCCCGTGGCTTGAGAGGGTACCTTCATACAAGGAGAAGATGGAGAACGTGAAGGACAGGAACCTGCATACTCACGGATTCCTCGGCTATCCCGTTCTGCAGGCGGCGGATATTATTCTCTACATGGCCGATTTCGTCCCAGTGGGGATAGACCAAGTTCCGCATCTTGAGCTAACCCGGGAGATAGTGCGCCATTTCCATGAGCTTTACAAAACGAAGGTATTCGTGGAGCCTCAGCCGAAGATGGCTGAAGTAAAGAAACTGCCGGGGCTCGACGGAAGGAAGATGAGCAAAAGCTACGGCAACGCGATCTTCCTGTCCGATACACCGCAGGAGCGGGCGAAAAAGGTCTCGATGATAGTGACAGACCCGGCAAGAGTAAGGCGGGACGATAAGGGGAACCCCGAAGTATGCAATGTCTTCAGTTTCCACAAGGTCTTCACGAAGAGCGCCAGAGTGAGTGAGATAGACGGCGATTGCAGATCGGCGAAGATAGGATGCGTAGACTGCAAAAAGGAACTCGCCTCGAATCTGGCGAATTACATGGCGCCGTTCGATGAAAGGCGGAAGGAGTACGAAGGGAAACGGCGGGACGTGCTGGATATCCTGCATGAAGGGACGCTTAAGGCGCGAGTAGTGGCGGCGGACACGCTTGCCAGAGCGGAAGAGGCGGTGGGGATAGCAATACCTAAATCCTGATCCATCCATTGCTCCATGCCGATCACGAAAGGATGGCTTTCAGCGCACTCTCCTGAATCTCTCTACACAGCTTTTCGTTTTTTACGGTAACCGATACCGAACAGCCTCCCATCCAGCATCGTGCTTATCCTGTAGATCGAGTAGAGTAGAAAAACCATATGCGCTCCACCTGCCGCCACGATGGGAGGTATTTTTCCGCCGTGACCCATCGATACGCCCATTGAAAAGAAGAACCAGAAGGTGAATCCAAGAGCGATGCCTATCGTTACCCCTACAAGCGCACCAGATGTTTTTCCGGTCTTTATCGAAAAGGGGATAGATATGAACGCCATAACAAGGCATATCAGGGGGAATGTGATCTTTATATACATGTCTACGGAGTAGCGCGTATGGTCATACCCCGCGCGCTTTATCTTTTTTACATATTGCCGCATCTCCTGGAAATTCATCTCCTGCGGAAGTTTCTCGGCTTCCTTGAGTTCTTCCATTTTTACCGAAGGAGGGTAGGTCTTTGCTTTGAATATTTCCTCGGTATAATTTCCGCCAGGATCAAATTTTCTTTCATACCCATCCCGGAAAAGCCAGTTTCCCTCCTTTATCTCGGCGGTTTTGGCCTTCACGATCGTGCCGAAGTAGGTCTTGTCCGGGGCAAATTCCATTACCATCACGTCAAACAGCTTTTCAGTTTTAATATCGAGGAAATTGATGTTCCATATTTTCCCATCCTCGGATTTGATCCATAACTTATCCTGCTTTATTGTCCCTTTTTCCGTGTGCCTCTTTATCTGATGTTTGAAAATGTGTCTCGCTGTTTTCCATGAGTTCGGAAGAAGCATTTCCCCGTTAACGAATACAAGAATGGATATAAGGAATGACGCGATAAGCACCGATGCGGTGATCCTCCATACCGAAAGGCCGGCAGAGAAGAGGATTATAACCTCCCTTGTCCTTGAAATTAGCGAGAAGGTGAGTATGCTCCCGATCAGTACGGCGAGCGGCGTCATGTTGAATACCGCTTCGGGGATCCTCAGCAGAAAGTATTGGCCGATAAGTTTTGCGGGAGCTTTGTGCGCTACGAAGTCGTCGATGAGATCGAAAAAGGTGATAACCATGAAAAGGGTAACAAGCGTCAGGAATGTGTAAATGAACATCCTGATGAATATTGAGAGTATGAAGCGGTCTATGATTTTCATTGCGGCTACTCTATTGGTATTGTCGCCTTTGCGATGGCGCCTTTGCCCCCTGCGTTGTTTTCAAGCGTCAGTTTTCCTTCATGGTCGCGGATTATCTTCAGCGAGATGACAAGACCGAGGCCGGTCCCCTCCTTTTTGGAGGTATTGAACGGTGTAAACAGATTTTTCAGTATTTCAGCCGGTATCCCCGGCCCTTCGTCTATTACCATGACGTCCATCATACTCCTCTTTTTCCCCCCTTGCGTTGCCGTGAGCGGAGCCAGAGATGTTCTGGTTTTCAAGGTTATCCTCCCCCCTTTTGGCGACATTTCGATGCTGTTCTTCGCCAGATTGAGGAATACCTGCTTGAGCCTGTCGGGATCCCCCTTTATCTCGGGGAGGCTCGGGTCGTAGTCCCTGATAATCGCCAGGTTCCTCTGAGAGAATTGCGCCTCCAGCAGTTTGATGGTTTCATCGAGTACGCGGTGTATATTCGTTTCCATCCTTCTCGGTTTCTTATCCGAACCGAGGACGAGGAGCTCGTTCACAAGAAGGTTTATCCTGTCGGTTTCATTGATTATCAGCTCGCTGTATTCCGAAAGGTCGCTGTGGCTTCGCCCTATAAGCTGGGCGGCTCCCCTTATGCCGCCAAGCGGATTCTTTATCTCGTGCGCCAGACCGGCGGCCATAAGGGAGAGGATCCCTATCTTGCTCTCCTTCTCAACCTCCGCGTTCAGCTCGCTCTTCCCGGCTACCGTGCGTATTATGAATATCGCCCCCACGCTCCCTTCGCCGTAATCAATGGAGTTTATTGCCACCTCGGCGGGGATGCCTTTCCTCTCGGTAAATTCCAGAATGTAGTCGTAGTTTGTATATGTGACCCCTTTATTGAAAAAATCCTCAAGCCTTCGCGTGATCTCCGGGTTCGATTTGAAAATTTCCCCCGCTTCCGGCATGTTGGAAAGAGCCACACCATCTTTTGCTGAGAGGTTCCCGGTTCCGAGGATCGCCTCAAAGGCGGGATTGGCGAACATGAGCCGGAGCCCCGGCGCAAATATGGCGACTCCGTCCGGGTAGGAGAGGAGAATTTTTTCCGCATTCATCGGGACATTATAAACGCACCGCACAGGTAATCGCGATACGGAGATTGCGAGGGGAACTGCGCGCCGGTTTTCAGTCTATTTTCGTCTTTCGCCGGATTTGTAGAGATGGTTGGCGTCGACCGCAGTCGTTTTTTCCTTTCCCTGCGCGTAAATGTATAAGGAGGGGGCAAACGGGCAGTCTGCCGGTTTTATCGTGGCTGGAAATTGAAAAAGAGTTGGAGTGACGCTCAGGTTTATGTGATATAAGAGCGTGATGTTCAAACCGATAAGAAGGCTTTATGACTGGGTTCTCCACTGGGCGAACACCCCATACGGGCTCCCCGCGCTCTGCATTCTCGCCTTCGCGGAGTCGTCTTTCTTCCCGATACCCCCCGACCCGCTTCTCATGGCGCTAGCGATAGGGATCCCGGCGATGGGGATACGATACGGCCTCTACTGCACACTCTATTCAGTGCTGGGCGGGGTGCTGGGATACGGCATCGGGATGTTTCTGATGGAGTCGGTCGGGTTCCGCATACTCGAATTCTACGGCGTGATGGACAAGTATGAGGTCATCAAGGAGCTTTACCAGAAGTACGACGCGTGGGCGGTCGGCCTGGCTGGGCTTACGCCGCTTCCATACAAGGTATTCACCATCGCCGCCGGTGCGTTCGATATAAACTTCGTTGTTTTTGTATTAGCGTCGTTCGCGTCGAGGGGTTTGCGGTTCGTTGCCATTGGCGCGCTGATATGGAAATTCGGCAGCGGCATCCGCGATTTCATTGATAAATATTTCGAGTTGCTCACTGTCGCTTTCGCTGTTCTCCTCGTCGGCGGATTTTTACTCATAAAAGTCCTCCTGTAACTCCCTTTTTTGTCATTCCCGTGAAGACGGGAATCCAGTAAGCATGTACTCCCTTGGGAGAAGTAAGGAACACAGGGGAGGGTGATGGGATAGGGGAGAGCGTCTGCCGCTGGAGCTTGTTGTGGCTACATTCAGGCTTGCGCCTCACCCCGCCGAGCGGAATAACCTTTTGTCTTGCATATCCCAATTAATACTCTTTCCTCAATGCACAACTGAGTGTATTCCTTTTCCATGGTCGCCAAGAGAAACATCCTTCATGGGTGGTACACCTGTCATATGAACCGGGCATGATGGCAAATTTGTCGTTTCGGTATTAAATGTGGTAAAAGGATATGTTAGGGGTTGAAATATACATGCAGATTATTAATGACGCAGATGTCCATGTAATTTGCGTTGGACGCATTGGGATGGGAATATACCGCTCGGCATATTAACGAAATGGGGATGGGTTGCATGGGTGCTTTTATATTTCGCGCTGCGTTGCTTCTCTTGGTGTGTATCCTTTTGCCTTCGTCTTCGACCCTTGCGGCCAATAAAGGTGTGCCAGTATTCCAAATCGTTACGGAGGATCTCCCCCCCTACAGCTACAATGAGAACGGGAAGGTTGTCGGCCTTTGCGCAGAAATCGTGCGGGAGATGCTGGCGCGTCTCGACCATCCCGACACCATAAAGATATACTCATGGTCCCGTGCCTACAATCTGACATTGAATAACAGCGAGTATGCCATTTTCTCTGCCATCAGGCTTGAAACAAGGGAAAAGCTTTTCAAGTGGGTAGGGCCGCTGGTAACCGATAGAAGCGTTTTCATAATGCGCAAAGGTGGCAGCATCAGCGTCAAGACATATGATGATGCGAAAAAAGTGAGAGCCATCGGCACCTACAAGGACGATTTTGCGGAAATGCATCTCAAGGAAAAAGGCTTCACCAATCTTGAGAGTGTTGTGGATGACAGACTGAACCTGAAAAAGCTAATTGCGGGAAGAATTGATCTGTGGTTCCAGTCCGAACTGGCAAGCGCCCATATCGCCCGCATGGAAGGGATGGATCACTTGGTGCAAATTGGCCCCTCCCTGAGGGAAGACCCGATGTATCTTGCTTTCAACAAGGATACGCCTGATGCGGAAATCGAACGCTGGCAGAAGGCGCTGGACAGTATCAAGGCCGATGGCACTCATGCCCGCATGTTGAAAAAATACTCGCTTGCTGAACCATAAGCGCATCTTTACTTCCGTCTTGCTGGGGCTTTGTCTCACGCTGCTCCATATCCCTGCCTCTGCCGATCCCGCCGACGGCAACGAATTCCAGCTGATGACCGAAGACTTGCCGCCATACAGCTACCTTGAAAACGAAAAGCCGTCCGGCCTTGCGGTCGAACTGGTGCGCGCCATCTGCAGGCGGATCGGTCATCCTGACAACATAAAAATTCATTCATGGGCCATTGCCTACGACCTTGCACGTTCACAGGACAATAGGATACTCTTTTCCACCGCCCGAACTCCTGACAGGGAAAATGTTTTCAAATGGGTGGGGCCAATCGTCCACGATAGACTTTTTTTCTTCGCGCGATCCGATTCGAAGCTTTCCATCCGCTCTCTTGACGATGCACGGGCGGTCAGGAAGATAGGGACATACAAGGACGATGTCGCAGAAAAATTCCTCATCGGGAAGGGCTTTACCAACCTCGATAGCGTCATGGCTGCCCCGTTGAATGCCAGAAAGCTTGCCGCGGGGAGAATAGACCTATGGATTGAGAACTTCATAACGGGACACGAGTCGGCGCGGCGGGCCGGGCTTGCGGGGAAAATTGTTCCGATCTTCGAGGTGTCCTCTTCTGATCTCTATATTGCTTTCAGCCG
>Ga0224496_10001287_pt1 | contig 15776 bp, 20 predicted proteins | sample SF_Jul11_sed_USG_2_FD_168127 | JGI IMG/M metagenome (GOLD analysis project Ga0224496, IMG submission 168127) | Sediment microbial communities from San Francisco Bay, California, United States - SF_Jul11_sed_USGS_8_1 | ecosystem: Environmental > Aquatic > Marine > Sediment | place: USA...
CAGGTTCTGTGAGAGCGCATAGAGCGCCCCGGTGGTCGGATGAATGTCCAGCGTCACGAACGATCGCGCGAGCGTGACCGGCTCCGAATCCGGGTAGGGCGGCGCGGAGATATCCCAGTGCTTCGTCGCCAGATCCTCGCTGTACTTGATGATATGGAAGTTGCTCGCCCCACTCTCGGCGATGAGGGCGTATAACTTCCGCTCGAACTTGTCCCACACCAGCCGGTTGAAGAACGTCGTCGTGGAATAGTCCTGCCGCGAGAGCACGGGATTCATCTCGTAGTCCGCCGCGCGGACGACCCCTTTGTAATCCACGCAATAGAAGTAGAGCATCGAGGGATCGCTGGCGACAGCATCGTTCATCAGTGACGGCGTGCTGGCGACTTGATCGTTCCATACGGTGCCCGGCACCGGCACCGCGAACTCGATGTCGCGCGGCCCAATGATCGTCGAGTAGAGCTTGCTAGAACTCCCGCCCGCGCCCATAAAGTGCACGCGCTGCCCCAGCTCCGAGTTGACGTTCTGCACCTGGATGTCCCGCATATCGACCGCCGTCACCCCGAGCACCGGTTGGAGCTGGTGGTCGATCGATCCTTCGACATCCCCGCGAATGTTGTTGTTCAGCACGACCTTGTGCGTGCGCGTATCGATACACCCCGCCGCCGAGTTCCCGATGTTGATGTATCCGACCACGTCGCAGGAGATCCACATGCGCGGCGGCATCTCCTTCACTTCCGGCGTCTGCCCGATCTCGAAGGGGTTCGGGGTATCAAGCCACTGGAACGGCGGCTGATAGGAAATCATGTAGGGGTGGCCGATCTCGTCAACGAACTGGCGCACGAGAGTGAGTTCCGGGTCCACGATGGACACGGTGTTCTTGTTGCCGTTCGTGACCCAGATGTAGCCCGTCTCAGTATCGAGCGCCATCCGCGTCCACCAACCGAAGTTGCCGGTGGTCGTCACGACATGCTGCGCACTGATCGACAGCGAGCCGCTCCCGACCACTTCAAAGTGGAAGTTGGGCACGCGGTTGCCGAACTTCGTCAGACTCAGATCCTTGAAGACGATGTAGGCCTGCCCTCGGAAGGCCGGGACGTTCCCCGCGCCTTTGTCTGCTTCAATCGTCGGCGACGGGAGCTGGTCCTCCGTCCCGGTATAGAGTTCATAGGCGAAGGACGTTCCGGCGGGTGGGTCCGTGAAGTCGAACCAGAGTTTGTCATCGGCCCAGATGCGCTTGATGCCGACGATTTCGTTGTGACAGAGCGACACCGCAAAGGACACCGTGTACGTGTAGGTCGTCAAGGTCGTCGTCGGATTGCTGCCGCCCTTACCGCCTTCGACTTCCGTGATCGTCGTGTTCACGTGCTCGATGAGCTTCGTGGACCAGATCACATTACCTGCTACGCGCACCGTGCCATAGAGCAGCGGGATGCCGTTGCCGTACGTCGAGGTCTGGACACTCAGGTCAGAGAGGCGTGGCCCAGACTCGTTCGTGTTGACCGGGTCTTCCGGGAACAACAAGTTCCCGACCACGCCGCCAAGCATGTTCCCGATGGCGAACCCGAGCCCCGGCTGGCCGATCAGAATCCCTGCCGCGAACCCGGCTTTCGCGAACCCGGCCTGAACCCCTGTCCGTGCGCCGCCACTACCCATGCAACACCTTTGAGCGAAAGACCTTGCAGATGCCGCGTCGCAACTCGTCGTCGAGTCGATGCTCGACCACCTTGCGATGCTTCGCCGACGCATGCAGGACCGAATCGGTCCCCGTGATGAGCACCATGTGCTGCGGCTCCTCGCCGCCGGTCGTGACCAAGAGGAAGTCGCCAATCCGCCGCTGCTCGACGTGGATCTCCTCGCAGTAGAGCAACGCTTCGGCAATCATCCGGCGCGACCCTGGCCGATGCCCGTAGTTCCGCACGTCGGTCGGGGCCATCCCCAGATCGACACTCACGCAATAGAAGATCCCGACACAGTCCACCCCGCCGTCGCGCGACCGCCCCTGGTGTTTCCAGCGGACATTGAGATACGTGCGAGCCTGGTTGATGAACTCAGCAATGGACGGCATGCACCACCTTCGCCTCCGAACCTTCCCAATCGATCGCCACCGACGACACCGGCACATTCCCATCCCACTTCTGAATGGAGAGGAACCGTGCGCCCTCGGCTCCGACTTCCGCGCCGTGCCAGTCCGTCGCCCGAATCGGCACACTGCGTCGCAGCCGCCGAAGCTGTGGCCCGGCCTCGAACCGATGCCCGGACACGATGAGCACAAACGTCCCGCCGAGATAGTGTTCCACGCTGTCCACATGCGGATGCCGATGCTGCGGGACTACCACGTGCGGCGCGAGGATCACCTCCTCGACTTGATACAGGCCGTCCCGATGTCGCAGATGCACTGTCCACCCCTCCCCGTTCAGCGAGCGAACCGGCGACCCCGTCACCAGCAAGGCTTCATTGAGGATCAGCCACCGTATCGTCGGATCGTGTCGGGTCATCGGATTGAGGAGACCGCCATGTCTTGCGTTTGCGGCACGAACGGCTCGCCCCGAAAATTCAGAATGTTGTTGAACTTGTCTCGGCATGTTTCCCACGCCTTGTCGCAGCCCGCGTAGACGCTATAGCCATCGCCGACTTGGACGGTGTACCGCATCGGCAACATCAGCTCGAACTGCGTCGTCGCCAGCGTGTACTGCTTCACTTCCATGCTGAGCCCGCTGTTGTTCCCGGAGGTCCAGGTCAGCAGCCCACCGAGAAAATAGCCATCCGCCTCGGTCCGTGTGGTGTCGGCGAAGACTCGCCGGTTCGTGACACTGGTAATCGTCCCGGTCTCCGTGAAGGCTCCCAGGTCCACCGTGCATCGCGCATCGCCCAGATCCGCCCGGCAGCCCGGCGTGTAGACTTCGACGATGGACCGCTGGAACCGCTCCAGCAGCCCCCGGATCTCGGCCTCGAACCCCTGTCGCGCGATCTTCACGTTCCCCAGGAATCCCTTGCGTAATCGCATGATCCCATGGTTCAGGTTCGCCCAGTTCACGAGGAACACTTCCACTTCCGCGCCGTCATACACTCCGGCGTAGACATCCGCCTCGACGATGCCCAGCGCATCGAGGACGCCCTGCACATCGAGGTTGTCCACGTTCAGCCCAGCTCCGGTCTGAATCGCCGTCGGCGTGAAGCCGACCGCACTCTTGTACGTGACTCCGCTCACCACGAGATCAGTGCTATGCGAGGTGAACCCCAACACCGTTCCCGTGGCGGTCGTGAGCTTCCAGCACATTGCCACCGAGGTGACTTCACTGGAGAGATGCGTCAGGAGGGAACTCCCGGCGGACTTCACTTCTTCTTCCCACCTTTCGCCTTCGGCTTCGACGTAGCCGCTTTATACCCCGTCGATTTCACCGCTGGTTTCTTCGTTGCCATCGCCCATCACCCCCTTCACACTCGCAGTTCGATCAGCATGACGCCATCCGCGCTGCCGACGGAGAAGTCGTCCAAACTGGTCGGTAAGTGGTCCACGTCGAATCGCACCGGCACATCGAACTCGCCGGTCCAATCCAACACTTCGCCCGACTGCACATGCTTCTCGGCAGTGCCGCCGGACACATAGGCCGAGTAGCTGGCCGTGCTGATCCCCAGGTTGAACGTGTCGGCGGTCACGCCCGCAATCGTGAACGCAAGGTTGTTCACCTGCGTCATGCCGACGACGTTCTTAATGAAGATCTGATTCCCGTTGCTGAACCCGTGCGACGCTGCCGTCGTCACGACACCGGGGTTCGCTTGTGTGATCGCCGTGATAGTGGCCGAGGAGTCAGCGGTCAGGGTCGCAATGCCGGTGGTCGTATCCAGTGTGAACGATGTGAAGGAGGAGCCACCCCGGCGCATCGTTACAGCGGGTGAGGCCACCGGCTTTGCAATGGTCCTGACATAACTCCTCGGACCGCTGAGGTACGTCTTGATGAGTTGCACCGTAGACGCACCAGTCTGGGCGAGCACCTCCTGCGTCGCCTGATAGTCGGACCAGTCTTTGTAGCGGAACCCATACGCTCGCCCCCATCGGGCATAGAAGAACTTCGTCAACGCCGCCAACTGCGACATATCTCGCACGCCGTAGGAGACGTTGTACTTCGCCCGCGAGAGTCCCCAGTTGATGTTCCGGGCTTCGTGCCCCGAGTCGAGCACGACGATCTCCGTTAGGAACTGCGGGCCGCCCTGCGAGCCATAGCTGATGTCAGTTGGAAACTGCGTCTCGTCGAATGCCATCCTGTCCTCTCTTCCACTGATGCCAGTACACCCGCACCGATTGTATCGTCGGCTCCTGCTGGATCACGTGGTGCAGGAGCAAACGCGGATTGCAAGCGCAGTCCATGCTCGATATATGGTTCTCGTACGACAGAAATACATGCTGCACGCGGTCCTCGAACCGCCGATCGCTCTCGATGATCAGCGTCAGCTCCGCGCTCGCCATCAGTTGATTCTCCGAGACGCCCGCACCAGCGCCGTAGACATCTGCGCTTGGATCTGGGTGTCGGATCGCCGCACTCCGGCGGCATCCGGGGTGATGATCGTGATCGGGGCGTTGATCGTCGTCCCACCGCCCTTCATCTGCACCGGGATCTTCCCGCCCCGCAGCGGCACAATCGCTTCTGGCGTTTGCCCCTCGGAGATCTTGATGAGCCGCTCGTTGTGCGAGACACCGCCCTGCTCGTAGCTCGGGATGCCGCCCCACTGATAGCCGCGAATCTTCCCCTCGTACCCGAACCTGCCGCCCCGCTGGCCAATCATGACATCGGACGGGATGCCGCCGCCGCCTGCGGCTCCGAACCCGGCTCCCTTGAACAGCCCAAAGAACTTGCTGAAGATCCCCCAGATGCCTTGGAAGGTATTGCCGATTCCGCCGCCGCTTCCGCCGCCGCCGAACCCACCCAGCATGTCGAGGAATCCTCCTCCGCCGCCCGCCCCCATGAGCTTCTGCAACACGAGCCGGATAGAGAGCCGCGTCATCTCCTGCTGGACGAAGTCGCCGAACTGGCGGAAGTCGATCTTCCCCTTATTGATCATCTGTACGAGGGCGTCCTCCAGGTGGGCGTAGGCCTGCTCGCCGCTCCGCACGATGGTGTCGAACCCGACGCGGAACGTGTCCACGAACTGATTGACCGCATCGACGTTCCGCAGCCGCGCTGCGCCCTCCTGCACGGCCCGCGACTTCTTGTGGATGTTCGCAATCTCTTCCTTGTCGAGGACGACCCCCTTCTGCTGGAGGGCCTGAATCTCCATGAGCGCCCGGATCTGCGCTTCACGTTCATCGACGTGCGACCCGACCGCTGTCGTCAGAATCTTCTGCGAGCGGATCTGGGTGTCCATCTCGTACGTTGTCCGCGCAATGAAGTTCGCGCGGCGTGCTTCGAGCAGCGTGTCCACTTCCTTCGCCGCATTGATCCGGTCGAACGCCAGCCCCTGCCGCTTCATCTGCGCACCTATGCGATCCAGGATCGTCTCGCGTGAGGGCTGCTCGGTGCCGAAGGCTCCGGGGAAGGCCCCGACCTGCTGTCCGCGCGTCCCGCCCGAGATGTCCCGCGTCTCACTCTGCAATCGCGCTGTTTCCTCGGTCAGATTTCGAGAGATCTCCAACTGCGCGTTGAACTGCCGGGTCTCGCGGGCCGCATCACTGATCCGCAGGAACTGCATCCCGATGTTCTTCGCGATCTCGTCGGTCGGTACGACCCCCTGCTCCCACAGGTGCAACAACTGCTCATTGATCCCCTTCGCCCGGATGGTCGTGAACAGGCCCTTCTCCTGGAGCGTGTTGGTAAAGGACAGCGCCTTGTTCAGGGCTTCGGCTCGCTCCGGGTCGAAGAATGCAGTCTGCTTCTGCCGCTCCTGCCGCACGAACAGATCCGTCTGCTCCCGGAGTTGTGCCAGCTGCGCGTCGATGATGCGGTCCTGATCACTGCGCCCTCCAGCCACCAGCCCGGAGGCTCCCGCTTGCCGTTCCGCCTCTGCTTTCTTCTCGGCGGCCAGTCGCTTCTTACGCTCCGCTGCTTCCTGTTTCTCCACGCGGGCCCAGAAGTCATTCAGCGTCGCGAGGGCCGATTTCGTCTCCGCTGTCGCCGCGTCATCGATCCCGAAGAACGCCTTGGTCTCCCGCGTTCCTTTCGCCAACGTGTCTTCGACCGCCTTCTTCGTTTCCGGTCCGACCAGCTCCACGCCCCGCTCCAGGAGTTTCCCGAGCGGCGTATTCTTGGCCATGTCCGCGAGGCCTGCGCCAAACTTCCCCGCCTCCCTGACGGCGTCCGCCATCGTGATGTTCAGCTTCTCAGCCAACGCCAACCCTGCCGTCAGTACGACTAGGCCGCGCTTCCCGAACCAGAGGGCTCCGAAGATCCCGAGGGTCTGGAGTTCCGGCGGCAACCGGTTGAAGCCGTCCAGGGCGGCATTCAAGATGTTCAGCGCCGCCTTCCCGAACGGCGTGAGGAGATCGATCGCTACGGCAATGTCCCGCGTAATCGTCTGCACAACTTTCTTGATCCCGGCGGCGATCGCTTCCCCTTTCCGGTTGATCTCGTTCGGGTCCAGCCCGTCCGCAATCGTCTTGAAGGTCGAAGCGAGAAAGTCATTCAGGCCACCCCGGAGGATCGCCACCTGTAGGTCTTCAAACCCATCCTTCACCCGCTTGAGCTGGAAATCGACCGAGTTCCCTAGCTCCTTCGTTGCATCCGGGAAGCCTCGCTCGAACAGTTGCAGTAACCCCCGGCGGATCGCCTGATCGGTCTTCTGGGCCCGGATCTCCATGTTCCCAAAGACCAGATCGACTTCCCCTTGCCCGAGATCAATCAGCTGGACGCCCAGCCGCCGCAAGGCCCGCTCATTGCCCGCAATCATCGCCGTCACGACCGATTCGATGTCTTCCCCGGTCGAGAGGGCCACATTGCCAAGCGTGCGCAACGCCTGTTCCGCATCCGGGATGCCATTGGAGACCAGGAGCCGGAACGCATTCGCCATCGGCAGATCGCCGAACTGAAACTCATCTTCGATCTTCCGAATGCGCTCCAACTGCACGGCAGCCTGCCCGGCGGAAGTCGTCACGGTCCGTAGTCCCCGTTCGGCCTTGTCGAGTTGATCGGCCACATGCAGGAGCGAGCGTCCGAAGGACACGACCCCCAGGGCCGCGATGGCCGTTTGGAGACTGAAGACGGCACTGCGGACGCCGTCGAAGCGATTCTTCAGATGGTTGGTGACCTGCGTCGCCCGGTTGCCCATCGAGGTGAGCGCCGTCTGTACGGCACGGGCTCCCGACTGGGCCTTGCGCGGGTCTATGATGACATCAAGCACTGATTCGGCCATTATCGTCCCCTCGGCTGACTAACGGTCGCGGTCTTCTTCTTGTCCAGGAGTTCCAAAAACCCAAGGTCTACCTGCCGGATCAGTCGTGCAAACGCCAACCGCTCGCCCGCAGGCACATCGGCCAACCGGCAATAGGCCTCGATCTCCGTCAGGGGAATCGGCAGCAGCACTCCCATCCCCGCTGGCCGGGAGGCGGTGAGAGCTTGCCATGCCGCGTAGTGCCATGCCGACTCCTCGCTCAACTCCGGCTTGTTCGCCCAGACGGGGTGTGCCGGTCCCAGGGTGCGATAGAAATCCAGCGTTTTTCGGTCCTTGGCGTAGGCCTGTTCCCACTCCAGGACCGCTAGGAGTTTTTTACAGTCGCCTCCTCCTGATCCACCTTGAAGACATCAACATCGCCGATCATCGCGAGGAACACATCCCTCAGCCGCGTCCACTTCGGGCGCGTCCAGATCTCCATCACCGCCTCTTTGCTGTACGCCCACTCCTGGTCCCCGATGCGGAAGTTTCGCCAGTCCAGGATGATCGAGTCCGCGAGGGACTCGCCGATGATCCGATCGCGCACCTCCGGCGGGAGCGGTTCCTCTCGGTTCCGCTGCTTCATCAGGTAGGGTTTCTTCTTGGCGTTGACGAGCTGTTCATACTTGGGGTTGTCCGTACTGGCGACCAGCACCGCCTGCCGATCGCCAATCTCGGACTCTTGGACGGGCACGGTTTCCACCTTGCCGTCCGGTGTGAGCTGCATCACCCTCCAGACGCCCTTATCGAGGGCGGTCTCATCGAGAGCGAAGGTCTTAAAGATATCCATGTGGCTCCTTCCATGGCGTTGCGAGAAGCGGAGGGGCGGCAGACCTTGTGAAACTGCCGTTGCCCTCCCACCGGGTTCCCGTCCTCATCGGTCACCCGTTTCTCGATTACGTGAGTACGTCTACTTGCATCATGGCGTTGCTCGTCGCATCCCGCTTGGCGATGAAGTCGAGCGTCACCATGACATCCTGGTTCAACCCCGCGCCCACCGGGGCCGCGTTCGTGAACTTCATATTGCTGATCGTGAAGATCGTCCGGTCATCCTCTGGGCTATCGATCTCAAACACGAGTGACGTGTCCGAGTGATCCACGAACTTGTCGTACAGCGCGAGATCCTCGAAGTACGCTTCCACCGTGCCCGTGATCTCGAAGCTCCCGAGGTTGATGCCGATCGGGAACTTGTTCGCCACCGCCGTGAGCTGGCGCGGGTTCGCATTCAGCGTGAACCGCACCGCCCGCACTGCCGTCGTCAACGCGACGCCCCCTTCCATGATCCGGCCCATGTTGGCCGTCGCACTGGCCACCGACAGTGACCCCGCCGGATTGACCGACCCGCTGATCGTGCTCGTGGCACTGAAGGCCCCGGCTCCGACAAAGCCGAACGTCCCCGTGATGATCTGCTCGGCCTCGACGTTCATGCTCCACGTCCCGACGCGCATCCCCCGGAAGGAGATGTACTCGTCGATGTCGCCGAACTGCTTCTCGATCAGGAACGACGACTTCGTGGTCCCCGTCCGCGCCATCTTCTGTGTCACCGTCGCGCTCGAACTGGCCTGCACCGTCCCCGTCGCGTTGTTGATCGTCAGATCAGTGGAGGTCTTCGCCGTGATCAGGAACACGCCATTGTTCGCGGCATCGGCCCCGCTCACCCGGACATAGGCCCCGATGTCAAAGTTGTCCCACGTGGACGCCGGAGCCGTGAGCACCTGCGTGCCACCCCCACTGACCGCAAAGCTCAGGTTGGCCGCGCCCGTGAACGTCGCCGTCTCCCAGGCACTCGCCCCCAGCGCCGCGAGCATCAGACTCTCGAAGTCGCTGAACTTGTACTCAATGTTGACCTCGCCCGCCGAGCCCGCGCCGACTTCGATCACATCGTCCGTCAGTCGATCCGACCGGACAATGTTGCTGCTGACCGTGCGCTTCTCATACGACAGCGTCTCGCTCGTATACGGCAGCGAGGCCATCGTCGGACCTGACGGGGTTTCGTTCCAGGTCGTCTCTGAGGAGATCCGAATATCAACGCGATTACTTTCTGCCTGTGCCATCGTCGCCCTCCTTGTTTAATGCGATTTGTCCCGTTGGTACGGAATCACCAGATTGACCTGATACCACCCTTGCGTCACACCGACATCTCGCCGCTGCGGCGTCCGGCAGGTGATGAGACCGGAGTTGCTGTACGAGAACTGCGCCCGCCGAAACAGATCATCCAGCGTGTCGCAATAGCCGAGGGCAACGCTGGCTCCGGTCCGCTCCGGCACCAACACTTGAATCGTGATCTGCCCGGCGTACCGATGCAGTTGCGGCGTCCCGCCCAGCGTGATCTGCCGTCCGTCGAACTCCTCGACCATCAGCGCAATGTAGGCCGTCGCCGGAACATTGAACGGGGCATTGCTCGACCAGAAGCGAATCGGCGTCGTCATCCAGTTGTCATTCAGCCGCTTCTCCACCGCGATGCGAGCATGGTCCCAGTGCGCCATCGTTACTCCACCTTGATCTTGACCGCGTCGAGCTTCACCGAGGCCCGGTGCACAATCCCATCGATCCACCCGCTCGGCGCTTGCTCACTCGACCCATCCGCCAACCGCGACCCGTACGGCAGATTGTTCGAGAGGTAGACCGGTTGTGTCCCATCGACCGTCTGCGGCGTCAGCTCCCGCAACCGCGTCAGACTCTCGCGGGCGGCCCCACTCTTCGTCTCTCGCTCGGGCGCAACGGATCGGTTCGGCACGGCGACGCCTACGAACCAGCTCGATTGGAACCGTCCGGTATCCACCGGGGACGCCGCCACCAGATCGCCCATCACCTCGAACGCGCCTGCTCGCATGAGCTTGCTCACGACCTTCGGCTGCTGGTCGCCAAACTTCTTCAGGCTGAGGCTGAACTGCCGCGCGTCACCCATTGCGAGCCCTCAGTTGCAGCTCCCACGTCGCATGCGCCGGATCTTCCTTGACCCAGACCACTTCCCAGATCGCGCCGCTGTCCCGCACAATCCGATCTTGCAGCGACGGCCTCACCTCCAGGTCCGCCTGTTGGAAGAGGAACTTCTGGTCGTGGGGCTTGATCTGCTCCCCGTCGATGTCCTTCTTCGTATACTCCAGGAACACCCCAGAGAGCGTGTAGGACGTTTCCACTCGGGTATAGGTCCCCAAGGTCACGTCATACACCGAAGTCGTCTGGTAAGCCTTGTAGGTCACCGATTCGGTCAAGTTCCCCAGCGCGGTGAACCCCGATCGGACCGCTCCCGCGATAGTCTCCTTCAGTCCCATGGGCTAGACCCTCACCAGCGGCACTTCGATGCCGCCCGTTGCACTGCCGGTGGTGTAGAAGCCCACCATCGCGAGCACGCTTTCCGGCAGCACCGCGATGCGGTCGTACTTGTCGAACGTCACACTGACCGAGCCTGCCGTCACGGCCTGCACCCCCGACTGCGCCCCATCCCGCGTCGCGAACCGATCGCTCGCGGCAAGATGCCGCGCCAGTTCCGCCGTCGCGTTCTTCAGGAACGACGGGATCGTAGTCGAATCCACCGACCACCCATCGCGATCCACCACGTCAGCGCGTGGCCACCGCAGCGCCTGTGTCGAGCTGACTTTCGCCCCCACCCAGTCGTAGTCCTCGTCCAGAATCCGCGTGGCCCAAATGAGCGCCGGGATCTTCACCTCGGCGTCGTCGGCGTTGCTCCACGCCGGGAAGGCGTGCGGGTTCGTTTCCAGAAAGGCCGCCGCCTCCGCCAGCGTGGCATAGCTGTTCGCGTTCACAGCGCCTGCGGTTGCAATCAGTGTTAATGCCATAAGCTCCTCTACTTAATTGATTCGCGCTGTCACTTTGAACTTGCCCTTGAAGTACACCCGATAGGGCTGATCCACTGTCACTGTGTCGCGAATCCGAATGTCGTACTTGTAGCTGCCGATCGGCACATCGAACAGCGCCATATCGATCGGGATCAATCCGTCGGCGACCCCGGTTCCGCTATATGTCGCTTGGTAGCCCGAGCCCAACGTGTCGGCATCCGACCCGATGCTGAGCGTGGCGGTCCAGCCCGTCACCTCGGCGTCGGTGCCATCGCTATTCGTCAGATGCACCGTGATGTCGTCCGTATCGTCTTCCGTCCGGGTGATATCTAGCGCGACGGGGGCACCAATCTCAGCCATTACTCCACCTCCGCTTCCAACGTCTCGACCAGCTCGCTCGTGAGCGTGTTCACCACCAACTCGGCCTCCAACTGCGCTGTGTGTAGCTCGGCATCAAGCGGTTCCATCAGCGTTGCTCCTGCGCTCAAGAGGACGACGCCCGTCGTGCCGCCCCCGCCTTGCAGATACCAGTTGCCGTTCCACACCTAGACCTCAACCAGATCAATGTCGCCGCCGTTGCGTGTGACCGCTTTGTCCATCAGGACCGTCCCGGTGCCCTTCAGCTTCCTTCGATACGTGTTGCTGCGGATCTCTTCGTCGGCCTCCATCAGATTCTTCACCGTCCCCAGCCCCACGTTCCCGGCATCGACTGCGGTCTGCACATCATCGATCGCCAAGGCCGAGGCTTCTCCGGTGTTCTCAATCGAGAGCAGTCGCGCATCCTGTTCAGCGGACAGCCCGGACCCGACGGCCCGCACGATCAACCCCGCGCTATTCCCGATCAGCAGCGAAGAACTCCCGTCGAAGTTCGTCACGTCGCCCAAGTTGTGATTGGCCCCCACGCAGCTTACGACGTACGGCACCCCCGTGTTCTCGAAGCTGAGGGTGTAGCCATTGATGATCTCGACCGTTCGCGCATAAGTCACTCCCGACAGCGTCACCTCCGTGTTGTGCCGGTGCGTGTCCGGGAACACCGCGCCCGCCTCATCGTCCTCCAGATCCTTGAGCGCCAACCGCAGCACATCCACATCCAGCTCAAAGACCAGGCCGCTGATCGGCGTCAGATCCGCCTGCGGCACATGAATGATCTTCTGCCCCCAGTCCACTGTGATCGCCACTACGCCCTCACCGTCGGCCCCGTCCCGAATCGGCCTGCCGCCAGGAGATTGATCTGCACTTCCAGCGTCGCCGCTCGCGTCGCCAGGGCGCTCACCGCCTGCTGCAACGTCTGCACGATGGTCAAGCTCTCATTCAGCCGCATCCGCATCTGCTCCAATTCCTGCATCACCGCTGCGGCATTTCGGCGCGGCAACTCAGCCTGGCTGCCGCCGTCGCGGGATGACCCGGCCCCCTCGTCCGCCGCTAAATTCTTCAGGGAGCGGGCGTCCGACAGCCTCGTCGCACTCGGGACATCCGGGGACGGGCTGCACGTCGGGTTGGTGCGTGTCGTGTTCATGTGGCGTCATGGCCTCCCCTTTACTCGTCACTCACAAGCTGGGCATTCGCGGTGTAGCCTGCCGTGTTACTCACGCTGCCCCCGAGCAGCGCCTGCTTGTAGAGCGGCGACCCGGTACTCTTCCGCACCCAGCCCGTCACGGGTTGCGCAGAGGCATAGACGCGCGAAGTCGAAATGTTCCCACTCGCATCCGTCAACCCTTCCAACGCCACAAACGTCGCCTTGATCGTGCCCGTCGGATTCGACCCCGGACTGCTGCCCATGGTGTAGGTATAGGTATTGGTTCCAGTAACCGTGATCGTAAACACCCCGTTGTTCGCCAGATGGCTCGCGCCCTTGATCACCACCTTGTCGTTCGTGAGTAACCCATGGGATGTATGAGTCACCGTCGCCGTCGTCCCGCTATTCGCAATCGTCACCGTCACATCAAACGGAAAAGGCCCCCCGGTCGCGGCCTTCAGAAACACCCGCGCATTCTGAATATTCGCCCCGCCGACCGTCTTCGCATTCACCAACACCGTCACCGCCCCGGCCACGATAACCACAGTTGCCCCGTCCGTCCGATAGCTGGGAGTGGTTCCACCCGTGATCGTAATGGTCACGGTGCCGCTGGTCCGCTTGATATGGAGCGTCGAATCGTTGTTTCCGTTGCTCGCGTGGTAGCTCGTAAACGTAATGTTCCGAAGCGTCATCGAGGTGGGGCTGTTCAAGCCAAATTCAATCGCGTGCGTGGCCGCCGTCCCTTTGATAAACGTCATCCCATTCATCTTGCCATCCGGGTCCGTCGCCACATTCCAAATCAACGCGGACGTATTCGCCGTGCCTTCGTACCCAGTGACTTGGGTATTGGTGAGGGTCGCCCCAGGTGCCGTAATTTGCCCGCACGACCCAAAGGCCCCTTGCGTATAGCTACATTTCGAGTTGAGGGTCACGATCCGAAGATTTCCACACACCATCCCTGTCGCCGTGAAGGTCCCGCTGGTCCCGGTCACAACCAGATCGCCTTTCTTCACGCTACTCGACTGAATCACCCCGCTCGCCCACGTCACTGCTGTACTGGCGTGCTGCAGATCGATAGAGATCCCCATCCACGCATCATGCACGAGGTTCTGCTGCGGAAAAATGATGGTAAAGTTTGCGTCAGTAAACACGAGGGATGACGCCGTCCCGAGCTGCACGCGCCCCAGGCAATTCAAGACTCCGCCGACCAACCGCATGATGCCATACTGATTGGTGGTATTCGCATCGGCGGTCACAAAATCTGACCACAACCCGCTCGTTCCGGCAAGCGTGAGCCCAGCCCCCACGGCATGATCAACGGCATCCATAACTATGTTCTGTGCATTGCCTCCCACAGCCGGTAGGGAGACCACTGGCCCCACATGTTGGAGCGCCGCCTCATTCAGGGCGCTCCCACCCGTCGCATCAGGGGTGCGTGAAATATCGAGCCAGACACGAATCCATCCGCCCAACGCCGGATATTCGGTCAGCGGGACAATGTGCTCGTCATAATCGCCACTCGCGGCCCCCGCACAGCGCACGCGCAATGCCGTGAGGACAGAATAGTGAGTCACCCACAACCAAATGCCTAAATGCACATCCGTCGCAGACAGATCGTTCGTGGCCCCATCGTTGATCATGAAGCCACCGAGCGTCAAGTTCGATTGCCGACGTCCCAAGGATTGCGCCGCTTGGATGAAAATGTCCGTATTGGCAGTGGCCCCCGCACCACCGCCAAACGACACCGATGACAAACTGCCCTCGCAGTCATGGATACGCGTCAATGTGGAACTGACAGTCGCCATAGCTCCGCGCTAGATGTACGGCTCCGACAGCACGTCCGTCGGGGTTGTGATCGGATATCGCGTCCCATTGCGCTCGTTCAGTACGTGATATTGCTGGCACGCACTACACTGCTCATTGCGCTGTCCGGGTCGCCGTGGCCCCACCGTCACGAACTCAGTTGTGAGACAATAGGGGCAGCTCCCCGCCGTATTTTTCATGAACCGGTTAGTCGTCATTGAGATCTCCATACACGGACAACGTGACACCCTGAAATGCGTTCGCAGTCCCGAATGCGCCCTCATACAGCACCACCCGTACACGAAACCCGGCCACCGCCACCCGCCCTTGCTGCCGCGAGATCCGCGCGACCGTCTGTTCACCCGCCCACATATTGTCGTCAATCCCCGTATCGAACGTGCTGATCGCGGGACCGAGAATCAAAATCCGCTGGGTGCCTTCCTGCAAATTCCGCAGCGGGCCAAACTGATAGGCAATCGGGAAGTAGATCCCCGCCGCATTCGGTGAATCGATCACGGCAGTCAAGTTGAACGACCCGCTCGCTGGCAAGAGGTTCGTGTATTGTACGACCATCCGCATCGCGGGGAGGCCGAATTGATTGCTTTGCAGGGCGCTGACGTACACGTCCTTCGGCCCATTCCCGGTCACCCCTTGATTGGTGATCGCAAGGTTGTTGCACACTGAAAACGTCACTTGTGGCATCGTCTTGTCCTCCTTTAGGTATCGATGGTCCGAATGGCCGTCGTCGATCCCCCGGCACTGGTGAGCGTCCCGGTCGTCTCGAACGTCTTGATCGGCGAACCGCCGCCGTCCCGCACCCGCACAAACAGGTTGCGTGTGGTGTTGAAGACCACTGTGAAGCTCTCCCCTGAGGAGACTGCGACTTTATCGATGAACGAGGAAAACACCCCGTTGTTCGCCGCCGCGTTGTCAGTCGAGAAATTGGCGCTGGTGATCGTGAACGTCGAGGTGGCCCAGGCCGAGTAGGGATGGACCGTCCGAATCCCGCTATTCCGTAACACCCGGATGGTGCCGGTCGCCGGAGTGTCCGAATCAATCGCCTCGTTCACCACCACCGAGGTCACCGCCGCTCCGTTTAGGAGTGCGGCGTTCGTGTACTGCTCCACGTCAATCGATGGGCTCACGGTGCCGTTCACCGCCGCCGTTGCCGACGAGGAATCGCCGGTGATCGTGGTGTTATCTGTTGGCACTGCCCCGGTCAACAGCCGGATCGTCATGTATCCCGTGGTCCCGTTATCCACTAACTCCAGCAGCTTGGCCGTTCCAGCTGGCGTGGC
>Ga0224496_10001288_pt1 | contig 15773 bp, 14 predicted proteins | sample SF_Jul11_sed_USG_2_FD_168127 | JGI IMG/M metagenome (GOLD analysis project Ga0224496, IMG submission 168127) | Sediment microbial communities from San Francisco Bay, California, United States - SF_Jul11_sed_USGS_8_1 | ecosystem: Environmental > Aquatic > Marine > Sediment | place: USA...
GCCGTCCTGTTCGTAGCGATGCTTGACGTGATACACCCACCGGAGACTCACTTCCAGCCGCCGTGCAATCGACGTCGCGCCTTCGCCGCGCTCAAGCCCGCGCAGCACCCGATCCCGTAAATCTTGCCAATAGGCCGCCATGTCTGCCCCCTCCTGATAGGCAAGGACAGAATACCCTACATCATGCAAGATTAAATAGAAACTGCTCTAATGTTGCCGTCCCTTGTTGTAATCCACCCTCTCTCATAACAACGCCTCATAACATCCCCGATAGCCGTCAGCATGATTCCTCCATTGAAATGGTAAGATGATTCGGTTATCGGTATCTCCTATGGAGCACCACTCGTGCGTGAAACAAGCCGCCCCGAATCGGTTCCAATCAAGAGCCATAGAGTACCATACTGAATGCGATGATCGATCCTTCCATGCATGAACTCGCCTCCTCATTTCAGCCACCGCTTCCTCTACAGAATGCCCATCTCATGACCCTCATGCCACGGTACTGGCCACGAAATACGTCGCTACTAGGCTTACCTCAGGAAGAGCGACTTTTCACCGTAGAACCGCATACGCAGCTAAAAGGCTACTGTCATTGGCAAATCGATCGTATATCTTCTCCTACGGCTATTTTGGTTCATGGCCTCGAGGGCTGCAGCGAATCTCGTTATATGCGCGGTATTGCGGCCAAGGCCTATCAGGCCGGCTTCAATATTATTCGCATGAATCAACGTACATGCGGTGGAACCGAACACCTTTCCCCAACTCTTTATAACAGTGGATTGAGCGGGGACTATCGCGCCATCGTCACCGAATTGATTCATTCTGATAGACTCGACCGAATCTGGCTGGTGGGCTATTCAATGGGTGGCAACCTAGTGCTCAAGGCGGCCGGAGAGATAGGGCAGACCCAGCCAGCTCTTGTGGGAGTCGCCGCCGTCTGTCCGAACATCGACCCAACCGTCTGCGCTCAAGCGCTAGAAGAACCTCGCAACTGGATATATCACCGTCACTTTGTAACCAGGTTAAAATCTCGGCTCCGCCGAAAAGCCGCACTATTCCCAGGAAAGTGGGATCTTTCTCTCCTCGATCAAATCGCCACGATCAGCGAATTTGACGATCGCTATACCGCTCACGACGGAGGCTATCGAGATGGGGCTGATTATTATAACCGGGCGGGCGCAAGCCATGTGTTGAATACCATCTCAATTCCTACTCTCATCATCACCGCGCAAGACGATCCATTTATCCCTTACTCGATGTTTACAGGAGAGCAGATTCACCAGCACCCTCGGATTGCCGTGGTGGCGCCTCGCTATGGGGGACATTGCGGGTTTTTTCACGTGAGCCGCAATGGTGAAGACCCCTACTGGGCGGAGAACAGAATCCTTGATTTCTTGAGAGGCGTGTTACTGCACAAATAGCGTGGGAACTATGTGTGAACAGCGGCTACACACAAGGAGTACCACGCCGTACGCAATGGTAAATGGCACCGATGTCGAAAGCAGCACGGTCATTCTGACAGAGAAATATTACTGCCATGGAGGGGCTTAGACGATCACGCTCTCGAGATGCACCCGCACATCATCAAGATAGGTTCTAAACGGGTCCGGCATGGGGAATGGCGCACGACCCCGAACTTGAAAGATCGACCAATTGATGACATAGGAAGGAAACAATCCGCCTGACTCTGTGAGCTGATTCGCCTCACTGCCAGACCGATCCTTGAGGAGATGTTTCACCAAGGCACTGCGACCATAGGCTCGTGTATTCTTTGGGGCCTCCTCCATCGCGATCCTGATCAGAGCGTCCGTCGTCAATCGAGGGACTCGGCCTTCATCCAATAATCCATAGTACAACCCTTTTGCCTGATTCAGGTTGTGATACTCAAGATCCAAACTCTTCAGCATAGGATCGTCCCAATCAAGATGCTCCGCCTCTCGGAAAGACTCCAACAGCCACAGCTTGGAAGCCCAATCAACGCGCCCAACAAGTTTCTGATAATCCCCGTGCAAGTCATGAAGCACTGATGCCCATTGAGCAAGAACCCAATCGGTTTCCTCATCCTGTCCCTTGCAATACTTCAGTGCGCAGTCAAGAAATCGCTCCTGAATCTCTAGAGCCGACATGGTCTCATGAGACTGCAGTTGAACTGACCAACGGCGTTCTTGATCTTGCGAAATTTCTTGGAGGGCTTCCACAGGTTCGTTGATTTCCAAGTCCTGAGGTGCATGCCCTTCTTCGATGAGCTGCAGCACGAGGCCTGTAGTCCCCAGCTTGAGCGCCGTCGCATACTCAGTCATGTTGGAATCGCCCAGGAGCAGATGAATCCTTCGATACTGATTAGGGTCGGCCAACGGTTCATCTCTCGTATTCACGATCGCTCGATTGTGCTGCACCCACTCGAAGAAATCATTCACGATATGGTCGGTACGTTGAGAGATTTGAAACGGCAGACTCGCCCGACCTCGGGCTCCGATGGTCGAACGTGGAATGATTAACCGGTCCATCTGGATCCACGCGTCTTGTGGACCGGCAGATCCGACACGTCCAGAGCCGGTGAAAATTTGCCTAGTGACGAGAAAAGTGACGAGCGGAGCCATTCCGCGTCTCGAAAACGGAAACCGACGTGACACAAGGTAATTTTCATGCGAACCAAACGTCGCATCCGTCTCATGATCGATGTTGTTCTTGATCAGGGACACCCGATCGGAAAAGCCAAGCTGTTCGATCGTTTGCTGCAGTAACAGGTCGCCGGCACGGTCGGACGCGACGACATCGGTCAAAGAATGACACTCAGGAGAGGCATATTCCAAATGCCCCATGTCCATATAGATTCGTCCGGCGTTGGTCAGAAAGCCTCCATTGCCAGGAGGCTCATCATGGCCACGGTGATGAAGGTCGAGCACCCCTCGTCGTTGCACATGGAACAGATGATCCCGAATCTTCTGAGAGAACCAAGTCGGCGAAGAATCGGGGCGATCTTCGTGTATGAGTAGCCCGTATTCTGTCTCGAGGCCAAAAATGCGATTCAACATCATACACTCATGCGGCTGAGCGGCCCAGATCTCCGGGAAGTAGTGTTGCCAACTCATCAGGCCCGATCGTGCGATACTTGGAGGTGCTTGGCACCTGGCGATCAAGCAAGGCACATTCGATCGACTTGTCGTTCATGCATTGACGGACATGGTCATAGAGGACATCAGAATCGCTCACTTGCCGATCTAGATTAGTCGGAGCTTCGCTAGGTTCTCCGGGTTCCGCGAATGCTTGGCGTTGCGCTCGATCCCCAACAGCCCACGCACACACCGCTGCATTGACGGCTTGGTCCAAGGACACAATGGTCTGTGAGCGAAGATATGCAGCCATCTCTTGCTCCACTCCCGGAGTCGCCCCTAGCATGGCATAGCAGTTCTTTTCTTCAAACGTTCCGTCGTAGTTGACAGTCAAGAAACTATCCTTCCCGATCTTCTGGCCTAATTCAGCCAAGATGATCTTGACGATAAACGGAGCCTTGAACACTTCTTCAAATGCCTGTTTGATAACCGGCGCAAGACCGTACTTCACCATGCGGCTCCCCGTCACATCAAACGGCGAGCGATTGAATCCTTCAATGTGCGCCGTTTCCAAGAGGGTAAATCGAACCTTTTCGAGATCGGCCGGATGTCCCATCCCACCCAAAGCAAGACGGTCGTAAATCTCGTACAGCTTAGGGGTTCCCTTGCTCATGGTCATAAGCAGAATGCCGGCTTCGTACGCGACGCCGACGACCGGACTACCTTGCTTGAATTGTTCATCGAGGTAGTGCCGTCGATTTCCAACCGCTTCGACCCACCGGTACGGCTCTTCATACATAAGGAATATCCTTCACGTCGTTCGAGAAACCTTGGATTCGAACAGCGCCCGGAGTTGAGGGTCCGGCGTTGCTCGGACACCTCCCGCCGCGACGAACTTGATAACCGGATAAAGGCCGGCATCTCGGTTCACACCACCGGTGGCACTGTCGAATTCTGCAGCGCTCGTCAATAGTCGCAACGCCTGAATCGTTGCCTGCTCCTCAGACAGAGCACTCAGCGGCTGTTCCCCCCATGTATTCAAGTAGTGCAGAATCCCGCGAATGGTCGGGGAGCCAGACCCGGATACCGCATATTCCACTCCTTCAAACTCTGCGCCCAGGATATCGTAAAAATAGATTTTTGCCGCCTCCTGCTCACTATCGTATCCTGCAAAGATGGGGGCCACGGCCCCCGTTCCCGCCAAGGCAGCTGGAACGTTTTCTTTTAACAACTTGGATAAGGCTCGGAGTTTGCCCTCGAAGCTGAGTTCCTGCAGCTGTGTTCGCCGATAGTACTTGAAGGAATGTTCAAGGACCCGCGCCATCTCATAGGCAGTGGCCGGCACGCCGGCAATCGCCATGACGCTATGTCGGTCGATCTCCAACACCTTGTCGGTCCGGTCGTACATCACCACATTGCCGGCTGTTGCCCGACGATCGCCCGCAACGAGCACACCATCGCGGTATTTGAACGCCAGAATGGTGGTGGCCGCGATCAGATCCTGTTCGACCTTCGCCTGTCCCGCTAAACCAAACGCATATCCTTGTTCCTTCAATAACTGATAGAAATCGCCCTGTAAGCCCATAATTATCTCCGCAAGTCGTTCTTCGTCCTGAGACCAACCAACGATGGGCCAACGGCACATACCATCGGTGCTGCATCGACGAACAACGTCTACTCTCCGGTTCGCTGTCGGTACCGTTCAGCCTGCTTCGGATCAACTTTACGCATTCGTTTCATCAGATTATCCTTATCCGGCGATCCCGGCTCCGGACGACGTGGCCCGCCTCCTTCTTCTGGGGGAGGCGACTTCGGCATGGGATCGACCGGCCCTTCTCGGCGTTCAGGCATCGTGCTGTGTCTCATACCTGTGTATCCCTTTCATTGTTCCACACCGTCAATGCATCAGTCGGTGAAGACGCCTGATGGAAGATCTGGGCACATCTTCGTACGGCATCAGGGGCAAAAAGATCTCCCATATCGAGCGTTCGTGACCGAAGCCCGCCGGTAAACTGAATTTGTTCCCACTGAATAGACTTGATCCGATCTGGAAACCGCTGCACACAGAGTCCACGCAGTCCACCACGCGTATCGCGAGGACCGTTCTGGATCGCTTCTTCAATCATTTGGTCCGTGGTGATTCGCCACACTTTCCCTTCTGCTTCAAGCCCCCAGTAAAGTCCTTGCTCAGGATTCACATTGTGGTATTCCAAGTCCAAACTGGATAACCAGGGGTCATCCCAACCAATTCGCTCTTCGTGCATAAACGTCTCGAGTAACCACTGTTTGGTCACCCAATCCAACTTTCCGACGAGCTGCGAGCGGTCTTGCGTCAAAAGGTGCAAGACCGCTCCCCATTCCTTCAACAGCCAATCCGTTTCCTCATCCAAGCCGGTCAACGTCTGCTGCGCTGATTCGTAATAACATTCTTGCATTTCCAACGCAGAGAGCCTTCGCCCATTCTGCAACTTCACTGCGACCTTGAGGTCAGGATCTCGCGACACCTGTTTCACAGCAACCACCGGCTGGTCCAGCCTGAGATCAGGCGCAGCTCCTCGTTCGATCAGGTCGAGAACAAGGCGTGTCGTCCCAACTTTGAGAGCTGTCGCATACTCGCACATATTGGCATCGCCGATGATGAGGTGGAGTCGACGATACTTCTGACGATCCGCGTGAGGCTCATCTCTGGTGTTGAGAATCGGACGGTTGTGCATCGTATCAACCCCGAGCTCTGCCTCCATAAAGTCAGCGCGCTGCGAGAGCTGATACAGCCCTGGAATATGTCCGGACTCTTGCGCTTCGGTCCCGACCTTCCCAGCGCCGGCGATGACTTGTCGGCACACGAGGAATGGAACCAGACCAGCCACAAGCGCCGCAAATGGCACGGATCGCGAGACAAGATAGTTATCGTGGCATCCGTAGCTGTGGCCGTGAAAATCCGTGTTGTTCTTGTAGAGCCGGACGTGGTCTCCTCCCAGCGCCCTATTGCGGCGCTCAGCCGCGCGAAGAACGATGCGTTCCCCAGCTCGATCCTGCGCGACAAGATCCCGGAGAGTCCGACATTCAGGGGAGGAGTATTCGGGATGCGTATGGTCATTGTAGAACCTCGCGCCGTTCGGCAATACGAGGTCACTCTTCATTTCATGGAATGAAAATGGGCGATGGGCATCAACCTTCACAAACTCATCTTCTTCCTTATCCTGCTGCAAGCCTGAGACACGGAATCCACGGGCATCTTCATGGGGATCTTCTCCGGTGTAATCCCACCGACGCTCAAAGGACGCAAGCAGATGTGCCCGAACCAATTCCATGGATTCGACAACTGGGTCAACCTGGTCGACATCGTCTCGAGTGATGCCGTACTCAGTTTCGATGCCAAAGAGACGCATAACTGGTTGCTGACATACTGATTCGCTAACAAGCAACAGGTAGATACACTCACGTGTCAGCGTGTTATCTGCCGGCCTTTCCTTAAATAATTGGATTCACCAGCCGCTCTTCTGTCTGCCGGCCGCGTCGGAATGAGGAAACTCCGACGACCTGTTCCGGGTGGTGATCAAGCAGCTTCAACCATTCCTCAGCGGCATCATCCGGCGGCAACATGTCCCCTTCTCGGAATTCTTCCGAGACCGCGTCCAGGAGGTCCTTGGCCAACAATCCAGACGGTTGGCTTGACTGAATCGCTCGGTCGATCGCCTTTTCCTTGGCACGTTGAACGATCGACGCCAAGATGGCTCCACTCATAAGATCGCCCTTATACAGAACCTTAGACTGACCACTCCTGAGTCGGATCGATAGCACCCGGTTGTCGTCCGTTCTGCGGAAGATGGATTCGATGACGTCTTGGACCAGCACACTCACAGTCCGTGTCGGCTCGACACCTCGCTCGGTAGCCAACGCTGGATCCAGTGGCAAGTCCGCCGTCAAATACACCTTCAGGATTTCAGCGGCCGAGTCCTTATTCGGTCGATGCACTTTGATCTTACGGTCGATGCGGCCGGGTCGCAGCACCGCAGGGTCGATCAAGTCGGGTCGGTTGGAGGCGAGAATAATGACCACATCGTGCAGTGACTCGATGCCGTCCATTTCGCTACAAAACATCGGCACGAGCGTGTTTGAGATATTGAAGGACCGCATGGCTCGTCGCGTCCCGAGAATTGATTCGGCTTCGTCGATAAAGATGAAGGGCAGAGCGCCACCCTGGCGCCGTGCTCGAGCCTGCTGGAAAAGATCACGGACGATCCGCTCGGATTCCCCGAGCCACATATTCAAGATTTCTGGGCCCTTTACATGGAGAAATGCTCCGCTCGTCACCGGGAGCCGTTTGTCCACATCGGTCGTGCGCCCGAGCTTGGCTTCGCCGACCAATTTAGCCAAGCTACCGGCTGCCGCTTGCCCAATGAGTGTTTTCCCACATCCTGGGGGTCCGTAAAGAAGAAAGCCTTTGGGTTGCGAAAACTTGAACCGCTCGAACGTCTCTGCGTGGAGCAGTGGATATTCAATCGCCTTTCGAATCGCAGCAATCGCCTCGTGCTGCCCGCCGATCTGCTCCCATGTCACCTTAGGCGTTTCATCGAGCATATGCCGACTGGTATTGCGGTCCACAAGCTTCTCAATCGCAATGCGCTGACTAGGGTCGATACGAATTTCATCTCCGGCCTTGAGGTCCACACCGATCAAGTCGGTCGATCGCTGCAAGACCAACGATTGTCGGCCCATTTCCTGTTCAAACCGTAACCGCCCGTCGGGCATGGCTTCAGCCAGTTTCAAGATGGGCCCGTTTCGATCGTACCCGAGTGTTTTTATTACCGCGTAGGCTTCATTGACCAGAATCTGTGTTCCGATCTTGAGATCACCGTCTGGCACGCGAGGATCCACGTTGGCATAATACTCAGCCCCACCAACGACGATACGGGCGAGTCCTTCGCCCGGCACATCGACCAAGATACCGATACGATTCGCCGGAGCCGTGAGCTTGGCGACCACCTCGCTGACCTTTTGGAATTCTAGTTCACGCTGCTGTGAGGTGGCCTCAGATAGCATGACGGCATGACGCACCTTGTAGAGTAACTTCTGGCGAGGGTCACCCTCGGGGAAGGAGGCCAGACATTGTTCGATCAGTTCAAGTGGATCTGACCGTCCAGAAGCCGTGCTCTTACCCATCTCCGTATCTGGTTGGCTTTCGCCTCTCTTTTCACCCATTCGATGGTCGCTCATGGAATCCTCATATCAAAGCGTGCACTATCATAACAACAAATCGAAGTTGGGTGCTATCAGCTAGTTTCCAAAGATCTGCATCGAGGTTTACCGAGACGAGCACACATTCTTACTGCTGGGAGCATAACAACTCAACAGCCAACGAAAGCAGCGAGTGCACAAGATCTGTATTCATACTATGGCTATTGCTGGTGCCACCCAGAAGCAGTTACGGATTCGCAAGGCTCTGAATGAACCTTGGACCCCATACGAACGAGGAAGCACTTCCCTCGCTGCGGTAATTGCGGGGTTACCACGGGTCACTTATTGTAACCGTGAATAACAGCTCTGGGCCCCACTCAAAGGCAGGAAGGAGACTCACGATAATGATAACGAGGAAGATGCCCGATCGGCCGTTTTCAAGACAATGCTACTGCCAGCCGCTGCTAAACCTATCCATATTCAGCAGCAGACTGCTACTCAGCAGCTTCCTATTGCTGGGACTGGTAAGTTGCGGAGGCGAGGATGGTGCAACCGTGTCCCCCACTATACCTCCCACTGTCAACACTCCAGCCAGCCTTGCGGCCTTGACTCTCTCAGGCGGCCAACTGAATCCAGTCTTCGACCCAACGGTCACCAGCTACAGTACCATGTTTATCGGGACTAGCAGTCTCACGCTCACCCCGACCGCGCCAGGCCAGACTATCACCGTCAACGGGGCAACGGTCGCAAACGGTAGTCCCTCCGCCCCAATCTCCTTGCCTACGGGGACAACTACGATCCCCATCACGGTCACCAGTTCGACCGGGCAAACCAAGACGTACACCATCGCGGCTCATCAACTGGGACAAGAAGCCTACACTAAGGCTTCAAATACGACCGGGGGTGATCTGTTCGGCTTCAGTGTGGCAGCCGATGAGAATACATTGGTGATCGGAGCGCCTTCTGAAGATAGCCTCACCACCGGTGTCAATGGGGATCAGAACAACAACGGTGCCGGTGGGAGCGGGGCCGTCTATGTCTTTACCCGCACAGGTACAACCTGGACCCAGCAGGCGTACATCAAGGCCTCCAACACTGGCGCAGGCGACCAGTTCGGTATCAGTGTTGCCCTCGATGGAGACACGCTGGCAGTCGGCGCGTATTTCGAAGACAGTACTGCCACAGGGATCGGCGGTAATGAAACTGACAACAGCGCCCCGGACAGCGGAGCAGTCTATGTCTTTACTCGAACCGGTTCTAACTGGAGCCAGCAGGCCTACATCAAGGCCTCTAATACAGACACCGGAGATCAGTTCGGACGTAGCGTGGCACTTGATGGCGACACGCTGGCAGTCGGCGCAGTAGCAGAAGACAGCAACGCGATGGGGGTCGATGGTAATGGAGCCGACAATAATGCCTCGACCAGTGGAGCAGTCTATGTCTTTACCCGAAGCGGCATTACCTGGATCCAACAGGCGTACGTAAAGGCCTCCAACACTGGCGCAGGCGATCAGTTTGGTATCAACGTCGCGCTTACTGGTGACACACTGGCAGTCGGCGCACAGATGGAGGATGGCAATGGTACCGGGGTCAATAGCGGGGACGAAAACGACAACAGTGCCATCAATAGCGGGGCTGTGTATGTTTTTACCCGCACCGGCTCCACCTGGACCCAGCAGGCCTACATCAAGGCTCCCAATTCAGGCGCCGGTGATGAGTTTGGCCGCAGTGTGGCTCTCAATGATGAGACGCTGGCGATTGGAGCCTACCGAGAAGACAGTAACGGGATTGGGGTGAATAGCGGAGCTGAGGCTAACGACAGTGTCACCGACAGCGGGGCCGTCTATATCTTTACCCGTACTGGTTCAACATGGGCCCAACAGGCCTACATCAAGGCCTCCAATGCGAGCCCGAACTATCGACTCGGGTTCGCCATCGCCCTCAAAGGCGACACGCTCGTCGCTGGGTCATCCGGTGAGGACAGCGGCAGCACTGGCGTCGGAGGCGACCAACTCAACACCAGCGCAACCGATAGTGGAGCCGTCTATGTCTTTACGCGCACCGGCACCACCTGGACGCAACAGGCATATGTTAAGGCTTCCAATACAGGTGCAGGCGATCAGTTCGGTGTTAGTGTCGCCCTTTCCGGTGATACAGTGGTAGTCGGTGCGTCCACAGAAGATAGTAATGGAACTGGGGTCGACAATGGAGCTGAGGCCGATAATAGCGCGGCAGACAGTGGTGCCATTTATGTGCTGCGTTAAGCGATGAAGAGACCAGAAATACGGCAGATGGAGGGGGAGCGGCAATCGCTCCCCCTCTCTCTGGGAACAGACGCTTAATTCGGCGGAGCGAAGGGTTCTTCACTCCGATTCCAAACCCCACCCCGACAAGGAGACCCGTACCTCATCGACAACTGGCCTGCCATACAACAGGCTTGAAGAATCGAACCCTACCAGCTGTTACACATTCCCGTCTCGCTAATTGACCGCCTGAAGGATGACCGATACTTTCTCGTGCCGATTTCCGCGTAGTATCTCCACGCTCACGCGATCACCAACCTTGTGCTTCTCCATCACATCCATCAGATTATCAACCATGGTCATCGGTTTCCCGGCAACCGATACGATGATGTCGCCGAGCTGGATCCGGCCAGTCGCAGTTTCACGGGCGCCTTTCAGGCCTACGCGATCAGCTGGCCCACCGTGTGTCACCTTGCCGATGATCAACCCCTTGATTCCCCACCGCTTCGCCATCGAATCCGGCACAAGAGAGACGCCCAACCCAGGACGAATGAGTTTTCCGTGCTTGATGAGTTCCGGAACGATACGGTTCACGGTATCGACAGGGACGGCGAATCCAATTCCTGCATAGGCTCCACTTGGACTCACGATTTGCGTGTTCACGCCGATCAGCCGTCCGGCGCTGTCTAACAGGGGACCGCCAGAATTTCCAGGATTGATGGCCGCATCGGTTTGGATCACGCCTTCAATCGTGCGGTTGGACATTGACTTGATCGTTCTCCCCAGCGCGCTTACGACTCCCGTTGTGAGCGTATGGTCAAGCCCAAATGGATTTCCAATCGCGAGCACTTTTTGTCCCACACGCAAGTCATGGGAGGAACCGATCGCCAACGGCTCCAGCTGAGTATCTGGCGTCTGAATTTGTAGCACTGCCAAATCATGATCGGGATCGGCTCCAACCACGATGGCTTGATACTCCGCGCGATCCGCCAGTGTCACCTTGATTGAATTGGCTCCATAAATGACGTGAAAGTTCGTGACAATATGGCCTTGGTTGTTCCAGATGAATCCTGATCCCGATCCTTGTGGAACTTCCATAATGTCGAGTGACCAAAAATCCCGTTGTATCGCCGTATTTGCGATGAACACGACGGATTTCGTCGCTCGTTCGAAGACAGTGGTGGTCGCCCGTTCGTCAGGTCCCAATTGGGCTGGTGCTGGTGTCACTGGACGGGGTTTGCCTTCCGGTCCATCATACACGGCGCCAAGTGGCTTTCCCCATTCGCCTGATGTCCTCGCCGGCGAGGCCATCGTGGCGCTGAACAGCAGGAGAAGAGTGAGGGATTGTCCGCGTCTATTCACCGAGGACCTGTACAATAAGTTCACGCGTTCTTGAGCGGGTATCGAAATCGACCAGGACGATTTGTTGCCACGTTCCCAAAAGAAGTGCGTTGCCGGCAAAAGGAATGGTGATGGAAGGCCCTTGAAGTTGCCCTCGAAGATGGCTGTGACCGTTATCTTCCCCAGGATTGACCGTGTTGTGCTGCAACCGGGGATCAGGAGGGATAACGCGATCCCAGAACGCTTTTGTGTCGGCGTGAATGCCCGGTTCATCTTCGATAATCATGATCGAAGCGGTCGTATGCTTGACGAACACCGTCACAATTCCATTTCGAACCTTCGACGCCGCAACGGTCTCGGCAACAGATTGTGTAATATTAGCGATGTCCGTACCGCCTGCCATACGAATCGCCAAGGGAACAGACCGAACGGTCATCAGACCCTCTTGCCCATAAATTTGCGAAGATAGCGGCGTTCACTTCTTGTGAGTGGTTCGCCTCGCGCCTCTTCGAGAATGGTGTCGAACACGCCCTCTGCCGACAACGCCCGTACAACGTTCAAAACCTTGCTGCTGAGGATTCCCTCTTGCTCCAGCTTCTCGAGATAGGCAAAGGCCTCGGGCAGACTTTCTTTTTTTCGAGCATAATAGTCTTGCCCGCGTCGCCGGTTGCTATAGGCTTCAAACTGCTCGCACGCCACGAGGATTTCGGCCAGCTGTTTTACCCAGGTTTTGGCCTTAGCCAGGCGCTCCGGGTAATAGTAATACAGCATCACCTGTTGCATCCAAGGCTTCCATTCAATACCAAGGGTTTTTAAACGAGACTTCACCGTTCGCAATCGCCTGGCAAGACGGCGAGCATAACCCAGCCGCATTTCAATTTGTTCAACCGCCCACGCATCCATCGGTACGCCGGATGACTCGAGATCCCGACGGTACAGCGACACGAACGCTTCCGTCTCGCGTCCATACGGTGTCTTGGGGTGAATGGCGCGCCATTCACGAGGCCTTGTCGGAATACCACGGTGCCTAGCCCAAGACCAAATGGTTCCAAAGAGTTGCCGATCGAGTCCGGCGCGGCCCAAGTCATGCAGGAGACAGGCGACGTGATAGAGCTGTATTCGATTCTGAGGATGCCCTAAGCGGTTGGCGACGGCTACACACATCCTTGCCGTTCTGACCGCATGCGGACGATCGTAGCCTCGTATTGTTCGTTCTGGGTGACGCGGATGTGGATAGTCATAGAGTTTCATGAGGGCGTTAACAAGGGAATGCGAGATTGCAGGCGATCTCAATCAGTAAGACCCTGACATGGTAATAAGTTACGACCCCTGAGCTGTGCGATTAAATCGGCGCGAGGATATCGTTGGTCGAAACAAGGTGTCAAGTTAGCTCCTATGGTTTTCTCGCCGAATCCGTACAAGTTTGCTATGCTCAGTTGGTCTTATTACCTCGATGCTCGGCGCCCATGCAGGTTTTTCTAAGAACGTGCTGTCTCGTCATCGTCGCAACGATCTGCATGAATCCGTCGATCGCTTTTGCTCGATCGCTTGATCACTTAATGGATTTGACAGGGAAGATGCAGGTGAATATCACCCTGAAAGGTCGTGACAACTTCACGAGTGAGTACCGTTACGATGTCAGTGTCAGAAACCTTTCGCCCGATGCCATCATTCTCGACTCACTCATCATCGTGCTGGATAAAATTACCAACCTGGCCGGTGAAGATCACGAGGGGCTCACGGGGGAATCCTTCCTAAAACGGTTCGACATTCTTGATCTCGATGGTCACACCGAGGACGGCAAGCCTTTTTTTCACATCCCTACCGGAACTTCCCGCGACCTTGTGCCACAAACTAATAGTCTTCCGGTCTCGATCCGAATCAGGAATCGAGATTATGTGGCGGTCTTCACTCCGTCGTTCAAAGTACTGGGACAGAAACGGCCCCCTCCAGAGGACAAGCGAGCGGATTCCCCCGCAACTCCCCCACCTCCAGAACAGAAATCGCCCCCCAGCACAGATCGCAAGACGGTCGAGAAACTGATTCAGCTGTTGATCAAGAAAGGCGCCCTCACAGAAGAAGAATGGCGGAAGGCGAATCGGCCTTGAGCAATACGACATGTCCAGCATGCCTGGGAAGCTGGCCACGACAAGACCATTTCATCGCGAATCTCGGATCGTCCAGCGCCTATCTTCACGAGGACCAGTTTTTCCCAGGATGGACAATTGTGGTTTTTCAGCGTCACGTCACTGAGTTATTTCAACTCGCACCGCCCGAACGTGTTCAGCTGATCGAAGAGGTGAACCTAGTGGCCAAGACCTTGTCCGAGATCTACCGAGCCAAGAAGATCAACTATGAACTCCTTGGCAACCAGCTTCCCCATATTCATTGGCATCTGATCCCACGCCTGGCTGATGATCCGGCCCCACGAGAACCAGTGTGGTGTGTGCCGCATGACCCCATTGTCCTGACGGGTCCAGTTCTTCAAGAAACTATCGACCGTCTGGCCTTTCCACTTCAGGCGACTGAGCCGAACCCGCGCCGCTTTTAGGTATCCACGGATGATATAATTTGATCTTGTCGCACTTCGCACTTGATGCATGAGAGTGTTCCGATGCGCCCCGGATTGAACGTCTTCCTGCTCACAGTCTCCGCTCTCCTGTTCTCCTGGTCTCCTACCCATGCTCATTCAACGGGAGAGCACGCGTCTTTGCTCCATGGGGATCCCTCCGAATCCTTTGAGCCAAGTTCAGAATTTGGGTTCAACGAGCGCGCCGACACGGTAACGGAGCTTGGGATATTGAGACGAGCAGTCCGTCTCCTACCGAACGTCCCGGAGTACCGGCTGAAATTGGCCGACGCGCTTCTTCGCGTTGGCGATCTGGACGCCGCCATCGAAGAATGTCGCGCAGCCATCAGGCTCCAGCAGGACGACGGGCGCGCCTATCTTCAGCTTGGCCTCCTGTTCTCCGCCAAACAGGACTGGCGTGCAGCTGTCTCAGCTCTGACAGAGGCGATCCGGCTGGAGCCCAATCTTCCTCATGCACACTACAGCTTGGGGCACGTTCACTACTCACTGGGTGATGTGACAGCTGCGGTTCAGTCATATCGACAAGCCCTTGAACTCTACCCTCATTTCCCCGATGCACACTATCGTCTTGCGCTGTTGCTCAGGGTCATAGGGCAAACACAAGAGGCTGCACGCCACATGGGAGCGGCAGCGATTGACGGCGTACCGCAAGCCAGGTTTTTCCTCGGCAACGCCTATAAGGACGGACAAGGAGTCGAAAAAAACCTTGGATTGGCGATTTTTTGGTGGATGCAGGCCATTGAGCTCGGCCAGCAAACAGCCTACGATTCATTGTCGAAATTGCGGCGTCAGACCCTTGCTCCGGGATTGACCACCCAGCGTCGAATGGAGCTGCTCAAAGGCCTCCAATCCTACCGCACCATCCTGTGGAACGACTACCCAGACATGAGTCGCGTCAGTGATCGACAGTCGTTGGGGAAGGTCCTACTTGGACAGGGCCGCGGCGAAGAGGCATTTTGGGTACTGATAAAGGAATGTGCCGCCCTGGGCGAAGAGGCCCACACTGAACTGGCCTCACTCTATGAAGCTGGATTCGCTCCCTCTCTGAAGCCGTTCGACAAGAGGATTCTGGCTTGTTTCGAATCCACCGCAGCTGATGGGTTTGTCCCCGCCAAGAAAATTTTGGCTCCTATCTATGCCAAGGGGCTCGGCTTGGATCCCGATACGCCAAAAGCAAAAGCGCTCCTCAAAGATCTTCCAAAACGAGAGACAAAATCCTTGCTCAACGAGCTAGGCCTCCGCTAGCCCGGATAATTCACGACTGGTGAGATAAAAAAGCCATCAGGCCTCCCATCTGTGCTATAGGAGCGGTGTTCAGGCGCTTCGATAGACCGAGAAGAGGAGACCCGATGGCGACAGACTGTATAC
>Ga0224496_10001289_pt1 | contig 15760 bp, 15 predicted proteins | sample SF_Jul11_sed_USG_2_FD_168127 | JGI IMG/M metagenome (GOLD analysis project Ga0224496, IMG submission 168127) | Sediment microbial communities from San Francisco Bay, California, United States - SF_Jul11_sed_USGS_8_1 | ecosystem: Environmental > Aquatic > Marine > Sediment | place: USA...
ATCTGAGATTCCATAATACTTATGCGAAGTTGCCTGACGTGTTCTGGGAACGGGTGAAGCCGACGCCGTTTCCGATTCCGTTTGTGGTCAGTGTGAATCCAGCAGCTGCGGAGTTGCTGAATTTAGATCCTGGTGAATTTTCCAGGCCGGACTTTGCGGAATTTTTTTGTGGGAGCAAGCTGCTGCCGGGGAGCGATCCGATTGCCATGCTCTATTCGGGGCATCAGTTCGGACATTATGTCCCGCAACTCGGCGATGGCCGGGCGATCATGTTAGGCGAAGTCAAAAATACCAATGGCGAACCGTGGGAGCTGCAACTCAAGGGGGCGGGACTCACGCGGTTTTCGCGTGATGGAGATGGGCGTGCGGTTTTACGCTCTACCATCCGGGAATATTTGTGTGGGGAAGCTATGCATGCTCTGGGCATTCCTACGACTCGGAGTTTGTGTATTGTGGCCGGGGAAGAAATCGTCTGGCGAGAAAAACCAGAACCTGGGGCGATGTTGTTACGCATGGCTCCGTCCCACGTTCGATTTGGCTCGTTCGAAGTTTTTCATTATCGACGGCAATATGAGTATTTGAAACTCTTAGCTGATTATGTCATCGACCAGCATTACCCTCATGTTCGTGAAGCGGAGAATCCCTATGCCCGCCTGTTGCATGAAGTGGCGATGCGGACAGGCCATTTAGTCGCTCAGTGGCAGGCGGTGGGGTGGGCACATGGAGTGCTGAATACCGACAACATGTCCATTTTGGGCTTAACGATGGATTATGGTCCGTATGGGTTCATGGAACGCTATGATCCCACGTTTATTTGCAATCACTCTGATCATCAGGGTCGCTATTCCTTTCAACATCAGCCGGATATCGGCTATTGGAATATTCGAGCGCTAGGCCAAACGTTGTCTCAACTCATAGATGAAGATGCGCTGAAGATGGCGCCGCAGCTGTATGAACAGGCTATGCTGGAGAAATATGCGGAATTGATGCGGGGCAAGCTTGGGTTGGCCGAAAGCCACGCGGGTGATGAAAAATTGGTGACGGATCTTTTGAATTTGATGGATTCCAGTCGAGCGGATTACACGACCTTCTTTCGGGCGCTGGGGAATTTTCAGCAGGAGACTCCTGCCGCCAATTCAGCTCTTCGTGATTTTTTTCTTCATCGTGAGGCGTTTGATGATTGGGCGGGCCGATATCGCGAGCGATTGCAGGCCGAGAAAAGTCAGGATGCCGAACGGAAGGTTCGCATGGATCAGGTGAATCCCAAGTATGTGCTACGGAATCATTTAGCAGAATGCGCGATTCAGTTAGCGACACGCGAGAAAGACTATTCTGAGATCGATCGATTACTGGAGTTGTTGAGTCACCCATTTACGGATCAACCAGGGATGGAAGCCTATGCCCTTCCGGCTTCGGATGATAGTCCTCCAATCATTGTGAGTTGTTCGTCGTAATGGGGGCATTTTGACCGGCCCCTTTCGCACGTTTACCTGAACCAATTTCTCATGCGACTGATCTTTATATCCATCATTTTTATCGCGCTGGTGCTGGGTCCACAGTTGTGGGTGTGGTGGGTGTTTCGGCAGTACCGACACCCGCGTGAAAACTGGCCGGGAACAGGTGGTGAACTGGCGCGTCATCTCCTGAATCGCTTTGGTCTGCAAGAGGTGCGTGTCGAACCAACGCCCATGGCCGATCACTACAATCCTGAAACCAAATTGGTGGGCCTGTTGCCGCAGCATTACAATGGCAAATCCTTAACGTCAGCCGTTATCGCGGCCCATGAAGTGGGGCATGCCCTTCAGGATCATGATGGATATTCTCTATTGAAGGATCGGACGCACTTAATCAAATTTGCACAGAAAGCTGAGAAAATTGGATCGTACTTGATGTTGGGAATACCTGTATTAGCGGGGATTACCCGAATACCGGCCGTGGGACTCGCGGTGTTGGTGGTGGCCATTGGCACGATGAGTGTGTCGGCCTTGGTTCATCTCATTACTTTGCCCGTGGAGTGGAATGCCAGTTTTCGCCGGGCATTGCCCATTCTGGAGGAAGGGGGCTATTTGGCGCCAACTGATATGGAAGGCGCTAGACGTATCCTCACAGCTGCGGCATTGACCTATCTCGCTTCTTCGCTCTTTAGCCTGGTCAACATGTGGCGGTGGATTCGCCTCATCCGTCGGTGATTCTGATTTATTGGGATTTAAGCTTTCTTCTAGCTCCATTGAGATTGGACAATCTTCAACAAATTTGATGCGGTAGTATCCACGCTTAATCTTCAAGAAGGATAAGGATTGGGAGGCCATTTTCAAGGGAGTCTGGTGCGCCCGGCGATCGAGACTAAGGCCTGTGAGAAGAGCGACAGAACGCAGGCGGAATCCCGTAGCTTCGCCTTACTTAAACACTAGCTGCTAAAACGAGATAATTTTTTCACGTTCGGCCACAGCTTGAATATAATCAGGCATGCCTTTGATCGTAGCCCCTTCGACCAGATCTGTTTCTTTCACCTGACGAGCCACCGCGCAAGCCCCGCAAACCCATAGGGGAATCTTGGCAGCTTGGACTGCCGCAAGCAGATCTTTGAGCGGCGTGAGGTTGACCCCAACAACGTGGTCCGCCGTTCCCTTGCGGCCCAGTGTCACGGCCTCGCTCCACAACCACAATACGACGTCATGGCCTTGTTCCTTTGCGGTTTTTGCCGCCATGAAGGGGAGTGTTGCGAGCGTGGGATCATCCGTGCCTCGGCTTCCGGAAATAAGAAAATGTGCCATGGTTCTGCCCTCCTCTTAAAGTTAAACCATCAATATGGCAAATCAGCGGGTTTTCCGCCTTTTGGGTAATCAAAAGCTTTCAGGGGATAATCAGGCCGGGGGTGGCTGTTCATGAAGGCGGCCACATCGTAGGCATCCGCATCAGGTAAGCTTCCTGGCTGGGTGAACGGCATTGTCGTTTTGATGAATCCGGCGGCCTTACTCAGCCGTGCGAGTCCTGAGGCAATATTAAAAGACCGAGGCCCCCAGAGCGGGGGAGCCATCATGGTGCCTTGGCCGTCAAGGCCATGACAATTCGCACAAGAGTTGGTGAAAACTTGCTGCCCATGTTGCCTGTCCGTTTTTTGAGTCATTTTCACGAGGGGAAATCCCAACCAGGACAAATCAGCCGAAGGCGGAACGTTTTGGGAGAGCCACGATATGTAGGCTTGGATCGCGTCCATTTCCAGGCTCTGGGGCGGCAAGGCTTTCCCATTCAAGCTTCGTTCAAAGCATTCATTGATCCGATCCACTAATGAAATCTCCTTGCCGGCACGGGCTTTATACTGAGGGTAGGCGTAGATCACACCCACGTAGGTACCGGCGCCGACTTTCCGTCCGGCATCCAGATGGCAATTGCGACACGACAAGCCATTTCCCACATACGCTTTCGCATTTGTTTGGGTGTTCATGATGAGGTTATAGCCTAACCAGATGCGATCCCCTTCAGGAGTAGATGGAATGGAATCGGAGGATGGGATGGTAGGCGCTGCACTCAAAGAGAGAGGCGATCCATCGGTTTCCGAATAAGTTGACCCAGGCCATAACCACACCATCCAACATGCGAGAATTCCAGAAAAGAGGGTGAATGCAAACCTTCGCTGAGCGACACGATTCGTCATAACTCCTCTAATTTTTTGATATTGGGAAGCGGATTTTTAACATCCACCGGCCCCGAAGTGCCATCCAAAGCGTGGGCTCCTTTACGTGTGAACTTGGGGCGCCCAAGTACACTCTCCATCATTGCTGAATGAACCGGCAAGAACAACATCATACACCATTTTTGACTGAAAAAATTGATAAGGGAAAGGATGCACCGCATCCTTTGTTATGAGCCAGGGTATATCTGTCTCAAAGCCGCAGCTTTGACCTATGTCGCTTCTTCGCTCTTTAGCCTGGTCAACATGTGGCGGTGGATTCGCCTCATCCGTCGGTAATTATCACGCCTTGGCTATCTTATGAGACGGCAAATGGTTTTGCGCAGATTGGACTCCCTTTTCAAAGTTTTGTATTCTAGGCTTAGTCGATAGCTGATCAGCCGTATGCGTCAGTACCTGGGCGATCAAAATATTCCTATGGGCTCAAAACTCGGAGTTTGCAACATGAAACGAATCTCTTCCCTTTTCCTCCTACTCTCTCTTCTCCTCATGCCAACAGTAGCCTCAGCCAATCTTGATGCTGTGCGCGTGTGTTTAGCGTCCTGGCCAGATCATCCCTTCGATGCGAATAATCCAACGTTTCGATCGGTGTCTGGAAAGTTTAAGATTTTTGGGATTGGTGAAGACATCAATGAATCGACGCCCACCGAAAAACCAGAATTAGTGTTAATCCATCCCAATGTCAGTGTCATGACGGGATCCACCATGACGTTGATGAACCCCAATGGCTGGTACTGCCTGATATCCAAAGTGAATGTGATGGCCTCCAGTACCATCAATTTGCACTGCAAGGCCCATTTGGCTTCAAGTAAAGAGGGGACCACCGTCTTAGGGGGCGGCGACGATAAGGGTGTGACGGTGATGGGAAGCGCCACAATAAATACTCTGGGTTGTGAATAAATGATCTAACATCTGCAAGTATCGGTGCAAACAATTGCGAGAAATGGGTTAGTGTTTTCGGAAAAAAGAAACCTTCCCTCAGATATTCTCTTTCTCCTGCCTTGTTCAGCGCACTTCCTCTGAAGTTGCCTCGAAACTCAATATTTAAATGAAAAATGGTGCAATACTTCAGCCAAAGTAGTTGGTTTTCTTGAAAATTCTAGGGGTTTTTATTTTCAGTTTCGGCACAACTTTGGCGCAACTTCGGCGCAATTCATTGCAGAGTAGCTAATTGGAAGTATTGCACGTTAAGAGACCTTTGCTTTTCACCTTTCATAGAAGCCGAAGGGGCTTAGTCTTTATTTGGTCGAGTATTGTTTCCACCGGAGTGTTTAATTGTTTGTTCTTATTGCATGACTGGCAGGCGGGCACAATATTTCCTCTAGTGCTTTTCCCACCTCGGGCTAGAGGCACGAGATGGTCCAGGGTGAGGCTGTTTGCATCCACTACTTGCTGACAGAAATGACAGAGGCCTTTCTGTATTTGCGTTTTCCACCAGGATGATTCACGAAGTTTTTTCGCTTTATCCCGCTCAATTTTGATGTGCCGTTGGGCTTGGTCATCGTCACCAAGGTAGTAGCGAGGCTAACAAATCGGAAATCCTAAGAGTTGGTTTCTCAATGGAATCAGTGGTATGATTTATTCATACCGGAGGTAATGACTATGGGATCTGCCGTCAAAAAAACGATTTCGCTTCCCCCTGATCTTTCCAAGGAGTTGGAAGAGATTGCGCAGGAAGAAGGGAAGACTGTGAGTGCGGTTATCCAAGAGGCCTTGCGGCTAGCCAAACGAGAACGATTGAAATCGAAATTCCTCGACACTCAGCAGTATTGGACACGAAAGGCCAAAGAAAAGGGAATTCTCACGGAACGAGATCTTCAGAAATATTTGGCTAAATAGTGAGAGTTGTTTTTGACAGTAACATCTACATTTCCGCTCTCGTGTTTCCTGGGAGCCAGGCGGATCAAGCTTTTTCTAGAGTTCTTGAAGGTACTGATACTCTGGTTCTCTCTAAGGCCATACTTGATGAAGTGTTGGGCATCTTAGCCAGAAAATTCAGTCGTGACCCTGAAGCGTTGAGTCAGACCGCAGTCCTCATGGCTGAAATGGGGGAAATTGTGAAACCGGTTCGAACAGTGGATGTTTTCAAGGATGATCCTGATAATCGGGTCCTTGAATGTGCTGAAGCAGGGCATGCCGAATGTATTGTGACCGGAGATAAAGTGATGTTGGAATTGAAGCAATATGGGAGTATTCGCCTGATTCCCTTGCGAGAATATCTCTCCTCAAAATTTTAGCCACTGCCACTTATCTATTATTGTTGCTTCGTATTCGATTCAGTATTGTTTCCACTGGCGTATCCAATTGTTTGTTCTTATTGCAGGACTGGCAGGCAAGAACTACGTTGCCGCGGGTGCTTTTGCCGCCTCGTGCCAGAGGCACAAGATGGTCCATGGTGAGATTGTCTGCACCAACTGATTGCTGGCAGATGTGGCAAAGGCCCTTTTGTAACTGTGTTTCCCACCAGGATGATTTCCGAAGTTTTTTCGCTTTATCCCGCTCAATCTTGATGTGCCGTTGCACGGCATCATGGTCGCCGAGATCGTAGAAATTTTCTTGCGTCATAAATGGTTTGTGGTGGTTAACGCAGCTTGTGAGATGGAAGGATTCTACCTCCCCGCACCCCTCCTTACAAAGGAGGGGGGGGTCTGGAATGCCTAATCAAAACTTGTTGAATATTAGTCGAGGGCAAGCGTGAGGCATTTTGCGGAGCCCCCGGCTTTGAGAAATTCGTCCAGTTCAACTGGATGAGGGGTGTATCCCTTTTGTGTCAACCATGCCATCGTTTCGGGACATCCCCTTGGCAGCACGACATGGCGATCGACTCATCCGCCCCAGAGCGTGGGGAAATTTGAGACAGATTCAAAATCTTATTCCGTGGCATTGAGCCACAAATGACAGCATCGAATGAAACCGGAGGAAAGCTTCCTTGAAAACGAATGGCCCAACTGCCTTTCAAAAAAAGCCGATATCCTGAACTGATTCCCAGAGATGAAGACAGAAATTGCTACGGGATCAACCGCGAAAAAGTGAGTGTAGGGTGAGGTGTGCAAAAATGATTCTGGCATAACCGAGGGGATCTGTGGAGCACGGGCCGGCGTCCTTCTGAGTGACGGGGCCGTACTCAAATGCTCTGCTGTATCCTGGATGGAAATCGTGGCAAGACCACTTGGGTCTTTTCATCTACGGAGGCTTTCATCGAAACCTTTTACGATGGAATCCACAATTGGCTTAACCGAAGGTTTCGCCTCCCCAATTTACAATACTTGATAATGATATACTGTAGCCTCCTTGTTTTTGGTCTTAAGTGCACAGGATTCAATTTTGACCAATTTTTGACCGACGAAATATTTGATAATTTGAAATCCAAAATCGAAGACCTCATTGAGAAGACGGGCGTAAAGCTGGTTGTTTTCGTGAATGACATTGTTCGAGTGAGAGAAAAGCCTGATCCTCTACAGTGAGTCCAACTTGTGAAACATTTGGGGAAAATCAAAAAACAGTATAGGTGCTAAGTCCCGATCATATGGAGGTCAATGCGATAGTAAACCCGGATCGGCCTGACGATTTTTCATGTGTTGAAGAAATTGTCCAGGCCGGGATTTTTCGGCCTCCAGAAGGAAAGGAAGGGATAGATCAGTACCCCTCTTGCTCAAGCGACGATGACCCTGTTTCCGCCATAGCCAGACTGTTGCGCAATCTCGAGATTGATGAGAAGCGAATCGCAGATTTCGAGAAAACCTTCCCTGCCATCTACGCCTTTCAGTTGTCAACGCTGTTTCCCACGCTAGAATGTGCAAACCTTTACCTGGATGGTTTCTATCAAAATTTTCCTTCAATGAAGGACGAGGTTCATATTCAAGATTTCCTGATTCTGGAAGCCATCAGGATTATTTTCCCCAACGTATACGAAGATATATTTGAATATTCGTGGATGTACCTTCCATCATGGGGTGAGGCCGCATTCATCTCTTTTCCATATGAATTTAAGGCCAGAGATGACAGGACATACCTCCTCATCAAAGAGCATATCGAAACGCTCTGTGAAAAACAGGAGAAGCCGGAGGTTTTGCTCGAACTTCTTCAAATGTTATTCCCTGAGGTGCGTAAAGGGGTATCCAACACGCATGTAGGGAATAAAGACTTGCAGCCAGAGTTTTGCCGTCAGAACCGGCTGAGCCATCCGGAAGTTTTTTGGAAATACTTCACGCCCAGTGTTCCAGCCAATGACGGGCCGGATCAGGTTGTCGAATCCTTCATGGTTTCTTGGAATGAGTGTGGCCAAGAGAAGTTCAGAGAAGACCTTGATTCCCCTTTTTCAGATTTGAGTAATAGGAAGCAACCGACTGAACTGTGGCAGAAGAGGAACATCTTTTGGCCAAGTCTTACCCGTGAAAATTCGGCAGAACTCATAGAATGCCTGTATAAGAACATCCATTTCTTCAGAAGAGAAGGAACGAATATTTTTCAGGACCCAGAGTCCAACGCGGCAATACGCCTTCTATTTGACCTTATAGACAACAAGTTGCCCTCCGATGAGATTGATGTTGTGCTAGGTGACCTCGTCCAAAAAACCCCGTCCTTTGAGCTTGGCATACGATTAGTGGATAACGTTCGAAGTAGAATGAGAGATGAATTTAATATCCCCGAGAAAGGAAACTTTTATGGACTGAGCTCCAAATTGGATGAGAGGCTCACCGCACATTTCATAGAAGGAAAACGCAATATTTTCAATGAAGAAAAGAATTACGGCTACATATTGGCTCAATGGGGAACGTACAGGCCCCAAAATAATCTGAAGGTCAATGAGTATGTCTTTGAACTGGTTGAAGAAGATCATACGGTCATAGGGAAAGTGCTTAATGTGTACACGAGCAATCATGGGGACAAAACGGGAGTGCGGATTGGATGGGAAGACCTTGTCAAACTCTATGATGAAAAGAGGCTGTACGAATGTGCAAGCCAATACCTCGATTCCGCTTATTCAACTGAGGATGAAAGAAAGGCCGTAGAAATATTCATGAGTCAGTATGAAGAGCGCACGGGAGCTGCTGAGCGTGAAAGGAGCCAGCAATCAAATAAGCAGAAGTTCATGAAGGCAAACAATGAGGGTATTCAGTTGTTCAGAATAGGCCAATACGAATTGGCATTGGAAGCCTTCGATCTGGCGTCTGACATCACCGATTGGAACGACGAGTTCCAGTGGAGCATTTTTTTAAAGTTGCAACAATGGTACACGTTGCTCGAACTTGGACTGAAAAGTAGCGGTGATATTCGAACGCAATTTCTTTCGAGTGCTCGGAGGATTGCGTCAGATGATGCCGAGATTCGAGACTTAGTCCATGCAGCCTTTCCCTATGGTGCCGATCAGGCAACGCAAGAATTGTATTGCTGTATTTTTTATTATCTCCAATGGGACGCGGCGCCAGCGGAAGAAAAAGATACAATGAAAAATAATTTCGAATCGCACTTCAGCCTACTGACCGGCCAAGGAACTTCTGGGCACTCTCCAGAAATAACGGCTCGTTGTGAAGAGCTAGCGGCGAGGATAAGCCAGTGAATGGTGAAAAGGTGCCAAACAAACCTCTATCGAATATTGTCCTTGCACTCTAAGTGGACTCCGCATTTACCTCCGATAGTTTCCTTCGGCGCATTGCTATTTCTTGAAGGAGGTAACTAATTAGGGCCGAGGCATACGTCGGGCACCCGACACATTCTCAAATCCGCATCCTTGACCTATCTCGGCTCGTCCGTCCGTAATCTTTCCAAGATTTCTAGTGATAACTCCTTAAACAAAAGAGGTTGAAGGGATTTGGATTTTTAAGTTTTATGGTCTTAGGATGACCCTGTCCAAGCATTTCGTGGATGGAAAAATCATGATGTGTTGCTATAGGCGATTCTAGTCAGATTGGCTATACTGGCCACGCTGAAAAGGCTGGTAATCAGACCACAAGCAGGCTGAGTAAAGCATGACACCAGAACAACTGCAACACATCATGGAGTGCTGCGAAAATGAGCACTTGGAATTCAAGGAGGCAAAGTCTTCATTCGAATTTGAGGAGTTAGTGAATTACTCTGTCGCGCTGGCCAATGAGGGAGGCGGAAGAATGGTGTTTGGCGTAACCAACAAGCAACCTCGGAAGGTTGTTGGGAGTCAGGCTTTTCAGGATCTTGAGCGAACGAAACTTAGTTTAATGGAACGCCTCCATCTTCGGATTAACGTCGTGGCTCTCCAACACCCTGGAGGACGCGTCATTGTGTTTCAGGTGCCACCACGACCTATCGGCATGCCGATACAATACAAAGGGGCCTATTGGATGCGTAGCGGGGAAAGCCTCGTTCCAATGACGCCTGACCAACTCAAACGTATTTTCGAAGAATCCGGGCCAGACTTCTCGGCTGAAATTGTGAAGAACGCCACATTTGCGGATCTTAATCCTGTGGCGATCTCCCGGTTTCGTGCGATGTGGAAGAGGAAATCAGGGAATAGTGCATTAGACAGCTTAACGGATAGTCAGCTCTTAACGGACGCGGAACTACTGAACGATGGTGTTGTCACCTATGCAGCACTCATCCTCTTTGGGGCAGCGAAAGCACTGAGCCGGCACCTCGCATAATCAGAAATCGTGTTTGAATATCGGTCGAGCGAGGCGTCCATACAATTCCAACAGCGGAAGGAATTCAGGGAAGGGTTCTTTCTATTCGATGAAGAGCTGTGGAAGACAATCAACCTTCGCAACGAGGTTCAACATTATCAGGAAGGGTTGTTTGTCTGGGATATCCAGACCTTTAATGAAAAGGTAGTCCGGGAAGCCATACTCAATGCCGTGAGTCATCGGGATTATCGTTTCCATGGGTCGGTATTCATCCGTCAGTATCCCAAAAAGATCGAAATTGTCAGTCCCGGAGGATTCCCTCCTGGGATCACGCCGGAGAATATATTGTTGCGTCAGTCTCCCCGCAATCGGAGAATTGCCGAAGCGTTTGCACGGTGTGGATTAGTCGAACGGTCTGGCCAAGGGGCAGACCGAATGTTTGAAGAGTCCATTAAGGAAGGCAAGCCTCGCCCGGATTTCACAGGAACGGATGACTTCCAGGTGAGCCTCACGCTGAAAGGCGAAGTGCAAAACCCCCGCTTTTTGACGTTCCTCCAGCATGTGACCCAGGAAGGTTTGGGTCCATTCACCACCCAGGACTTCCTGGTGCTGGACTCTGTACAACGGGAAGAGCCGGTACCACAGGACCTCAAAGACCGTCTCGGGTTCCTCAAAGACCGTGGGATCGTCGAACAGACCGGACGTGGACGTGGAGCCAAACCGATTCTCTCAAGGCGTTTTTATGCGTTCCTTGGAAAGAAAGGTGTCTATACCCGCAAGCGGGGGCTTGACCGTGAGACGAATAAGGCCCTCCTTCTTCGACATATTGAAAATTTCAGTCAGGAAGGAAGTCGGCTACAGGATTTTTTGCAAGTGCTCCCTCAACTGACCCGTGATCAAGTTCAAAAGCTTTTGGGACAGTTAAAGAATGAAGGGCGAATCCACTTCAAAGGGAAGGCCATTTCCGTCAAATGGTATCCTGGGCCTTCTCATCATGAAGTTGCGCCGAATCTCAAAAATTAAGCAGAAATTGGCGCGATACATCAAGCAAAGTAGTTGGTTTTATTAAAGATTCTAGAAGATCTATTTGCAGCTTCGGCGCAGCTTCGGCGCAATTCCTTACAGAGCAGTTAATTGGAGGAATTGCACGAGAAGAGATCTTTGCTTTTTTCATCTTTCGTAGAAGTCGCGGGGTTTAGTCTTTATCTGATCGAGTATGGCTTCCACAGGAGTGTCTAATTGTTTTTTCTTATTGCACGCTGGGCAGGCGGGCACGATATTTCCTCTGGTACTTTTTCCTCCTCGTGCTAGAGGCACGAGATGGTCCATGGTGAGGCTGTTTGCTTCCACTATTTGCTGACAGAAGTGGCATAAGCCCTTCTGTATTTGCGTTTTCCACCAGGGAGACTTGCGAAGGTTTTTCGCACGATCCCGTTCAATGTTAATGTGTCGCTGAACGGCATCGGGGTCGCCGAGATCATAGAAGTTTTCTTGGGTCATAAATGGTTTGTGGTGTTTAACGCAACTGTGAGATGGAAGGATTCTACCTCCCCGCACCCCTCCTTACAAAGGAGGGGGTTTCTGAAATGCCTAATCAAAATTTGTTGAATATTAGTCCAGTGCGAGCGTGAGGCATTTGGCGGAACCGCCGGCTTTGAGAAATTCGTCCAGTTCAACTGGATGAGGGGTGTATCCCTTTTGTGTCAACCATGCCATCGTTTCGGGACATCCCGTTGGCAGCACGACATGTCGATCGATACACACCGCATTACAGGCAAACCGCTCACCTTCTTGGGGTGGGACGGCAAATCGTTTGTCCTGTTCTATGCGAGACGTCAGTACGGTTTGGGCGTACGTATCGAAACACGAAGGAAAGTAAAGGAGCTCCCCCCCACTGAGGGGACAAAAGCAGGTATCCAGATGATAAAACCGTTGATCCACCAGTTCCACAGGCATGATTTCTTTTTGAAAAATTTCCGACAACTGGACATAGGCGCGGATATCACTCCGTTGCCGGTAGCCGCCAATCCAGAAATCTGGCAATCCCAGTAAGTCCCCGGCGCCTTCAAAATCTATTTCGGGGTCAAGGTTGATGACTTCATAGCCCTTCTTGGTGAACCAATCAATAAAATGCCGTTCCTCGCCCTGCCGTTCCGGGTGGCGGAATTGGCTGGGAACCGCCTTCCCATCATGGAGGACACCGGCATTGGCAGTAAACACCAAATCAGGCAGGCCCGGGACCGGTTCCATAAATTCGAGTTTGGCTCCAACCTCGTTCTCCAGCACTCGGGTCAGCGTTTTCCACTGGGTTTTAGCGTGATCTCCATTGGATTGATTGGACACTCTCATCCAAGGATTAATTTCATATTCGATTCCATAAAAATCTGGAGGGCACATCAATACACGGCTCATAATTGGCGCATCCTATTATCCTTTCCAGCCGAGTTCCCGTGCCAATTCTCCCAGAAAGGACGATGAATCCATGACGAGCCCAACGGCTTGAAAGCTTCCACGATCACTGAGTTTGGTCGGGACGGCGGGATTGATATCGACACAGACGGTTGGTGCTGATGCGGGCAATAAATTTCCCGTTGCTACGGCGTGGAGCGTGGACGCTACGAGCAACGCGAGCTCCACACCAGGAATGGCCGCACGCATGGCCTCTTGCGCCTTGGTGGAATCGGTGATGACGTCGGGTAAAGGGCCATCGTCGCGAATCGTGCCTGCTAAGACCATGTGTACCTGTTGATCCACGCAGGCTGCCATAATCCCTTCGGTGATGATGCCCTGCTCAACCGCCTTGTGAATGCTCCCTATAGCGCGGATTCGATTGATGGTTCGCAGATGATGTTCGTGGCCATGGGGAACAGATCGTCCGGCTCCCAAATTGTAGCCAAGGGAGGTTCCGTAGAGGTTGGCTTCCATGTCATGGGCTGCCAGCGCGTTTCCGCAGAACAACACATGAATGTAGCCTTCCTGGATGATCCAGGCCAACGCCTCCCGCCCACCGGCATGCACGATGGCCGGCCCTCCTGCCAATAGCACTTTAGGGGCTATTGGGTTGTGTGTCCGACGTTCTTTGATCGCTTGCATCCGTTTCGCCACATCTGCAATCACATGACGATAGGGTCGCTCGGACGAAACGAGTGCTTCCATGAAGCCGAAGACATCTCGTTCGGCTGGGCGTTCCAGTGGAAAAACCCGGATCCCTTTTCGTCCCGTGACGACGAGATCGCCTTTTATGACTGACGCCATGGGAACCATGTTTGCGGAAAGTGGGGAGGTCTTCACCCTGATGGCCAAATCCATTTCCGGTTGTGGGACATCGATCCAGTTTCCTTCCCATCGTATTTGGGTGGCGAGATGAGAGGTGGCGTAAAACTCCTCTGGCAAAATTCCATCGGCTGGGGCAGGCATCACCGTGCAATCTTGTTCGACTTCTACTACGGCTCCATGAGGCTGAATGGCAGTGAGAATCTCCTGTAATAATCCAGGGGTGGATGCTTCGATGCGGATCGTGGCATGGGAAAGGTCTTCCCGCTTGGTGCCTACCGTGAATTCTGTGAGGGTAAATGTCCCGCCTACCATGAGGATGGTATCCAAGACTTTTGCCAGGATGAGTGAATCGATAATATGCCCTTGGAGGGTCACGGTTTGATTGACCATGTTGATATTGTACCACTGCACGGTGGTGGGGCTATGCGATAGGGGAAGATTTGCTTCGAAAGGGATGGTTTTCGATGATATACTAGGGGAACTTATTGGGGATAGTGGCGTAATGAGCGTTCAAAATCGTTTTTTCTGTTGGTCATCAATTGGTGGTCTTGTGGCTACACTTCTACTTTTTCAAGCGGTCGTGCCTGTCCAGGCTTCCCCGGGTACGGAAGTCTTTCAGAGCTTTACTCAATACATCAGTGTGCAGATTGGCAAAGATAAGCAGGTGTTCGCTGAGGCTGACAGGTGTACGGCCTGGTTTTATAAGCAAATGGGCAAGAAGCCTCCACCAGCGGCTCAGGCCGAGAAGATCCATTTTGTGCCCATTTCCCAACCTGACGTTGCTGCCGATTGTGCAACACGCTACCCCACGGGGTTGGTGGGTGCTCGGGAAGCGTTTGGCCAGGCCCAGCAGCGATTATCGTTTAGTCTGACGTTTTTTCAAATGGCGCTGATTAGCGATGGCGACGATGATCACGCCTACAGCACCCAAGAAATGCAAGATGTGGTGGAGTCCTTTGATCGGACGTACCTCAGTGGGCAATCCGTTGATCAATATGTGAGCCAACTGGTGGGATTGTTTGAACGCCATCGGCCGGAGCTGCAGTTCCCCGTGTTGATGGCCAGCATGCAGACTCTGATGGACAAAGGCTATCGATTAACGAAGGCCGATCAGACGGCCTTGAATCGTGAGCTAGAATAACGCTAGAAGTAAAAAAGTAAGTTGTGAGAAGTTAGAAATAAAAAAGAAGAGACAGTTTGGGGTTTCTAGCAGATTACTTCTCACTTTTTACGTTTCACGCCTCACTTAATTCGTTCGAGCGCTTCACGGGAACGACTGCGGACCGTTTGATCCCAATCTTCCTTCATTTTCACTTCCAATTTGGCTTTCGCTTCTTGGGCTCGCATGCGACCTAAGGCCAACGCTGCACAGGCGCGGACATGCGCGTGATCATCTTCCAGGAATCGAATGAGTAACGGGATCGATTCAGTGTGCTTGAGAATCCCTAAGTAGCTGGCGGCCATTCCTCGTTCGCGATGTTGCTTGTCGCCCAAGGCGGTGTTCAGGGTCCAGATAAAGAGTTTGGCCATGGGCTCCGCGATCGATTCCAACCCTTCGGCTTCGAATAAATTGACTTCAATCAGGGTAAACGCGAGATCCCGTTGTTTGTGTGGAGACGGTTCTTTTTGAAATCGCTGGATGAGCCGGTCGCGGAGTTGCAGCCGGTCCTGGCGGGTGCGCCATTTTCTCCATAGGACCCAGAAGCCGATACTGAAGACCACGATGACACCAATGATCGGAATGATTTCGTCGATGATGTAATCTTGGGTATCAAAATGGAGATGATTCCAAACCCAAATGCTTGCTACGATCAGGCCCAACCCCAATAATCCGACAAACGGATTAATGGCCCGGCTGGTCTCTTCAGGTTGTGTTTGGGTAGGAGTTGGCATCAAATCAATTGGCTATAGTATGTAACCTTTTAACGCATAGATTCAGAACTCCCTCGCCCTTTCAGGGAGAGGGTTGGGGTGAGGGTGAAAACCTCATTCGCATGTAAAACATAGTGACCATTGCGGTTTTTAGTAATCTGAGTCGATCCATGCAAGTCACCATCTTAGGGTCCGGGACGAATGTCCATCCTACTCGGGCAGCCGCTGGCTATCTTATCCAGACGGACGCTCCTATTCTACTGGATTTTGGTCCACGAACGCTCTCTAATTTACTGAAAACAGGCGTGGACCGCCATACAATTAA
>Ga0224496_10001290_pt1 | contig 15748 bp, 19 predicted proteins | sample SF_Jul11_sed_USG_2_FD_168127 | JGI IMG/M metagenome (GOLD analysis project Ga0224496, IMG submission 168127) | Sediment microbial communities from San Francisco Bay, California, United States - SF_Jul11_sed_USGS_8_1 | ecosystem: Environmental > Aquatic > Marine > Sediment | place: USA...
AATAATATTTGTACGAGCCCTGCTAACAGAAAAATTCCCATAATCATGCCGAGGGCCTGCTCTAAGCTCCCGCCCAATGCGATGGCTTGAGCAATGGTCAGTGCCGCTACAACCGTCATCGGCCCAGTCGGCGTACTGATCAGCGTCCGTGTGCCTCCGAACAGAATGGCGACCGCACCCAGAAGGATGGCGCAATAGAGGCCCGACACCGCACCAAGCCCTGATTGCAGACCAAAGGCTAATGCCAACGGCAGCGTGACAATACCCGCTGTCAGGCCACCTAAGAGGTCACCCTTGAGATGAGAGAACGTCAACATGGATTCTTGAGGTTGAGGTGTCATGGAGTTTTTTGATGCACTTCAGCTAGTTCATGAAAAGTTGTTGAGGTTTGGTTATGTATTCGTGGAGTCAGCAGGGTGCTAAGTGTTCCGATTTCTAGGGATGCCTAGAGCCACTGAACCACTATGACAAACAAAGCATCCAAGATTAAAAAGAAAAGATCGTTGGCGGGAGAAAGCCCCAAGGCGATGTCCAACTTCAGCGGGAAGGAGACCATCTCGTACCCATGAGAGAGGAGCGTTTACACTCATAGCGCTAGGTGGAGAAGCACGAAGAGGAGAGCTAGCCACATCCCAATCCGCTGTGTGTCCATCAGTCCTGAAGAATGTGGGGTAAACCGTGAGAAGGGAGGCTTGAGTCTTGCCTTAGACTTGTCGTAGCTTTGAATTGTTGAACAAGATCTGACAAATAGGTCCTGCGGGCTCTAGAAGGTTTCGGTAAGGAATACAGGTTTACCAAAACCATCGCCACAATCACACCAATAATAACGAGATCATACAGAGGATTCATCTTACAGCTCCCAATTCCTGTTGAAAAAATGCAAGGAGTGTTCCTGGTCTTTACAGCCCTCTTGTGAACCGGTATCCCCTCCCTAAGATGTTGCGAAACAAGAACTTTTCTGTTACTTGTTTCCACTTTTACGCAATGACCTTATGATGTTTCATTGCAGTTGTGCGATTTCGCTCGATACTTAGAGTGTAAGATTGCACGATTGATGGTGTGCACGGCTTACACCAAATGTTTGATCCGCTGGCGATTGGAAGACAAACCAAATCGCCCCGCAAAATATTTGACTTTTAGAATATGGAGAAATTAAAAGGCCGGTCAGTGGAGAGATTTTAAAGGGTAATGGCCTAGGATCTAAGCCGTTGTAGAAGAAGGGCGTGTTCTTGAGGATAAAATCAACCTAGGCCGCCATGAATATGGTGGCTCACAACATACCTGCGATCCTTTTTCCCTTCTCACTCTGAGACGGAATTATTAAAATATTGAAGGTCGAAAACTACCTGGATCCATCGATAATCTTCTCACCAAGAAAGGAGAACCTGAAGACCCCAGACAAACCTCTACCTTCCATTCCCCAAGGAGAAAGCATATAATCATCTTCCCTAATTTTATTCCAACGCTGAGAAGTGCACGTTTCATGAATAGGGACCAGGCCGGTCGTCTACAAGAAGTATGGAAGACCAAACATGGTGACAAACTCTGTCAGCATACTCGGGTCATTGATTCCCTCTTCGAACGCAACGGGCAGACCACTGGAAATGTGGGCTGTCACGAATGTGGAGCTATCTTTCCTGACCCTCGCCTAAATCCGAAGCAAGAACGACAAAGCCGAACCTCTGAGCACTAAACTCGACACAACACTCAATCCCATCATTCTCCAAAACTCCATATCGTCCCCCTCCTGCTTGCTATTGTCGCCCTAGAGTTTGTCACGACATTTCCCAAATGGAATTGCTTTATCAGTTCGAACTCTAGGCGTCCATCTCCTCGAAAGGCATCTCTGTTTCTTCTCACCTCCATGAGAAGTGGCGAGACCCATCATTTTTCTGCTCTTCTCCCTGCATCGTTATTTCATACCCCCTCCACCAACCCACGCCCCTAGAAGGTCATGCCTCGTGATGGTGTAGGCCACTTCGCCGTTGTGTTCTACCGGCAAATTCAGTAAATGATTATTTCTCATAATTTTGACAGCTTCCTGTATGGAGGCGGAATCTGGAATACTGATTCCCTTTTTCACCATAATTTCGCCTGCAGTCATTTGCTTTAAATCTTTTCCAGCTTCCAAAACACCGAGCAAATCAAACTCACTAATAAACCCAACGAGTTGGTTGTTCTCATTGGCCACAACTCCTCCCAGCATTTTTGTTGACAAGAGTTCTTTAGTTACCTCCATCCCATTCTGATCTTCCCGAAATTTCACGATATTGGTTGGCACAATTTGACCCAGCGCTTTTGCCATTCCCACTGAAACAGCTTCTCCAGGCATAATACTGTCCTTTCTTTAAATTTTTCAGTCAGACTCCACTAAGTTGTTCTTGGCCAAATAACCAAATCTACAGAGCCTCAATAATCCCGCAGGCATCGCGTGATCCTCCTGCACAACCGGGATTGAGCTCACTGTCCTGATCACAATAGAGATCTTCATTGGTGTGAATGATGAAGGCACTCCCATCTTCATCCAACACGCTCAGCCGACCAGCGGACAAACTGACTCGTGTGGTAACCGCATGCAGCTTTCCCACTCCGTTCACGACGGTCATATTGACTAAATCCCCCATATGAAAGGGATGGTTAAAATCCGGAGCATCCGGCGTCGACTTTCCAAATGGTCCGGGATCATGATGACCCTTCGCCGCACCACAGGGCTCACAACTCGCCACTTCATGGATATGGACCGCATGCTTACCATCCTTTAATCCGTTGACTTCCATCTGGACATACACCTTTTTAATACCTTCATCCGATTCAAATTCCCTCAAGGTGGCCGTTCCGGAAATCCCAGAATCTGTACACCCTTGAATGGTCGCTTTGGCGGTTTTGGACACTTCATGATGCCCATAATGGCTACACCCAGAAAGCACTACTACAGCTATACACATTATCCAGATCTTTTTGTGTTGAAAAAACGATGTTCGATTCATGACCGATCTCCCTGTAGATTATTATGATGTTCTGACCATGGCACTCTTTCGCTGTGATTGCCCTGTTCGCTCACAACCCTCCAAAAGTCCGAATATAGGAGACAATTTGCCAGACTTCTTCTTCAGATACATACAGCGGCATGTAAGAAACCATGTCCGTCCCATGACTGCCGTGTTTGAGAATCCAGAAGATTTCTCCATCCGTTCGGGCCGCCTGCCAAGCCGCATCGGCAAAATTAGTTGGCGGTTGCGCACCAGAAGGCGTCTTTCGACCACCACTCGTTCCTCCCGACCCTTCTAACCCATGGCAGGCGGAACAGAAGGCCTTCCCCTCATACAACTTTTTCCCTTTTGCGATAATCTCTTCCGAAGCCATGAAAGGATTTTGAAACGATTTGGCCTCTTCCAGTCGTTCAGGAGGAACTCGAGGCTTGAGATCACCAGGGCTTCCCGCCCAGACAAGCACATTGGCGACAAAGAACAGGACAAGGCTCATCAAGATCTCTCTGAACATTTTCCGACCACATCCATGCATAGAATGCCCTTCCTTTGTCATGAAAATTTACACAAGGCCCGTCTCAGGGATATCCGGAGAGGTGGTGAGGGAATTGATATAATGGGGCACGTGTTCACGTATTTCCTTCGACACGCAAGTCCGTCTCATGTCCTGACCGACTTCTACGACGGAACTGATCGGCCACGCCGCACTTTGCATACTGAAAACCATCACGGCATCCATGCCTGACTCCCTCGGCTTTTGAGAACAACAAAACACAACCTTTTCGACCCAAAGACCCCTCAGCTAATCGTCCCCTCGAAACTCTCCGCCTAACCCCAACCCCACCCAGGCACGTAACAGATCATGCCGAGTCACGGTATAGGCGACCTGACCATCACGTTCGACTGGCAGGTTCAGGAATCGATTCTTTTCCATGATGTTGACGGCCTCTTTGATAGAAGTGGAGTCGGTGATACTGATCCGGTCTTTCACCATGATGTCCTCTGCCGTGAGCGTGGTTAAGTCCTTTTCGTCTTCCAATGCACGCAACACATCAATTTCACTAATAAATCCGACAAAGTTATTGTTTTCGTCTACGACTGCTCCCCCAGGGGTATGCTGAGATAATAATTCCAGAGCCACAGCCATCCCGTTAGCGTCTTTCCGAAATTTCACTTCGTTCGTTGGCACAATTTGCCCCACTGTTTTCAATCCTCCCGCTGGAATACCTTGAACGGTCATGATTGACTCCTTCCTCAAACTCCCCGCCCTCCTGGACGGGGAATTCTCGTAAATTAAAGACTAAATTCATTATTCGTGAAGAAAAGTCGTACCAATTGCATTTTCCTCTGCCCCTAGATTCCCTAGTTCGCTTGAGGAGACTGCACACCAATCAATGGTGCGAAAATCACGAGACTTTGATTTGCAAACGCTTTGCCTTCACGGTTTCACCTTTTGGCAGATGAACCAGTAAAACGCCATCCTTGAATTGGGCCGACACCTTCTCTTCTTCAGCATCGGCAGGAACCGTAAAGCTTCGCTCAAAACTGCCATAGGAACGTTCCACCCGATGGTATTTTTTCCCTTTTTCTTCCTTCTCATATTTCCGCTCGCCTGAGATGACTAACACCCCATCCTGAACCGAAATTTTCACGTCTTCCTTTTTAACCTCTGGAAGATCCGCCTTGATCACATATTCCTTCTCATCCTCAGTAATATCGACTAATGGAGCCCATTCCATGGCGCGCATCGATTCGTTGTCCCCTTCTTTTTTCATCGGGGTTCGTCCCATCCAGGACGACAGGCGTTTTTCAAACTCTTGAATGTCTTGCATTGGATCCCAACGTGTTAACAGACTCATAGAATGACCTCCCATCAAAATAATTGAGGGAAAAGATTGGAGCTGAAATCGCCAATCCTTCTCACATCAGAATTCTTCTCCTATTTTTCTTGACAACATTCGTCCGGTCCGCTGTGCCTTCCATGAGGACCACCCATTCCATGACCTCCACCAGGACCACCGTGACCCATCGGCCCCATACCCCGATGACGCCCCATGCCTCCTGGCCCGCGCCCCATTGAGAAAGATCGCTCATATTGCATCACCGTCCAAATTTCCTCATCCGATAAGAGGCCTCCAAACGGAATCATTCCGGTCCCAGGAGAACCATGCTTGATGACCCAAAAAATTTCCCCCTCCGACCGATGCCTCCACATTCCATGATGCCAAAAATTCCGAGGAGAGGGATTGAGCGAAAGCCCCCCTGGCCCATCTCCTCGACCTGTCTTCCCATGGCAATTGAAACACGTCCCTTTGCCTTCATAAATGATCTTTCCCTGTTCAACAATTTCAGGGGAATCCGGTAAAGGACTTACCAGGGCCCGGGCTTCTTTCAACTTATCTGCGGGAACACGTGGTTCCATGATATGTCGTTCCGCTGCAAACACGGGATTCACCAAAAGGCTCGCTCCCATTGCGATCATCCCAAGCCCTAATTTGAAGACCATGTCGCCCCCTCCAATTCTGATGCCTCTGCCACGATAAGCTCATGCTTTCGTGGCTTTGTTTCATGACTACCGGTACCATCTGCTAAGTCTGTGCCAGCAGCCCAGGACACCTCCATCCCGCTTGATTGGTCAGCATTTCATACACGTCCCCTGTCAAGAATCCAATTCGTAGCCTGTAGGCATGGTGAAAAATTCCCCACTCTTCAAATTGAAAGTGATGCGACCTGCCACAGCAACATTCAAAACGGAAGGGTTCTTTTGCACAATACCCAAGTACATTGAAACCCCAAACATGGCATGAAAATTGGTTCCATATCAGGCATGAAGAAAAAAATTAACGCATTCATTTGTGAGGTATCAGCATGACTGTGCCAAAAAATAACCGGTATTCCACCCAATCCATTAAGAAAAAGGAATTCATTAACGATCCTTACTCGATGAAACAGGCTCCGAAAGGATTACTTGAATGCCCCGAATGTCATGCTGTGTTTTACCGTAAACGGTGGAGCTTCCCAGATGCCCCCACTTCGCAAATCCGAAAACCAACCGCTGTGGGTCAGAAGAAACCGACAAAACAGATCCTGGTTCCCCAGAGTTTTGTGTGCCCGGCTTGCCGAAAACTACAAGACGGCTATGCCGAAGGATTTCTCACAATCCATTGGCCTCATTGGGAAACCCATAAAGCGGAAATTTTGGGACTCATTCATAACGAAGAACACCAAGCCGTTCGCAATAATCCTCTGGAACGGGTGATGACCATCCGGACTCGCCCGGATGGGGCAGACATCGAAACCACAACCGAACACTTCGCCCAACGGCTCGGAAAGCATTTAGACCGGGCGTTTAAAGGATCGATTGAATATCGATGGTCACATAAGGACAAATGTGTACGGGTGACATGGCAAGGTCCGACAAGCCCCAAGAAGCGTGCGCGATCCGCCAAAGTATCCACGAAGAAATCATAAATGCGTCAGAAGCACCAGTGACATTGGCAGAGAAATTCATGGGATGAGCATCCACTAGATATCGCCCAAGTAGCATTCTGACATCAGAAAAGAATGAACTTTCATTTCAAGGGAGAATGAGATATGAAGCACGCAGCGATCTTATTTAGTTTCATCTTGATTCTTGGGTTACCACTTCTGGCTCAGAGCCAAGAGCCCGAAGTCTCTCCACAAAAAGGAGAAGCTGTGTATAAGACCCATTGTGTGGGGTGTCACGGCTTACATGGCAAAGGTGACGGACCGGATGCAGCGAAGCTGATTGTCCCGCCGATCAATTTTCACCGCCCTGAGTCTCGGGCAAAATCAGAAATGGACCTGCGAGGCGCGATCATATGGGGATTGGCATTTAGCCCCATGCACGGTTGGTGGGGAAAACTGAGTGGGGAGGACATGCGCTCGGTCACAGCATATATCCGACAACTGGCGCCGTATGAGCCATTCACTCCGTAAAAGGTCTATGAAGGCTACCCTGCAGATTTACCCTGTTGCGTGATGCGTATCTATCTGGTTCACGCCTCACGTCATTCTCTTTAAACACTCAGGATCTGTCGCATGTTAGAAGTTGCCGCTGTTGCCTTTACGACATTCTTCGTCACCCTTGGCCCCATTGAAGCGGCTGCGATGTTTGCGGCCTTAACACAAAACCGACCGACTAAACAGCGTCATTCAATGGCTCTCCGTGCCATCCTGGTCGCCACGGGAATCCTCTTGACCTTCGCTGTGCTGGGAGATTGGTTGTTACGTCTTTTGGGAATTTCTTTGGCAGCCCTTCAAACGGCCGGAGGCATTCTGCTGTTGTTGATTGCCATAGATATGGTGTTTGCGCGGGACTCGGGGGGGATAACCACGACGAATGCCGAAACTCAAGAAGCCACGCAAAAGCAAGATATTTCGGTCTTTCCTTTGGCCACCCCCCTCATCGCCGGGCCTGGTGCGATAGCCGCGGTCATTCTACTCATCGCCAACGCCCAAGGTGATTGGGGAACCCAGCTCATCGTCATCGCAGCATTGCTCGCCGTCTTGCTCATCACTCTCTCGGCGCTCTTTGGGGCCGCATACATTCAAAAAGTACTCGGCGTCGCTGGCCAACATGTCGTGAGTCGAATATTTGGAGTCTTACTTTGCGCCCTGGCAGTCCAATTCATGTTTAACGGCATTGGTCAAAGCGGCCTTTTTCCATCATCGTAATCAACAAACCAATCAAGGAGGTTATCATGGATTTACGCGACGAACTGAATCAAAGCGACCAGGCCGTTCTTCAGGCAGCCAGCCAAATTTTCTGCACGGCCATCGCCGCGGGAAAAGTCAATTTCGCAAACCATGCCCAGATGTTCTCCTATTCCATTAAAGCTGCTGTTCGTATGGCCAGCATGGTCAAGCACACCGTAGTCACCGATGAGGAGCTGCCTTGGCCCGAGTAGAACGCTGAATGAAGTCGCTGCAGAATTCGCGTTTCTAGTCATTCAGGAACGCGGTTTTGCCAGAACAAGATAGAGTGTCGCGGAGATTCCGGAGGCTCCGAAAATCATACACATCACCACAATCTGGTACTGCGTGGCGACAAGAGGAGAAATACCGGAAAGAATTTGCCCCGTCATCATTCCTGGTAAGGAAACCAGGCCGACAGCAAATAATGAATTGGTGACGGGAATCAGTGCGGCTTGCAACGCGGTATTTCTCGCATCGATGTAAGGCCTAGCATCCGCACACTCGGCCTCGAATCGTTCTGCTGCCACACTGACCGTGTTCATACAACTCGCGAAGATCATTCCCGCAAGTGGGATAAAATAGCGAGGAAGAAACCACGGTTGAATAGCGAGAACAACCTGAGTTACGAGCACAAGCGTGGGAATACCTCCCAGAAAAATCGCCCCTAACGCCTTCCAATACAGGTGCGGAGGCCTATTCTTTAGAGGACGCAAGGCGATCCAACTCGCTGCCACAAGCATGACCGTTATCACGGAAATGATAATTCCTGGATGATCGGCGCTAAAGATATATATCAACAGATACCCGATGAGCAGCAACTGAATCAGCATACGTACGACCGCATACAGAGCCGTCCCAGCATTCAAGGACCATCGAAACAGGATGCCCAGAACGAAAAGGGTTGGCAAAAAGGCCAGAATTAATCCTGATAGTGAAATAGATTGGACAGACGTATTCATACCCTTGTTGCCTCTCGTGGGGAAATGCGGAAACACTAAGACTCCATGCCTCAGAAAATGGTCGAACAGACTAGAGTAAGTCTGGTCATCCTGAGCCAACGGCGAAGGATCTGAGCCTAGACTGAAGATGTCACGGCTACCCGAGATCCTTCGTTTCGCTCAGGATCACATCGCCTCTCAGCAATGGGCCGGTGAATCTTCTTTCAAGCACCCTGCCAGCCACTCCAGCAGATCGTTCAAGAGGCTTCTCATGGCCTGCTGGGCAGCCAACACACCTCCATAGGCATCTTCGGTTAACGTCTCCTCTTCTCTGGAAAAATTTCGCGTGCCGATCACTTGCCGATCGTTCAGGCTGAACAGTTGCCCGCGCCACTCCAACCGCACATGACTGGGTTGTTGAAGAAATTCCTGTACCAACACCACCTGTGTCAGATCCAATCGATAATCTCCTCGAACCGACGTCGGCATGGGAATGACGGATCGCCATAGGCCGCTCTGCTCAAGTCGCCTGACCAACAAAGGCCTTAACATGCGCGCCGGGGCCTCCACCCATTGGCTGAGAGCAAAGTAATTGACTTCATGCGGAATCTGGATATACGCCATCTGTGATGATTCGAACCCCGGAGCCGGTTCTGGAACTCCAACCAACATGTTGGGGAGGATGGATGTATCAGCAGGAATACGAGACTCTTCTCTCGCATCTCCTCCCTCCATCTCTAAGACATAGCTACGAATGACGTCATGATTTCCTCGCACAATCCCGCACCCTGCCAACAATAGGAGAGCCAAGAGAACTGTGATAGGGGATAGAGAGAACTTCATGCTACTCTCCTGGACCTCTGGGCTGAGCCGTCCGTCCGAACACTAATGAATCGGGGTGCTGTTCAATTTGCTGAACGACCCGTTGCAACGTTGAGGTGAGGTCGCGTAGTTCGGCAATTAAGACTCCAGTTTCCCCCAACGTTTCTCCGGTAAATTGCTCAATATTCGAGCGACTGTCCTGAACCACGGCTTCCACGACATTCCCCGTTCGAGCCAAGTCTTCGGTGACCTGGTTAACGGCCATAACACTTTTTTGAATACGATTCAGCAACGGAGGAATTTCTTCATTGATCGTTGACGTCAAGATGGCAAGATTTTCCATCGACTCGGATGCCGTTTCAATCGCATGGTTAATTGAATCACCCTGTCCGGCCAATATCCGAGAAATGGTCGAAAGATCGGTAAGCGTCCTTTCGATATGCACCCGGTTTTCTTCACTCATCATGGCCATCGCATTCTCACTGAAGTCATTCAAATTCTTAAAAAGCTTGGAGAGACTATCCTCTGAAAGGAGTCGTGAGAGAGCCATATCTAAACGAAAAAACAGAGAAGTCCGGGATGGTATGACAGGGAATTCCTGGCCGGGCTCAACAACCAAGGCTGGCGCCTCTCGACTTCCTCCCTCCAAATTCAGCGTCGCCAAACCCGTTAACCCTTGGGTTTCAAGAGTGGCAACCGTATCCGTCTTAATAGGCGTTCCTTGAAGGATATCCAATGTGAGCCGAACCTCTTCGGTATTCTCAGGGTTCAAAGCAATATCTTTGACCCGCCCCACATCCACGCCGCGATATTTCACCGATGAATTCACGCTGAGGCCCGACACTGATTGGCGCATGTAGGAATAATACCGGTCATACACCCCTCGATAATCAGACTTGCCCAACCACACCACGAGGCCTAGAGTCACGATACTGAGGACAAGGACAAAGCTGCCTGCCAGAAGATAATTGACTTTAGGTTCCATGGTTATCCTTGGTATTGTTTTCGTGCCGCTCGTCCCCTTGGACCGTAAAAATATTCATGCACCAGAGGATTCTGCGATTGGGCCAATTCCTGCATCGTGCCGATCCCTAAAATTTTCCCCTCTCCAAGTACGGCCACCCGGTCGGCGATCCGCCACAGGGAATCCAGATCATGCGTGACCATAACCACCGTCAACTTCAATAAGGCTTTCAGTTGCAGGACTAACTCATCAAATCCAGCGGCAATGATTGGATCCAACCCTGCAGTCGGTTCATCTAAAAAAAGCAGTTCGGGATCCATGACAATGGCTCGAGCTAATGCAGCTCGTCGCCGCATTCCCCCACTCAGTTCTCTTGGGAATTTACTCGCGCTCTCTATGGGAAGACCAACCGACGAAATTTTCAAAGCCACAATCTCTCGAATCAACGTTGGGTCAAGATTAGTATGTTCCTTTAACGGTACCGCCACATTGTCCTCCAACGTCAGCGAACTAAACAATGCCCCCTGTTGAAACATGACGCCGAATCGCCGATGGATATCTTGCGCACCCATCTGTCCCAATCCCATACTGTCCACTCCCATCAAACGAATCGTTCCCGAAGCTGGCACATGCAGACCAATCATCTCTCGCATGAGAGTCGACTTGCCGGATCCATTGCCGCCAGCAATGGCAAAGACTTCCCCTTGTTCAATGGTCAAACTGACATCATCATGAACCACAGCCGTTCCGAAACGAGTACACACATGACTCACCTCAATAATGGGACTCGCCGCCATCACAGTGGACATCGTCATATATCCCACCAACTCAGGACAATACTGCAAAACGCATCAAAGACAATCACCAAGAATATACTCTGCACCACACTCATGGTAGTCCGCCGGCCTACATCATCCACGCTCCCACGGATCTGAAACCCTTGATAACACCCCACCAACGCAATAATGATGGCAAAAAATGGTGCCTTGCCGATTCCAATAAAAAAATGCCGAATCGCAACGGCTTCCTCAAACCGAGAAACAAACTCCGTCACACTCACATTGAGTTGACTGGAAGCAATAATCGAACCACCCGCAACCCCTAATACATCGGCATAGACGGTCAACAGCGGCAACGCAATCACCAGGGCACAGATACGGGGTATGACGAGAAGTTGTATCGGTGAAAGTCCAAGCGTCCTGACTGCATCAAGCTCTTCTGTCACTTTCATCGCACCAATCTGTGCCGCGTATGCTGACCCCGATCGGCCGGCGATAAGAATCGCGACAATCAGTGGAGCAATTTCTCGAAGAAGCGAGATGCCTACAAGATCCACCACGAAAATATTGGCACCAAATTGTCGCAATTGCTCTGCCCCCTGGTAGGCAATGACAAAACCTAACAAGAAAGCCAGCAACCCTGTAATGGGTAAGGCCCGAAAACCATCCTGTTCGAGACTGTGGATCAGGGCCTGCTTACGAATCAACGAAGGCCGCTTCAATGATTCGAGCACAGTCACAGCACATTCTCCTAAAAATTCGAGGGCATTGACCGCCTGCCCGGCCCGTTCCCTGCCCCACCGCGCCAACCCTTGCCGGTAGGTTTCCTGCGTGTCGGCTCTCCTTCCCACCTCACTCCAATTGGATGAGACCTCATGGAGCAATTCCTCAAACTCGGGACGAAGACCCTGCAAGGTGACGTTCCAGCCCTCTTGTTGAAGCCGCATCCGGGTACGATGTAAAAGCACCGCCCCTCCGGTATCCATGGCCGTGACGTTCAACACATCCCATCTTAATTCAGGAACGGATGGCCAATTCATCCGCTGTATTACCATCTGAAGATGCATGAGATGCGGAATAGTCCATGGCCCTTGGCAACGAATAATCCCATCATCAAGAATGTCGATGGACGGCCTCCTCTCATCTGCCGATTCAAGCATACCCGCCACCATAAGGTTTAAGAGCATCTTTTTCAATAAAGAAGCCCGCCCCAAGCAGCGGGGAATTTACCCTCAAGTGATTTAGATAAGGTATTCCGGCGCGATCAGCAAAAGAACCCCCAACCCCAGCATCACTATTCCGCTGAGCAACTTGAGCCATCGTCCTTCTCGTTCTTGCAATTTATGGTGGCTGAGTGTGACCACTGCAATTGTGACCATGACGGCATCATCTGCAATATACGCCAGGTTGTAGAGTCCCAAATAGCCATAATATCCCCAATTGGTCAGACCCTGTTGACTCAGCACCTGTGTGAACATGGCCGGAAATCCTGCCGTACAGACAAATTCGATCATGTTCACCATGATGGCTAATACTAAAATTCCGATCATGGCCTGGCTCGTATGCTCCGCCAATAAAATTTTTCGAATTCGCGCATAGAGCCCCGGTTTTGCTGAATCAGGAATGGCCAGCGAGAGGCCTTGCCCAAAGGCCCAAAATTCTTTGACATTCAGCAGGCCAATTCCGACCGCTAGCCCACCCATCATGACCTGAATAATCCGCACATACCCGATGAACAAAAAGACATTCAGCCATGCTGCCATGAACGCAAAATACACGACTCCGCTCACCAGGACGAACGTCCCAGCCAGGAGGAACATCTTGCGTCGATCTCGCAGGTTACTTAGCAAGGCCAATAAAAATAGCAAGACCCACATTGCGCAAGGATTGAACCCATCAAGGAGACCGAGAAAGACTGCAAAAAGCGGTAGGCCAAGTTGTGGAAGGGTCAAATCACCAAAAAATGGAAGATGAAGACTACGTCCCCCGATAGCCCCTGGCGTGGACTCCGGGGGACAAGGCACCTCCGGCTCAAGCGGACAGGCACCCTCAGAGGGAGTTTCCACATCCGGTGGTGGTCGCCCTAACAGTTCCTCCAGGTGTTTGCCGGTGATTTCCGCTGATTGAAAACCCACCACCAACTCCCCTCGCACATAGAAGGCTGGCACTCCAAGCTGTGTCATATCAAATTTGGCAGCCAACGTTTTCAATCGAAGTAACGCTTGGGGATCTTCACCGGTATCCCGAACGGTCACCTTGAGATCGGGATACCGTTGCCTCAGCGTAGTGAGATAGGTTTTGGCTTTTTCGCAATGCGGGCACCCTTGGCGGACAAATACTTCTAGATCACTCTCAGGCTGTTCTGGCACAATCACAGGTTCCCCGGACATGCCAAGCATCCCCACAACCACGAAAACCACACACAGCAAAACAGAGAGCCAACCAGCCTTCCTTAAATGAGACCCATTCTGCTGACCCAGTGCCTTTGAATCGTCAAGGGAAAGAGAAACAAGATTGTTCAGTTCGCGAAATTTCATCTAGAAGGTCTGCTCGAAAGGTATATCAAGAATGATATCAATTTTTCTCTGACTTGGAATAGGTTAATCAGAAGTCAATAATTTGATGGAGACATAAACCTACCATGGAAAAGGTTTGAGGTGACACCGCTTCCATTGCACGCTAGCCTTTATCCACTGTTCCAATTAGAATCGTGCTTACGAATAACCCGGCGCTCGCATTACAACCTCAAACACTGCCGAAGAAATGTTGCCCATACTCCAGCCGACAGATCATTCATGACCCGTCCCACCTTCAACTGTCGCAATACACTGGAACGCCTTCGGGAGAACTATGATGAAAGGCAACAAAAAGAAGAGGATTCGAAAAACATGAAAAATGCTCGAGTAGAATATACCGTAACGAGAACAGGAGAGGATGGGAAGATTGCAACGGTGAACAAAGAACGCGTCATGTTTGAACTGGATTCAATTGACCCCGAATATATCCATCAGCGTCTTGAGCAAGAGGAGCAAGCAACAGCACAACAATCGGCGGAGAAAACCTTCCATGGCTCTTCCCTCGTGGTGACGAACATCGCAGAACTCAGGCCCACCGGTGACGACGACCAGATGTAGCCAGGTAACGCTTCGAACCATTCTTCAGCAAATTGTCCAATAGTCATTTCCTACGAGGTCATTCTTCCCCACGCCGTCATTCCCAACATTCTTTATTGGGAATCTCTCTTGGATTTTTCAATCAATATCGAGGGATTAGTAGAAGGCTGTGCCTAGTATTCAAACTTTTGTGTCCACCTGTTGATTGGTATTGTCGTGATTCGTCCCGGCAGCCGAGGTCCCTTCGACAAAGCTCAGGACTGCCTTTTCTTTCGGGAAAATGCCCCAAAACCATGTTGGCCGTGGCATGGCCGCGCCACAAGACCACAGCATTCAAAGCAAGTGCTGCTTTGTCGGGACGACTCCCGACATCATAAGCTACTGCTCGTGCTACATTGGAACGTGATATGTGCACCAAGCCCAACTCAATGATAGAGTTGGGCTTGGTGGTTGAGATCTCCTCACACCACGTACCCTCTGCCCCTTTTAGAACACTCCCACCAAACCTCATGGGGCAATGTGCCCCATCTTGTCAGCCTTCCTTCCCCCATCGCCCTTCTAATCAGCTAGTTTTTCAGTACTTTCCCGCATATCTCGCGAGCCGGCATTCCTTTTGCTGGTATCTAAGAAAAAAAAGGGAATGAACTGGTCTGATCGCACGCCCAAAAGTTTGGAGAGAAAAAGTCAGAGAATAAATCTCGTGGGAATGGAACTGAATATTTTCTTACGATGGGAGGGGCGATCTTCACCGACTCAGAGGCTAGGCTACAGAAAAGATGAAAGGCCAAAGGGATTATTGACCTATACACCGCAGATGAAGAGTGATGGGGGACAGGTAATGTTCAAGCTGTTAGATGTTGTCCTTTTAAGGCTTGCTTTGTAAGTCTAGAATTTTAGAGTGGCACCTATCCAGAGGGTTGCCTTAAGTAGAAAAGGGAAATTTTTTTAATAATGCCCTCTTGGCCGGAAGGGGTTGAGAAGACTTTTTAATTATCTTAATTGAGGTCCGTCATGAAATTAAGGTCGTTTTTATGCTTTATGGTAATGGCTAGTTTTTTTCCGTCTTTTGCAGAGTTGAACATATCCTCTGCAGGTGCCGCGTCGTTTCAAGGAATTGAGATCATGGTGGAGCCTGGAGTAATTAGTGGCGTTTCTGCTGTTTCGGCCGATGGTAATACTGTGGTCGGAGGTGATCGGGGTCAAGCCTTTCGCTGGACGAGTAGTGAGGGAGTAGTTTTTCTTCCAGATGGTGGGGGACTGAACCCCTGGGAGGCTAAGGCTGTTTCCGCCGATGGATCGGTGATAGTTGGTTTTGCTTCGCCGGGGGGGCTTTTTGGTAATTTTCAACCTTTCCGTTGGACAGCCGCAACTGGAACCTTGCCTTTAGGCACCTTTCCGGGTGTATTTACTATCGAAGCTAACGGGG
>Ga0224496_10001292_pt1 | contig 15746 bp, 17 predicted proteins | sample SF_Jul11_sed_USG_2_FD_168127 | JGI IMG/M metagenome (GOLD analysis project Ga0224496, IMG submission 168127) | Sediment microbial communities from San Francisco Bay, California, United States - SF_Jul11_sed_USGS_8_1 | ecosystem: Environmental > Aquatic > Marine > Sediment | place: USA...
AATGGACCACGCCATCAACCAGATAGGTGGGATCGCTGTGGGTGGTTCCCTTGATGGTCTCCACGCAGCCTCCCTGGTCAATCGCCACATCCACGATCACACTGCCCGGCTTCATTTTGCTGACCATTTCCTTGGTCACCAATCGGGGGGCCCGCGCCCCAGGGATCAATACCCCGCCGACGACCAAATCGGCCACCCGGGTTGCTTCAGCAACATTCACCGGATTGGATGCCACGGTTGTCAGGTTGCCGTGCAGCACTTCGCTTAGGTAGCGCAATCGCTCCAGGTTAATATCAATGATGGAGACCTGTGCACCCATACCCAGGGCGATCTTGGCTGCATTTGTGCCAACCACACCGCCGCCGATGATGATCACATGCGCTGGCCGCACTCCGGGGACGCCGCCCATTAGTTTGCCGCGCCCTCCGCTGGCGCGCTCGAGATAGTGGGCGCCTACCTGCACCGACATACGGCCGGCTACTTCGCTCATCGGCGTTAGCAGCGGCAGGGAGCCATTGGGAAGTTCAACCGTCTCATAAGCAACCGATGGCACCTTACGTGCGATCAACTCTTTGGTCAACTGCTCTTCCGCTGCTAAATGTAAATACGTGAACAGCAGCAGTTCTTCTCGCATGAATTCATATTCTTCTGGGCGCGGCTCTTTGACCTTCATCACCATGTTCGCCCCACCCCATACCTCTGCGGCCGTCGGCAGTATCTCAGCCCCAGCATTTACATATTCCTCATCGGTAAACCCACTGCCCTCACCAGCGCCGGCTTGGACCAGTACCTTATGGTCTCGCAATGTGAGCGTTTTTACCCCGCCCGGTGGGAGTGCCACGCGGAATTCATTATCTTTGATTTCTTTAGGAACACCTACTATCATCGAATTTACTCCTTAAATTTCCAATAAAACTTTCACAAACAAAAACTGCGTCTTCGCGGCTGTGTGCCGAACGCAGTCTATATTCAGGATTTCCTCAAATTGTAACATTTTCCTTCATGCCTGGGCAATAAACCAGCGGTCTTCTGCTTCGGAATAACACAAGTCAAACCGCTGGTCGGCAGTAGTGCGTAAACGGAAGTGTTTCCCATCTGGCCCGTACCACGTGGCTTCTAGGGAAGCCACTTCCAGTCGTTGTCCCTGCCAGTAAAATGCCATGGGCTGCTCCGCATAGCTATGCCCAGAATAGCACTCCACCTGGACAATCGCCTCGCTAATCATACGCCTCTTACCAAAGTATCATCCCCAACATTGAGTGTCCCCGCAACATTATGCACGTGAGCACGCACACCCACTAACGATCCTTGCAGTTGCGCGCCAGAAACATGCGCATCGGCCTCTAGCACGCAGTTGGCAATCTGGCTGTTTTCAACCCGGCAGCCGGCGCTGATTGACACATGCGGTCCGATCGTTGAGTTTTCTATCTGGGCCTCAGGATGGATAAAAACGGGGGGCACCACGCTAATTCCAGCTCGTTCGGCCGCGGTTGCTGAGTTATCCCGCCCGTTTTCTAGCAAGTACCGGTTGGTCTCTAGCACAGTTTCTGGCAGGCCGGCATCCAACCAGATATCTACATTCTCAGGACGCATCTTTAGCCCTTGTTTCAGCATCAAATCCATCGCATCTGCCAGGAAGTATTCTCCTTTGGTGCGAATATCATTATTGATTTGGTCATCAATCGCTGCCAGCAGGTCTTCACCGCGTTTGAAATAATAATAGCCCACGATCGCCAGGTTATTGCTGATATCATCCGGCTTTTCGATCAAACCCTGCACCCACCCTTCGCCGTTCACATCCACAACGCCGAAGCGGCGCGGGTCTTCAACTTCCTTGACCCAGATGACCGCGTCTGCATTTTCATCAGCGAGGAAAGCCAAGTCCGTGTCGACAATCGTATCCACGAACGCCACCAAGGTCGGCCCGTGGAGAAATTCACGCGCCACCGCAATCGCATGCGATTGACCGCGCATTTCATCCTGCACCAAATAGTGCGCTGTGATATGCGCGTAATTTTCCTGCATATAGCGTTCCACCTGGTCGCCCAAATATCCAACAATAAAAACCAGTTCAGCCTTATCAGCATCCGGTGCAGTTGCCAGGATGTCCAGTACATGTCCCAAAACAGCTTTGCCCGCTGCGCTGACCAGCGGTTTGGGTTTGCTCCACGTGTGCGGCCGCAAGCGCGTGCCAAATCCCGCCATCGGTATGATGATCTTCAAATTAGCGTTTGCCAATGTTTGCTCCATTGTTCTGATTACTTTATAGTTTCCGGCATACCAGCAATCCATTGCCCACCGGCACCACCATCACATCCACGCGTTCATCCGCCTCGGCTGCATCGAGCAGCTCCTGCAATTTCTCCTGGTGATTTATCGCATTATCAGCGATCAGCAAACCGCCGCTGACCAAATTGGGGACAACCAGATCATAGAACTCTGCATACATTTCTTTTTCAGCATCTAAAAAACAAAAGGCGATCTTCTCATATTCCCCTACGTGTCCCCGGGCATCTCCACGCACCAATTCAACCTGCTCTTCTATCTTGGCTTTTTTAAAGGTCTGGGCAGCCAAGTCTGCTTTTTCATGCAGCAGTTCAAATGTCACCAAACTATCTCCGCGCAGTTTACAGGCCAACGACAGCCACAGCGCCGAGTATCCGGCGCTGGTACCGATTTCCAACATGGCTCCCTTGGGCACGCCTGCGGCCATCAGTGCGATGAACTTGCCGCTTTCAGGAGGAATTTGACGCAAGCGCTTCAGCTGCGTTGTGCCATCCTGGCGGTCCTTTGCGTCTAGCGCTTCCAATGCTTTCATCCGGTCACGTACCGGCTTGGGAATTTCGTGAAACATATTAATTTTTCTCCATTTCTCTGTTGGGCATATTTTACCAGTCTTCCCAACCACTTTCACCCAATTATTTATTATATAGGCCGCTCATTGTCAGGTATAATCAATCGTCACTTGGAGGATAATGATGAAATCACTTTGGTATTTATTTGTGCTTTTCGGTATTTTAGCCTGCGGTCTTCTTCCGTCTCCCCCAGATTCTCAATCTGCAGTAAATTCCGCCGTCTCCCAAACCCTCACAGCTCAATCCAGGGTAATTCAAGTGCCCCCTGCAACGGCCCAACTTACCCAGCCTCCGACGCCAACGGAAGCCCCCAGCGCAGGCACCAAGTTGGTCTCAGAAATCGATGGCATGGCCCTGCTGTATGTTCCTGCAGGTGTCTTCATCATGGGCAGTCCACTTGGAGACCCAGCCATATATGCCCACGAACAACCCCAACATAACGTAAATTTAGCGGCTTTTTGGATTGATCAAACCGAGATCACCAACCGCATGTATGCATTATGTGTTCAAGCTGGCACATGCACGCCGCCGCAGTCTGCTGCTTCAAATTCACGCCCCAGTTACTATGGCAACCCGGCATATGCCGACTACCCAGTTGTGTGGGTGGATTGGTACCAAGCCCAAACTTACTGCGCATGGGCTGGGCGCAGCCTGCCTACCGAAGCCCAATGGGAAAAGGCAGCCCGAGGGACCGATGGGCAGCAGTACCCCTGGGGAAACCAGGAATTGCAACCGGCCTCTGGTCCATCTACCGCCGCTGATTTTACCGAAAGCTGTTCCTTAGCTCACTACCAGGCTTGCGAACCACTCCATGATACGGCCCCGGTTGGCCAACACCCGCAGGGCGCCAGCCCCTATGGCGCTTTGGACATGGCCGGTAATGTTTGGGAATGGGTATCCGATTGGTATGGAGAAAATTATTATTCCATTTCCCCCGACGATAACCCCACCGGCCCTGCGGTTGGCGACGCCAAAGTGCTGCGCGGCGGCTCTTTTGCGATGAACTTCTCGCGCTATTTAAGCGGCGCTCATCGCTACTTCATCGCCCCCGATCAAACCATTTTTGGTTTCGGCTTTCGTTGTTCGTTAGACGCCGCGCCTTAGTCCGCGGTCAACGGTGCCCCAGTATGGGATGGGGCCGGTAAAGTTCTTCGAGAAAATCGATCTCTTCGGCACTCAATTGGAGATCAACAGCCGCAACCGCTTCTTCAAGATGCTTCATCTTGGTTGCCCCAATGATGGGGGAGACCACCCCAGGCTTATGCAGCATCCAGGCCAGTGCGATCTGCGCCGGACTGACCTGCTTGTCGCTTGCCATTGCCACCACTCGCTCAACCACATCAAAATCGCTTTCTTGAAAATAAAGGCTGCGTGCAAAATCATCGCTCTTGGCACGCGTGGTCTTGCCGCTTTTCTCCCGCGTACGATTGCCCGCCAGGAATCCGCGCGCCAATGGACTCCATGGGATCAAACCAACGCCCTGGTCGACACAGAATGGATTCATCTCGCGTTCTTCCTCTCGGTAGACCAAATTGTAATGGTTCTGCATAGAGACAAAACGTGTCCAGCCCTTCAGGTCTGCAAGATACTGCGCCTTTACAAACTGCCATGCATACATACTCGACGCGCCGATATAGCGCACTTTTCCTGCTCTCACAAGATCATGCAGCGCTTCCATGGTTTCCTCAATTGGCGTTTCGTAATCCCAGCGATGGATTTGGTATAGGTCAATATAATCGGTTTCCAACCGGCGCAGGGAATTCTCCACCGCCCGCATGATATGGACGCGCGACAGCCCTCGTTGGTTTGGTTTATCGTTGTAGGGGTGATATACCTTGGTGGCGATCACCACCTCGTCGCGCCGGGCAAAGTCTATCAAAGCCTTCCCGGTAACCTCCTCGCTAACCCCAGCAGAATACATATCCGCCGTATCAAAAAAATTGATGCCCATTTCCAGCGCTTTCTTAAAAAAAGGGCGGCTATCATCTTCATCCAGCACCCAGTCGCGCCACTTGGATGTACCATAGCTCATCGTCCCCAAACAGATCCTCGACACTTTAAGCCCCGTGCGTCCCAAATTCACATAATCCATCTTGCCCATCTCCTTATTTCATGATCACTCAAATTCGCTGTTTTACTCCATGATTTCGCCCAAAGTTTCTACCGCTTCCCTTTCAACTGCGTGAATCTTCAAAACACGTTCGCCCAGCTCTTCACGCAGTGCTGCACTTTCTGCCTCAGATAACGGGAAGTGCTCAGCCGCCATATACTTGAGTTCACCCAAGCGCACCTTGATCTCGCGACGTTTCTCCAGCGATTCTCCCCCTGATTGCATAAATAGTTCGAACTCACGCTGCATCAATTCGCGCGTCTCCCTAAACAAGTCCACCGAGTCCGGCAGCAGGGCCTCCGTCAGCCCCTTCCATAAATCCTGGCTGTTGCGGAACATTTTAGCGACCGTCTTTAGGGCTGGCTTGGCCAACACGGCCGCGGCTTCGTTCATAAAGTCAGCATATAGGCCGCGTGCCCCATTTCCACCGGTACCCCACAATTCAATGGTCTCATATGCCGACAGCAAGCCAGCATACATTCTCTCCCCAGGTGCAAACTGTTTGGCCCAACCCTTTTTGTTTTTGGTGTCCGTCAGCAAATCTGCCCACCGGACAAAAGCATCCAGTCCAAACTTGCCTTTCATCGGCGCGCGGGGCGGTTCTCCGGTGAACATCTCAATGCAAGATCGTATACCAGCCTCCACCGCCTGCGGCAGTTTGGATGAATCGGCAGCATCCAATGTGATCAATCGGTTTTTATTACTGGCGGTGCGCGCACGGGCTTGTGCCAGGCTGGCTGCACTCACGGTCAGCGCTACCCGGGCGCGGTCGGCAATCTGCGCCTGCCCAATATTTTCGTTGTATCCAAAGACCAACACCGGCATCATTGCCCACATAGCCTCATCAAAATCCAAATTATTGTATTCAAAGCTGGCCGCATCTGCCCACACAATTGCTGGCTTTCCCTCGAACAATACGTCCGTGAGGTTGGTTACCGCCTTTTCGGGGCTGGCAGTCCTCTTCTCGGTCACTTCAATACCCAATCGCTCAAAGATCATCCCCATGGGATCGAATGTATTGCGGGTGAGAAAATGCAGTCTTGGTTCATACCCGCGATATTCAAAGACAAAGTATCCAGCCACAATCCCGCCGCTGATACCAAAAAGCAGTGCTTCACTGAAAGGTTTACCATTGTGCGGGGCAAGCACACCTTGGTATGCCAATGCGTTGGTCACTACCCCGGTTTCCCACTGGGTCCCGTTAAACTGTTTGTAATTTGCCAATAAAGGCATTATTTCTTCCCTAGGTTAATTCGGGGATGCGCGTGTGCCAATCTGTAGCCAACTGGAAGGCATGTGCCGTCCGCAAAAGCATCTCCTCTTGGAAATGGGCGCCCATTAACTGCATGCCGACGGGCAACTTTTCCCGGTCAAAACCAACTGGAAAAGCCAATCCCGGTACTCCGGCCAAGTTTGCCGGCAGCGTGAACACATCTTCCAAATACATGGCCAGCGGGTCGCCGCTGTGCTCGCCGACCGGGAAAGCCGTCGTTGGGGCTACCGGTGCAGCGATCACATCCACAGACTCAAATGCTTGCTCAAAGTCGTGCTGAATCAGCGTACGTACCTTCTGCGCCTGCCCATAATAAGCGTCATAATAACCAGCAGAGAGCGCATAGGTCCCCAACATAATACGCCGCTTTACTTCCGATCCAAAGCCAGCCCCGCGCGTCTCTTTATACATCTCGATCATGTCTTCGGATTCGACTCGCAGCCCATAGCGCACACCGTCAAAGCGCGCCAAATTAGCCGAAGCCTCCGCCGGAGCGATCAGGTAATATACCGGCACGGCATACTCGGTGTGCGGTAGACTGATCTCCTTGATCTCTGCCCCCAGGTCTTCCAGCTGTTCAATGGCCACCCGCACGGCTTGCTCCACATCTGGCTGGATACCGGCAATGAAATATTCCTGAGGAACGCCCACCCGCAAGCCCTTAATATCTACTTTGCCATTTAATTTTATTTCCGGAACGGGAATTTCCATACTGGTCGCATCTCGCCGGTCATAGCCTGCCATTACCCGGAACAGAGCGGCCACATCTCTGGCGCTGCGCCCCAACGCCCCCACACAATCCAGAGATGACCCATAGGCGATCAATCCATAGCGCGAAACTCGGCCATAGCTCGGTTTGAGCCCAGTCACACCGCAGAACGAAGCCGGCTGGCGTACACTGCCGCCGGTATCTGTCCCCAATGCCGCCGCGGCCAAACGCCCAGCGACTGCTGCAGCGCTTCCCCCGCTTGATCCCCCCGGAACCCGCTCTTGATTCCACGGATTACGCGTTGGCCCAAAGGCAGAGTTCTCCGTAGATGAACCCATGGCGAATTCATCGGTGTTGGTTTTACCTAGGATCACAACCCCCGCTTCCTGCAACCGTTTTACTGCTGTCCCCGTAAACGGTGGCACAAAATTCTCCAAAATACGCGAGCCGCAGGTCGTGCGCATTCCCGCCACGGCCAACACATCTTTTACCGCGATCGGAACGCCCAATAAGGGTAGCGAAGGGTTGCTCTCTTTTAGATGCTTGTCAGCCGCATCAGCCTGCGCCAAGGCCTCATCCGCCGTCAGGGTGATAAAGGCGTGTAAATCCTCATCCAGTCGCGCGATCCTGTCCAAGTATGCCTGCGTAAGTTCGCGGCTCGAAAATTCCCCGCCGCGCAAACCATCAGCCGCCTCGCTGAGTGTCAACTTGGTTAAATCAGACATACCAATCAGCCTGCTTGACCATCCAAAACCGGGGGCACGCGGAATTGGCCAGCCTCAGCTGCCGGAGCATTTTCCAACAGTTCTTTTGGCGATAAACCATCCCCCGGCACATCCTCACGCAAACGGCTGCGTTGGGCTAACACGCTGCTCCGCGCGGATACACCCGATGTGTCTAAATCTTGCAGTTTAGCAACATGATCCAGAATGCTGGAAAGCTGTTTGCGGTATCGCTCTTTTTCTTCGTCGCTCAAATGCAAGCGTGCCAATTGGGCAATATGTTCGACTTCTTCTCTGGTTAAACTCATGCCAGCGATTATATCACCCGCTTACCAATCCCGGGTATAAAACCGCAGGTACTGCTCAACATGGGCGCTCCAATATTCTTCATCATGGTATCCGGCAAACAAATACCACTCGTGAGGGATATTCTTTTCCACCAGCAAATTCCCGAACCAGGTGGTCGAAAACAATATTTCATCTCGATCATGATCACCGACATCAATAAATATACGCGGGATCGCCTCCGGGGGAATCTCATCCAACCAGGCTGGGATTTGCGGCGCATCGGTCCAAAACACCGGCAGGCTGTGCGCCCCAATAATGCCGAATAATTCCCAATACCTCAATCCCAGATGCACCGCCCAAGCCGCTCCGCGCGACAATCCACCGATCGCCCGGTACTCACGGCCAGGCAGCGTGCGGTAGGTAGCCTCAATATATGGAATCAGGTCGCCAATGAGCGCTTCTCCAAAGGGATCTTCGGTTGGGTCTACCCAAATACGATCGCGCGGCATCACTATAATGAATGGCGCGGCTTCTCCAGCAGCGATTAACCGGTCAGCGCTCTCATCTGCGCCTAAACGGTCCCATTGGTCATCGTTATAACTCTGTCCGTGGATCAGAAACAAGACCGCGTAATCTCGCTCGCTTTGCTCATCGTAACATGGCGGCAGGTAAGTCCGGAATTCCAACGGTTTTGGCAGTAAAGAAGTTTTGATGCTCTCTATCTGGAGTCTTCCCCCTGCCTGCCAGCAGGCCTGCTGTGTAGGGATGGGGGTTACTGTGGGTGTTGGGGGGCTGGCTGTAGCGCTCGGTTTTGCTGTGGCTGCCTCAGTTATGAGATTAACCGCATGAGTCGCCGTGTCCATATCTCCCCGGGGTGGCAAGGGGGCAAAATAACGCGAGCATCCTGCGGCAGTAATCCCAATCAGTGCATAAACGAATATGCTTCTACTTCTCAATTGAAACAAATTACGGCTCATCATTCTACGTCGCATTATAGCCCGGAACGCTAAAAGTTTCTTTAAACCAACAAAAAACCATGCGGTCAAAAAACAACCGCATGGCTAAATGCTTGTTTTATTTTCCGCCAATCACACGTTCTCGCCGGCGGGATTAATGAATTCCGCAACCTCATCTGTAAATGTTGCTACGTTGATCGGCTTGGCAATATACCCATCACAACCCGCATTGATCGCCCGTTTTCGGTCCCCTGGCAGTGTATGTGCTGTCAGGGCAACTATGGGGATATTCTTGGTTTTCGGATCTTCTTTGAGCTTTTCCGCAGCCGTCCACCCATCAATTTCTGGCAGCGCCATATCAAGCAGCACAAGATCAGGCATATGCTCCGCAACCGCTTGCAGACCACGCGAGCCGTCCGAGGCACTGAGCACCTCATGCCCAGCTCGCTGCAGCAGAAATACCACTAAATCGAGGTTGTCACGATTGTCTTCAATGACCAGTATCTTCACCACTGATCGATTCCTCCCACAGCCCCCATTTATCGCCTAAACCGCTGCTCTTCCCAAACATCCGCCTGGTTATGGTAACCCGCTTGCTCCCAAAAACCCAGCCGGTCTTCCTCCAAGAACTCCAAGCCTCGCAGCCACTTCGCACCCTTCCAAAAATAGGGGGTTTTCAAATCCTCTCGCCCTGGAATGTGTCCTACAATTGCCCGCAGCGGAAAACCGTGGTCGGGGCTTAAGGGTTCCCCATCGAAATGTGTTGCCAACAAGAAATTATCAGCCAAGGCCACATCAATCGGTACATTGACCGTAAATCCATATTCAGCATGCTGGAGCAGGAACTTGGCAGATGGTTTCAGTTTGATCAACCCCTTTTCCACCAATACGCCTAACGAAACCCCTTCCCAGTCTGTGTCAAATTTGCTCCACCGTGTGACACAGTGGATATCATAGTTCATTTTGGTGCGCGGCAGCTGGTTGAATTCATCCCATGTCCAGCGCACTTCACTTTCTACTTCTCCCCACACCCGCAGATCCCAGGTGCTGGGGTTGAAGGGTGGCACCGGGCCATAATGAAGTACCGGAAATTTTTGGGTCAGCGACTGACCAGGCGGCAGCCGCCCTTCTTTTTTTACTTTCTCTTCTTCTTCACGGCGTCCAAATACATTATCAAACATAGTCCCATTATATCAATCAAATCTAATTTATGTCCCTGAAACTATTACAGGAAGATTAATGTATTTACGCCTTATTGATCCTTCCCTTTACAGGCTAAAACTCTCACCCGGCTGCAGCACATGTACGCTCGCACTGGTTTCATCAGTGACTCGCTTAGCCCAGCCCTGCACATCTTGCTTGATCAAATCCCAGGTGTCATAGTGCATCGGGATCACATGCTTTGGCTGCAGCAATTTAACAGCACGCAATGCATCATCCGGTCCCATTGTAAAATTATCACCAATCGGTAATACGGCAAGGTCAACCCCTTCTTCTCCGATCAATGCCATATCGCCAAACAAGCCGGTATCACAAGCCAGGTATATTTTATCCCCATCGGGAGTGGTCAGTAAAAAGCCAGTCGGGTTACCTCCATAAGAGCCGTCAGGCATCCCTGAACCATGCAGAGCCTGGGTTAATTTGAGGTAACCGAAGGGGTGGTTGAACCCGCCGCCAATATGCTGGGGATGCGCCTCAATGCCTTGATTATTGAACCAATCAGCTATCTCAAAATTACTGATTACTTTGGCCCCTGTCCGTTTGGCAATCGGCACCGCGTCGGCTATATGGTCGCCGTGACCATGGCTGACCAAAATAAAATCAGCCGGTACCTCGGAGGCACTTATCGAAGCTGCCGGGTTATCAGACAAGAAAGGGTCCACTAAAACAGAATAGTTAGCAACCATTAGTCCAAAAGTTGCGTGCCCATAAAAAGTTAATTTAAACATACCAGAACTGCCTCCAATAAAAAGATTACCCTTAGTATAGACAGGTTAAGGGTTTCTCGTCAATCCCCGTGCGTGCATAATTATTAAAGACATTTATTTATATTGTGTAGAGTTAATTAATTAGTAGTTGTAGTAGGGCTTGTTGATAAGTGGATAACCCCCGGATTGCTTGGTCAGTTAGCTATATATCCGGCTTATAACGTTAGCGCTCCCATATATGCCGTAAAAGCTTGCAAAAGTATCCCCACATCAATAGGGGACAAATAGGCTAGATTTTCTAAATGATGGGAAATGAGCAAAATAGCCTGATTTAACCAAGAAAAGCTCTTTTTTTCTCCCTGAAAAAGGAAAAGTAGCCCACAGATAAAAGGGAAATCCAAAGAAGTTCTCCCCAGTTAACCCGGGTTATCCACAAGAAAAGGGCACTTATCCACAGTACCAAGGGGCTACCTTTCTTTTTTGTTAGGAATTCAAGCGCTCAAAAAGAGAGTGGCTTTGATGGATTCTTCTTGACAATCTCCCTAAAATGAGCTATTATAGTGTTAGATAAACGTCTAATGTATACAGATATCTAATATTCTTCTGTTGCGCAAGCGATTGGCTGGTAAAAGGATCATGAATATCATCCTGGATGACAACTTTGTTTTTAGTGAACCTGTCCCAAGTGGGCTTCCATCACGAGGTATCCAGACGGTCGCGCCGCTAGAAAAACGGTGCTATGGACCAGAAGGGCGAAAAAGAGTCGCCTCCCCCCGAAATGAGGATTGCCGCTCCCTGAGGTTGGACATACCCGGAAGGCAAAACAAAAGGGCTGCCGTCAACCCGGTTGTCTGTTTTTCCGCCTGTTCTTAGATGAAAGCGGCGCATGCGAGATAGCCCTCGGATTGAGTAAGGAGAGAATGGATATGGAAAAGCGTATTTTAGGCCGCAGCGGCATTGAAGTCAGTTCCATCGGTATGGGGTGTTGGGCCATCGGTGGCCCTTGGACATTTTCCAACGGAGAGGCGTCTTGGCCAGCAGGGTGGGGAAAAATTGACGATAAGGAGTCTCTCCGTGCTCTCCAGGCCGGCTTGGACTTGGGGATAACCTTTTTCGATACGGCCGCGAATTATGGCGCCGGCCACAGCGAAAGGATCCTGGGTCAGGCGGTTGCCGGTCGCCGTGATAAAGTGGTGATCGCTACCAAGTTTGGTTTTATCGTCGATACTGAAACGAAACACGTACGTGTGGATGACGCTGCCATCATTGCAAATATCCACTCAGATTGTGAGAAAAGCCTGCAAAGGCTGGGCACGGATTATATTGATATTTATCAGCTCCATCAAGGGAGCTATGCTGAAGACAAAGCGCCGCTGGTCATGGACGCATTAGAGGAATTGGTTAAAGCGGGGAAGATCCGCTGGTACGGGTGGAGTACGGACCATCCTGGACGCGCCCGTATTTTTGCACAAGGGGAGCATTGCACCTCTATCCAATTCGATCTTAATGTTTTTCGCGACAATCCAGAAACCAGGGAAATTTGTGCCGAGTTTAATTTGGGTGGTATCAACAAAAGCCCGTTGAGCCGTGGTCTCCTAACCGGAAAATTCAACCCTGATTCAACTTTCCCCAAAGATGACATTCGCCACAGTTGGAGTTTCAAGGACGAAGATGGCGCTAAGCATCTAGATCAACTGGAAGCTGTGCGGGGAGTTCTTACTGCCAATGGACATACCCTCGCACAAGCCTCTCTCGCCTATATCTGGGCGCTTGACGAACGCATGGTCCCGATTCCTGGGTTCAGATCCGTTCAGCAGGTGCAGGAGAATGCCAAGGCAATGCAGCTTGGCCCGTTAAGTTCGGAGCAAGTCCACGCTGTTACACAGCTTCTGTCCGGGTTTGTCGAAAGTGAAGGATAATGATGCGGTCCAATAAAATTGATATAGCCAACCAAAAAATGATGTGTGCCTTTATTGAGTTTTCGCATTTTGCATCTCAGGCAATCTATTTTTATCATTGGCTGCGAGAACTAAATAAATACCTCGCTGAAGTGGATTCGATTGTTGCCGGGGAACTGCTTGTACAGTTAGATGGTTCCGCTTGTGACGTATTGGATGCGCCCAACGATGCTGCGGCGCGCACCATAACAAACCCCAGCGCTGCTTTATGCTGCGGGGGGAACAATGCCGCGCTGTTCAAGTCTCCGGCGCACACCACCATACACTGCATTCTTCTTTGAAACCAAGGACTGAGCTATGCCCGATAAAACCCAAACATTGGAATTTGTCATTTCCATCGACTCCTCACCAGCACAAGTTTATGACGCACTCACCAATCCTGTGGTCGTCCCTATGTGGATCGGTGATGTTGTCGAAAGTGATCCTAAAAAAGAGGGGCGTTTTTATATTTGGTGGCGTACCGGCTATTACACCGCCGGGCACTATATTCACCTGGAAGAGGACAGCAAACTGGTTTTTTCCTGGCATGGCCTTGAAGAGCCCCACCCAACCCAGGTGACGATTTCCATGACCGGTGATGAGCAGCAATCTTCCCTTACCCTCACCCACTCCCAAATCGGTGTTGGTGAACCTTGGGAGAAAATTGTCGCTACATTTAATCAGGAATGGCCAGCAGCCTTGGATAATCTTAAATCAGTGGTGGAAACTGGTATAGATAGACGCCTGTACGATATGCCCATGTCTGGCATTCTGGTTTCTCGGTTGGTTACTCCAGAATTAGCTGAGAAGCACACCTTCCCCGTGGATTTTGGTATCCAGCTGAGCGGAGTTGCTCAAGGGATGGCAGCAGAAGCCGCTGGCTTGCAGAAGGACGATATTCTCGTCCGCATTGGCGCAAGCGAATTGCGTTCATTTGAGGATTACAATGCGGCCATGCGGGCGCATAAACCAGGGGATACCCTCCCCGTGGAGTATGCGCGTGGCCAGCAAATCGAAAACACACAGATTGAACTCTCTGCGCGTCCCATTCCTGAATTACCCGCCACCGCCCTTGAATTCGCTGCCGAATTGCGTCAGCTATATGCCCAGTATTCCCGCCAGCTGGAGGCCATTTTTGCTGGCGTTTCCCAAGAGCAGGCTTCTTACCGCCCAGGGCACAAAGAATGGAGCGCCAAAGAAACCCTGGCCCATTTATTGCTGACAGAAAGATGGGTTCACTTTGTGATCTTAACGGCGTTGGCCGGTAAGCCGCGTGCCAAGTTTGGCGAGAACGACCTGAATTTGCTTACCGCCCTCGCTGGTGCTTATCCAACTATTTCGGATCTGCTAACTGAATTCCAGCGCGCTCAGGATATCACCATTGCTGCTGTAGAGGGTATTCCTGCCGGGTTCATGCGCAGCAAACCACGCAGCCACATGCTTTCCCATTTATTACTTAAAGAACTTCTCTATCACTCAAAAGATCATTTTGACCAGATCGAGGCAGCAATTTTGGCTGCAAGCGAATAATCTGGCTTCCCGGATACTTGCTGGAATGACGAAGTTGGTTACAATAGAATAACCTAGATAGCCGCCCCGTGGTGAATGTCAATTATTCAATGATGGCAGCCTCCCGAATTGATCTATACATTGCCAGCAAAGAATAGGCAGAAAAACCACCAATCCATTAAATTTGAGAAACGGGTATGGGCAGTCAAGGTAACTCATTGTAATCTGGAGCCATTCAATGGAGCAAAACAACCAAACCACCGGGCCTAATGTTCTTTGGGATTGGGGGACCGCCTATGACTTTTTCATTAGCCTGCGTGTTTTACATATGCCCGCAGAATTTGGTCTGCGCGGCGCTTGGGCGGCTGGGGTACGCTCCCGCTTGCCGGCTGCCCACCGTGAGACTCTCGAAGAAAATATTGACTTCCTTCTAAATCCATTCCGGTGGATCCAGCAATTACCTGCTCCCAAAGATGCCGCCACCGTCTTATACACTTTTAAACGGCTCGCTCCAAAAGAACGCCTGCTTTCTTTGTTTTATGATCCTCAGCATTGGACAGATTCCCCGGACTTTATCCCCGGGATTGTGCAGCGCGGTTCTTGGACGGTGCAAGATAAGGATTTCCTCCAACAGCGCTATTTGAAATATAAAAAGAAGTTACCTCCCAAGCGCATTGAAGCCACGCTCAATTTCTGGGCCAACTCAGTTGAAGGTGGAGAGAAATTACTGCTGGCTTTGCAGTCCTATCAAGATGTTTTCTTTGCTGAGGAAGAAAAGCGGATACTGCCAAAATTAAAGGCCTCCCTTGAGCATGCCCAGGAATTGGCCCAAGCCATGGATATTCCCGACCTGCTTGAAGAGCTTACCCTCGGGTTGCGTTTTGAAGAATTACCTGAAGTTGCGAACTTCATGTTTGTGCCTTCATATTGGTCCAAACCCATCATGATCTATACCAACCTGGACAAGCATACCATGCTGATGACCTATGGCGCCCGCTCCGCACAGGATTCTCTTGTTCCAGGAGAGGCCGTCCCCGATGGCTTGGTCCAGGCCCTCAAGGCTATGTCCGACCCTACGCGCTTGCGGATTTTACACTATCTGCGCCACGAAGATCTCACCCCCGCCGAACTCTCCCGCCGCCTCCGGCTGCGCGCTCCCACAGTAACGCACCATCTGCTTTCATTGCGCTTGGCCGGGCTGGTGCGCTTCACTTTGCGCGGCAAGAACGAGCGCTTGTATTCGGCTCGCCGCGGTAGTGTAGCGGAGGTTTATGCTTCACTAAGGCATTTCTTGGAGCAGGATGATGAAACCAAGCCTGCCGAAAATTTGGAACGCGGGCAGGTTTGGTGATTTGAATAACCAATGAGCTGCGTAGCGTTGTTTAAAAAATAGAAGTTATATTTCGGTCAACTGAGAGGCAGCTAGGGTTCCGCTGACAGCGAGCTTACCATTCGTGTT
>Ga0224496_10001293_pt1 | contig 15722 bp, 13 predicted proteins | sample SF_Jul11_sed_USG_2_FD_168127 | JGI IMG/M metagenome (GOLD analysis project Ga0224496, IMG submission 168127) | Sediment microbial communities from San Francisco Bay, California, United States - SF_Jul11_sed_USGS_8_1 | ecosystem: Environmental > Aquatic > Marine > Sediment | place: USA...
CGATGGCGCTGGTACCGGCTGTGCGGGAACGTACTATACAACGGATGGAAGTGGTCCTACCACAGCATCGACTGTCTACTCTTCAGCAATTTCAATATCCAGCAATGCTACATTGAAATTCTTCTCAGTGGATAACGCCGGAAATAGTGAGGTAGTAAAGGCAGAAACGTATACCATCACGCCAGTTAATACCGGCACGGGAACGGGAACTACGACTGACACCGGCACGGGAACGGGAACTACGACTGACACCGGCACGGGAACGGGAACTACGACTGACACCGGCACGGGAACGGGAACCGGCACTGCGACGGATACCACTGACCCCAAGGTCACTGCGACCGCTGAAGGTTGTTTCATAGCTACAGCCGCGTATGGAAGTTATCTCGACCCGCATGTCAAGACACTGCGCGATTTCCGCGACGGGATCCTCCTGGATAGCGAGACGGGAAGGGTGTTCGTAGACATCTATTACACATACTCACCATATTTTGCGGACATGATTGAGGATTCACCGGTTTTAAGGAGTGCCGCAAGACTTGGTCTTACACCGCTGGTTTTTGGCATAGAACATCCGCGTGAGGCAGGATTTATAACATTGTTGATTGCTATGTCGTTTGGATATGCCGGTTTGCGTAACGAAAGACGAAGAACAGTTCACGATACGTCTCTTTGATCCTTTTGATCCACAGGTAGGCATCTCCCCAATAAAAGGGGAGATGGCTACGTGGATTTCCGTTGACTTGCCCTCGAGACAAGTCCAAACGTAAGCGCCCCCGTAAAGTGGACAATTTATAAATAGAGTTTCGGCAGGTTTTCCAAGTATGTTGCTGGTGTTATTTCTCGAAAATAATATATTTTTCAAAACCAAAAATTGACATGGAATAATGCCTTCATTCTTTTTCCCGCGCACACTTCACACATGTAAAAAATGGGGTAAAAACGATATAATAAATTGATAAATAAGGCAATAAATAGTCGGGGTGGCAGGATTCGAACCTATCGCAGAACAAATTGTAGTGTATTGTTCTTCGATACTATTGACTATTACCAGAGTTCTAGCCATAACAGCCTTAGTTGAACACCGAGAGGGTGATACTCTTTTCGTCGCAGAGGTCGTAAACGCACGCTTTGCCGATGGCATACACAGTTCCACTGTATTTTAAACTCCTTGTCTTTGGGGTTACCGACCCTTCTGAGAGTACACAACTGTAGATTAAAGATCCTTGCAATAATTTCAGTTCGCATGTCGCTTCTCCGGTAGATGAACATTCTCGATATAAACTGCCACCAGTTCGGCAATCTACATCAAACAGTTTTGTCAGTTCCTCAGTAAGCGGATCAGTTGATACGGTTGGACTATCGCTAATGTAAAATGCAAACTTGTAAAGATTATCTACCAATCCTGATGCATCAGCCTGCCAGCTAACTTTAAATGCGTCACCTGTGGATATGCTTCTTTTATCGACACCGTTTGTATCTGTTATCGAGAGCTCGTTTAATGCCATTGAAGGATTTTCTACATTATGCGTTGGAGCCTCTTCACCGCATCCGACGGACAGAGCCATGACAGAAGCAAGCAGTAAAGCCAGATTTATTTTAAATATTTTCATTTCCCTTAACCTCCTTATTTTCTTACGTACAAAGTATGTGGTAATGCCAGAAATTTTGCCGACATTGCCGTATCGAACGCTTCTCTATTTCGGAGTATCCCCTTCGAGGTGCATGATCAACTGGTGAGGATAAATATACCAAAATATTTTAATATTTTCTATTTTTAATATTGCATTATTTTACTTTTTTTCCTTCGCCTCTTTTTTCTCCTTTTCTGTTTCCTTTTTTAACGCTTTATAGGTAAAACCTATCTCGTCACATATGTCCGATGTTGCCTTGTCCAGAGCTGATACCGCATCGTCATAGGCGGTAAGGAGTGAAAGGCATTTTTCAATATCATATTTCCTGTTCATCCCTTTCCTTAGGCGGTCAATGGCCGCATCGGAGGTATTGAGAATCCTTACAACATCGAATGTTTCAGGGACTCGGATTTTAACCACGGCTGTATCCGCCTCAATTGCGCGTTCCACGCGCCTTATGATCCTTTCACGGGCAGGCTTTGATGTGCGCTTCAGCATCGCATTGATGTCAATGCTTCCCGCTCCATTTACGCCGTTATTTTTATTTTGCTCCCTGCTGTTATTTTTGTTCTCATCGCTCATAAACCATCCTCCTTATTAAAATTAATTATCCATTTCATTCCGGGATACAGTACCGGCACGCAGACCAGCGCCGAGTATATGAACTTTGCGATAACGATAAGGATCGCGGACTCGAATAGCACCGACCTTAAATCGAAGAGGTGAAGATAGATGCTCTCAAGTGTTCCGTACTTCATAAATCCGAAATGCCTGGTCAAGATCGTTTTCATCATCTCCGGTTCAAGGATTATGTTGTACAGATACCCGTACAGGATTACTGTAAAGAGAATAGTTAAGAATGCTCCAGTCAGCGTACTTGATATTATGCTTTTGATTATCCGCCTCGTTATATTTCCAACGTAATATTGGGACATTGAGGCGATGACTATTCCGTCAAGCATTGTGTGGCTCAATGCAAGGACTATTACAAATCCCTTATCAAACGTTGTCGGCGTCTCATCGCCGAATACTGGAATGAGCCTGTCTATCACTCCTACCGCAAGAGGGGTAAATAAAATTCCTATCATGCCGTTTTTGATTGCCGAAGAAAAAGCCATGAGTGAAAGATCTATCCTCATGTTCCAGGTGAAGTAGTTGGGATCTATCACCTGGTCCTTTTCTACTATGTAGAACTGCTGGATCTCCGATATTGCATCAAGAAGGTTCTTCGGTTTTTTATACCCGCCTGAACTTAACAGCAAAAGCCCCCTCTGTGAGGAAGGCCCCGAAGTGGCCGCACCTCTGCTACCCATCAGAATGCCGCCAGATAGCGGATAAGGCCGCCAAGGTATGCAATTGCCGCAGATGAAAATACAAACACAAATGCGACTAGAAACTGGCGTAACCAGATTCCTGCCCAGAAGGCCGCTATGAGCAGGGAAGTTGCTATAAACTTCGCCCAGAAACCGTTCAATATGGCATTGAAAAAATCGCCCCAAAGGTAGCCGTAGTCAGATGCCAATGTGTACAGATACTCCTTCATCCCTTGCTCCTAAAAAACGTCATAGCTTCCTTCCTCTTCCTGCTGGTTCTGCGGAGTTACCTTCATGATTTTTTTCAGAACGCCACGCTTTATCGCTTCAAGCTCCGATACTGTTGCTGAAAAAGATGACGCTTCGAAAGGAACGTAATAGCCTTTCATCTCCCTTGTCTGTCCGTTGCCGTTGTTCATGGTCAGGATGAAGTGATTGCCGTAGTACCCCTCTCCGATAAGGCTTTCCGTTATAGCTCCGTCGGTCCGGAGCCTTTTTACTATCGAATGGAGAACATTCCTTTTTATAGATAGATCCCCTTTGCCAAGCAGGACGTTTGAATCTTCATAAACTTTTCCAAGTTCGTAAAGGCAGTCCCACAAAAGTTCGACCTGGACATATACAATGCCGTCCTTCATGCTGAATGCACGCCAGATCGATCCGTTAATCAGGATGTTGACATATGGCCTTAGTCCCTCGATTATCTTTTCCTTGTCGTACCAGGATAGATTGACCTCGCTTAGTTGAGCCCCCATGTTTGGAGTTTTTGCGGCATGGGAATCTTCGACTTTATCTTCAAATGTGGACATTGCCGCCGCAAGTTGAACAATCTCTTCTGTTGCAGGATCCTTGGGAATAATTACCGGCCTCTCCTCAATCGGTTTTTCAGTCGGCTGTGTCCCTTCATCTCCATCCACCTGAGAAAGGTTCTGGTCAAATGCTTCACTCCTGTATCCGGCAAGTTCCTTTTTGCGTGCTTCCTGGTCGGCTCTTCTAAAGTCTATCGAAAACTGTACCTTCGGAATACGTGGGGGATGGTGGACTTTTACTGCTTCTTCAATTTCCGCCTTGAACGAAAGTTTGTTGAACGCCTCGATCTTATTCAACGCCGCAACGCTTATCATGCAGTGGTCACCTAACGAATAAAGAGCGTCCCTGAATCTTGGTATCTTTCCGAGATCATGGCCAAGTGCTGCGATGATACCCTTAACCGCTGCCGGTCCTGATCCTGTTATACGGGTCATCTCGTCTGCTACGTTTATTGAATGTTGCAGAAGATTCGTTTTGGCAAGCATATCGAAAGTAGTTATTTCGAGTTTCGCTTCGAAATCATTCTTCATTGTGTCTACAACCGAAGAACAGTCCCCTTCATCATCGAGCATCGTCAAAATAACGACGATTACTTCGCCAGCATTTCCTTTCATGAATTTCTCGCTTGAAAGCTTTGCGTAGAATTCCGTAGTTATTGCATGTTTGAATTCGGGAGAGTAGTTGTCTCCATCTTCGCTTCGCCAGAGTTTGGCAAGGTCGTTGATCCTTACATGTTCGTTTGAATTCCATAGGACCGCAATGGTCCGCAGGGCAACTTCACGTTTTCGGCTTACCGATGAGGGCCGGATAAATGTGAAGATGGAAAAGAGAGTCAATCCGGCTCCCGCCGTAATAATGAATGCCCCGAATAGTTTTGAAAATCCGATTGTCATTCTTCCCCCTCCGATTCGAGACGGGTTTTCAGTTCGGGGAAAATTACATCGAGCCATAGTTCCGATACGTCCGCCGTGCGAAGCTTCCAGCGACCGCTGTATGTGAACATGTACGCAACCCTTGGATTTAGCTTGGTAATTTCGGATGCTTCAATAACCGGGATTTTGTCGTCCCGCGCGGAGACGCTTCCGCTTCCATCCAAAGATAAGAATGGCGACCAAACTGTCTTATCTCCGAAGTGATCCGCAATGTATGTCGCGGTATCAAGGTCCGGTACCCGCATGAAGATCCTTGTATTTGTGTTGTCCATAATCGACTTGCTGTAATCCTTGCCGATGGCTGCATAAAGCTGTGAAAGCGACTGGCAAAAGCCGTGGACCGATACGTTGGCAGATCCTGCTTTTGAGAACATTTCATCTATCCCTGGATAGATGAGGCTTTGCGCTTCGTCAAGGTAGATGCATAGGGAAGGGGAGAGCTTCTTGCCGGATGCGTATTTTCTCCCAACCATCGCCTGGATCATAGAGACCAGCACCTTCCCCGCAGTGTAGGCGGCACGCCGCATAAGCAGTGAGCCTGGTTGCACCACAAGAATTACCGGCTTGTTCTGTTCAAGACGTTCCACGAAACGGTTCATATCCGCCTTGCCGATGACGGCTCCGATGTTTCCTGTTGTAAGTTCCCGTAACGCGACCGCTAGGCTGTTGCTAATCTTGTTGAAATAATCCTTCTCGTTTTCAAGTATGCGGTCGATATCCTGGATAATGTCACGCGCCTGTTTTATAAGGTCAGGCGTGTCTATCACCTGCACCTGTGATTTGAGGTTTTCAAGGCCGTTGTGTGTGATGTACTTCTTTACTTCATCCAGGTTGAAGTCGGGATCCTCTCCTGAGTATTTAGAAAGGAGTACCAACGCCTGGACTATCGAAAGCGATAGGTCGTAGGCTACGTTGGAAAAGTAAGGCTCCCTACCTACCGTTACGCCGGAAACTATGTGGCCTGCAAGTTCTTCTGGGGTGGCGAAATATCGTAGCGGATCTATCCTTGCAGACAACTCCGGGAATATTGGTGTTACCAGCATAAGATCCTCTTCGCGCCCCTCTTCGAAAGCTACCTGGGCTATCTTTGAAAAGAGTTCTATGTCTCCTTTTGGGTCGAAAACAGCGACTGAATATCCTTTCCGTATATCCTGCTCGATCATGTTTTCCATTACCCTTGTTTTGCCTACGCCGGTCGTGCCGAATACCCACATATGCCGCTTGCGGTCCTCGTCGGGTAGGAGTACCGGAATTCTTTTCTTTGTCGGGTCGTCAAGCGAGTAACCCCTGCCAAGGATCGTTTTCCCTTCAATAGGTGTAAGTTCGATTGGAGGTTTCGGAGTGAATAATCCAAACATCAGTGACTATTTCCTGCAAGAACATTGGTTTCGACTTTCACGTTAATTCGTTCATTAAGGATCTTCGATACCTTATACAGCGCCTCTTTGGGGATACGTCTCTGTGTAGTGATGTTTGAAAATGCGCCGGCGATACGCCTAGTGCATTTTGGCCTTATGCCTGTAAATTTCTGGATAAGGAGTTCAACCAATGCAGGTGAGCGCCTGCTTAATTTGATTTCCAGACGTGTCATCCTGTGCTGATCGTATTCGGGCCTGATTCCCTTTACATAGAATGGAAGAGTACCGCCTATCAGGTAACCCCCTCTTTCACGTGGCGGCTGTTCATACTCTTCACAAAGAGCGGTTGTGACATCGCCGCAGGTTTCATTCCTTACTTCAACAAGCAGACCGTGGTTTTCGTCATGACCGCAGATGATTCCGTCAATGACCGAGTAGCGGATCCCTGCAAATAGAGAGAAGCGGTTTAAAGTAGAGCGTCTTTGAAGTCTCCCTTCGATAAGTTTTTGCATTTTAAGTAAGGTTGTTTTATTAATGTCGGAAAGACGTAACTCTCCCATGTTGCCATCTCCATGGCCTGTTCCCAATTTCGTTCCTTTAAGTTCTTCGAAATCCACAACCGCGTTGATGTTCGGTTCCATGTTGAATATCTCTGTAATTGCCAGATAAACTTCCCTTGTGACAGTGTCGTAAGGAAGTCCGTATTTTTCGGAAAGCGATTTTATTTCTTCCAGTTTCATACATAAAACTTCTAGGCAGATTTTGCCTTTTCAAAGATCAACTCTACCTGCCATCCATATTTTTCAGATTTTGAAAGCTTCCCCTCCGCCGAAAATGTCCGTCTGCTCTTTTTGGATTGCAATCCGGCAAGCTTTATCGTTTTGCCTTTAAGGAGATCCGATACCTGTCTTGAAGTAATAGAGCTTTTTCCAAGTCCCGCAAGACAATTTTTGAATAGCGTGAATTTGCATTTATCTTTCCCGGTTGAACAGAAATAGTTTATTTTTCCTTCATGTACCGGTTGCCCGCATTCGGGACAGGTGCCAGCGCTTTTTCTATCATGACCGTTTGCTTTTTGTCCTGGTGGCAAAGAGAGTCCTCGGACCTTCTCAACCATTTCAGTGGCGTAATTCTTTATGCCTTTAAGGAAATCAGTCTTTCCTTCGGCGCTACCGCTTGCGATAGCCTCCAGTTCCTCTTCCCAGATTGCCGTGTAGGCAGGGTCGCTGATTTTTTCTTCACGCACTTTTGAAATAAGGAATATCCCTTTATCGGTAGGGGTAAATACCTTTCCCGATTTTTTCACATATTCCCGCGCGATAAGCGATTCGATTATTGCCGCTCTCGTTGCCGGAGTTCCAAGCCCTGATGTACTTTTAAGGATCTTCTTGTGAGCCGCATCCGTTACGAATTTCTGCGCGTTCATCATCGCTGAAAGGAGAGAAGCATCTGTGTAGCGAGAAGGAGGCGTGGTCTCCTTCTCATCGATGGAAGTAGAATCAGTTGCGACAGGATCCTTTTCATTCATGTCGGGCAGGATTTTATCTTTCTCGATGTTGCCATAAACATCTTTCCATCCGATATCGGTTATCTTTTTCCCAGTGCTTACGAAAAATTCATTTGCAGCTTTTGTGATGACCTTAGTAGATAGGTATTTGTAAGGCGGGTGAAATGCCGCAAGGAACCTTGCAACGATCAAGGTATAAATATTTAGCTCATTATCTGAAAGCCGCCTTGCATCCGGGATGTTTAGTGTAGGGATAAGAGCGTGATGGTCGGTAAGCTTATTGGAGTCGAAAACATTTTTATTCTTTGCAGTTACTGATGTTTTGGAAAGGTCGAATTTTACCGAAACATTTCCACTAAGAACTTTCAGGAGATGGCCGATTTCGGGAACGAGCTCTTCGTTTAAATGTCTGCTTTCAGTTCTTGGATACGATATTGCTTTATACTTCTCGTATAGTGCTTGCGCAATATCAAGTGTCTCTTTTGCCGAAACTCCGAATCGGATGTTTGCTTCTCTTTGCAGATCAGTAAGTGAGAAGAGGAGTGGGGGACGCTCTGTTTTTGGTTCCCTTGAAATGGAAACGATAGTTCCAGGTTTTCCATCAATGCTGTTGCTGATGGCATTCGCCTGTTTTTCGTCGAATATTCTTGAGGATATTTCCTGATTGTCTCCCGTTTCGTTATCTTCTTCCCTTTTGCTTTTATCAGGTGAAGGTATCCAGGATCCTTCGTATCTGCCGTTGACATGTTTGAATTCGGCTTTAATAAGCCAGTAGGGGATAGGTTTGAAATCGCGTATCTCAAGTTCGCGGTCTACGATTATTCTCAAGGTAGGCGTTTGTACCCTGCCTAGGGAATACAACTCGCCGAAATGTACGGTGAACGCCCGTGTTGCGTTAATCCCTATCAGCCAATCCGCCTGTTGGCGCAACATGGCGGATAGGTAGAGTCTGTCAAATTCGCTTGCGCTCCTTAACATGGAGAAGCCTTCCATAACGGTCGCAGGCGTCAAAGCTTTAGATGTCCAGAATCGGTAGAGAGGCTTTTTGTTTCCTGACAGTTTTAGAATGAGCCGTGCGATAAGTTCCCCTTCGCGTCCAGGGTCCGTGCAGATGACTATCTTCCCGGTAACGGTGGAGTTGATTAACTTCTTAACTGTCTTGAATTGGGAAGCACCTTTTTTATTTATCCTGTACTTGAATTCTTCGGGCAGGATAGGGAGTGTTCCAATATCCCATTTAGAATAACGTTTGTCGTAGAACTCGGCGTCTTCCAGCTCTACAAGATGGCCGAACGCCCATGTAACGACATATCCGGTTCCTTCCAGATAGCCGTCCCGCTTTGTGAAGTTGATTCCAAGGCCCGCTGCGATGTCGCGGGCCTGCGATGGTTTCTCACAAAGGATGAGCATAGCGCCCGTTTTGCTGCTCATGATTTTGCTCCGCTAGAAGGGGATGTCATCGTCTTCAGGATTCAGGTTGGTTTCTTCGACTGATTCCCCGTTCCCCTTCTCCTTGCCGTTCATCGGAAGGAATTTCACCTTGCTGGCGATGAGTTCGAGTTTTTTATGTTTCTGGCCGTCTTTCTCCCATGAGTTTTCGCGGAGCCTTCCGTCTACAAGTACTAGGCTCCCCTTCTTGAGGTAGGTATTGCACGCCTCGGCGATTTTGCCGAATGCAACGGTGTTCAAAAAGAGAGTTTCGATCCTTGATTCTTCTTTTACGTTGAATTTTGAATTGATAGCTACTGAAAACTTGGCGACTGTTGTTCCCGTCCCTGGTATCGCCGATTTTTCAGGATCCGCCGTAAGGTTGCCGATCCCTGTGAAATTATTGAACATCTACCTTCCTCCATTAATTAAAGTGTCATAACCTTAATATGCGAAGGGGGTACCCCTAGCTAAGCGTGTTGTCGTATTTACCGGAAACGAAGTGAGGTTTAATAAGGTATTCTTGATAAAGAGTAATCGAATTTGTGGAGGTAATAGAACATATTTGACCAGCCAAATCGTAAAATACTTAAATCTATTGGTACTCAGTGAAATTTTCAGTTATCTGTTTAAAGTTTGTAGCTTTATATTTGTTATAGGCAACCATATCTACAAACACAAATTTATATATTGTATCATTCTGGACACTGTTGATGTCCTCACACCATTGGCGTAACCGCTCCATTTTTAGGGGGACATCAAGATCTGAAAGGCCTTTAGTTTCCACAATGAATATTTCCTTTTCTGAGATCTTAACGATAAAATCAGGATAGTAATTGGAAATATCGCCAGTGGCATTTACATAGTCCAATTTGAAATTCACTCCGAAGTAATTTTTAGCATAGGAAATGACATCCTCACAATTTTCAAGAAAGCTGGCAAATATCAGTTCAAAATGGCTGTCTCCAATAATTTTATTAAATACGCTCTTTTTCGGAATCATGTATCCTTGGTTTTTTACAACGAAAGGTCGGGTTTGTCGTAATTTAATAGTATCCCGGATTTGCGCCTCTCCTCTTTGTTGAATTGTCAGGTTGTTAATAGATTTTTTAAAGGTTTCAATTATTGTCTTCGATGCGGTCAACTCGGATAAATTCCGCATTGTGTTTGGGTGATCAAGTTCCACTTCATTTTCAAACAAGTAATTTTTAACGAAGCTTTTCACCTTTCCATAAAGAATGTCGTATCCACTCACTAAACGAAGATCTTTCATGATAGTTTGCGCAAAATAGCCAATAACACTGCGGTAATCAGCTATACCCGCTGAATCAAGAATGGTGGAGTGTGTAATCGCGCCACTAGTAATGTCCTTAAAGACGATTTCTCTTTGTTCTTTTTCGCTGAAATTTTGGTAGACAACCTTGGCGTTACCAAAGTTGCTCTCATCCATATCGGAAAGATTTTTATATTCTCTATAAACGCGGGGAGTCATTATCGGGATTTCAATATCGAGCTTTTCAATATCCTTTTTTACGTTTTCCTTATCAACTTCAACAACAATCGGTGCATTAGCTTGGGTGCCTTCACCCATTGGTTTTCGTTCCAGAACTACACCCTCTGCTTGTATAGATTCAACAAACTCCATGAAAGCATCAGTACCAACTACGCTGACATATTCCTCGACACCACCAGGATACATTTTTCGCAAACCGCGTCCCAGCGTTTGCTCCGGAAGAATGTTGCTTTTGGATGCATACGGTCGTAGCCCAACAATGGTCGTGACATTTCTAACATCCCAACCTTCTTTAAGCATCATTACAGAAATAATAGCTTTATACGGACTTTCGAAACTGTCTATTTCATTTGCCTGTTTCCGCAGAAGAACCAGTTCCTCCTTATTTTTGCCTGATACAGATTCAGATATTTCCCCGTTGTTTTTTGTATGAATCACCAGTACAGCCCCGTCTAAGTCAGGAAAATTGGCATTCAAATATTCAGCTACGTCATCACAATTTCTGGTGTCGTCGGTCATTACGAAAAGAATGGCCTTCTTCCCCAGCTTCTCATGTTCCTCATATGCCTTACGCCATTCCACTACACCGAGATTAATATAGTCAGCGTATTTTTCTGTGTACTTCGAGCTTTTATGCTCAAGGAGTTTTGCTCTACTAGGAGCATCAGGGAGAACTGGATGCTTAACCACGTTTTGGGAAATTGCCTCAACTAATGGATAATCCACAACTGTTTGAACAAATATTGCCCCATTGTTGTGTTTGGGAGTAGCAGTTACATCAATCTGTAGAGATAATGAATCCCCCTTGAGTTTTAGGCGGTTGTGAATATCTTCAATGGCTTTGAACCATGCCAAACGGGGATCGTGAATGTGATGTGCTTCGTCGTTTAAAACAACAAGTTCGTCAATATCGCGTACAATCATTCCCAAGTCCACTTTGGAGTCAGTTGTTGCTCCTGTAGGCCGCTTCCCCAGAAAATAATCCATTGTGTCTTCATCGTCCGGCGAGGGTGGAATATCGTCACCGGAATAAACACGGTGGATATTTGTTAAAAAGATGTTGCCCGTAGGGCGTGTTATTCTGACCTCATCCTGTATGTGTAATGTCAGCTGAAAATCATCACGCCAGTTACGCCCGCCAACACCGTTATCCGGCAATACAGGATCCTCAAAAAAGATACGCAGACCATCAAAATCTTTGTATATACGGTCAAGTACTATTATATTTGGGGCAATCACAAGGAAATTGCGTGCAAGTCCAGACTCTGGTTCATAAAGTTTATGAAAAAAACTCCAAGCTAACGCCAAGCTCATTACCTTCGTTTTTCCCGCGCCCGTAGCCATTTTTACAACAAATCGTCGCCACGTCTCGTCAAACATACCCGTGGTTACGGCGCCGGAATTATCAAAGCGCATCATGTCGTACTTGTCCTTTACTTCCACAACGTCATGTAAGTAAATGATGGTCTCCAGTGCTTCGCGTTGAGCAAAATAATATTGAAATTCAATCATTGTGCCATCTGATTGAGGCAGTAGATGGGGTGTATTGAACCACCAATTAAGCAGGATTCGGCTGGTCTCCGAGGCTTCAGCATATCCTTTATCTCGCCACTCTTTAACCTGCTTTCGAAGCTCCGGCACTAAAGGTGGCATCAGCTTTTCAAAACTGGAGGATCGTAACGATTCATCAGCCGGAAACCAGCGGATTGCAGGATCAAGGATGGCATGGGGAGAGGATGGGAAATCCTTGTGTAATGCCATCAGGATTTTCCTTTTATATTCACTTCTATGATTTTCATTGTATCGTTACCAAAAATATCAACCACTTTTACGGCAATTTTGCGTCTTCCAGGTGTGCATTCATGGAACACGCTTGTTAATTCAAGCGAGCGGTCTTTTTTGGTGCGGAATGACTGCCACTCGTTTTCGAACACATAATCCCCCGTCCATACTTCTTCGTATTCATCAATTGGTATTTGTGACGTTGCAATCCCTTTTAAAGCTTTCTGTTCTCCAGAAGGTTTTTTAATCCTTATTATTTCTCGTTTGCTTTCGAAATCAAAATCAACCGACCAATAGTCAACCCAGTCGGTCCACTTTTTGGTAAGCTTCTCACGGTGAACAATACCGTCGTTGTCTTTGCTAATTTTCACGATTTGCCCTTTTTCCACTACTATCTTGCTCCCTTTATTCTTAAGGTCAGCTTCGGCAACGGCGATGGAACCTTGTGAATAAAATACGGAAAAATCGATCAACTCCACTGCAACGCTGTTTTTCTTGATGTGGGGTTTAACTTCAATAAAGGAGACATCGTGAAACACCACCTGGTTCTTTTCCACAGCCCGTTTGTCGAACACATCGGCGGGGATGTATTTAGGGGCTATATCTATGCCCTTTGCTTTCGCATCGTCGAGTACGTTGGGGAACAGTCCCATCTCAAATTCGAAACCTAATATATCCACTTTGGTTATATGTTTCTTGCGGCATTCAAGAATAATCTCTTCCACAAACAGGCGGGTAACAGGCATATTTACAGGGCCTACAACGACCAGTCTTCCAGCCTTTTTCCCGTGAAAGGTATGGAAACCCTCAGTTTTCTCAGCTCGGTATGCATTCAAGATAAGATTTAGGAATTCAGCTTCTTTCTCTTCAAGTTGTTTTTGCTGTTCTTCTTCCCGAAGGTTTGGGTTTACGCCGACGTAAAGTTGTCGCTCATATTTCCCAAGGTTGAGTATTTCAAAGGCCCGGTAGTTTTTATCTTCGGTCTTCAATTGGCGCTGTACGCCGATCATCCTCTTGCGGGTTGTATGGATGGCAAATTTCCCGAGGTCGGTAACTATCCACTTGCGCCCCAGCTTTTCCGCGACTGCGGCGGTAGTACCTGAACCACAGAAAAAATCTGCAACCAAATCCTCTTTGTTAGAGGATACTTTGATGATACGTTCTAAGAGGACTTCTGGCTTTTGTGTAGGGTATCCTATTTTTTCTAAAGCATTCCCTTGTATTATAGGTATTTTCCAATAGTCTTCTGGTGTTTTGCCACCCCCCCTTAATCTGTCTCCGCCTTCAGTAGTTCCCATTGCACTAGCTAGACCTGCCCCTCGTCCTGAACGTGCAAGAGTCTCCTCGTCATAAGGAATTAACACTTCATTTGGATTAAATATATTTCCCCCATTTTTAGAGTAAAAATGAATGCTATTATGCACTCTTGGAAAAAATTTAGTCACTTGGGATGGCCGAGTGTAACACCATATTATTTCATTTCGATGATTACCTTTCCCAAACACCTCATCCAAAGCTAATCTGATAAAACTATTAACCCGCCAATCGCAATGCACATAAATACTGCCGTCCTCAGCCAATAGATCTCGCATTAATACCAGCCGTTCGTAGATCATTGCAATAAATGAATCTGCTCCTTTTCCCCAGGTATCACGATATGCAAGTTCTTCCAAAATATTAGGTTTCTTGGTAAAGGTATCGTCACCGATCTCGATATCCATGGAAAAGTCGGCTCCAACATCAAACGGCGGGTCAATGTAAATGAGCTTGATGCCACCCTGTTTTTCTATCTCCTCGCGCAAGGGACCGTTTTTCAGACTGGAAAGGATGAGTTTATTGTCTCCCCAGATAAGTTTATTTGTCCAACCTTTTAGTTGTCTACCTGATTTTGTATCAAAGAGGTCTGGTTGAAGGTTAACCTCCTTTTCGGAGCGCGGTTCGTCAACATGCTCAATGACCTGAAAGGGTAGTACTATATTGCAGACTTCACCGGTTTTGCCGTTCCAGACAAGCTCCACTTCCCGTTTTTCATCGAACAGCAGAAAGCGGTATTTGTCAGGTAGCGGTTTCCCAGCCTCGATGAAGCGAAAAATCTCCTGTTTTTCCTGTTCAGATAACCGTGCCATTATTCCCCTTTTTCTTAGACCGACGAAAAGTACAAAATACAGCTATGCAGTATACTGGACTGAATCAATTTTTTCTATTTCCTGAAATTATGGTAAGAATTTATATTACCTGATGTAATACCATTTACTCAATGAACAAAAGTATGATGTTGGATAAGCACCACTTAACCTGGTTATCGTTAGGCACCATTTTTATAAGGTAGAAACGATAGATAACATGAAAATCAAGTAAGGAGAAAGGTGGTAGTGATTAGAAGGTTTGACCCCTTGAAAACAAAAATGCTTTCAGGAAGTTTATATGCAATATGTGTTTTCGAGGCATTGCCAACACGGGGCACATATGGGGCACAACTTTGCACCAACTCTCATAATTCTCGGAATTGTCGGAAATCTCGGAAGAGTTATGGAAAAGGGAAAAGCTGTTGAAAGAATAGGGGAAACGGCTAAGCCGTTGATAATAAGTTGGTAGTCCCAAGGGGAATCGAACCCCTGTTTCCGCCGTGAGAGGGCGACGTCCTAACCGCTAGACGATGGGACCACTGCTTGTAACGTATTGAATAATAGTGTATTAAAATGACAAAGTCAAAGTAAACACGTTTGGTACACGGTTTTTACTGAAATCGTCACCACTTCTTATCCAAATACAAATATCCAACAATTTTGAGAGGGAAGTATAGCACCAATTCTGATGGTCTTTGACACTAAATTTTCCTGTCGGTTCATTTGAATAATTCAAGCTAATAGCATGATATTTGTTGGGCGGGGCTGATCAATTGTAAAAATGAGATGAATTATTAAAACAGAGGGGGCCGGTTGACGGCCCCCTCCAGGGAATGCATGAGTCACTCACCACTGTTGTTTATGCCATCGAAAATATCTTTTGCGATCAGCAGTTCTTCACGGGTGAATTGAGAATCCATCCATACGAGGTATTCACCCCAATGGAGGAGCATGGTTTGAAGGGCGTCGTATTCGCCTGTCAAGCCTCTTCCGGCAAATTCGTTGAACTCAGTACCGAGCAACTGTTTCATGAGCAGGTCGGTCGCATCGCTTGAGGTGTTTGACAGCACGCCGAACGCCGAAGTGAATTTATTCATTCCAAATACGAAAGGATCGACAAGATAGAAGCCCTCTATCTGTCCGAGATATCCGGTCATCGTAACCGCGTCTACCTGTGCCTTGCCTTTGCCCTTTATGGCAACCGACAACTGGTGTTTCCAGTAACCGATTGTTTTTCCATCTCCGGCCAGAACAATGCCGTTACCGTCGGCGTCCACTGCGTCAAGATCACCAAGGATAGCTGTTGTGTTCACTCCAAA
>Ga0224496_10001294_pt1 | contig 15718 bp, 13 predicted proteins | sample SF_Jul11_sed_USG_2_FD_168127 | JGI IMG/M metagenome (GOLD analysis project Ga0224496, IMG submission 168127) | Sediment microbial communities from San Francisco Bay, California, United States - SF_Jul11_sed_USGS_8_1 | ecosystem: Environmental > Aquatic > Marine > Sediment | place: USA...
TAAACGATTGTGACTTCAGCCATGACGAATCCCCTCGTGTTGGCCCTTCAATACTGCGCGTTCTACGACAAACGACGGCGGATTTCGACACTGTGCGCTGCCAGAGCGACTTGTCGTTCAAGGGAAAGATGGTTGTCCTATGAATTTGCCAGCATTTAACAAGGCGAAAACTCCAGCAGGCTACTGTTGAAAGGAAAAAGCAACCTAATCGCCGGGGCCTGCGTCAAAGTGATGTCGTGCCGCTTGCTTGACGCTGCCGCTGGGTCTAATCTGAACCCAACAGAAGATTGGAGGGCGCAACCATGGCGCCCAGGCGTCCCAGGGGTGCGGGCGCGTTCCCAAGATCGGTAGAGCCGCCAACCACCCCAAGACCGGATCCCGCGCAGCTTTATGCGGCGTTGGATCTGGGTACGAATAGTTGTCGCATGTTGATCGCTCAGCCAAAGGGCAGTCAGTTCCATGTGGTCGACAGTTTTTCGAAATCTGTCCAGCTTGGCAGCGGGTTGGAGGCGTCAGGCCGTTTGGGCCGGGCATCCATTTCGCGTACCGTGCAGGCCCTGCAGATCTGCCGCCGCAAGCTGGAACAGCATAAGGTTATGCGAATGCGGTTGGTTGCGACCGAAGCGTGTCGCAGGGCGGTCAATGCCGATGAGTTTCTGCGCCTGGTTCGTCGCGAAACCGGTTTGCGCCTGGAAATCATCCAGACAGAAGAAGAGGCGCGGCTGGCGGTCGTGTCCTGCGCGCCGCTCGTATCGGTCAAGACTGAGCAATTGCTGGTCGTCGATATTGGGGGAGGGTCCACTGAACTGGTCTGGATTGACCTTTCGGCCGTGGCGCCACCAGAGCGACCACGTGCGATCATGCGGCTTCATGCCGGATTTCATCCGCCCGAAAGCCCGTTTCCGGCGGCAAAGGTTGTGGACTGGATTTCGGTGCCGCTGGGTGTCGCAACCTTGAAGGACCAGTTTGCTGACGTCGACGACGACGCTGGGCGCTTTGCGCTGATGAGTTGGTTTTTCGAAGAGAACCTGGCGAAATTTTCGCCCTATAGTGCCAGCCAACCACGTGAGGGGTTTCAGATAATCGGGACGTCGGGAACCGTGACAACAGTTGCCGCCAGTCATCTGGGGCTGAAACGCTATGACCGGACAAAGGTTGACGGGTTGCGCATGACCAGCGACCAGATTGACCGGGTCATTCGCGAATACCTGAGCCTTGGGCCCGAAGGGCGACGTAGCGACCCGCGCATCGGACGCGACCGGCATTCGCTGATCATGTCAGGGGCCGCAATATTACAGGCCCTGATGCGCATCTGGCCGACCGACCGGCTTTCCGTCGCGGATCGCGGGTTGAGGGAGGGGCTGTTATACGCACAGATGTCTGCCGATGGCGTTTTGGAGGACGGTCCGTTTTGATCAGCTGTGGATTTATAGATTTCACAGGTGATTGCGGCGGCGGTCCGGAGTGTCTATCTGCAGGTCAAGCCGCAAACGACCCGAAGGGCACAAATCTCAGATGGTGAAGTCACCGACAAAAAACAATTCTGGCCGCGGTGCCCGCGATCTGAGGGTTCGGGTGAAGACCGCGAAAGGGCGTAAGCTGTCTTCGACGCTCTGGCTCGAACGGCAGTTGAATGACCCTTACGTGCAACGTGCCCAAAAGGAAGGCTATCGTGGCCGCGCCGCATACAAGATCCTCGAGCTTGACGATAAATTCAGGTTTCTGGTGCCGGGCGCCCGTGTGGTTGATCTTGGCTGTGCACCGGGTGGATGGTGTCAGGTTGCCGTCACACGGGTGAATGCCCAAGGAGTCAGGTCGAGCAAAAACCAGGGCAGGGTGCTCGGCGTTGATATTCAAGAGGTCGAACCGATTGCGGGGGCGGAAATCCACGTGCTGGACTTTTTGTCGGACGGCGCGGATGAAAAGGTTAAGGAGTGGCTGGGCAGCAAGGCCGACGTGGTGATGTCCGATATGGCTGCATCAGCGTCCGGTCATAAGGGAACGGATCACTTGCGGATCATTGCCCTTTGTGAGGCCGCGGCCCTATTCGCCTTTGATGTTCTGGAAGAGGGTGGCACTTTCGTGGCCAAGGTACTGGCCGGGGGGGCAGAGGGCGAATTGCAATTGCTTTTGAAAAAAGCGTTTACCAAAGTTACCCATGTCAAGCCGCCGGCTAGCCGGTCGGACAGTTCCGAAAAATTCGTGATAGCCACCGGTTTCCGGGGGCGTCCGGAAATGAATTGACGCGCCCCAAAGAGTAGTTGGTTTATTGGATAACGCTGACCCAAATGCCACCCACGCAGACGGTCACGGGCACCGTGCAGTGAAACTGGTAATAGGTCAGCATAGTATCCAGCTTTCGCGTGATGCCGGGCATATCCACAAGGTCGCGCGCCAGACGAAAATCCTGACGAAACTGTACCGGGCTGACATTCACCTTTTGATGTGGCGACACGGTTAGATTGGCGATCGGCAAATTGTGCCCCAGCGCACCAGCAGAAATTGTCACCGGCCGGGCGTCGGGATGTGAATTCAGGAATTCCTCGTCAAGGTGGACCTTGTTGATCCATCCGACAGTTGCGATTGAACCTGATACGGTTCTTAGCGGGTCACGCAACCGAAGTGCCTCTATCGGCAGGTCACCGAAATTGGTGGTTACTTTGGCATTCCCGCAAAAGCCGGACAAAGTCCATTGCGTATCCCTAACAGGAAGAGAACCTGCCGGGCGTCTGCGAGAGTAGGGATCGGTAGAAGTCGGAACGGGTTCAGGATTTCTGCCCGGAAATTGGAAATATCTATATGTCGGTTCCATATTTACTCATTTACTCAATACGCAGTCAGTTCGCCGACATGCCGGGGCGGAGCTGCTCGCCCCGGCATGAAAGCGCGGTTGTATTTGCGCTGACAACATGTCTTTCCCACCTGCACGCAAGTGGTAACAACCGCACTCGTTACATGATCAGGAGAAATTCCCGATCGGCACTTCTGATCAGAAGCGATCCAAATCGGGCTAGCATAAGGCGGCAATACCCCAAAATCTGGTGTGAATGGTGGCGCAGATTATGGCACTTTATGTCGAATTCTCGCCTCAAGTATCCTTTGGCGAAACAATGATCCGTCTGCGAGAAGGCTACCTTCGAAAACATCGAAAGAATCGGAGCAATTGTACACGAATTGAAGCCGTTCATTAACCTTACTGTAACATTTAAATGTGGCGCGACTGCCCGAATGTGGTTGTTTGCCATTTGGAAACACAGAGTTTTTGGTTAGCTCAGGAGTAAACGATTCCACCAGTTCGCCCATACGTTGTGTATGGGATTTGGGACGAAGCAATATGTTGACGCGTCTTTCATCTGAGTCGGTTGTAGATTGTCAGGAGATGATCGATTGGTTTGATGCCGCATGTGCCCAGACAAGAACGCTCGCCCAAACGAGACCGCCTACAACATAGTTAAATCCTCTCAGCTTGAGTTTCTCCTTTCAATCTCGGTGTCGGACCTAGGAATGCGCCATTGGCTGGGCTATGAGGCCGACATGACAAAGCGGATATCATTTTTCATCGCGGGTACTGAGGGACGTGCCCGGACCGGCGTGATTTCGACGCCACGCGGCGATATCCGTACGCCGGCCTTCATGCCAGTGGGCACGGCTGCAACTGTAAAGGCGATGTTGCCGGAGAACGTTCGGGCGACGGGTGCGGATATCCTTCTTGGCAATACCTATCACCTGATGCTGCGTCCGACCGCTGAGCGGATCGACCGGCTTGGCGGATTGCATAAGTTCATGAACTGGCAAGCGCCCATTCTGACCGATAGCGGCGGCTTTCAGGTCATGAGCCTCGCCAGCCTTAGAAAGATGAGCGAGGAAGGGGTACGGTTCAAATCGCATATCGACGGTTCTGCGCATCATCTGACTCCGGAAAGGTCGATGGAGATACAGCGGCTGCTCGGCAGCGATATCGTAATGGCCTTTGATGAATGCACCCCCTTTCCGGCCGACGAGGCGACCGCACGGGCGTCGATGGAATTGTCGATGCGCTGGGCGCAGCGGTCACGCGATGCGTTCGGCGACAGACCGGGTCACGCCTTGTTCGGTATCCAACAAGGCAGCATCTACCGCGATCAGCGTCAGGAAAGCGCCGAAAAACTGCGCGAGATCGGCTTTGACGGCTATGCGGTTGGCGGGTTGGCAGTGGGAGAAGGGCAAGAGCAGATGTTTTCGGTTCTTGATTATGCCCCGGAAATGCTGCCAGCGGAAAAGCCGCGCTACCTGATGGGGGTCGGCAAACCCGACGACATCGTCGGCGCGGTGGAACGCGGGATTGACATGATGGACTGTGTTCTGCCTTCCCGCTCGGGGCGGACAGGGCAGGCTTTCACCCGAAGGGGTGTTGTTAACATCAAGAATGCCCGCCATCAGGATGACCCGCGCCCACTGGACGAAGAATGTGAATGCCCCACATGTCGCGAATACTCACGCGCCTATCTCCATCATGTATTCCGGACTGGCGAAATCATCGCATCGATGCTGATGACCTGGCACAACCTGCACTATTATCAGGAACTGATGGCTGGCTTGCGCCAGGCGATAGTTGAAGGCAGGCTGGCGAATTTTGTAGCCGATTTTCATGAAACACGCGCTGAGGGTGATATCGAGCCATTGTAGTTGATTGAAAACGCCGAGCAAAGCTGCCCGCAATGACAAAGCCCGGCTCTGTCAGAAGTGCTCTTGCGGGTGAGGTTGAAGCGTGATGGCATTCTGACTAAATAGAGTGCACGAAACGGGGAGAGCCGGATGCCGCCGAAAATCGGGGCTGGGTGTTCTCCTGCCACAAAGGAATACAAATGTCTGAGAGTCTTGCCGCCAGCTATCCGGTTTTGCCGTTGCGCGATATCGTGGTTTTCCCGCATATGATCTTTCCGCTCTTTGTCGGGCGTGAGAAATCCGTGCGGGCCCTCGAAGAAGTGATGCGGGAAGACAAGCAGATATTGTTGTCGTCACAGGTAGATCCGACGGTTGATGACCCCACGACCGAGGGGATCTATAAGGTCGGCGTTCTGGCGAATGTGCTGCAGCTTTTGAAACTGCCAGACGGCACCGTAAAGGTACTCGTCGAAGGCAAGTCGCGCGTCCGTATTGTCGAATTCATTGAAAACGAATCCTATTTTGAAGCGAAGGCAGAGCTTCTGACGGAAACATTGGGGGATGCGGCAACTGTTGAAGCGTTGTTGCGATCCGTGCCAGAAGAATTCGAGCGTTACGCCAAGATCAAGAAGAACGTTCCGGAAGAGGCGCTGGCCGCTGTTGCGGAAAGCCGCGAATCTGCGCGATTGGCAGACCTCGTGTCTGGTCACCTTGGTATAGAAGTCAGCCAGAAGCAGGAGCTGCTGGAAACGCTGGACGTTGCTGAACGCCTGGAAAAAGTCTTTGGCCTGATGCAGGGCGAAATGTCTGTCTTGCAGGTCGAAAAGAAAATCAAGACCCGCGTCAAATCCCAGATGGAGCGCACCCAGCGCGAATACTATCTGAACGAGCAGATGAAAGCCATTCAGAAGGAATTGGGCGACGGCGAGGAAGGCCAGAACGAGATCAATGAACTGGTTGAAAAGATCGCCAACACCAAGTTCTCCAAAGAAGCACGCGACAAGGCCGAAGCAGAGCTGAAAAAGCTCAAATCCATGTCGCCAATGTCAGCCGAGGCGACTGTTGTGCGCAACTATCTTGATTGGTTGCTGGCACTGCCATGGGGTGTCAAATCCCGGGTGAAGAAGGATTTGAACGCAGCCCAGAAAGTTCTTGATGACGACCACTATGGCCTTGAAAAGGTCAAGGAACGGATCGTTGAATATCTTGCTGTGCAGCAACGCTCGGTCAAGATGAAGGGTCCGATCCTGTGCCTGGTCGGTCCTCCGGGGGTCGGTAAAACGTCGCTGGGCAAATCCGTGGCCCGCGCCACGGGGCGAGAATTCATTCGCATCAGTCTGGGCGGTGTGCGCGACGAATCTGAGATCAGGGGCCATAGGCGTACTTACATCGGCTCGATGCCCGGAAAAATCATTCAGGCGCTTAAGAAAGCGAAAACCACCAACCCGCTGATCTTGCTGGATGAGATTGACAAGATGGGTCAAGATTTTCGGGGCGATCCGGCAAGTGCCATGCTTGAGGTGCTGGATCCGGAACAGAATGCCACCTTCGTGGATCACTATCTGGAAGTCGAATATGACCTTTCCAATGTGATGTTTTTGACCACAGCCAACAGCTACAACATGCCGTCCCCCTTGCTGGACCGGATGGAGATCATTCCGCTCGCCGGATACACCGAGGACGAAAAGCGTGAGATTGCCAAACAGCATCTGATCCCCAAGCAGATCAAGAACCATGGCTTGCGCAAGCAAGAGTTTCGTCTGTCGGACGCTGCCCTGCAAGAGATCATCCGCACCTACACGCGCGAAGCCGGTGTGCGAAATCTGGAGCGCGAAATCTCCAAATTGGCGCGCAAGGCGCTGACACGGATTGTCCGCAAGGATACCGAACGGGTGGAAATCACGCCGGAGCAACTGGAAGAATTTCTGGGTGTCAAACGGTTCCGTTACGGTTTGGCCGAACAGGAGGATCAGATCGGTGTTGTCACCGGTCTGGCATGGACCTCTGTCGGAGGCGATCTTCTGTCGATCGAGGCATTGCAGTTGCCGGGCAAGGGCCGGATGAAGACGACCGGCAAGCTGGGCGATGTGATGAAGGAAAGCATTGATGCGGCCGCGAGTTTTGTGCGCTCCATCAGCCCGGAAATCGGTGTGAAGCCACCGCGGTTTGAAAAGGTTGATATTCACGTTCACGTGCCAGAAGGGGCGACCCCCAAGGACGGTCCTTCTGCGGGTGTGGCGATGGTAACCTCCATCGTATCGGTCCTGACCCAGATCCCGGTGCGCAAAGACATCGCGATGACCGGTGAGGTGACTTTGCGCGGCAATGTCCTGGCTATCGGTGGTTTGAAAGAAAAACTTTTGGCGGCACTGCGAGGCGGTATCAAAACGGTTTTGATCCCGCAAGAAAACGCAAAGGACCTGACCGAAATCCCCGACAACGTAAAATCGGGGCTGGAAATCATCCCGGTATCGCATGTCCGGGAGGTTCTCAAACTTGCCTTGTTGCGTGTTCCCGAACCAATTGTTTGGGACGCCGAAGCAGAGGAAGCCGCTGCCAACGCAGCGGTCAAGGGTAGTGGTGACGGGACGACCGCCACAACACATTAACTATAGCCTGTAGGCAATTGATATTAAATTGAACATGGCGCCGGTATGGCGCCGTGTCACGTATTGTCAGATCTGGACGAGAATTCATGTTCCAGGGGACTGTTACTCCTTTGTCAGTTTAGTGGTGCCGTATAGGGATGAGTCTGACCGTTTCGAATGGGCAGAGCCCTACGGTAGCTGTTCGGAAAATTAGGAAAATTATCTCGATCAGTGGTGGATTGTGTAAATTCTGGTTATAATGTTGGGAAGGAATAAACCACAAAAGGGCAGTCGAGAAATGACAACCAAGAAATCAACGACCACTCGGGCAAAATCCACAGCGGCCAAACCCGCCAAAAAAGCCGCACCGCGGTCAACGCCAAAGGCAATCTCGGAAAAGACCACAACTCTGGTCAAGGAGCAGGAGACCGAAGACACATCTTTGACGGTCGAACTGCAGCCAGTTCTGCGTAAGAAAGAGCTTTTTGAGCGTGTGGTAACCCTGTCGGGAGCTAAAAAGCGCGACGTCAAAGCAATTGTCGAGGCGACATTGCAAGTTTTGGGGGATTCGCTTGCCGCAGGTGAATCATTGGCCTTGCCACCCTTCGGCCGTGCCAAGGTGAATCGTCAGAAAGACCTCGCATCGGGCGAGATGATGATGGTACGCTTGCGCCGAACCGCCGAGAATGCCGAAGGTGGGATCGCGCCTGCCAATGCTGCTCTTGCCGAGACAGACCAATAGCGCTAGGAACCTCGCCGATGGGTGATTAGCTCAGTGGTAGAGCGCTTCGTTCACATCGAAGATGTCAGGGGTTCAAATCCCTTATCACCCACCAATAACGATGGTTTAACCTCTGGAGCCCAACACTAGCTTAGGGTCTTACGGGCCCTGAGATGCGTAGGGCAATGTTCGCCCGAGTTCAGAACAACCAGCATCTTTCCCCAGATGCCGATGTTTTCGTCAACGAATTCTTGGCCAACGATGCTGGCGGCTTTATGGCCGATCGGTCCCTTTAGCCGTGCAAGTTCGGTTTTGGCTGTTTCCTTGTACCATTCGTTGCGGCTGACAACCTCGATATCGGTAAAACCCGCAGCTTTCATCGCGTCGGCATATCTTTTCCCCGAGGCCATGCCGAAGTCCAAGCCTTCGGATGCAATGTATTCGGCCATTTCCGGGCTGGGTGTCCCGTCATGCCCGATGAGCCAATCTGACGCTACGAACCGGCCACCAGGTTTCAGCACTCGAAATACTTCGCGCATCAAGGCATGTTTGTCAGGGATATGAACAATGGAATCCTTGGAAAAGACGATATCGAAAGTATCGGGAGGAAAGGGCAAAGGACCCGGCACTACTTTGAGGCAACCAATGCGCGGGGTCAGGTTTACGGCACTGATCAGCTCGCGCGCGCGCGATAGAACAGTGTCCTCCACATCAATCCCGCAGACATATGCGGCGCCATGGTTTTGCACCAAGGCCATGTCGATGCCACCGGCACCGCATCCGACATCTAGCACATTCGCACCGGTGAAATCAGTGCCCGCCACCAGCCGGGCGATTTCGTCCGGACCGCCTGGGGATAGGAACCCGGTTCCCCAGATTGCTTCCAACATGCCGATCAGCTTGCTGTGATAGAGCTCACCGCCTTCTGCTTCCATGGTGTTTTCCTTTCAGCTTCGGTGGATTGATAGGACGGTGCTTACGTACCCAGATGCAATGCTTCGAGTTCGGGCCAGTCATTGGCCGGAATGACATGCGCGATTTCCTCCACATCGCGGGTCCAGCCGTAAATACACAAGAACGGCGTTGGGCCAACTTTGGTCATATGGGGGGCGAGCGGCTCATTCCAGACCGGCTCATGCGCCGGTTTGATGATCAGCGGTTGATCAGGTCCAAATCGCCAGCCATGCGGGCCTGTCAGTGGTGCGTAAAGCTCGGGCGCCGGATGGTAGTGATCACGGTAAAGAATATGCGGCGAGATCAAAAACAAGCCCAGATCGAATTCTTTTGCCGGTATCGGCGCACCGTGCCCGATGAGAGGGGCGAAGGCGTGGTTGTGCAGGAAACTCTCGCCGATTTTTTCGGGCGGATATTCATCATAGGTGATCCATTTCAGATGCGGCGTTGTTTCGGCGATGACCGCAGCAAGAGCCGGATGGCTGACTGAAAGTTCGGAAAGCGCAGTTTCCAGGTAACGGCCCACCAGCGCATTGGCGGGCGGTGGCACCAGTTTTACATCCCCGTGTCTGTGCCGCGCGATGCCGCTTCGAACCTCTGCCACGCCTGGCCCGGCCAATTCGCCCAGATAGCGGTCCACTTCCTCCACCAGCAGCCGCAACCTCAGCGCAGGGTCAATCGGCCGCTCTGGCAGCAAGCTGAGCTTGATGCCACGCTGGCTAAGCAAGGTCGCCGGATCTTCGGCGTCATCGGCAGAACAAATGCGGTAAACCTCCAGCGCGTCGTCGGAGATCAGGCCTTGACGGTTGAAGTACATCGCCGCTGCATAGCGCAGGCGGCCCGATCCCGGCTGGCCGAATGCAGTCTGCAGATGCGCAAGTGCGCGTTGATCCTTCTCTGATGTCTGGTTCGGCATGATACGGCTACTTGTTATCCCGATAGGCCAGTTGTGCATCCAGTTCGCGCCGTCGTTCGGCGCGATTCAGCAGCCATCCGGCGATTGCGACCCCGATGCCGACGATCAGAACCGTAATTGTCGCCAGCGCGTTGATGTCGGGGGTTACCCCGAGTTTCACCTTCGACCAGATCAGAATGGGAAGGGTTGTAGCGCCGGGGCCAGTGGTGAAATTGGTTATCACGACGTCATCGAGCGAGATCGTGAATGCCAAAAGCCAGCCGGACAGAATGGCGGGTGAAATAACGGGTAAGGTAATGTCCTTCATTACCTGCCAGGGGCGCGAGCCAAGATCCATCGCTGCCTCTTCGATATCATCGTCGGCTTGTACCAAGCGCGAATGAACGATGGTGGTCACGAAAACCATAGAAAAGGTGATATGGGCGAGAGTGACGGTGGTGAACCCGCGCTTTGACGGCCAGCCCAGGTATTCCGCCATCAGGATGAACAGCATCAATGAAGCGATGCCGGTAATCACCTCGGGCATGACCAGAGGTGCGGTCACGAGGCCGGAAAACAATGTTCGCCCGCGAAATTTCTTGAACCTGGCCAAGGCAATACCGGCCATGGTTCCCAATATCGTCGCCATGGTGGCACTGACAACGGCGATCTTGATCGACAATATTGCAGCGGCCAGAACCTGTTTGTTTGAAAACAGAGAAATATACCACTTGGTGGAAAACCCGCCCCAGACAGTGGCAAGGCGCGATCCGTTGAACGAATAGACCATCATCGACAGGATCGGGATGTAAAAGAATGCGAACCCGAAACAAAGCATCGTGATCAAGAAGACAGGGCGGCGGTTCATGCGTCTGCCCCCCCACTGCTCTTGATCTTCTCATGGGCCTTGCCGTCGAAGTAGGTATAGACCATCAGCGGAACCACCAGCAAAAGCAGCAAAGCCACGGCAACCGCAGAAGCCATGGGCCAATCACGGGCCGAAGCAAATTCATCCGAGATAACTCTGCCAATCATCGGTCTGGAGGAAGACCCGACAAGTGACGGAATGATCAATTCGCCAGAAGCGGGAATGAAGACCAGCATGCTGCCGGCAATGATGCCGGGTACCGATTGCGGTAATGTCACATCCAGAAAGACGCGTGATGGGCGTGAACCAAGATCCATCGCCGCTTCGTTAAGTGTGAAATCGAGTTTTTCGAGGTTGGCAAAAAGCGGCAGGATCATGAATGGCAGGTAGGAATATACCGTGACAAGAACGACCGCAAAATTGGTGTTCATCATCGGAATATAGCGCAGCGCATCTTCCGCCGGCACCAGATAGTTATAGCCCGAAGTGATCAGCTTGTTGAACCAGCTGTTGGTGCCCATCAGCCCCATCCAAGCGTAAACGCGCAAAAGAAACGAGGTCCAGAATGGCAAGATCACCAGCATCAGCAAAATGTTGCGCCAGGATTTGCTGACGCGGGTAAGCCCGAGCGCCATCGGATAGCCGATGAGAAGACACATCAGCGTTGCGATGACCGCGTTGAAAATCGATGTCAGGTAGGCGCGAATATATAGGCTGTCTTCGACCAACCGGTGATAGGTCCGTGTATTCAAAAGCGGATAGTCGCCACCAAAGGAAAAGGGAGGGGCGGTAGGGGTGCGGGTCGCGAAGCTCATCGCCAGGACGATGGCGAAAGGCAGAAGGAAAAACAGGATCAACCAGACATAGGGCGTGGCGATGGTAATCTTGATCCAACCTCGACGATTGAACCAGCGTTGAAAACGGCTGTCGTGATGTGGCTCGTTCATCGGTCAATCCTTCAGCAGAATTGCTGAATTAGGATCGAAGGAAAGCCAGACTTCATCTTCCCAATCTGCGACGCGCTCATTTTCACCGATACGGCGCGCATTGACCGAATTTACCGAAACAATATGCCCCGAGGGCAAAGCGACACGGTAAAGCGAGTCCTTTCCAAAATAGGCAAGGTCCCGCACGATACCACGAATGCTGTTGGCGCTTTGGGGGTTTGTGCGCGAAATTGTCAGTTTTTCTGGGCGGATAGCCAGCGAAATCTGCGCGCCGTCCTCAATACCCTCCACGCTGCGCGCCTCGATATCACCGCCAAATTCAGGGACATGGACCCGTGTGGTGGTATCGCCAATCGAAACTACCTTGCCGTCAAAGATATTAATTGAGCCGATGAAACCGGCCACAAAGCGGCTTTGCGGATATTCATAAACACTGGTGGCGGTCCCGATCTGCATTATCCGGCCCTTGTCCATCACCGCAAGCCGCGACGAGAGTGTCATCGCCTCTTCCTGATCGTGGGTGACGACGATGAAAGTGGTGCCGGTTTTGTCCTGAATATCCATCAGTTCGAACTGTGTATGTTCGCGCAGTTTCTTGTCGAGCGCCGCCAATGGTTCATCAAGCAACAGCAGTTTCGGTTGGCGGGCCAGTGCGCGCGCCAGAGCGACCCGCTGACGTTGGCCACCTGAGATCTGATGAGGTTTGCGCGCCGCAAAATCGGTAAGCTGAACAAGATCCAGCATGTTGCGCACGCGGTCGTCCCGTTGGGCGGCGGTCATGCGTTCATGTTTCAGGCCATAGGCTATGTTTTTGGCCACTGTCATATGCGGGAACAGCGCATAGGACTGAAACATCATATTCACGGGGCGTTCGTAAGGTGGCAGGTCGGTCATATCCTGACCGTCAATGTAGATGCGACCGGCAGTCGGTTCTTCGAACCCGGCAAGCATCCGCAGCAATGTGGTTTTGCCACAACCCGAACCGCCGAGAAGGGAGAAAATTTCCCCCTTCTCGATTTCCAGTGTGACAGAGTTGACTGCGGTGAAACTGCCAAATTTCTTGGTGACGCCCTCGATCCGGATGAAGGATGGTTCTGCACTTTTTTTTACCGACGCAGATTGTAAATCTGCGTCGATGGTTATGGCAGGTATGTCAGTCATTTCAACGATATCTCCGTCAATCTTAACAAGGGCGTCAATTGGCTATCCGTTGTTCAGCCGGATTTGATCGTCTGCCATGCGCGGGTAATTGCGCGGTCCTGTTCTTCGGAGAATGGTTTGGGTGCCCACATCCGCGCGATGGTCTCTGCATCCGGGTAGACCGCCGGATCATTGAGAACCTCAGGCAGCACAAACTCCCGCGATGGGATATTGGCATTGGCGTAGTAGGTGTAGTTTGTACAACCTGCCGCCACTTCCGGATCCATCATGAAGTTCATGAACTTGTAGGCGTTGTCGCGGTTTGGCGCATCCGACGGGATGGCCATGCAGTCAACCCATGCCGGGGCACCGGTTTTCGGAACGAAATAGGCCAGATTGATCTCGACCCCAGCTTCGGCCGCACGGCCCGCGGCGGTAGCATAGTCGCCTGACCAATTGTTGATGGCGCAAAGTTCACCGTTCGGAATTGCATTTAGGTAGTTGGTGTTGTCGAAGGTGCGGATGTATTCACGGATCGGTTTGAACGCCTCAACCACCTTGTCGTAATCCGCAACATTCGTCGTGTCGCCGTCAAGCCCGAGGTACTTCAATACCATCAGCATGATGTCGGTCGGGCTGTCGAGGATCGAGATACCGCAATCGGCCAACAAGACCGCGTTTTCGGGTTTGAAGATCAGATCCATCGAGGACATGTCGGCGTCCGGGATGCGTTCCTTGACCATATCGACATTATAGGTGAAGCCGACTGAACCCCACATATATGGCATGCCATATTGGTTGCCCTCATCCCAGCCCGCAAGAATACGCAGGATTTCGGGATCAAGATTGACCCAGTTGGGCAGCAATGCCTTGTCCAGCTTTTCATAAATTCCGGCAGCGATGGCACGGGGCATGTCGATGCCTGCGTGATCAACAACATCATACCCGCTTGATCCGGCCAGCATCTTTGCCTGCATTTCTTCCGCGGAAGAATAGGTGTCATAGACGACGCCGATACCGGTGGCGGCCTCAAAGTCCTGAAGTGTGGTTTCCCCGATGTAGTCCGCCCAGTTATAAACATTGACTGTCCCGGACTGAGCCCAGGAAGGGCGGACATAGGGCATGGCCAGGGCTGCGCCAATGGCGGTGAGAGTGGTACGTCTGGTGACGTTTTTCATTTCTTCTTCTCCTCTGTTGGTCTCTTTTTTCGTTTAGTTAAGCAGTATTTTTTGTATCGCGAAACATTTCCTTGTTGGTTGCGTTGATTTTGTCTTCGTCGGGTGCGTCAGGCAGTTTCACGACCGGCAGAATTCGCCTGATCTGATCGTGATGGGCGCGGACGCCATATTCCATGTCTGACAGATGAAAGCCGTCAAATGCAGTCGATTTCATCGACTCGTTGGACCAGATCGACAACTGTTGGTCTTCGGCCGAGGTTTCGCGGTCGATGCGGTAGGCCAGATAGCGCGCGGCGCGCATTTCGCGGGTTTCATGCGCCCGGCGATAGATGCGACCCGTAACACGTGTTTCCGTCAAGGATATCGGGATGTCCTGGTAGAACTGCGCGCTTTCAGGGGTGAAGGCGATCACGGCATTGGGAAAAACGCCGTAATAGGTCCAGGCCTTGCGCAAGTTGGCTGGCAGCCATTCAAGCGGTTGTGAGGTTTCGATATACTTGCGCACCGACCAGCGCCGACCTGGCTGATCGCCGAAGACGGCATGAGAGCTGGTTAAACCCCCCGGATGAACTCGATCATGGTAGCTGCGACCGTAAAGATCCTGCAGCGCGGGATGGGCCATCGCGACGTGATACCCTTCGTTGTCGACATCGCGCACCGATTTCCAGTTTACCGGCAATACAGCACCCCAGCCCGGCGCCTCTGCGGGCAGGAGCTCATGCGCGCGGTATCCGGTGAATTCATCGTCATAGTCCGCGAGCATGGTTTTGACCGGCGGTTGATCGCTGGGCAGAAACCGAATGAAAATGAAGCCGTGCCAGATTTCCATTTCAATCGGCTTCAGCCCGAAATCCTTGCGATCGAAGTCACCAAACGTCTCGGGACGCGAAGGTCCCCTCAAGGTGCCATCAAGGTTATAAACCCACCCGTGGAAGGGGCAGATCATCGCGTTCTTGCAATGCCCGGCAGCACCATCCGCAAGTCTGGCTCCCCGGTGGCGGCAAAGATTGTGAAAGGCCCTCACCTCACCGTCTTTCCCCCGCATAATGAGGGCGCGTTCGTCGAGAATGTCGAATGTCAGCCAATCGCCGGGTGCGGGCAAATCATTGATATGACCGGCGATTTGCCATGACTTCAGGAAAAGCTCGGTTTTTTCGAGATCGAATAGCGCGGGCGAATGATAGGTCCAACCGGGAAGACCGCTGCGATCCCAATTCTTCGGTACAGTCTGGGTTTTCATTGTTAGGGGCTTATTCATGTCTTGTCTCCGGGTAGTGCCGCCATCTGGGCGCGCACCCATTGATGAAAATGGTGAATGTCAAACTCCTGCGGCATCAGCCGCGCTTGTCGAAAGCGTTGGGACCTCAGGCCGCGCTGGTTCATTTCGCAGGCCAAACCATCCTGTTGCATGACGATCGTAGCGAACTCTGCGACCTGTTCCGCCGAGAAACCGGGTTGTGCCAACGTTTCTTCGGAGAAAAGCCATTCCGCTTTCAGACGCGTTCGCTCCGGGCCCATCGGGGTCAGTGTGACGCAGCGGACATGGTCAATGTGGGCAATGATATACATCGTCGGGTAAACCGTGACGAAGTTGAAACCATTCGCCCGCTCATCAGGGGTCAGGTCGGGAAACTCCGGCCCGCAAGGGGCACCTGTCATCGTCCAGGATCGCGCACCCTCTTTCAGCGCAGGTGGGTTGGGCGTATCCGGTGTCCAGCCTTGGGATTCTTGCGCGGACATGATGCCTTTGCGGTAGATTGGTACCATGTCGCACAATTCCGGG
>Ga0224496_10001295_pt1 | contig 15717 bp, 15 predicted proteins | sample SF_Jul11_sed_USG_2_FD_168127 | JGI IMG/M metagenome (GOLD analysis project Ga0224496, IMG submission 168127) | Sediment microbial communities from San Francisco Bay, California, United States - SF_Jul11_sed_USGS_8_1 | ecosystem: Environmental > Aquatic > Marine > Sediment | place: USA...
CTTCCCATCTTTTGGAGATGTTTGTGCCAGTGAGACAAAATCCCAAGCCTTGCCTTGCGTTGCATCGAAGGTCACTGAACGAGAGACGGGGAAGATAATGGGGGTGGTGAAATCTTCCGTAATGTCGTGCGTGGTGAATGTCCGGACCATCAAGGCTGTTGGACTGCCTCGGCCTAAACGGTCTTGTTCATCAGCCAGGATGCCTGTTCCTAAATGAATGCCCCAGGGAGCCAGAAGAGGGTCTAAAGACTCTTTGCTACTTGGATCACTCATAATCAGGAGGTGGCCACCTTTTCGGAGAAATTGTGTGATCCGGTCTACGTCTTCATTGAGGAGGGGCTGTGCCGGTGAAGGGATGACCAGTAATGAGGCGGTACTCGCCTGCAGATTGTTCCAGTCGACCGTCTCTATGGCATAGCCTTGCTTGGTTAACGCATCCGCAGCGCGTGATAATCCAGGTGTTTCAGTATCGGACAGGCTCTTTTCGGAATGACCAGTGGTAAAGGCAATCGTTTTTTTGATGTCTCGGGTAACCCGGAGTAATGCATTGGTGACATCGGCTTCGGATGCGCGTTGGAGATAGATCTGTTGTGGGCCGCTTTCAATGACAGCGGTATCGATTCGGGTGACTTGATAGGTTTTAGCCTTGTCAGGGTGTCGTTCCGGGTCAATAAAATCTACGGTCAGGCGAGGGCTTTCTTTCGCATATGTGAGCAGGAGGTCTTTGTATGCGCCATATCCCGGGCTGCCTTCGCGTGTGAAGACTTTTATGGCGACTTCGCGTGGCAAGGCCCGAAGCACTTGGTAGGTTTGTCGGCTTAATGTAAAGTTTTTCGTTTCTGAAAAATCCCATTCCGGCGCATGCTTGGCTGCCAGGAAGTTGGTAAATCCTACTGCCAGGCCGGCCAAAATAATCGCGAGGAGACTGTGCGTCCCTAAACGTGTCGATCGCTTTCGTGATCCTGAAACGAGCCCACGACAATGGATGCCTACATAGCCTAAGAGGCCAAGCGTTCCAATTCCCACAAGAATGGATGCCGGCGTTTCTGCCTCCGGGGCCAAGAGCGGAAGGCCTAAGCCGCCAAGCGTGAGCAAGAGGCCTGCGGCGCCCAGAATAGTGGAGAGGCGAGTTACTTCCATCGGTAGGCGTCAATGGCTTGGTGAGCGGCAAACCACATAAAGGCCATTCCTGATATGTAGTAGACGAGATCCTTGACATTCAAAAGTCCACGAATCAATCTTTCGTAATGTTCGGTGAAGGACAGATAGGACAGGATCTGGCCGAGCGTGCTGTCACCAAAGGCTGAGCTCAACGCTCCTAGCAGCCAAAGTCCGAGGATGAGGCCAAAGCTTAAAAATGCCGCAATGATTTGGTTTTCCGTTAAGGCCGACGCAAACAGGCCAATGGACAGCATCAACATTCCCTGGAGTAGGAGCGCCAGATAGCCGAGAAAAACCGGTTGCCAGTCAAATGTGGCATAGGCGGAAAGCGTGAGCGGGATAAGGCCGGTTAGTGACAAGAGCCCCCCATACACTATCGCCACGCTGAGAAATTTTCCAGAAACGATTTCATTGACCCCAATGGGTGAAGTCAGAAGCAGTTCGAAGGTCCGCAACTTTCGTTCTTCGGCAAACAGCCGCATGGTCAGTAATGGCAGAATGATGATGAGAATAAGGTTCATGCTTTGAAATAACGGTCGAAAAATCATTTCATTGAGATTCAGTTGGGCATAGGTGTTTTGTAATTGCATGAGCCGAAGCGCTTGATTGCTCGCATTGGCCACAGCCTGATAACTGAGCAGTCCAACCATGGCAAGAAAGATTGCCCCGATGACATAGACGACGGGAGAGACAAAGTAACTCCGTAACTCTTTGGCAATGATGGTGTGAACAGGGGTCATGATGAAGTCAGGATAGGGAAATCTTGGGTCTCTCTTCTCATTCGGGTTTGCTGAGGCTAGCCTGCCGGTTTATCTGTTTTGGTGAAGACTTTAAACACATCTTCCAGGCTGATTGATTGAGACGTTAACTCTAAGAGCCCCGCCCCACGCGTCACAATCAGTTTGGTGAGCTCTTCCCGGATGTCTTCTCCGAGATGTGTTTCCAGAACATAGGTGTTGGGAGAAGGGCCTTGAGAGACATGTATCACACCAGGAATCTTCCCAAGGGTTTCCAGTAAATCTGGATCAGACTGTTTGACGGTCAGCTGAAGGATTTCAGATTGACGAAGCTTGGCTCCTAGCTGTTTCGGTGTATCAATGGCCATGATGTGGCCTTGATGGATAATGATGACTTTCTGGCAGATGGCGGTGGCCTCAGCCAAAAGATGCGTACTCAAGATAATGGTATGGGAGCCCGCTAGATTTTTGATCAGATCGCGAATTTCAATGATTTGGTTCGGGTCTAACCCCGTTGTTGGCTCGTCTAAAATCAAAACGGGTGGATTATGCAGTAAGGCCTGGGCCAAGCCCACGCGTTGGCGATAGCCTCGGGATAAATGGCCAATGACGCGCCCTTGAACGTCAGACAGGCCGGTTTGCTTAACAATGATTCTCATGCGTTCCTGTAATTGTTCTGGCTCAAGTCGTTTAATCCGTCCGACAAACGTGAGATATTCGCGCACGGTTAATTCCAAATAGAGCGGAGGTGTTTCAGGAAGGTATCCAATATGCTTTTTCACTTCCCACGGTTCTTCCAGGCAATCGAAGCCGGCAATGCGCACTTTTCCGGATGTTGGGGGCATGAATCCGGTTAAAATGCGCATGGTCGTCGTTTTCCCGGCACCGTTGGGGCCTAAAAATGCAACGATTTCTCCCTTGGGAATAGAAAACGATATATCATCCAGGGCGGTCACCTGGCCGTAGCGTTTGGTCACATGCTGAACGTCAATCATCGAGGGTATCCAGAGATTGTGCGGTGGAATAGAAAGAAAATAACCGTCTAGCGAATTACATCGATAGGAATTCAATCATACCTATGTGAAAAAAAAACCGTCAAGGTGCATTCTGCGATTGAGTCGTCATTGCATTGACTCTTTTGACGAAAGTTGTATGATGCAGCAAAATTTTCTGAGTATGGGTGTTTTTACTGTTCTGTGGTGCCGCCATTCCAGCCTTTTCCTGAATGTTCAAGATGATGAAACGATCACCTGCCACTGTGGGAATATTGTTGCTCTCCGTATTGGTGACTTTTGGCTGTAGTGCTTTTCATGAAGTGTCGGTCGTGAGCCACGGTGATGAAGTCGCTAAGATGGAAAAGCCGGTTCCTGCACGCACAAGTGGCGCTACTTCGGCTTCACCGGTTGTTGTTTCAGATTTTCCTCAGTTGGAGCCAGAGGAAGGAGTTGTGCCAACTCCTGTGATCCCTATAGATAAGCCGATTCCGATCACCCCACGAGTTGCCTCTCCGTCAGCCAAGGATTCAGGAGCAAAGGATTTTTTTGCGCAATCTGCTGAGGACTCGGTGCTTCCATGGACATTGCAAGACGTGTTTTTTGACTATGACCGAAGGGCGATTCGGAAAGATGCCATTCCTATTTTGGAGCAAAATGCCAAGGTGCTGTTGAAGCGGTATCCCAATCGAGAGGTATTGATTCAAGGCCATTGCGATGAACGAGGGACTGAGGAGTACAATCTTATTTTAGGTGAACGTCGGGCCAGGGCCGTAAAAAATTACTTGATTGATTTAGGTGTGAAAGCGTCGCAAATGCGAGTCCTCAGCCTGGGGAAAAGTCAGCCGTTTTGTCCACAGCGGAGCTATTTGTGTTTTGGGCTAAATCGCCGGGCCCACTTTGTCCTGAAGTAAGGCCCTGGTTCTTTGTTCTTCTGGTGCCGCGCCCGCCTAGTATTGAAGCTCATTCTTTGTCATCACTTTCATTCGTTCCCACCCTTTTGAGCTATTGTTGTCTCAAGAATCCAAGCCTATGTTAACACTGAGAATTCTTTCTGAGATTCCTAATTCGGCGGGGTCGTCTTTTCTTCTCAAGAAGGGTGTCTATGCGGATTTGGATATTGGTATTTGGTTTGATCCTTGGGCTTCCGCAGTTGATCCTGGCCGAGGTCTGGGATTTCTCTTGTACGGAGGCCGTTTCATTGCTGAAAGCCGCGCAAGACCGTGTTGTCCAGAAGCATGATCAATTACAGGAAGCCAAGTTCAGTCTCAGACATGCTCCTCGGGCGTTTGATGGGTGCCGACGAAGTCGTCGAGGGTTTGACGGGGGACAGCTTCATTGTGTGACTCATCAATCACAGCATGGGGGTCTACTCAAAGATATTCTTGTCGCTCAACGGAGCCTTGAAACGGCGCGTCAAGATTTTGATCGACATATTCAAAGCGTGCTTCAATCCTGCCCAGTTTCTCATCCCTAAGACTCGAGCGCCTGGCTTTTTTGTGAGGGCGTTTTATCCCTTTCATGAATTTTCTCCGACGAATGGTTCTGAGCTTTTACCTCCTTGCTGGCTTCGTGCGCTGAGAAGACCTGTCTTCTCGGGTTGTCCTGTGGGTCGCCCAATCCTCAGTTTGCCAGCGTATCTTGGGTGCCCCTGGCGTCCTGAACTCCTTTGGCTCAGCTCAGGGCAAGTTTTGCGAAGGGACTGAATCCAACCCAGTGGTCTGAGCGAGGGGAGATCTATCGCTTCTGACTCAACTTGCAATGGCAACAGACTTTCTTGATATTCTTATCATCAGATAACTTCAAGATCAGGTGCATTCTGAGTTTTCCCCGATCGTGTATTGATGGGGAAGTGCAAAGCGAGCAATATTTTGCTCATAGGATGCCTCCTCCTTTAAAGAATCGGGGCAATTGCCTTCTTTCTCTCTCAATCAATCCACATTCATTCAAAATCCACAGCCTCTTCAGGGGACAACTCCCTTGAAAATAGAAAAATTGGATTCTTGTGTAAACTTTAATAATTATGTAAATTACCTACGGGTTAAACTTATGTTTGGTTTAGCAATGAGGTTGGAAATGATGCATGTTTAGTTTGAAAAAATTCCTGGCTCCGATGTTTTCTCCTGTGTCCCTTTGCGTTGAATTGATGGCTTTTGGGTTGGTGTTGCTATTGTTTTCGCGGAAGCAGAAGACGGGGAAATTTTTTGTGGCTCTGGGGATGATTGTTTTAGTGTTGTCTAGTTTTGAAGCCGTGTCGGGGCGGTTTTTACAAACACTGGAATCTCAATATGCTCCTTTGAATGTGGCCGAGGCAAAATCTCAGCAGAATGGGAGAATACCGACAGATTCTATTAAGTGGGTTGTGGTGCTAGCGGGTGGGGTAGCTGGGGATCAGAGCTTGCCCATTCAACTGCAGATTTCACATTACTCGCGGGTGCGTCTTATGGAGGGAATCAGGCTCTATCGGCTTCTCCCGGGTAGTAAATTGATTTTGACGGGGGGGATTGGATTTGATGGACCTGCAGAAGCCACGACCCTGAGTCGTGTAGCCGAAGAGTTAGGCGTCCCCAAATCGGACATGGTGCTGGAAGTGGAATCGCGTGATACCAAAGATCATCCTTTGTACATACGCCCTATTGTCAAAGAAGAGCCCTTTATTCTGGTCACCAGCGCATTCCATATGCCTCGAGCGATGAAGTTATTTGCCAAGCAGGGGTTGTCTCCTATTCCGGCTCCGGCCGGGCACTGGAAGCCTCCAAAGGAATTTTGGTCTCCCGGGAATCTTTTTCCAAATGCCTCTGGACTTCGTTTAGCCGAACTCGCCACGCATGAATATATGGGGCTCACCTGGGCGTCGGTTCGTGGGCAAATTTGACGGAAGGAGAAAGAAGAGTCTCATCGGGCTGACTGTGGCTACTTCTTTAACTTTTTCCCTTTTTTTTGGACTTTTCACATCCGATAAAGGAATGAAATATTGCTTTTCAAGCCAACAGGATTTTAGAGGAAGACGCTATGCCGCTAACGTGTCGCAATCAACAGATATTCCCTGGAAGGGTGACTTTTTACACGAGGGCCTTGTTCTTGGTTGTCTGTTTGGGATTGTGTGGGTGCAGCATCTGGGATTCGTATGTCGAACCTGACTATCACTCTAGCCGGGCCGACCGATTGTGCCACCCCTATGGGAACTGTTCTCAAGGGGAATGGGTCGCTGTAGATGGAACAGCAATTGATTCTGGTGAAGCACATACGCAATGCATTGAAATGGCTGACCAGCGCCAGGGGAATGGATGGTGGGCGGATTCTATCTCTAGAGGCTTAGACGTTGGCGGGTGTATGGAAAGCAAAGGCTTCAGGCTTCGACCATAAGAACGAAAACCTAGTGTTAGTTGTGTGTTTCGGTAAGTCACTTTATCCTTCTAGCCCATTTGTATCAGTCGCAGTGACGCAAATTATTGCCTGGATGCTTGTTCCTTTGGGAACCGCAAATGTTATGATCTCTTGAATCTTCCCTCCCCCAAGATGACTTGTCGCAGGAATGTCTTTATATTTCACCAGCCCTTCCCCTACATCATGATAAATTGTTGTCTTCTCCAAGTTGGTTAAAGGCTGTCCATTCGCGTTGGTTGTGGGTTCAACATACGAGACCGTCACTGAAGGTTTGGAGGCCTGTACGGTAGCCTGAGCGGATGTCACGCATTTTGGTGAAGGGCTGGTATCAGGAGTAATCTTCTCCACGCGTTTCGGAGGAGGAGCGGGGGGTGAATTTTTTAAAGCTGCCGGCGTTGCAGGAGGTTTGGATTGCGGTAATTGTGAAGGAAGGCATGAAGGCCTGAGCCAACACAAGGCGGTATTGAGCCGTTCTTGGGATTCAGGAGTTGAACACCCTGAAGCAAGCAAAAGGGCAACAATGATCCAGCCAAAGATTGAGAAGCGAGGGAGCATGGTATGGATGGCTTTTAGGGCGTAAATTGGATCGTCCCTTTCAGACTGCTTTGGAAGAGAAGCCATGTATCGTTGAAAAGGTATTGTACCGGGTTGTCTGACTTAGGGATATACGGATGGGCGTAAGAAGCGACATCCTTGTTTCCGTTGGGTCGATATTCAGAAGGGATTTACTGGAGTTATGAAAAAAACTAAGCCTAGTCGTTCAGCAGGGAAGGTACTTCGAACCGTCAAGTCGTTTCAATCTCCGGCTCACCTACGGATTGTCAAAAGTCCAAGAAAAGTCTTTAAGGAATTGAAATTGTTTGCCACGGACGTTGATGGCGTACTAACAGACGCGGGGATGTATTATGGCGAGTCCGGGGAAGAATTGAAAAAATTTAATACGCGTGACGGGATGGGGATCAAGCTTTTGCAAGATGAGGGGGTGACGATCGCCATTATTACGAGGGAGCAGACGAAAATCGTCGCTCGCCGTGCAAAAAAACTGGGCATTACGGAAGTCTTCCAAGGGGCAAAGGATAAAGTGGCCGTACTGACGGATCTCTCCAGCAAGCTTGGGATCCCCTTTGAGCAGATGGCCTATATGGGTGATGACGTGAATGATGTGGGGGCGTTGGAGGTGGTGGGATATGCCGCAGCTCCGGCGGATTGTGTCGACCAAGTTCGTCAGGTAGTACATTATGTGTGCCAAAAAAAGGGAGGCGAGGGAGCTGTCCGGGAAGTCATTGATATGATTTTGGGATCAAGGCATCGGTTGTGAAATTTGAGCAGTTTTTAAATTTCAGCCCCAAAACAACCGAAATAAATATGAGGCGTCATGTGGTGTGCGCAATGGGTAGATGATAAGCCACTATGATGAAATAGTAGGAATCATGGCATGTGGCATACAAGGGGATAAAATTATGAGCAATCATGTGTATGGAGTCATTCTAGCTGGTGGAAGTGGGACTCGATTCTGGCCGTTGAGTCGAGAACGGTTTCCTAAACAATTGTTGAGAATTATCGGAGAAGGGACCTTATTGCAACAGACCTTCGAACGGCTTCTCCAGCATATTGGTGCCAAGCATATGACGGTGGTCACAAATGATGTTCAAGCCGAGTCAATCCGGCTTCAATTGAGTAAATGGAAGGATGATCTTGTTGATAACATTATCCTTGAGCCCGAAGGTAGAAATACTGCTCCAGCCATTGCCCTCACGGCGTTACAACTGATGCATCGTGATCCTGAGGCAGTTATGGTGGTGGTTCCGGCTGATCATGTCGTGACCGCAGCCAAAAAATTTACCAGAGCGGTGCAATTTGCGACGAAACTCGCAGAGCAAGGTCATTTGGTGACGTTTGGCATTCAACCCTCTAGACCGGAAACCGGATATGGGTATATTCAGCCAAATAAACGCCGACGGTTACGTGCGCAAGGCGCGTTTGTGGGCTATTCCGTTGCTAGATTTGTCGAAAAGCCAGACCTCCCAACGGCTAAACGCTATTGCCGCTCGGGGAATTATTTCTGGAATAGCGGCATTTTTGTCTGGAAAGCTGCCACGATTCTTGAAGAATTCGCTCTTCAACAACCCATATTGTCAAAACTGTTGAACAGTTTGCAGCGACAAGTTGGTACACTGGAATTTCCCGCCGCCCTTCGGAAAGCCTATGCCAAAATGCCTTCATTGTCGATTGATCATGCCGTGATGGAACATTCTGCTCGCAGTGTGGTTGTGCCGGTCGATTTCGGTTGGTCGGATGTCGGGAGTTGGGGGAGTTTAGAGGAAGTGGCGCCTCTTGATAAAGCCGGCAATGTGCGGAATGGGAATATTATTGATATAGGCAGCCAGAACTCTGTGTTATTTGCCGACCGGCGGCTGGTTGCGACCATTGGGCTTGATAATATGGTTGTGGTCGATACGCCTGATGCCACACTTGTTTGCCCGAAAGACCGGGCTCAAGATGTGAAAGCTATTGTGAATCTTCTCAAGCAGCAACAAGCTCCAGAACATTTGGAGCATCGAACGGTTCAACGTCCTTGGGGAGCCTATACCGTGTTAGAGGAGGGCCCGGGCTATAAAGTCAAGCGGATCGAAGTTGTCCCGGGAAAACGATTATCGTTGCAATTGCATCATCAACGTAGTGAGCATTGGGTGGTGATTACCGGGATCGCACGGGTCACTCGAGGTGAGGAAGTCTATGATTTGCAGGCTGGGATGAGCACAGGGATTCCCAAGGAAACGGCGCACCGCCTAGAAAATCCTGGGGTAGGACTGCTAGAAATTATTGAAATTCAAAATGGCCCATATTTAGGTGAAGACGATATTGTCCGTTTGAAGGATGATTTTGGTCGCTTGCAACCCGTTGGTTAAACCACTTGGATGAAAATAAGAAGCTGAAAGGAAGACGAATGGGCATTTTTCGAGAATACGATATACGTGGGATTGTGGAAAATGACTTAACCCCCGATGTCGTTGAAAAAATTGGCCGTGCCTATGCCACATTGGCTCGTGAGCGAGGGGTCAACACGATTACCGTTGGCCGTGATGGGCGCCTCACCTCAGCAGCGCTTCGAGATCAACTCATTGCAGGATTAACGGGAGCCGGAGTCAATGTCGTGGATCTTGGGTTGTGTGCGACACCCCTTTTGTACTTTTCTTTGTTTCATTGTGCTGTTGATGGCGGCATTATGATTACGGGGAGTCATAATGCGGCGGAATACAATGGGTTCAAGATGTGTGTGGGAAAAGAAGCCTTGTATGGAGACAATATTCAGCGTGTACGAGAAATTTTCGATCATGAGCAATTTGCTTCTGGGAAGGGCAGGGTAGTTGAACAACCGATTATTCCCGAGTATTTGGCGTTTCTGAAGGAACAGTTTTCTGCTGTGCGGGCAGATGGCCTTCAGGTGGTGATTGATTGTGGAAATGGGGCGGCATCCCTGGTGGCCAAAGATGCTCTTGAGCAATTGGGTTGTCAGGTCACCGGGATGTATTGTGAGCTTGATGGTCATTTCCCCAACCATCATCCTGATCCGACGGTTGTGGAGAATCTGAATGACTTGATCGGCAAAGTTCGAGAAACGAAAGCCCATGTGGGTATCGGGTATGATGGCGATGCGGACAGAATTGGGGTGATTGATGAGCAAGGCGGTATTTTGTGGGGAGATCGATTACTGCTGCTGTTTGCGCGAGATGTGTTAGAGCAACATCCAGGGAGTACCTTTATTTCAGAAGTCAAAGCCTCACAAGTCTTTTATGACGATATTCCCAAACGTGGCGGGCGTGCCATCATGTGGAAGACCGGGCATTCGATTATTAAAGCAAAAATGAAAGAGGAGAAGGCCGTGTTGGCCGGGGAAATGTCCGGCCATGTGTTTTTTGCTGATCGATACCATGGCTATGATGATGCGATTTATGCGTCCTGCCGACTGATTGAAATCCTTGTAAAACAAAGAAAGCCCCTTTCAAGTCTTCTTTCTGATGTCCCGCAAACGGTGGTGACTCCGGAAATTCGGGTGGACTGCTCTGATGATCAGAAATTTCAACTGGTTGCAGCTGTCACACAACGTCTTCAATCAATCGAATCAACCCAAGATTTCAGTACGGCTGATTTACCTATTCGAGAGTTAATTACGATTGACGGGATTCGTGTGCGCTTTGAGCATGGCTGGGGCCTGATTCGAGCCTCGAATACCCAACCGGCCTTAGTCTTGCGGTTTGAAGCCTCGTCGCAGGCGCATTTATCTCAGATTCGTGAGTATCTCGAATCTGAGCTGGCTAAGGTGAGTCATGCTCTTTCTTCTGCTTAAGGCATGACTATCCCAATCATCTGACGCATGCCACAGCTTGATGAGGGGCTATCTTCACGAGAATGAAGCGCTCCTTTCCTTCTGCATTTTTTGCCCCACGATTTCAATTTTCCCAATCATAGGATTGCTCCTTCATTGTGAAACGCCTATAATGAGATACCTGCCGTGAGTAATGGATTTGCTACTGATGATTCTGCCACTTCAGTTATTTTTCCACTCAAGTATGCTCCAACTTTTCCCATTGAACAGAAATCGTAGATTGATCAAAAAGCCAATAATTGAATTTGACCTGCTGCGTGAGACCTGTCATGCGTAATTTTGTGCAAATAGATAGTCAGGCCCATGTGCCACAGGCGGAAGCTTGGCTTCGGTCTGAAGTACAAACCTAAGGGAAGGAGAATCTCGTATGGTGCTACGAGCCATGTTCCTTGTCGTTGGGATGGTGTTGGGGATGTCCTTGGGGTGGAGTCTCTCGGATGGCCAAACAGACATACTTGGGATAGGTGCGGTCATTGGCGTGGTGGTGGGAGCCTCTATTCTTGCTGTTGAACAACGATTGCAGACTGTTCCCTTGTCTGTGGCCTTGTGGGGGGGCGTTGGATTGGTGCTCAGTCTTTTAATCGCCGGACTGATTGGTCTTTTGACGGGATTGGTCGGGAGTTCTCAACATTCAGTCTTCTCGCTGTTGGCTACATTGCTTATTTTTTTAGGGGTGCCCTATTGGGGCCTCAGCATGGGGATACGATTTGCCAAAGAAGGGTTGGACGGTTATGATCAGGCTAGCGAACGCGCTGGACAGGTTGGAAAAATGAAGTTGCTGGATACGAGTGTCATTATTGATGGGCGCATAGCCGATTTATGTGAAACTGGGTTTATTGAAGGCACATTAATCGTTCCGCATTTTATCCTTCAAGAATTACAGAATATTTCGGATTCTTCGGATGGATTAAAGCGAGCGAGGGGAAGGCGAGGGTTAGATATTCTGAATGTGCTTCAAAAAATGAGCAATATTGACGTGAAATTGGTGGAGGATGATTTTCCCCATGTGAAAGAAGTTGATACGAAATTAATCGAATTGGGGAAACAAATGGATGCGAAAGTTCTGACGAATGATTTTAATCTGAATAAAGTGGCGGGTATTCAAGGCGTGGAAGTGTTGAATATTAATGACCTCTGTAATGCCCTCAAGCCGGTCGTCTTGCCTGGAGAAACTATTCGCGTCTTCGTGTTGAAGGAAGGCAAGGAAGTTGGGCAAGGTGTGGCCTATTTAGATGATGGCACGATGGTGGTGGTGGATCATGCCAAGCCGTGGATTGGGAAAAATGCGGATGTCATCGTGACAAGTGTGTTGCAAACGAGTGCTGGTCGAATGATCTTTACGCGTCTCAAAGAAGAAACCGAGCGCGAGGAGTTAAGCTTGGCGCGTGTCTAAGTCTGTGGTGGCAGTGGTGCCTGCTGCGGGGCAAGGGACTCGCATGGGTGGGGCCACACGCAAACAATATCTTTCCCTTGGTGGTATTCCCCTTCTCGTTCTCTCCCTCAAGGTTCTTCAACAGATTGATTCAATCCGTGAAATAATCCTATCTGTTCCGGAATATGACAGAGACTACTGTTGGCGTGAAATCGTGAATCCCTTTGGGTTGAGGAAGGTGACGCAAATTGTGGTAGGAGGGCAACGCCGTCAGGATTCAGTACGGAGCGGCCTCTTGGCCATTACCGATTCTCCAGATCTGGTGCTGGTGCATGATGGGGTTCGTCCCTTTATTGATGGTGCGCTTGTTGAAGCGGGTATCTCCTGTGCGGCCCAAACGGGAGCGGCGGTTGTGGCCATTCCCATTCATGATACGGTTAAGCGTGTGGATACTCAGGGTGTGATTCGGGAGACGTTAACGAGGGAAGGGTTATGGCTCATTCAAACTCCTCAGGTTTTTCGCTATGATTGGTTGATGGAGGCCCATCAACAGGCGCAACAGGAGCATTGGGAAGTCACTGATGACGCAGCCTTAATCGAGCGAAAGGGATACCCTGTTTCCGTTGTGGAGGGGAGTTGTTTTAATATCAAGATTACACGGCCGGATGATTTGGTCTTTGGTGAAGCTATTTTGCAAAGGGTAGGGCATAATCTGTGATCATCAAATGTTTCTTGAAGGGCTCAATAACGGAGAGGTGACATGCACGTCGCGAGTAACATACGAGTTGGTCAAGGATACGACATTCATCCTTTGTGCGAAGGGCGAGCCTTAGTGTTAGGTGGCATCACGATTCCTCACTCACATGGCTTAGATGGTCATTCCGATGCCGATGCCTTGACCCATGCCGTCTGTGATGCGCTCTTGGGTGCGATGGGAGAAGGGGATCTTGGGACGCGATACCCCAGCAGCAATCCCGCATACAAAAATCTTTCGAGCCTCGTGATGTTGGAAAATGTGGTGCAAACCTTAGCTGAAAAACAATGGGGGCTCGTGAATTTGGATACGGTCGTTTGTGCGCAGGCTCCAAAGCTCGCTCCCTATATGAAGCCCATGCAGGAAAGTCTGGCGCGAGTGCTTCAGGTGGATTGTCAGAGGGTGAACATTAAAGTGAAAAGTGGGGAAGGGATTGGGATGATCGGTCGGGCTGAGGGTATCGCCGTGCTGGCCATGTGCTTAATTCAATCGATGAATCCTTGAGGGCCTGGGATGGGAAAAAAGCTGTGTCTTCTGCTTCTATGTCATGGTGAATGAATGCCAAAGGTAACCCAAATTGCTCAAGACCTCCAAGCGGTCTTTGAGCGTGATCCGGCAGCCACAAGCCGGCTGGAAGTGTTTCTCCTCTATTCGGGCTTCCATGCTCTCTTGGCGTATCGTATTGCCCATTGGCTATGGACAAACAAGGTTCCGTTTTTCCCCCGGCTCATTTCTCAAATAGCCCGTTGGATCACCGGCGTGGAAATTCATCCGGGTGCCACCATCGGACGAGGGTTTTTTATTGACCATGGTATGGGGGTGGTCATTGGTGAAACAGCGGAAATCGGGGATTATGTGACGTTGTTCCAAGGCGTCACGTTGGGAGGAACAGGGAAGGAGCGTGGGAAGCGTCATCCTACCTTGGGGAATCATGTCGTCGTGGGAGCTGGGGCGAAAGTCTTAGGTGGAATTCGCATTGGGGATAATGTCAAGATTGGCGCCAATGCGGTAGTGTTGCGAACGGTTCCGGCGAATTCCACGGTTGTCGGAAATCCTGGAAGGATTGTGAAGTACGATGGGGAGCGTCTTCCGGAAGCCACCATGGACCACACCAATATTCCAGATCCCATTGCTGAACGCTTTGAAGCGATGGAGCAAGAGCTGATTGCGCTTCGCAAACGAGTTGAGCAAGCTTGATCGTAATTACTTGTGTGTTGAAAAACTCCGATAGGCATATTGTCTTAGCTGTTCAACCCTTTTACACTACAGAAACGGTATTCTTCGATTTTTTAGCGGCAACTATTTGATACAAGCTTTGTGGAAGGAGCAGGCGTCATGACACCTCGAGTCAAAGAAATTTTGCGAAATTATGATGGTAATCCGCCAGGCGTCTTAATGAATCTGGCGCGGTTATTAATGAGTGGCCGGTTAGCGGGAACGGGGCGTTTAGTCATTCTTCCGGTGGATCAGGGTTTTGAGCATGGACCGGCTCGATCCTTTGCCCCAAACCCTTCAGGCTATGACCCACGTTATCATTTTCAATTAGGCATTGAGGCGGGGTGTAATGCCTACGCCGCCCCGCTAGGGTTTTTAGAGGCCGGAGCGGCCGAGTTTGCAGGCCAAATCCCACTAATTTTAAAGTTGAATAATAATGATTCCTTGCATGCCACCAAAAATCCCAATTCGGCAATTACGGGGAGCGTTCGTGATGCGTTGCGATTAGGCTGTTGTGCTGTCGGATATACCATTTATCCCGGGTCAGCTCATAGCCAAGAGATGTATCAACATTTGCGGGAGATTGCAGAAGAAGCCAAGTCTTATGGATTGGCCGTGGTTGTCTGGTCGTACCCGCGTGGGGAAGGATTAAGTAAGGAAGGCGAAACGGGCATTGATGTGGCTGCCTATGCTGCACAAATTGCCGCCCAACTCGGGGCACATATCATTAAAGTCAAAGTTCCGAGTGTTCATTTGGAACAAGCAGCAGCCAAGAAGGTCTATGAAGAAGAGAAAGTCTCGATTAGTACCCCAGCCGATCGTATCCGTCATGTTGTCCAAAGCGCCTTTGATGGACGTCGCATTGTCATCTTCTCAGGTGGGGCCAAGGGTGAAGATCAAAAAATCTTTGATGAAGCCCGTGCGATTCGCGATGGCGGAGGGTTCGGGTCAATTATTGGCCGGAATTCATTCCAACGCCAAAAACCTGAGGCGTTAGCATTTCTCTCAACTGTCATGAAAATTTATTCAGGAGAATTACCGTAACCCTTCTCTGGACCCTTTGTTTAGGGGTAGAGTCCTCGGCATTGATGGGCCTTGGCCACTTCTTCAATGCCGGAGATCAGGGCGGCTGTTCTCATCGTCAGCTTTTTGTCCGCGGCTTGCTGGACGATGCGATGGAAAGCCTGAGTAATAATCGCCCGTAGTCGACTATGGATATGGGCTTCTTCCCATGAAAACCGTTGGGCGTCCTGTGCCCATTCAAAATATGACACAATGACACCTCCCGCATTGGCCAAGATGTCAGGAATGACCATAATGCCTCGGTCATGCAGAATGGCATCAGCTTCAAGAGTGGTGGGGCCATTCGCGCCTTCAACGACAAATTGGCATTGAAGCTTTGGAGCGTTGATTTTGGTAATTTGTTCTGCCAAGGCGGCGGGAATGAGGACGCGGCAGGGAAGCGTTAACAGGTCTTCATCGAGGATGGGCTCTCCAAATTGTGTGAAGGAGGGCAAAGGTGATTTCTCTCTTTGCCGTTCGGTGAAGATGGCGGGAATGTCCAGCCCCTTTGGATTATAGAGCCCACCAAATCGATCACTAATGGCAATGACCTTGGCGCCTTCTTCATGAAGGATCCGTGCCGCATGGGATCCGACATTTCCAAATCCCTGAATGACGATGGTGGTGTCAGCTACGCTGAGTTGAAATTG
>Ga0224496_10001296_pt1 | contig 15715 bp, 17 predicted proteins | sample SF_Jul11_sed_USG_2_FD_168127 | JGI IMG/M metagenome (GOLD analysis project Ga0224496, IMG submission 168127) | Sediment microbial communities from San Francisco Bay, California, United States - SF_Jul11_sed_USGS_8_1 | ecosystem: Environmental > Aquatic > Marine > Sediment | place: USA...
AACCCTGTTGGGTGTATCTGAAGCTCTAATTAAGGAATCGGTTGATGCCAAGGTTGTGGGGCTTGAACCTGAGGATGCAAAGGTAACCGAATGGGCTGAAAAAGACATTCTACCAAATTTTTTGGAGAAGTTGGAGTTGCCTAGAAGGAAGTCAATAGTTGAAGTTATGCTTGAAAAGGGGCTCCCTGATGAAATCATGACTGTTGGTCACGAGGAAGCTAGGAACATGGCAAATAGACTTTGTCGGGAGGAGGGCCTCTTTTGTGGTATATCGTCGGGAGCAAACGTTTATGCAGCCCTTAGAGTTGCTAAGAAACTAGGTAAGGGAGCAAACGTCGTAACAGTGCTTGTAGATAATAGAGACCGGTATTTTCCCGAGTACCCAAACGAACACTATGTGATATAACTGATCTTGCTGGCTTCTTTCGCGCGTCATTAAGGAAGTATATGAATATGACAACAGATTCCGTCTACTGAAGTTATGTGAAGATTTTAGCCCCCGCCTACCGGAGGAAAGATTGCGACTGTGTCTCCTTCTTTTAGCTTTGTTTCAAATCCCTGTAATGCTTTAATGCCCCTGCCGTTTATGAGTATCTGGATATACGTTCGCACTTTTCCCTTCTCGTCATACAGGTATTCCGTGAATTCTCTGCCATATTTCTTTGAGAGATGAGCCAACAGTTCCTCGACGGTGAAAATGCCTGGTGATCGTATTTCATCTTCTTTCTTGCCAGTTATTTCTCTGAGAGATGTGAAAAACCTCACTTTGATTTTCATTTAGGCTTCCCCAATTGTTGGCTATTATGTTAATTTGCGGGGCAGAATTTATCCTATTCTGTGTTGTAGTTTTGCCTAGAAGAAGTTTTGACGAGGCTATGGTTTGTTGATCATTCTGTTGATTTCTTCTTCCATGTTGTGGCCGTGGCAGTAGACTAGAGCCTTTTTGATCCCCTTCACTTTTTCAGCCGCTTTTTTGACGTCGGAGGCGAGTTTGAAGGCAATTGGGCAAAAGGGGCTTGAGGGTACAAAATCAACTTTCACCACCCCAGGCTTTTGTTCTTCCACGTCGGTGATCATTTTCATTTGGCCAAAAGTTAACCCTGTTTCTGGATCTACCACTTTCTCAACTTCTTCTCGCACTTTCTTCTCTAGGTCTGTCAACCTTCCCACCTATTCAGATATTTCATTCGTAAACTGCGTAGAAAATGCTTTTTTCCTCTTAATAAAAGGGTAGGGCTGTGCATGTTTTCAGTTCGATTAAACTTAAATATTGCCAGAAGTTCTCAGATTAAACGGCGCCGCTGAAGCTGTCGATCGAGCCGCCGTAGCTCAGTTAGGTAGAGCAACGGGCTGTTAACCCGTGGGTCGACGGTCCGAGTCCGAAGACGGTGAATATGTGTCTCGTCTGGCGAATCCGGCGGCGCCAACTCTTTCTACCCTCAGCATACATTGGTTTTTGAAGCCCCCTCCCCACTTTAGCGAGTCGTTTTCCGAAAAAAATTGTTTTCAACATTTCACTGCTATTTGGATCCAAATAGAGGTCCATGGGGTGGATTTTCCATGTTTTAGGTGGGCTAACTCTGTTTGCTAATCCTTTATTCGGTTTTGGCTAGTATTAAGAAAACGCCTATTGCTATCAGTGCTATGCCGGCGGCTATGAAGACGCCTGCAAAAGGCGCAACTACGTTCTCAGGAGGATCATTGTAAGTAAAATTGACGGTTAGTGCTCCTATCAAGATGACTAGTAACCCGAGGAATTTCTCGGCGACTGTTAATCCTATGGGCTTCTCCTCGCTCATGTTGACACCTTCTAAGGCTTACTTTTACATTCCTTAGGTTTATTTTAAGTTATTCGTCGAGCGATGTCTAGCAAGCGTCGGAAGTATTTTTATTTTGGTGTACTCTTGTTGTTTGGGGATGTGAAACGCCTTATCGTGTGATCCTGACCGTTAAAGAGTCTAAAGGAAATTGCCCATACTATAAAGTTGGAGATAAAATAACTTTTGAAGAACCAGAGATCGTTAAGGAAAAGAGTGACAGGCTATGTCTCTATGCTCTCTTATCGTTGGCTCCATATCTTACTGCCCTTTGCAGAGACACACCAGAAGAAGACTGGATAAACTACAAGGAAACTATTCAATGCCCAGACGCAGATAGACCAGTTATCTTCAAAGTAGAAAGGGAATCTCTCTGAAAGCAAATTCACCACTGGACAACAGAACTCTAACTAACCTTACGAGCATTTAACTAGTTTTGATTGCTGGTTTGAAACGATATTCTTTCCACTTGCGTCTTCAGCTAAGGTTAACGCCAGAGTTATATAAGTGAAATACCGACATTCGAATCTGACAATATTTTCATGGGTATTAAGTTTGAGTGGGAAAGAGTGTTCTCACGAGGAACTAGAATATCTGGGCTCGGAAAAAACCGATAAAGGTGCAAACAGGTACTATAGATGCCTGAAGTGTCGTAACATCTTAGTCCTATCAGACGAGGGTACCACATACATGATTCAATCACATTCTTAGTATTTTTTGAGAACTTAGGAATCACGATAGGCTAATTCTCAAGAATGTCGCAAAGTTTCTTTGTTCATCTAACCAAACGCTACGCAAAATGAAAATACCTCAAATTAAGCCCTAATCAGCAAAAGAAGCCAATCAATCCGTCTCTTCCAGTTTTGCTGGCAAATACTCGTCAACAATGTATGTTAAGCCATATCTGCTGAAGGCTTCCTGCTCCGCCTTCTTCTTTATGCTCAAAAACTTCTGGGTTTCCCTCCGCCACAGTTCTCCCTCGTATCGTGGATCCTTTTCCAACTCGTGGAGGCGCTTAATATCCACCTCAGTCAACGGATCGCTGGGCAATTTATAATCTACAATATCGGTGGCCCAAACCCCGCTCCACTTAGCATCTGGTGTGGTTAACTCCCTAAGATGAGCCGCGTTTGCTGAACCCGAGATGATGACCATGGCGATGTGCATCCCCCACGGGTCTCCGTCGGTGAAGATGAAAACCGGGAGATCCAATTCTTTGTTCAATCTGTGAATGAAGTGTCTAGTTGCGCGGGGTGCTTGACCCGCCGTCAGAACTAGGAGGGCGTTAAATTTTTTGTGAACTCTCTCCTCAATGAATCTGGTGAACAAACCACCCTTCTCGATAGCTATAACCTTGTCTGCTCTAGTCTGGGCGAACTCTGAGGAGGTGAGGGCGGGACCTATCATGACTCCGTCGGGATGCGACATCAAGTTCAACTGTTTCCCTTCATAACCGGGAACCGTGTATTCAATGGTGAGATCACCAAATATGGCTGAACGCTCTTCAGGGAACACTTTGAAGTCCTCTCGAGAGAAGCCCATAACAGTTTCAAGGTCTGTAACGATGCTGTTGGATTCCGCTTGATCTTTGAAGGACATGTCGTAGGCTTGGGCAGAGTAATAAACGTCACGGAGAGTTGAGGTCTTTCGATTTTTTGTAAGTTCGCTGGCGAAGTAACCTGCCCAAACCAGTTGTGTGAAGGGTCTGATGTGACGTATGTTTCGAGCGCTTCTGCGTACGGTTTTGTCTCCTAAAATGTACTGCCGCAGTTCTGGGCTGTAGAAGATGTTTTCGGTGGATCGGCTTGGCATCCTTATTCGAGGGAAAATACCTTTTTCCATTTGGTTATATAGCCTTCCACCAAATCTCCTTAAGTTTCTTAGAACTTCTTTTCTTCTCTCTTTAACTGAGATTTCAATCTCCCTGTTCTTCAATTTTTTTTACACTCCTTAACAACAATTCTATGTTCGGTTCTTCTTTCTTCCCAGCCAAATTCGTAGAGAATCTGGCGATCTTGGGTAAATATTTAGAGAAAACAGTTAGCCTCCTCCTTTCCTTTTCAACGTACTCCCGTTTTGTCAGAAATTTTTGTAGTTCACGGGCTACCTCGCGGATACCGTTTAAGATTTCCCCGTTCACCTCCGGTCTATCCGCAATGAACTCCTTCCCCACGGTTTTGTAGGGAACTTTCGTGCTACATACATGAACCAAGATGGCTATTGGCATGTCAGGGGTAACCTTGTATCTCCTCCAGTTCATAGACTTAATAACCCTGACCGAAACGTCGCTGGCTTCATCGTATAGCAGCGGAATCCTGTTAGCAAATCGGTAGATCAGAATATCATCTTTCTTTGGTATGTTTCCACCATAGGCTATGGCTGTTTCTACAATGAATGGGTGTCCGGAGTAAGTGGAGGGCTTACGTTGAGAAACAGCGATGAATTCAGGCCTTAACTCCTTTAGAATCCCGGTCTCCAACAATTCTTCACCTAAGGGGGATAAACAACTCGCGTCTGGAGGAAGGAAACCGTTAAATCTCTTCATCATCCGTACGAGCCTCACAACTTCATCGGACCTCAATTTCCTCGGATCTTTTGTTTTTATAAATCCGGCAGCTAGCAATAGGCGGAGGATGACATTCTTGTCGACTTTTGGAAAGTGTGTTTCCATGAACTCCAGCATGTTCCGAGAATGTGCGGTCTTTATGAGACGCCCAACTTTTTCGACATTCACGTCATCAAAAAATTTTTTGGATTTCTTCATCATATGCACAAGTCTGACGACATCTTCATGTTTCAGCCTCTTTGGATCCTCTGATTTGATGAATCCCGCGAACTCTAGAAAACTGAGAGAGATGCCTCCGCCGACTCTATGGAAGTGCTTTTGCATAAAGCCCACCATATTCTGGCACTCCGTGACTCGTATAAGGCGCTGAATTGTTTCAACGTCTACTCCGTAGGGGTGTGGCAGCGTTTCTTTTGGTGGAGGCGGCATTTTTTTTGTGGCTCTGGTGAATAAGTATAACCGTCCTTTTGGGTCGACGAATTTGATGTCCGCATAGGGGGTCACCAACGCAGTCTGTTTTAAATATTCCAAAATTTTAGACACAGCCCGGAAATAGTCTCCTTCCAGAGAAAATTCAACGATGGTTCCACGCCATTGCTCCTTGTTTCTGCGGATTTTACGATCTAGGATAAGGGGACGGTTCCTTTGGATGTCTATCATCAGTTTATACTCGTATATCTTGGATGTGCCTGTGCTTGATTTGACTTCGACGGGTTTGTGGGTGGTGATCTGCCCGTACAGAACAGCCATTGTTCCTCCAAGTCCGAAGGTCCCTCGGGCCTGCTTAAGTTTATACTTTGAACCAAACAAAACTTGACCGAAAGCCGACGGTATGTGACGTGCTGGGATTCCGGATCCGTTGTCCATAACCCTTAACCTGTAGACGCCGACTCCTAGCTCTCCCTGCGTCTCTTCTGCGTCCTCCTGGGATAGTCGAATGTAAATTTCTGGAGGAATATTCGATAGGTCAGAGGCATCGAGGGCATTTTCCACAAGCTCTCGTATAGATGAGAAAATCGCTCTTGCCGGGTTGGTGAAGCCTGCTATGTCTCGGTTGCGATAGAAAAAGTCTGCAGGACTTATCTCCTCAAAGGTCACCAAACCCCAGTTGCCTCCTCGTAATACTCAATGATATGACGAAACGCTTTGTTTGCTTTTCTATAGCCTTTGCAGCAATTCCTATTGGAAACCACATTAGAAAAAGATTGTATGATACATGGCAACATGACAGATTCGTTCTTATTTTGGTATGGCAGATATTTCAATGTTGCTTTAAATTTTGAAAAAATTTCGATCAGATGTCAGAAAAGACGATGTTCCCGCTTTCAAGTTAGTCTCTAAACGAGGTCTCCCACAGTTCCATCTTCTTTTTCTTGAGTTCCCTCCGTTTTCTGTGCAGAAATCTATACACCGTGCCGTGTAGGCTTCCCCTAATTAGCATCCGAACCGCTTCTTTTGCAATCTCAACTTGATCTATTTCTCCAATGATAGAAATCGTGTGTCCGTATACACAGATATTAGCTTCAGTCAATTCCTCGATAATTCTCCTAGTTTTTCCCTCTTTTCCTATGACTCTTCCTTTCAACCTCTTCATGTCAGACTGAGACCGTCCCACAGTTTCCCGAAGATCTATCATCTCTAACATAGCCTCGTCGTCTTCTAGCAGTCGAAATGCGTGTTCGGGTGAGAAGCCTCTGCCGATGGCCGTGACTATTTCTTTGGCTCTGAAGAGAACTGTTGGGTCTTGAGTTGTGGGCATGAGAGTTATTTGGATATCACCTGTTTGGCTATCTATCTGAAGTCTAACCGAGAGTTTCTTCTCTATGTTTGCTTTAACGCGGCCGTCAGGACCCACGAGGGCTCCGATACGCTCTTGCGGAACTTTGACTAAGGCGCTAGCTCCTTCCACTTGTAACCCTCTTGTGCATTTCCTCTACCGATAACACATCTACATCTAGCTTTTTGAAGTATCGGTGCAGGTTTTCTAGATCTCTTTGCAAGAATTGATCAGCCATGGGATGTTCAATTGGTACGGCCTGTGAGACGTCGAAAATCACGGGTTTGCCTCTCCGAATCATGATGTTATATTCGCTCAAGTCTGCGTGCACTAGGCCTCCTTTTCGATAAAGCCTCCTTAAGTAGGTTAGCAACTGTCTGTAAACTCGCTTGGGGTTTCTGAGAGGAGCTTCCTTCATGAGGGGTGCACTAACTCCATTCTTTCCGATAAACTCCATGATCAATACATTTTTTTCTACGGCGATTGGTTGGGGAACCTTAACTCCCACTTCATATGCGCGTTGCAGGTTTTTGAATTCTTTCTGAGCCCAGGTGTAGACCAAGGATCGCGTGTCTCGACGGACATGGGCGAATCTGGGGTCGCCCTCAATGTAGGGGAGCATGCCCTTCTTGAATTCGGCTGAGGTGGTGAGGTAGATTTTGATTGCGAGTTCTTTCTCATCCGGGTCTTTTCCCCAGTAGATTCGGGCTTCCTTTCCAGCTTTTACAACTCCATAAATCTCGTCGATTATTCGTTTGTTTAGAAAGTCGTAGATTGTCATGAGGGTAGAGCGATCAAAAACTTCTTCCATCACCGCTCGCTCGGATGAAAAGTCTTTAATCAGCATTTTATCCCTTTTTTCCACTATGCGAAGTCGATGTTCAAGCTTCTCTCTTACTGCTTTGTTTCGCTTAGGCATAGATAAGTCCTAACATTATGACGTTTTCCACTCTTTAAAAGATGTGGGCTTCTTGGGGGTGCGACTGATTTCTAGTACTACGCGCATAAATATGTGTTCGTTACATTTTGACGATCTGGGCGTGGGGAACGCCCGAAATTGTCAAAACTGCGTCAGGATGAACTAATCCTTTTTCTATGGCTTTCTTTACGATTTTGTGTCCAACCATGTTCACGATTGTGGATTGCTCCATAAGGTCAATGACTTCTTCCACGGTCATTTTTGGCCCTTTGTAGAATTGCTCATGTATTTCAAAGACGATTTTTCCTTCTCTCAAAATTTTTCCTAACAGTTCGGCGTCGCAGGTTGCGAGAAGCACGTGCTGACCCCATTTTCGCATCTTCGCGTAAACTTCCAACGCTGAACACTTTTACACAGGTCTTATGGACGATTTTGCCCCGCACGCTTCACATATTAAAAATAAGAATCGCCTCTCTTTTACGATTTTCGTATCCGGACGCTTGCAGATGGGGCATACGACAAATTCCTTGACGTATCTTTCGATCAGCCGCTCGAAGGTGTCGGGGCCAAACCTTCCTTGGAAGTTTGCTCTAGTCCCTTGCATGGCTGCAGCTGTAGCCATCTCTCCGGAGAGAAACTTCAGCACATGACGTGGCTCTCGATTGAGAGCGCCACAGATTTCTTTGAAGTTCGCCAAGATAGTTCGCATGCCAGTGACGAAACTGCGAGGTCTTGGAATTTCAAATCGCTTATGCTCGAGAATTTCTGAAGGGAGTTGTGACCGAGCACGCTTCAGCAATTCCTTGTAGTCCATCTCAAGGCCTCCATAATACCTGTCTTTTTCACTCAATAAACGAGCTTTCCTTCTCAGACATCTTTTGCTTGTTTATGTATTTTAACTTACGGTTTTAGAGGTTCGTTTTTTGATAGAAAAAGCGAGGGATCACATTCTTCTGTAGAGTTTGTATTCTAGTGGCTCTAACTCAAAGTGTGGGCAAGATTCTATGTGGTTTGCATTTTCTCTTAGTTTGCCGCAATAGAGCTTTTTGGATGAGGAGACGGAGTGTTTACAATTGTCACAGTTCTTTTGGGAGCATCTGGTTTGTTGAAATGCTGATGTCATAGAACCACAAAAATATCTAATGTCGTAATATTTAATAAATGTTTCTCGCTAATTGGCAAACAAATATACTACAACACAGAATATTGGAAGAAGGGGGGCCCTGTTTTGCGCAGTCAGAATGAACATGTACTCTGGAATTGGGAACGGTGCAAAACTAGGATTAGAGGTTTGAAGGGGCGACTTGGTTTCAAAGAGGCGCCGACGTTGAGGTTTTTGGAATTAAGCATTTCTCTTGAAGACGGAATGATTCATGATGACCTCAAAAATTGTCCTTTTCCAGAGGTGGCACCCAGCATTTACTGCATTCTCTCTGGATATGCTGAAGCTGAACCAGTTCCAGAAGCTTTGAAGCTAGTTTCTTTTAGGCAACTGCCCGGAGGACACGCCTATCATAAAGCTTTTCTCGGACGTGTAGTTTTCTCCATCCAAAGGGTGTTTGGATCAAAGCCTAGAATGCTTGTTGAGGCTGGGAAACTTTTGGGTGGTTCTGGAGTAGATTATGGAGAATGTTCGGTTAGGGTGTATTCGCTTCCCTTAGTACCTATAATTGTGGTTCTGTGGGCGGAGAGCCAAGAATTTTCAGCCTCGGCTAACATGCTTTTCGATGCATCGGTCAGTCACTACTTGACAACAGAGCAAGTTGCAATGTTAAGCCAGCTAACTTCGGTGAGACTGAGGCACGCCTACGAAATTTTCATTAGCAAGGCATAAGCTAGAACATCGTGAGACTAATTAATCAGAGCAGAAAATCCTTAAATCAGAACTTGAGAATCGAATATGTGTAGTGGTTTACGGAGGGCCCGTAGCTCAGTCTGGTTAGAGCGCCAGGCTCATAACCTGGTGGTCAAGGGTTCGAATCCCTTCGGGCCCACCAAAAGTCTTTCTTTTAGGCAAAGGATTTACCTAAAACCTGCTGAATCTTATGTAGTAGGAGAGTTAGACTATTTTGAGAGGAGATCTTGATAAAATCCTCGCTGAAAAAGGAGTAGAAGCTTTACTCCTCTATTCAGAGAGTTTCAAAAACTCCGACATGTACTACCTCACCAAGTTTCTGGCTCCAGACCCCTTCATCTTCATCAAGAAAGTCGACGCAGACCCCATAATCGTCGTCAACCAAATGGAATATCCTAGAGCGCAAAAACAGTCCATCGTCAAAGAGGTGAGGTCCTACTTTGAATACAAATACCTTGAAGTAGTGAACACTGCGAAGGAACCACATCTCGGCATTATGAAGTTCATCGCAAACGTGGCTAAGAATGAACTTGGCACAGGCAAGAGGATTTGTGTACCCCACAACTTTCCAGCGATAGCTGCTGACATACTCCGGGAGGAAGGCCTAACTATCAAGCCAATATTTGACGTCGTCGAGAAGGCTCGAGAAACCAAGGATGCCGATGAAATAGACGAGATTGGGGCTGTTCAGGCAGTTGCTGAGGAAGTTACTGCTGAGGCCATAGATTTGATAGCCAACGCCGATGTGGGCGCCAACGGAATACTAATTGTGAAAAAAGAGCCTCTAACGGTTGGCAAAGTGAAGTCGTTTTTTGGACACAAATTCTTAGACCACGGATGCGTAATGGAAGAGGACATCATAGTTGCGTGTGGCCCCAAAGGGTCAGACCCTCACTACTTCGGCGATCCGCAAGATGTACTCAAGGCCAACCAGCCCATCATCTTGGACGTTGTTCCCAGAAGCGTCCAAAAGCGTTACTGGACTGACATGACTCGAACAATCGTGAAAGGAAAAGCGTCGGATAAAGTCAGGAAAATGTTTAACGCCGTTCTCGAAGCCAAGAACGCTTCAATGGACGTTATCCAAGCTGGTGCCCTAGGAAGCGATGTTTACGACGTTTGTTGCGACGTTTTGGAGAAGGCAGGCTACGAAACCACAAGAGGAGAAAAACAGATAACGAGAGGTCTAACCCACAGCCTAGGTCATGGAGTAGGCTTAGACATACACGAAGGCCCTAGAATGAGCGAACTCTACAAGTTTCCTCTAGAAGAACATAACATCGTAACAGTTGAACCGGGCCTCTACGACCCAGATGTCGGCGGACTAAGAATAGAAGACATCGTGGAAGTTACGAAGGCAGGATGTAGTGACCTCACGAAAATGGAGATACAGCTAGAAGTTTAGCTCAGAAGCGCAAAAATGAACCCGTTCTGTTAAAAGTGAAATCCTTGACGCCCCACCAGAAAAGCACGGGAAAAATTTTCAGGTCCCCGTATCCCTCCGAATTTAGATCCTTTTTTAAATAGTCGCAACATTCCTAGGCGCATTTGCGGTCATGGTTCGATGAAAACTGTAAACGTCTACCTGACTAGCCTCCGCTCATAAGCGTCATCAAAATAACGTTGTCATCTTCACTCAACTTGGTATCAACGCCACGAAGCTGACCCATCAAAACTCCATTAACCGTAACAACAAACCCTGTTTTGACATCCTTTAAACCTGGTTCAAAAACTTCCCTTCTAAAAGCTTCGCCGTAAATGCCACCCAGCTTATTCAACAACTCGGAAAGAGAAGCGCCTTCACTAAGCTCAAATTCGTCTTCTCTCTTCTTCAACATGTTGCCGATGTAACCTAAGTACCGGACCTTAACTTTCAACTGTCCACCCCAACATGGGTTTTGGATATCTTTCAAAGTGTAAATTTTTCTTTCAACCAGATTTTGAGGAAAATTAATATTTATCTATTCTCATCTCATATTTCTCTTTAATCACAAACCATGATTATTGGAGGAGCAAATTGTGAGCTATACTAAACGAATACTACATGTAGACCTATCAACTGGAAAAACCGAAATTGAACCCTTGAAGGAAGAGATGGCTAGGAAATACATAGGCGGCATAGGACTTGGAATGCGCCTATTTCTGGACAACTCCAAGGCGGGTGTCGATCCTTTCAGCCCGGAGAATCCCATAATCTTCGCCACAGGGCCTCTAAGCGGTACTATGGCGCCTTCGGCGGGAAACGGCTACGCGGTAGTTTCGAAATCACCTCTAACCGAAGGAATAGCTGAATCCAAGTCTCACGGCTTCTTTGGAGCTGAATTAAAACGAGCTGGATACGATGCAGTCATCTTTACAGGTAAATCTGAAAAGCTCGTATACGCATGGATTGACGACGACTCTGTCCAACTAATGGACGCACAGCATCTAAAGGGGAAGTCACCTCATGAAACAGAGATGGCCATCAGAGAAGACTTGGGTGATTTTTACACCCGTGTGACGGCGATTGGTGAAGCAGGAGAAAAGCTTGTTCGAATCGGTTGCGCCATAAACGACGAATTCAGAGCTGTTGGAAGAACCGGTATGGGCGCTGTGATGGGATCCAAAAACCTAAAGGCTGTGGCTGTTCGCGGAACAAATGACGTGAACGTAGCAAAGCCCGAAGAGTTTACGGAATTCATAAGGATGATACACGAACGCATGAAGGGACCGGCTACGAGAAAATACAGAACTTTAGGGACACCAGAGAATGTTCTTGTCCTCAATGCCTTAGGAGCCTTACCCACACGTAACTTTACTCAGGCCACTTTCGAAGGCGCTGAGAAAGTTAGTGGAGAATACTTGAACGAGCGTTACATTAAGAAAATCATTGGATGCGCGACGTGTGGCATGCGCTGCGACCACATAGGAGTGGTTCCTGAAGGGCCATACAAAGGAGCCACTGCAAGGGTGGAATTCGAATGTTTATGGGCGCTCGGACCAAACTGCGGTGTCGATCGCCTAGATGCTATCATCGAAGCAATTTACCAATGCGACTATTATGGTATAGACTGCATATCCGCGGGCGGCATCGTAAGCTTTGCCATGGACTGTTACGAAAATGGAATTCTAACCGAAAAGGATACTGAGGGTTTAGATCTTCGCTTTGGCAACCATGAAGCTTTGGTTGAGATGGTGAAGAGAATCGGTTCTCGAAAAGGATGGTTGGGCGACGTACTTGCAGATGGAACCATGAGGGCTGCTGAAAAAATTGGTAAGGGAGCAGTGAAATATGCCAATCATATTAAGGGACTTGAGCTACCAGGCTACGACATTAGAGGCTTGAAAACCGCTGCTCTGGGATTTGCTGTTTCCTTCCGTGGAGCTTGCCATCTCCGAGCTGGGGCTTATGATCCAGACGTGAAGGGAAAGGTTGACCGCTTCAAGATAGAAAAAGGGCGAGGGAAAATAGTGATGGTGGGGGAGGATGAATACAACGTTATAGACTCTCTTATATTGTGCAAGTTCTCAAGAGGCGTGTTCTACGAGAAACTCCAAGACATGGCTAGATACTACACCTTAGCTACAGGTATCGAGGTGACCCCTGACGAGATTATGCAAGCTGGTGAGAGAATAAACAACCTAGCAAGGGTCTTGAACATCCGGGAGGGCAAGGGAACAAGGGAATACGATCAGTTGCCGCCAAAAATAATGAGCGTGCCAATACCAGACGAAGGAGTTGCAAAGGGAGCTTGCGTCAACCAAAAAGAGTTTGACATAGGTCTGGATGACTACTACGAAGTACGCGGATGGACAAAGGAAGGGATTCCCACCGTAGAGAAACTCAAAGAACTAGGCTTGAACGATCTCGTTCCCATCGTAAAGGAAAAGCTCGGGGCACAGACTCCAAAGAAGAAAGGAAAAGGAGGGAAATAACCATGGCTTCAATTCATGAAAAGAAGTTTGTCTCTGGAGATCCAGCCAAATGCGTTGGCTGCTGCGTTTGCGAATACGCGTGTTCAATGGAAAAAGAAAAAACCTATAATCCAACGAAATCTCGAATACGCGCTGTGCGCCTGAATCCCTTCGTGAACCTAGCAGTCGCGTGCAGACTTTGCGAAGAAGCTCCATGCGTGGCCGCGTGTCCACGAGACGCGTTGGAGCAGTCTCAGGAAAAGGGCATCATCATAGTTGACGAGGAGAAGTGCAACGGCTGCGGCTGGTGCATCGAAGCTTGCGACTACGGCGCCATTCAGTTGCACCCTGAAACGAGAGTAGTGTTCACTTGTGATCTCTGCGATGGCGAGCCTAAGTGCGTGGAATGGTGCCCAGAAGAGGCTTTGGACTTCACAACGAAGGATATTCTTTCGCAAAAGGCGAGGGTCGCTATCGTAAAGAAGCTGTTCGTGGAAGCCCTGAAAGCGCCGACATAAAGCGAGATTCAAAGCTTCATTCCTTTTCTTTTTTAGTTACAAACGTTTGTTTTCAACGGCTCGTTTGGGTTGTAGATTAGTCTGGACTTCCAGCCGGTTCCGGTTTAGAAACGAGTAAAAGCTACAATTCAAATCGTTTTACGGAAGAATCTTTGACAAGAGGTTGGTCAGGGTCGTTGCCGTTTCTCGCAGTTTTGATGTTAACCCTTCCCCAAAACTAGTGTCCTCGGGCTGCATCACAAGTAGGGCGATCTCGGCTCCGGTTGTCTTTGCAAGGTATTCACAGAATATTCTAAGGGGTAGGGCGTGGGTCGATACGGCGGGGTGCTTCACCATTTGACCTGGCTCAATGAGTTTTGAGGAGCCAGGTTTTAGATTTAACATTGCAGCGTCGATAATTAGTATGTGGGTGGGATTGAATTCAGTTATTGGTTCTATGAAACTTTCTGGAACAGTTTCGCATTCTATTAGATAGACGGATTGAGAAACCTTATTCTGTAAATTTCTTACGATTTCAACTCCCACAAAATCATCTTTTCGAAGAGGGTTTCCTATACCTGCAATAGCTACTCTTTGAGCGCTTGAAAGCCAATTCTTCAAGTCAACCTCGATGCCGTTTTTCTTGTTTTTGGAACCAGCCATGAGCCTCAACTTTGGTTGAACTTTTGGTGCACGAATATGATTTTTCCTGTCTTATGAAATTATGATTTCTTACGTTGTTGCGCTTTTTTCTTTCTCATCAAATACCTATGAATACTGCGGGCCGCCTTTTTTCCGGCTCCCATGGCGCTGATGACTGTGGCTGCGCCGCTGACCACGTCTCCCCCCGCGTAGACTCCTTTTTTACTGGTTTTTCCAGTTTTCTCCTTCACAACTATGGTGCCGTGTCTAGTGGTCTTAAGGCCTTTAGTGGTCCGTTGGATGATGGGGTTTGGAGTTTGTCCTATGGCTATCACCACCGTGTCCATGTCCATGACAAACTCGGAACCTTTTATGGGAATAGGTCTTCTTCGTCCCGACTCGTCTGGTTCTCCGAGCTTCATGGCAATGCATTCCATTCCCGTTACCCAGCCACTTTCGTCGCCCAAAAATCTGACTGGCACAGTGAGAAACTTGAATTTGATGCCTTCTTCCTCTGCATTTTCCACTTCTTCTATCCTAGCCGGCATCTCCTCCCTAGACCTTCGATAAACTATCCAAACTTCCTCTGCTCCCAGCCTTAAAGAGCATCTCGCAGAATCCATGGCAACGTTACCCCCGCCTATAACTGCAACCTTCTTACCTACCCTAATTGGAGTGTCGTAGCCTGGAAACATGTAAGCCTTCATTAAATTCACTCGGATCAGGAATTCGTTGGCAGAGTATATTCCACCTAAGTTCTCTCCGAGTATCCTCATAAAATGGGGAAGTCCTGCCCCAGTCCCGATAAAGACAGCGTCAAACCCAAGTTTAAACAACTCATCTATCGTGTATAACCTTCCAATCATGTAGTCAGTTTTAACATCAACGCCAAGCTTTTTGATATAATCAACTTCGGCTTGGACAATCTTTTTAGGTAACCTAAACTCTGGGATTCCATACATAAGTACGCCGCCAGAAGCATGAAGCGCTTCGAATATGACAACTTCGTGGCCTAGTTTGGCCAAATCAGCAGCTGTTGTAAGTCCGGCTGGTCCAGATCCAATAACAGCCACTTTTCCGCTTATGGATGACCTTTGTCTAGGTGGAACGGTAACTCCTTTCCGAAGTTCGTAGTCAGCGACGAACCTCTCCAGCCGCCCAATAGCCATCGGAGCACCCTTTTTACCCAGTACGCAGAACTTTTGGCATTGGATTTCTTGTGGGCAAACTCGGCCACAAATTGCGGGCAAGCTATTCTTTTCTTTCACATTTCTAATAGCCGCATCAAAGTTTTTTTCTCTGATTTCTTTAATGAATGCTGGTATGTCTAGTTCCACGGGGCAGCCTTGTATGCATTGGGGCTTAGGACACTGTATGCATCTTTCAGCTTCTGCCACGGCTTGTTTCATGGTGTAACCTAAAGCTACTTCGTTGAAATTATGAACGCGGTCTTCGGGTTTCTGTTTTGGCATTGGAATGCTGTGCCATTTCTTTTGTTTCTTTGCTTTAGCCACGCTTGATTCTCTCCGATTTTTCGTATAACTCTGCCGCTTGCTTTTCCTCAGGTAGATACACCCTTAGTCGTTTGATAAGTTCATCGAAGTTGACGAGGTGTCCATCGAATTCTGGCCCGTCGAGGCAGGCAAACTTAGTTTCTCCGCCTACGGTTACTCGGCAGGCTCCACACATTCCCATTCCATCAACCATTATTGGATTCAAACTAACGATCGTCTTCATGGAATGAGACT
>Ga0224496_10001298_pt1 | contig 15688 bp, 18 predicted proteins | sample SF_Jul11_sed_USG_2_FD_168127 | JGI IMG/M metagenome (GOLD analysis project Ga0224496, IMG submission 168127) | Sediment microbial communities from San Francisco Bay, California, United States - SF_Jul11_sed_USGS_8_1 | ecosystem: Environmental > Aquatic > Marine > Sediment | place: USA...
GAAATGACCCACAGCGGACGTTCACCAGCTACTAGTTTTCGCGAGGAACCGATCGGTAATGCGCACAAGTCGACCCATAGTTTTTGCAATCGCCTTACTGTCACATATCGCACTCATGGGTTTAGTGGTCGCCGAAGAGACCGAAATTGGAATTGAAGAAGAAGACTTCAAACTGGCTGCCGAAGCGCTGGCTGCAAATGACATTTGCGCGGACACGAAATTGCGCAATATGGCCGGTTTAGACTCGGCGAGCTGCGAAGATGACCTCACTTTCTACACAAGAGTTTGCTGGCCCCAATTTGACGGGCTGGGCTTGAGTTTTGAAGCCACAAACGACGACGAAAGTCGCGAGCGGCTTATCAGCGTATCACTGCTTTATGGCTCATGCGTTCGCTCCGAACTGCTTCGGAAGATAGTGCGCAAGCAAGAGTCGGAGCGCCGCGAAAACGATGAGGATTGAGCGGCTGGTTCTGGCCGAATCCGGCCCGTCGCTACCGTCGGAAGGCGGTCACTTGAGCGGCCGGTTTGCGCGCAATCCGGCCGCCTTGCGGCGACTGTGCAATTGGACCTCCGGATTGTTGACAGGATTCCGTAAATTCCGTAATATCCGCATATTATCCTATATTGGAGAGCTTGTCATGGTAGCGACCACAGCCACGCAATTCGCCAAACGCTTTGGGCAGTACAAGGAAGAGGCGCAGCGTGAGCCCGTGGCGATCACCAGCCACGGCCGGGTCAGCGGCTATTTCGTGTCGGCTCACGAATACGCTGAGTTGGAACGCCTGCGAGCCTTCGAGCGGCAGATCTATCGCCTCGAAAACCTGCCGCCCGCAATCGCCGACGCCATTGAGGCAGCCAGGATGGACCCGGTGCACGATCATCTCAATGAACTTCTGGACGACAATTGATCGATAATCGAGGCTGACGACGATGGCTTTTCCCGAGCCGGAGGTCGGCTTGGTTGTGTCTTTCTCGTATTTGTGGAGCGATGAGGCAGCCGCCGGCCATGTCGAAGGCCGAAAAGCTCGCCCGAGTGCGATCGTCATGGCGGTGCAACACGATGAAGAGCGTCCGCCGCAGGTTGCCGTGGTCCCAATTACGCACAGCCCGCATTCCGACCCTGAAGCAGCCATCGAGATTCCCCCGCGCGTTGCCGAGCATCTTGGCTTGGACAGCGATCCATGCTGGGTCGTGCTCGACGAGTTGAATGTTTTCACCTGGCCGGGCTACGACCTCAGGCAGATTCCCGGGCATGCAGGCCGATATGATTACGGTTTCTTACCACCCAAATTCTTTGAAGCTCTTGTCAGACGGATCGCCGAGCTTCGACAAGCCGGGCGGATCGAGGCCACATCCCGCGATGCTGATGCTTGATCCCCTGTAAGATCAACCCTTCCTGGCATCCGAAGCCAATGCTTAATGCCTTGGGGCCGCCGGCAAGAACTGAGGACCTGCTTTTGCAGTAGCCAGTACTTTGCGCCATTGTCTTGTCAAAATCACTAGCGACTTGAGGCGCTGCAGGCACACTTAGCTGAAGGGGCGGGTCAGGCGGCCAGGAAGGACTTTGTCGAGGGTTTTGATATCGAATCGGTAATCGAGCGAACCAAAGCTCGGGCAAGACGGCCCGATTTCGGCTTCCACCGATCGATAGATGTCGGACCGATTATTTCGTGAATCGCGGAACGTGTTTGTGGGTACAATTCTGGCTACAAATCGTGTTGGATACCCCCGGATTTCGGCAGACGCGCCCGGACAGGAAAGTTAAGATAAACAAATACTTATGAGTAGCGATAAACGCATCAGCGTACTTTTCATTTGCATGGGCAACATATGCCGCTCGCCGACAGCCGAGGGCGTGTTTCGCCACCACGCAGAACAGGCAGGGCTGGTCGATCGCCTGGCGATCGACTCCGCCGGCACGCATGCCTATCACACGGGGGAACCACCCGATCGTCGGGCCCGCGCTGCGGCCGAGCGACGTGGTATTTCGCTGGACGGGATCAGGGCGCGCAGGGTGAGTGCGGAAGACTTCGAACGCTTCGACATCATCGTGGCGATGGACGCAGACAACCTCGAGCGGCTGCGCAGCGAAGCACCGGAGGAACACCGTGCCAAGATACGGCTGTTTCTCGAGTACAGCGGTTCGAGTGTGCAGGAGGTACCGGATCCGTACTACGGCGGATCCGCAGGGTTCGAGCGAGTGCTGGATCTCGTCGAAGAAGCGTCCCGAGGCTTGCTCGAGACGCTGTTCAACGAATAGCTTCTAGTCCTGTCCCGGTTCGGCCAGCTTGGGTGCCGGAGGCGGATTCCCGGCTTTTGGCTCAGGTCGTGCCTCTGGTTTGGGCTCCGATCTTGCCTCTGGCTTTGGTGCCGCAGCAGGTTTTGGCGTGTCAACCGACTTGGCGGCGACAGGCAGCGACGGCTGTTCCCATGGCAATAACTTCGGTTTCTCGCCGGCGCCACCATCCGCCGCAGGCTTCGGCTGGGACTTGGGTTCAGGCTTCGGTTCAGACTTCGCTTCGGGCCTGGGTTCAGCCTTTTGTTCGGGCTTCGCATTCGGCCCGGCTTCTCGCCGCGTCTGGGGCTGGTCACCTGAGCCGTTTTGGGCCGCTGGTTTCTCGCCTACTGGTTTCCTGGTCTGGCGTGGTTGTGGTTTGCCGTCGCTATCGGCCGCGCGTTCGGCGTCCGTGCGGGCACGCGGAGGTCCGCCCGCTTTGTCGCCCGCAGGCGCTTTGTCAGTCGGTGTTTGCTCGGGTGCTTGCGGCTGCTGAGGCGCCTGCTCCCTGGGCGTCTCGGTATCCTGCTTTTGGGCGGTGTCTTTGGCCGGCGCTTTCCGGCGCGGTGCCTTCTTCGCTGGCGCATCGGCCGGCGTGTCCTGCTCTGGCGCCTTGTTCGCCTGCTGCGCGTTATCGGCTGCCTGCTCAGAACTATCCGGACTGCGCCGCCGGCGTCGCCCACCCCGACTACGACGACTGCGCGAAGGACGGGTAGCCTCGGTCTTGTTTTCGTCGTCCTTCTCCGGTCGTTGCTGGCCCTGTTGAGGTTGTTGCTGACCGTCTTTCTGCGCGGGTTTGCGCCGACTGTCCGTCTTCTTTGTGGTTTTCGTTCCTGTCTTCTTGGCCGGCGATTTTCTTGCGGCTGCCTTCTTCGGCGCAGGTTTGCGTCTTCCACCACGACCGTCGCTGCCGCGAGCATTCGATGCCTGGCGGTTGCGGCCCTGCCTGTCGCCTGAGGTACGTCCCCCTGCGGCTGGCTGTTCGTCGTCCGTGCTGCCTTTGAAAAAAGCCAGGACCGACGCAAATAGCCCTGGCCGTTTCGGCGGTTCGGGCTCCTGCCGCTGCGGCGCGGGCTTCGACGGCTTCAGCATGCCCACAGCCGGCGCTTCAATGGCCTTGCGCTCGAGAATCGCCTGCGGCGACTCCGGTTCCGGTGCCGCCTGGACGAGCGCATAACTGACCCCGGTGTTTTCGGGCAGGTCTGTCTGGTCGTCGCGAACGCGACGCACCTCGTAGTGGGGCGTTTCCAGCAGCGGGTTGGCAACGAGCACCACCTGGGTGTCGTTGCGGTCTTCGAGCGCCTGTACCCAGTCCCGTTTCTCGTTGAGCAGGTAGGTCGAGACTTCGACGGGCAATTGCGCGATGACCTTTGCCGTACGTTCCTTGCGTGCTTCCTCGCCAACGATGCGAAGAATAGCCAGCGCCAGCGATTCGACGCTGCGAATGTTGCCGAACCCGGAACAACGCGGGCAGGTCATGTGCGAGGACTCGCCGATGGACGGGCGCAGGCGTTGGCGTGACATCTCGAGCAGGCCGAAGCGGCTGATCTTGCCGATCTGTACGCGGGCGCGATCCTGGCGTACGGCGTCGCGCAGCCTGTTTTCGACGTCGCGCTGGTGTTTCGCGGGACCCATGTCGATGAAGTCGATGACGATCAGCCCGCCAAGGTCTCGAATTCGTAGTTGGCGCGCAATTTCGTCGGCCGCCTCGAGGTTCGTATTCAGAGCCGTCGCTTCGATGTCGCCGCCCTTGGTTGCGCGCGCCGAGTTGATGTCGATGGAGACGAGTGCTTCGGTGTGGTCGATGACGATACTGCCACCCGATGGCAGGTGAACGGTGTGGGCAAACGCCGATTCGATCTGCGACTCAATCTGGAAGCGCGTAAACAGCGGCACCGGGTCTTCGTAGTGCTTCAGCTTCTTGAGATTGTGCGGCATCGTCTGCTGGACGTGCTCGTAAGCGTCCTTGTAGGTCGCCTCGTCGTCGATCAGGATCTCGCCGATCTCGTTGGTCAGGTAGTCGCGCAGCGCGCGGACGACGGAATCGCTTTCGCGGTAGATCAGGAAAGGCGCGGGACGCTCCAGGACGACATTCAGGATGGCCGTCCAGACCGTCAACAGGTTCTCAAGGTCCCAGGCGAGCTCTTCGGCGCTGCGGTCGATGCCGGCTGTGCGCAGGATGACGCTCATGCCATCGGGAACGATGATCTCGTTCAGTGATTTCCTTGCCGCGTCCCGGTCCCCGCCGATAATGCGTCGAGAGACGCCGCCGGAGCGTGCCTTGTTTGGCTTGAGGACGATAAACCGGCCGGCCAGGCTGACAAACGTCGTCAGCGCCGCGCCTTTGTTGCCGCGCTCTTCCTTGTCGACCTGAACAACGATGTTCTGGCCTTCCTTGAGAACATCGCGGATGTTGAGTTTGCCGCCGTTCTTCGCTTCCTTGGAGAAATACTCAGGGGAAATCTCCTTGAATGGCAGGAAGCCGTGGCGGTCTGCACCGTAGTCGACGAACGCGGCCTCGAGGCTGGGCTCGATACGCGTGATCTTTCCGAGGTAAATATTGGCTTTTTTGCGCTGGCTAGCCGGTGCTTCGATGTTGAGGTCGTAGAGGAGCTGGCCATCGACCATGGCCATGCGCAACTCTTCTTGCTGAGTTGCATTGATTAGCATTCTTTTCATGTTGTCCTACTTGAAGGTTGGAGGACAGCATTACGGGGCAGGGCGCCAGGCGGGCGCAGGGATTGTCACGCACAGGAGTCCGGCGCCGGATTGCGCCGTGTACTAATTCCACTATCTCTGTGTAGGCCTGACCCAGAGTGGTCAGCGCCAGCAAAATAATCAGCATGATTTCCCTGCGGCTATACCGCTGTGGCGCAGGCCGGTGTCCGTGCTTGCTGCCTTCTGAAATCAGGTTTCGCAGACCTGCGAAACCAAAAAATAAGTCGTCCAAGAGTGCCCCGGCCGGTATGCCGCGACGCGTCTGCGCTGTAATATAGCACACCTCAACCGCGCTTAAGCAACTGATCATGCAAGAAAACTCCCCCACTGATGCCGATACCAGGGTCTCCGGCGTTCGCAAAGTCCGGGTCACCGCCGACCGGGCCGGCCAGCGGATAGACAATTTCTTGCGCACTGAGCTGCCCGGCGTGCCCAAGGGGCGCGTCTATCGGCTGCTCAGGCGAGGCGAGGTCCGTGTCAATGGTGGTCGGGTGCGCGCCGAGTACAAACTGCAGGAAGGCGATGAGGTCCGTGTCCCGCCGGCACGCATCAATACGGGAGCGCCACCGCCGCCGACAAAGCTCGCGGCCGAGATGCTCGATCGGGTAATTTACGAAGACAAGCGGCTGCTCGTCGTCAACAAACCGACCGGTTTCGCCGTGCATGGCGGCAGCGGCGTCAGTCACGGCGTGATTGAGCTGCTGCGGCACGCGCGGCCGGATCTCAAGGAACTGGCGCTCGTACACCGTATCGACCGCGAAACCTCGGGCTGCCTCGTCATGGCCAAGCGGCACAGTGCCTTGCGGGAATTGCACGAACGCTTCCGCGAAGGCCTGGTCGAGAAGAACTACCTGGCGCTGGCGGTCGGCGACTGGCAGTACGGTGAGCAGCTGATCGATGTGCCGCTGTCCGTACAGAACCGCAAGGGCGGGGAACGTCACGTTATCGTGAGCGACAACGGCAAGACGGCGCAGACACGCATCAGCCTGTCGCGAACCTATGGCGTTTACAGCCTGCTGCAGTGTGCACCGGTGACCGGCAGGACTCACCAGATTCGTGTGCATCTGCAGCACGCCGGCCATCCGATCGTCGGCGACGAGCGCTACGGTGATGCAGATGCGAATAAACAGGCCAGGCGGCTGGGGCTAAAACGGCTGTTTCTCCACGCGCAGTCGATCGCGTTCGCGAACAAGAGCGGTAACGAATTGCACTTCACGGCTCCCCTGGCTGACGACCTCGAACGATTCCTGACCGTCGGGGTCATCGAGGCGCAGCGCGAGAAGAAAAAGTGACGGGGTAACAGCCCCTGGCGGAGGGGCGTTCACCGCAACCGGGTCAAGGCAACAGGTAACCTAGCTGGAGCAGTCGATCGGCGAGCCAGATCATGGGCAGGCCGATGAGAGCGGTCGGGTCATCCGCGCGCACGGCCTCGAAGAGCACGAAGCCCGCACCTTCCAGTTTGAAACTGCCGGCACAGTCGTAGGGTTTGTCGTGCCGCAGGTAGGCCTCTGCCAGGCGTCGATCGAACTGCCGGAAACGCACGACCGTCTTGTCCGTGTACTCGTATCGAGAACGGCCCACCGGGTCGAGAATGCAGACGGCGGTGAAAAACGTCATGCTCTTGCCGGATGCCGCAAGCAATTGCTCGACCGCCCGGGCATGGTCGCCGGGCTTGCCCAGCACCCTTTCGTCGAGCACAGCCAGCTGGTCCGCCCCGATGATGAGCGCGTTGCGCGTGTTAGTGGCCACCGCTTCGGCCTTTTTGCGGGCCAGGTGCTGCGCGAGTTCTGCGGGGCCGAGATCCATGGGGTTCGATTCGTCCACTTCCGGATCAACGACCTCGTAGCTGTCGAGAAAGCGATTCAACAGTTCGCGGCGGTGTTGCGATGACGATGCCAATACAATCTTGGGCGCGGACGGGTTTTGCATAGTCAAATCAAAACGTTAAGGCAGGACAGGCAGAGTCTACCCGGTTTGCCGCCGGGGGCTGAAATTTCTGTCCGACAGGCTTTGACTTACGTAGCAGCGGTCCTTATCATGCGCGCGCCATGGGTAATCCGCTGCGTGAACGCCGCTCCGCGGCCGAATGGTCGGCGGGCTCTCAAGTTATTGAAATAGCTGAAAAAATTAGCTATTTCGAGCATTTGGCGTCAATCGTCGCAGCGGACCTTGCAGCGCTGGATGCTGATAAGATACCCGCTGACTGGCGAGATGCCGCCGTTATTGGGCGGCTCGAGTTCGGCTTTGCCGATGCGCAGCAGACCTTGCCGAAGGTGGAGTGCCGGGTTGCAGTCACGGTTGATGCGGTGTGCCAACGCTGCCTGGAAGGATTCAGGTTACCGCTGGAAACAGAGGCTGAATTGCTCTTGCTGGCGCTTGAGCAGGATGCCGATGGCTACGATGAGTACGAAGTCTGGGAACTGGAGGAAGCACTGCTCCGGCCGCAGGACATCGTGGAAGAGTTGCTGGTCATGGCACTGCCGTTTGCGGCGATGCACGTGGAGTCAGCGGCGTGCAAGGCATTGACGCCCGAGACGGCGGAAGAGGCCGAAAAAGTAACGACCCCATTTGCCGCATTACGCGAACAGATGGCGAAGGATAACGAAGGTTCGGCCTGAAGCGCCGCATCGATTGGAGAAGATTATGGCAGTTCAAAAAAGTCGCAGGACCCCGGCAACGCGCGGCGCTCGTCGTTCGCACGACAAGCTGAAGAAGCCGTCGTTGTCGGTAGACCCGACCTCGGGCGAGACGCACCTGCGTCATCGTGTGACGCCGGATGGTTTTTACCGCGGCACCCAGGTTGTCACTCAGCCTGAATCCACCGACGACGACGAGTAGATCATCCCCTGATCGGCCGGGCCCCGCCCGGTCAGTCTGTTGGTGGGCTCTCACTCAATAATTTCACTTGATGCAATGAGCGGCGACCTCGGTCCCGAGGTTGTCGTGCACGCGGCTGCCGCGACGCTCGCCAAGTACCGGAACCTCGAGTTGATCCTGGTCGGTGACCGGGACGTGCTGCAGAAACTGGTCGATGGCATCGTCGGCGACGACCCTCGATTGCGTATCGAACACGCGAGCGAAGTGGTCGCCATGTCGGAACCGCCCGCCGATGCGTTGCGCAAGAAGAAAGATTCGTCGATGCGCGTCGCCATCAACCTCGTCAAGGATGGAACCGCGGCTGCATGCGTCAGTGCCGGTAACACCGGTGCTCTCATGGCCACGGCGAAATTCGTCCTCAAGATGCTGCCCGGCATCGATCGCCCGGCGATCATCGGTGAGTTGCCCGCAAAGGGTGGCTCCGTGCATATGCTCGACCTGGGTGCCAGCACGCAAGCGACCGCTGACCAGCTTTTCCAGTACGCCGTCATGGGCTCCATCGTTGCGACGGACGTCGCGGGTGTCGACCAGCCGCGTATCGGCCTGCTGAATGTCGGCGCCGAGGATATCAAGGGGCATGAGACCGTTCGCGAAGCTGCGGCCATGCTTGCCGACAGCACCTTGAACTACGTCGGTTTTATCGAAGGCTCTGACCTGACATCCGGTAAGGTCGATGTCGTCGTGACAGACGGCTTTACCGGCAATGTCGCGCTGAAGACGATGGAAGGCACGGTTGTTCTCGGCAAGCACTACCTTGCTCGCGCGTTCAAACGAAACTGGTTCACGAAATTGCAGGCGTTCCTCGCCGGTAGCGTGTTGCGTCAGCTGAGCGCGGAACTGGATTCGCGCAACTACAACGGTGCGACTCTGGCAGGGCTGAATGGTATTGTGATCAAGAGCCATGGCAGTGCGGACGCTTATGCGTTTCAGCATGCGATCGACACGGCGGTCGTCGAAGTACGCAACCAGCTGCCACAACAAATCGGTACCTTGCTGCAAAAGGAAACTGCATGAATTATTCGCGGATTGCCGGCACCGGGCGCTACCTGCCCGAACGCATCATGACCAACGCCGATCTCGAGAAGATCGTCGACACGTCGGATGAGTGGATTCGAACGCGCACGGGTGTAGAGCGCCGGCATGTCGTGGAGGAAGAGCAGACGACGTCAGACATGTGCGTCGAGTCGGCAAAGAACGCGATGGACGACGCTGGCGTCAGCCCGGCCGATATCGACATGGTCATCACCGGCACGACATCACCGGACGTGGTTTTTCCCAATGTGTCAACCATCATTCAGTATCGACTCGGCATCCCGGCGTGCACGGCGTTCAGCCTGGAAGCCGCGTGTTCCGGGTTTATCTACGCGCTGACGGTCGCCGACAAGTTCATCAAGGCCGGAGAAGCCAGGTGCGTGCTCGTGACAGGCGCCGAATGCATCACGAAGTTGCTCGACTGGGGCGATCGAAATACCTGCGTACTGTTTGGCGATGGTGCGGGTTCCGCCATTGTCGTCCCGTCGGAGAAGCCGGGCATCCTGTCCTGCGAGCTCGGCGCCGATGGTCAGTACCGGGAGTTACTGCATTACCCGGCCGGCGTGTCGAAGAACCTGGCCATTGCCGGTACCGACGAAGCAAATATCATCATGCAGGGCAACGAGGTCTTTAAAGTGGCGGTCAAGACCCTGGGAAGGATCGCGAAGGCAGCGCTGGACAAGGCCGGCGTTTCGAAAGAGGAGCTGGACTGGCTCGTTCCGCACCAGGCCAACATTCGTATCATCCAGGCGATGGCCAAGCGACTGAACATGCCGATGGAGAAAGTCATCCTGACCGTACAGGACCACGGCAACACCTCGGCAGCATCCGTACCGATGGCGCTGGACGTTGGACGCCGTGACGGGCGTGTCAAAGAGGGTCAGCTGATTCTCATGGAAGCCTTTGGCGGCGGCTTCACCTGGGGTTCTGTCCTGATGCGGATGTAGCCTTACCAGAGGCTGCTTTTCTTCTGCCGCGCTGAGCGGCGGCGCATGCGCTGATGCAATTGCTGGCGACGACGGTCGATCCGGTCGCGACGAATCACGGCATCGGCATGCTTGCCATTCTCTTTCTCGTACTCGTCGCGAAAACGGCAGAAATCGTCGTACGCTTCGCGCACATGAAGCAGTTCCCGTGCAACGAGTTCGATAATGATGACATCGTCAAGGTAGCCGATGACCGGAATGTCGTCGGGCAGGATGTCTTCCGGGTCGGCGAAATAGACAAAGGTTGCCAGCAGTCGCTGGCGGTCGCCGTCGGGAAGCTGCCATTCCTCGTCTGTCAGCATGCTGATCAGCGACTCGAGTTCGGGAAGACGCTTGCCGACGAAGTCGGGCAGGGGGTCGCTGGCGCGGATTTCCTCGAGAACGGCTTGAATCGCGTCGATGATTTCGGCGTCCTCCGCGTCCTTGACGGCTTCACGCGACTGCCGCAGGGCCTGGCGGAAGAACCGCAGATCGCGGTCGGTCAGTTCAAGAGAGATCCGGAGGCCCATTGGCACAGGCTAACGGCAACTCCCTATGTCGGTCAACGCATGATGGTTTACCATAGGGGCAGGCTGGCTGGTCCGATCCCATGAAACCGAAACTCGTAATAGGCAACAAGAACTACTCGTCATGGTCGCTGCGGCCATGGCTTCTCATGAAAGAAGCCGGAATCGACTTCGAGGAGCACCGCATCGTGCTCGATACACCGACCACGAAAAAGGAAATCGCGGCGTTCTCGGCGGCCGGACGGGTGCCCATATTACAGTTGGCGGATGTCACCGTGTGGGACTCCCTCGCGATCGCCGAGACCGTGGCGGAGCGCTGGCCTGAAAAGCAGCTCTGGCCACTGGACCCCGCCGAGCGTGCGCACGCGCGCGCCATTTGCGCCGAAATGCACTCGGGCTTCCCGCATTTGCGCAATTGTATGCCCATGAACTGCCGGGCGATGGGCCGCAAGGTACCTATTCCGGATGAACTTGGCGACGACATCAACCGCATCATCGAAATCTGGTCGGAGTGCCACAAGCACTACGGCGATCGTGGTGGCTGGCTGTTTGGCGCGTTCTCGGTCGCCGACGCCATGTACGCGCCGGTCGTCCTGCGCCTGCGGACCTATGGCATCAACCTGCCGCAGTCGGCCGGCTACTATCCTCACCGTCTATTGCAGAGCGCCGCAATGCAGGACTGGCTCGCGGCCGCCGAATGCGAAACAGAAGTCATCGACGCGGACGAAAAAGGCCAGTAATGCGCAACGGGATTCCCAGCCTGGCCGCCTGGTTGCTGGCCATCACACCGGTTTACGCGGACGTCTTCGAACTGCCGCCCGAGGGCTACGACGTTATCGGCTCGGTGTCGACGATCACGGCACGCTACGAAGACACCCTGGTCGACATCGCACGTCGTCACGGTCTCGGGTACACGGATGTGGTGCTTGCCAATCCTGGCGTCGACGTCTGGGTGCCGGGTGAGGGTACCGAGATCATCCTGCCGAATCGCTATGTGCTGCCACCGGGGCCGCGGCAGGGACTGGTTCTGAACCTGGCCGAGTACCGGATGTACTACTTCCCGGAGCCGCGTGCGGGTGAGCCGGCCTATGTGTATACCTACCCGATGAGTATCGGGCGTATGGACTGGGAGACGCCGCTCGGCAAGACAAGAATCGTCGCCATGGCGAGGAACCCGGCCTGGTATCCGCCACAGTCGGTGCGCGACGAACATGCCGCGGACGGCGATCCGTTGCCGCGCGTTGTGCCACCCGGCCCGCAGAACCCGCTGGGAACGCGCGCGCTGCGCCTTGGGCTTCCGGGATACCTGATCCATGGCACCAACCGGCCGGCCGGCGTCGGCATGCGCGTGTCGCATGGCTGTGTGCGCATGTTCCCCGAGGACATCGAGTTCCTGTTTGAGCACATTGCGGTCAATACGCCGGTACGCATTATCAACGTGCCGGCGAAAATCGGCTGGGACGGGGAGGCTCTCGTCGCCGAAGTACATCCTCTGCTCGAGTCGCCGCAGCCCCTGGTCCAGGAGACGGTTGAGCACCTTGAACAGCTGGATGCGGATGTCGAGTTGCCGGAGCCGGATCCGAACAGCAAGGATCCGCTCACGTATGTCACCGAGCAGTTCATTACGGCGACTGCCGAACGTGCCGGGCGGCTTGACTGGGATGGCGTAGAAGAACTGGTGCGGCGGTCCGACGGTATCCCTCAAGCCGTTGGGTCAGGCATAAAAAACGCCGCGACAAGCGCGGCGTTTGAATAGAACGTTTTGCCCTGACTTACTTGGACATAGACTTCTGGAACATACGTTCCATGGCTTCTTTATTGGCTTCGCAGCAAGCCTGGGATTGCGTAGCGGCTGCGAGTGCCCGGTCAGCGGTGCTTTGTGCCGATGAGGCGGCCTGAGCGGCGCGATCAGCGGCTGCACGAGCAGCTTCTGCGGCTGAGGCAGCAGCGGCCGCGTCAGCGGCGGCGCGATCTGCCGTAGCTTTCACATCATCCAGCCCCGTGGTTGCGCAACCAGCGGCCATTGCGACGAACAGTGCAAGTGCGCTTGCTCTGAGTGCGGTCTTTTTCATTTTGGAAGGTTCCTTTGTTGGGTAAAACTGCAGGCGCATTATTTCCCAATACGCCCGGCGCTGCAATGAAAACTCATACTTTCCTTCGTTTTTGTCGCCTGAGCGCGACAAAAACACGCAAAATCACGGTGCATTGCCGACAGCACTGATGCGCACGGGCATCGCGGCTACGACATCGATGAGTGCGAGGTTGTAGCCGGGCCCCTCGTCACCGAGAAATCCCGCCGGCAAATACCTCAGCTGGTCCAGAGAGTAATCGCTGTCCGGCATCGTGGCATCGCTGATTTGCCAGTCTTGCCCGTCGTGTATTTCCGCCCACGCGTGCCCAAATGCAGCGAGCCCGGTATCGGCGTCAATCAACAGGCTGCCGAGGGCAATGCGCGCCGCGTAGCCGTTGGCCCTGGCCAGTGCAGCGAGCAATACGGCATGCTCGGTGCAGTCGCCTTCACCCGTGGCAGCAACCCGGGAGGCCAGGTCGAAACCGCGCGAGTAGGATTTTTGGTCTATGTGTTCGAAAACGAAACGTCGCAGTTCCTCGGCCGCAGGCCGTTCCCCGAAACTCGAATGCAGTATCTGCAACAGCTCCTGCACGGGCGGTTCCTCGAAATCGACGACCCAGGTGCTTTGCCGAAACCGGTCGTCGTCGCCGCCGGCTATTGTGGGTCGCTCGGCATACTCGATGCTGACCGTACTTGCGCCGGTTGCGACAATCTCGAGGCCGTCGATGCGCGACAGGAAGAGTGCCGACCTGCCCGGGTCGTTGACATGCAATGTCGAGAACAGGATCTCGCCGAACGCCGCCTCGTCGCCAGGTACGCGTTCAATCGGAATTGTCGTCATGTAGGGCAGGTCGTCATCGGCATGGACGATGCTGCACAGCAGCACGTACGACAGAACCAGCCAGGTCAGCCTGCCGATTCTCATCGTGAGAACGAACCGTTGGTCCAGATACGGCGAAGGTTGATCGTGACGGGGCCGATCGTCATGTCGGATTCCTCCAGGAGACCTTCATCGTCAAACCGGCCGGTGGCCGTTATGGGCCCCATCGTCATGACCGCCTGCTGTTCTACCGTTTCGTCGCGTGTCATCGTGGATTCGAGCAGGCGGGATGGGTCGATGCCAGGTATCCAGAGATGCGCGGTCTTTGTTGTGTCGTCGCCGCTGAACAACTCGCGCGCCATTTCAATCTGCTGGAGTTCACTGGTCGGTGACTGTGCGCCGTCGAGTACGGCCTCGAATGTCTTGCCCTCCAACGTGCCGCTCGAAACCCACAGGTCGTCATCGTTGAGCTCCAGCCTGAGGTCACTTGTGATTTCGCCGTTTTCGAGCGATATGTCGATCGCGTTGATCAACTGGCCGTTCGGCATGGAATAGGTGATCGAGTAAGAGTCGCTTGTGATCAACGTGGCTGGATCGGTAGCTATCAGTGAGGATTCGACGGCATATATCTTGATGTCGCCGTCCTCGTCGATTGTATAGGAGTTGTAAGCAACGCCTGTACCGAGGCTGTTTACGTCGAATTGCGCAATTTCCTCAAAGTAGGGTGCCGGGGTGTCATCGGCGTATTCAGCGTTGCTGACGAACTCGGCAAAGGCCCGGGCGAACGTATCGCGATAGCCGAGGTAGTTGTGGGCGCAGGCGATGGAAACCTCGCCCTTGGTGGCAGCGCGCACCTTGGTAAACGCGACCATGTTCTGGGTTTCGCTTTTGACCGCGTAGAGCCACTCCAGCGCGAGGTAGGGCATGCCGGCAATCTCGCCGGATCCCGTATGGAAAATCTGGCGGGTGGCAAGGGGGCCGTGGGTGTCGGTGATGGTTTCGATATTGGTTTCTGCCATCAGGTTGGCCAGGGATGCAAGGTCCATGGACTTCGTGAAGATGTAGCACTCGAGGGGGGACTGGGCCTTGATATCCGACGCGAAATACCAGCCGCCGTCGAACGCCTCCGGGTCGGCGGGTTTGCCCGGCAGCTTGCTGCGCAGCGCATCGTCCGGCGTTGCGACCGCGCGAAACTTCATACGCCGCGATTCGGTCTGCATGGAATCCCTGACCCAGTCGGGCCAGCGGCTGAGTGGGTCCTGCTGGGCGCGCGTGACCGGGGAGGCAAGCAGTAATGCAATGAGCGTGATGAGCAGTAGCGGTGGTAGCGGGCGGGGCATGTGCGTCTCCTGGGTCGTTTCGCGGCCTGTAAACACCGGAATTTACCGGTTTCACCGGGATCTGTCGCTTTTTACGTTCGGGGCTTGCACCGCGCCGGGTACTGTATATAATCCCATATACTGTGAATCCATACAGGAACTGCTCAAATGCGCGAACTGACCCCAAGACAAAAGCAAATTCTCGAGATGATTCAGGAGTTTATCGATGAAACCGGTATGCCCCCGACACGTGCTGAGATCGCCCGCCAGCTCGGCTTCAAGTCCGCCAATGCGGCCGAGGAACATCTCCGGGCCCTGCAACGCAAGGGCGTACTCGAGCTGTTGCCGGGCGCATCGCGTGGCATCCAGCTCAAGGATTCATTGCGTGACCAGATGGGCTTGCCGCTGGTCGGCCGTGTTGCGGCAGGGAGTCCGATACTCGCCGAGGAACACATCGAAGCGCATTACCGGATCGATTCGCAGCTTTTCAGTCCAAAACCGCACTACTTGTTGCGCGTTAGCGGCATGAGTATGAAAAATGTGGGGATTCTCGACGGTGACCTGGTTGCCGTACATCGCACGCCGGAAGTTCGCAGTCGGCAAATTATTGTTGCCCGCCTCGATGACGAGGTAACGGTCAAACGTTATCGTCAGGAGGGCTCACTGGTGTCGCTCCTGCCCGAAAACGATGAGTTCGAACCGATTATCGTTGACCTCAAGGAACAGGCACTGGTGATCGAAGGCGTCGTTGTTGGCGTCATTCGTGACGGCCTGCCGTTGCATTGAGCATTGTCATCGTCTCTCGACAAGATACTTGCGAACCCGCGTGTCTGGCGCGGGCGTGACCAGGCCGGGAAGCGGGCAGGGCTGGCAAGCGGTTACCCGGAACTCGACCGGCACCTGCCAGGAGGGGGCTGGCCTCGTGAATCACTGACCGAAGTGCTTACCGAACACTACGGCATTGGCGAACTGCGCCTGCTGATGCCGGCACTGGCACGTTTGAGCACCGAAGTATCGTCACAGGATTTTGCCGAACCAGGCTGGCTTGCCTGGGTGGCCCCGCCATTTCAACCTTATCCTCCCG
>Ga0224496_10001299_pt1 | contig 15683 bp, 13 predicted proteins | sample SF_Jul11_sed_USG_2_FD_168127 | JGI IMG/M metagenome (GOLD analysis project Ga0224496, IMG submission 168127) | Sediment microbial communities from San Francisco Bay, California, United States - SF_Jul11_sed_USGS_8_1 | ecosystem: Environmental > Aquatic > Marine > Sediment | place: USA...
CTCAAATCTATCCGTAGAATCAAGATACTTTTGATACTGTTTTATGCGTAATTTTCCAGATTTTGGCTGCTCTGGGAGAATGTTAGCTAGCAGTTGGCCATCCCAGTTAAGCAATGTCAGGTTGATATTGTGTTTCATCAACCACCTCATTGCCTCAAATGTGATGTTGCCAGTATGACCGTCTATTACGATTGAATCAAAATCAATCTTGTGAGGAAAAAATTCAAGTCTTTCTTTTTTAATTTTATTGGAAATGATTAATTTTCTTTTATCAACGTTGATTGAATTTGCAAAACCTGAGATCAACAATGGTTTCATTTTATTTCTTTTCACCTTTCTTCTTATTTTTCTTTAATTTATTTTCAAATTCTATTGGTCGTTGCAACTCTTTGGTTTTATCTTTAAGATATTTTTTATGGTCTTTAGGTGAATGAGATTTAATAGATTTGATCAGATCTTCATAATAAATTTCAAATCCCACAATGATTTTTCCTTTGGTATCTTCATCAAGATGAAATTTATCCTTTTCAAATTTTTGTAGAATTTTTTCATACATGAAACGTTCTATATCAAACATTTCCAAACCCCACAAAGGATTGAGTTTTCTCTCTCGTAATTCTTTACTCACAAACAAGTGAGAATAAATTCCCCAAGGTAGTCCAAAATTACTTAGTTCTGAACCTGAATGTTCTGATAAATCAATATAGTATTTGCCACCATTATCTCTTATTTCAGAAATTACATTTCCTAAAAATAGAAAATCATGTGCGGTAGTGGAACCTCCCTTCCCGAGAACATAAGGCGATGTTCTTGCTTTGGTTAACTTGCCTATCTTACTTTGCTCTTTTAACTCCCTTAACATCTTGGTCAATCCCATTGGAGAAAAGCCTGTCTGCTCTGTCAACTCCTTGAAAGTTCTGGGCTTGTCATTCAATAATCGCAGAATTTTATGCCTATTTTCTTCCTTAATCCTCTTCTGTGTCGCAAATCGTTCAGGTTTTGTCATGGTTGAGTATACTACTATACTACACTGAGTATACTAATAAAAGTTTGTACTTCTATAAGATATGCAAGAAGTAAAAACTGCAATACCAACATACAAGAAAATATGGCAGTCTCTTTCACCTAAACAAAAAGCACTCAGGGAAAAATCATTAACGGTACTCAGTGAAGCAAGAAAAAGCAACAAAAAATCACTATCCAGACTTGCAAGAGAACACCAAATCTCAATTAGGACAATTCAAAACAATACCAATGCCCTAAAGAAAGTAAACAAAAGATGGCAAGCTAAAAAGATTGACAAGATTCACAGAGTGATGAAAATCAATGAAGACGGGAAGGAAGTTTCAGTTCACATCAATGATTCAAGGACTGCATCTTTAATTGGCAGATATGCTAATGCCACAAAATTATTGTTAAACAACGGAGAGGTAAAGCGATTAAAAAAATTTAGAAATAAAAAGATAAAAGATGTTAATGGCAATATTCATACCTTAGAAACTAATTCTGCAAAGATAATCGAAATAAATCAGAAAATAGAGGACAATGAGTTTTACGAGCTGTATCAAAGATGAGTGGGCAAAAAATTTCCCTCGACCTTATGGACTTGTTCATACAGTCAAATGAAAAGATAGGTGAACTGCGAGATGACAAGATGCAGCATGTCGACGAGATAAACAAATTTGTCAATCAGATTTTCAATCAAACACCAAAAGAATCAAGGATCAAGAAGAACTATTGTGAAATTTGTAATTTTATCAGTTCTGACATGTCATCATTTGAGTTACACCATGTGTCTGGATGCAAGCATGATTTTAGAATGGTAACGTCTTGCAAACCCTGTCACAGGGTATTGTCAGACAAACAAAAGCTCCAAGACCATAGATGGTGGATGAAGAATCAGCCTGAAAACATACGAAAGGCGTTCTTTTTGCATGGATTATACGAAATTTTATGCCTAAAATCACAGAAAACAGGCAATTCTGTGCATTGTGAGTATGCCGCAAAACTAGTCGAATTAATTTCAATGCTATTGAGAGGGAAGATTCAATGAATCTCACCAACGATATTTTTCTCAGATGCCATGTTGAGGAAAAAGGGAAAAAGAAAAAGAAATTTACATCCAAATTGGCCAGTACAAACAATTCCATCGTACTGGCGTTTGATACAGAAACCACTATTGATGAATTTCAGAATTTGACTGTAGGTTCCTGTGGAATATGGATAAATGACAAACTTGAGAGATTCATTATTTTTTACGATGATGATCTGAATGAAAGCCATCAAAGAACAATCAGGAAATTTTGTAAAAACAACGATTATGAATTTTTATCCAAATCAAAATTTGTAGATGAGGTGTTTTACCCATATGTTTACAAGGGCAGGGCCATATGCGTTGGATTTAATCTGCCCTTTGATATTTCACGTCTTGCATCATACTTTACAGAGTCAAGAAAGATGAGAAACGGTTTTTCATTTAGACTGTCTGATGACAAACACAATCCAAGTGTTGTGATAAAACATAACAGTAAAACGTCATCATTCATGGAATTTACAAAGCCGTTCAGACAGCAAAATGAAAAGGAAAATTGTCACTACAAGGGTTTTTTTGTGGACTTGAAGACATTGATGTTTGTCCTTACAAACAAGTCATACTCACTTAGGACTGCCTTGAAAGATTTTGGGTGCAAACTAGAAAAAATGGATGTTTCAGAGCACGGTAAAATCTCAGAAGAATATCTAAAATACAACGTTCAGGATACGCTGTCTACCTATGAACTATACAAGCAATGTCTGAAACGATATGATTTGTACGGTCTGAACAAAAATGTCAATCTGCTACATTCTCCCGCATCCATAGGAAAAGCATATCATGAAAAGATGGGGATTACGTCATTTTCTACCAAGAACCCTGAATTTTCCAAAGAGATACTGGGACAGGTCATGCAGACATATTATGGCGGACGCACAGAGGTTAGAGTCAGAAAAGAGCCAATATCTGTAAGCTATGTGGACTTTACCAGCATGTATCCGTCTGTATATTCACTTTCAGACATGGATAGATTCCTCAAAGCAGAAAAAATCGTGCCTGAAATTACGACCGAGAAGACCCGAAAATTGGTTGATGGAATTGCCCTTGAAGACATTTCCAACCCACAAATTTGGAAGAATTTTGCAACAATTTGCAAAATTAACCCAGATGAGGACATTCTTCCAGTCCGCTCAAGATATGGCAAAAAACCAACATCCAACATCGGCTTGAACCATCTAAAATCCATTGATGATACCTGTGTCTGGTATGCCTTGCCTGATGTAATTGCATCAAAATTGCTCACTGGAAAGACACCCGTCATCGAAGAGGCAATAACATTTGTTCCACAAGGAGTGCAATCGGGACTAAAAGAGATTGAGATTGTCAAAGGAATTTCTGTAAAACCTGAAGATGACTTTATCAAAACTTTGATTGAGAAAAGAATCGATCTCAAGCAATATCTCAAGAAAAACAGGAATCGTCTTTCTGTTGCAGAACAAAACCAGCTAAAGATTTATCAGAACATTCTGAAAATAATTGCAAATTCTACTTCTTATGGAATATTCATAGAGATAAATCCAACACCAAGCAAAAGCAAGGAAAAAAATAACGTAATCGTTTACGGATTGGATAATTTTGAAACTGGGATGGACAAGTTTGAAAATCCAGGAAAGTCTTTCAACCCCATAATGTCTGTTTTTCTTACTGCGGGTTCCAGGCTAATCCTTGCAGCAGCAGAAAAACTAGTTTTGGATAACGGTGGATATGTGGCATACTGTGACACGGACAGCATATTTGTATCACCCCAACATGTCAAATTGGTTCAAAGATTCTTTTCGAGTCTAAACCCTTATTCAAAAAACGTGGAAATGTTCAAGGTAGAGGAAAATGATGAAGGTGTTGAATTGCATGATGTTCTGTTTTATGGAATTTCGGCCAAACGCTATGTCTTGTTTTTACGTAATTCAAAGACAGGAGAAATAACAATTCTGAAACATTCAGCTCATGGACTTGGCAATATTCGCGGAATAGATGAGAAACAATGGTGGATTGACATTCTAAACATGCACTATCATCCAGAAGATGCAGATGATATTATTTCAAAATACGAGAGCAAATATGCAACAGCACAACTGACCATAAGCAACTATGACATTCTGAAACGATTTGACGCGTTAAACCAAGACAAGCCACTAGCTCAGAAAATCAAGCCCTTTAACTTCATCACGGTGGGAACTGCCACGCAAAATGATTCAAAAACAGGAGAGCCAATCATACCGATGCTACCATATCTTGACTGGAAAAACCAAGATCAGGCACCATTTATGCCGTTTATTGACTATAAGACTGGAAAATTGTATCCAGATGAAGACATTTCTCTGGAGACTAACTTCTACTGGAAGAAACAATCAGAAATTCTAAAAAAATATGTCAACCATAATGATGAAAAATCAGAAGGGGAAACTGGACTGCTGTCAAGAAAACATGTCAGCATAAACAAGTCATCAGTTCGATACATTGGAAAGGAATCAAACGAATTGGAGGAATCTGAAGTGTTAGGGGTATCCGACAAAAACTATTCGGAGTATATTGACAAACAAGGGAAATTATTGGAAATAATTGACAATCTTACACTGGATGTTGCACAAAGTATCGGTATTGCTAGAAGGACATTCTTTGATCTAAAGAAAAAGGCAAGTAGTTCTTCTTTGATAAATCTCAAAGGAAAGACATTGAGAAAATTGCGCCAATTACAGTTTGAAGACAAACAGGAGGTGAAAATGTAACTTATGAGTGAAAATCTAGAAAACAATAACCATGATGTTGGAACTGCATCTGAAAGTTATAAGGACTCTGAAACATATTACACTGAAAGAAAATCTCGCAGCAGAGAAAGAGGGCCTGACAAAAAACCTAGAACCTATCGTGCAAACAGCATGAGAAACTTGGATCAGTGGAGTCAAAGACCTGAAAAGTTTGCACAATACCTCAAAGATGAGAAAGGAGTTGACGTTACTGGAAACTCTGGCATGTGGAAAATATTCTTGGTCATTGGAGCAAGTATAATTGCAGTACTAGGAGGAATATGCTTATACAATCGTTACAAAAATGGGACAGACAACATCCTAGAAAACAAGTACTAATTTTGGAAAAGCGGTTTGAAATGACTGCTTTTCCAATCCTTTTTTATCAATTCGGTGGAATGAACTATCAATTCGGTTTGAAAAATTATCAATTCGGTATCAATTCGGAGAAACCATTTATCAATTCGGTGGAATGTTCCGAGAGTTTCCGATAGTTTAATCGATGATGTTTATCAATTCGGTGGAATGAACTATCAATTCGGCATCTACATTTATCAATTCGGTGAATTTTCCGAAAGTTTCGAGATTTTGTAGATGTTTTTGTAAATATCCAATGTGATTCCCTCTTGAAGTATGATTTACACCCTAGAAAGTAGTGAATACAACAAGATAGACATGGATACGCAAGATCAAATACCCTAAAAAATAAGATTGATTTTTCACTATAATCCATATTAATCGTATTCTATTATGGTCGTCATTGTCAGATAAAATTACACTTGAATCACTAAAATCCCATTTATGGAACGCAGCAGACATACTACGAGGTTCACTTGATGCCCAGGAATACAGACAACCAGTAATGACGATATTGTTTCTAAAGAGATTGAATGATACATTTGAGGAAAATGTCGAAAATCTAATCAGAGAAGGACAAAGTCAGAAAAAAGCAGAGCAAAAGTTCAGACACAAGTTCTTTGTTCCAAAAACTGCAAGATGGAATGTATTATCTGATGCTTCTTCAAATTTGGGAGAAATTATCGACAATGTATGCAGAGACATAGAAAAAGAAGTTCCTATTCTGGAAGGTATTCTTACCAATACCAAATACAATGACAAAAAGAAATATCCTGATGATAAATTAAGAAAGTTGATTGCACATTTCAACGAGTTAACATTGAAGAATCAGAATTTAGAAAAAGAAGATATTTTCGGTGATGCATATGAATACCTGTTAGAAACATTTGCAGATGAAACAAAAAAGAAAGGGGGCGAATTTTTCACTCCAAGAGAAATTGTTCAATTACTAGTAAACATTGCAAAACCAAAAGAAGGTATGAAAATTTCAGATCCCACATGCGGTTCTGGAGGTATGTTGGTTGTCTCTAGAAAATATGTAAAAGACCACGGAGGCAATATTGAAGATTTGGTACTTGACGGCCAGGAGTCAAACTATGGAAACTTGGGAATGTGTAAAATGAATCTAGTGTTACATGGAATGGAAAATTTTAGAATAGAGTATGGCGATACATTATCAGATCCTAAACTTGTAGAAGGTGGAACATTGAAAAAATATGACAGAGTTTTGGCAAATTTCCCATTCTCAATGGATTGGGATAATTCTACTGCATCCAAAGATTCATGGAATAGATTTGCATATGGTACACCGCCAGCCAAGGACAAGGCAGATTATGCTTTCATTTTACACATGTTATCTTCACTTAATGAAAAAGGTCAAGCATGTATTGTATGCTCACAAGGGGTTCTGTTTAGAGGAGGGGAAGAAGGAACGATTAGAAAAAACATGATTGTTGGGAATATTGAAAATAACCTCAAGGGCGATGTGATTGAAGGAATTATTGCATTGCCCCAAAAGATGTTTTGGGGAACTAGCATTCCTGCTTGCATTATGGTATTAAACAAGAACAAACCTGCAAAAAGAAAGAACAAAATCATTTTCATTTATGGCGCAAAGGATTTTGAAGAAGGGAAAAATAGGAACAGATTACGAAAGCAAGATATTGCAAAAATGGTTTCAGCTTTTGAAAACTTTGAAGATATTGACAGGTATAGCCATATTGCGAATTTAGAAGAATTAGAGGAAAATGAGTTCAACCTCAACGTGTCAAGATACGTGGATATTTCTGAATCTGAAGAACAGATTGATATTCAACAAGCGTATGATGAACTAAAGAAAACATACTCTGAACAGAACAGACTCAAGAAACTAGTGGAATGTGATTTGAAGGAATTGAACATAAAACTTTGAGCCAGATTTTAAAGCCAAAAAAGGGTTACAAGAGAGTAAAATGGTTATTTGGAAAAGAAATTGAAATTCCTGTAGACTGGGATATAAAGAAAATCAAAGATTTTACAAAAGTTTCAGTAGGATTGGTCATTAACCCTTCAACTTATTTTGATGATAATGGATCTATTCCAATGATTACAGGTAAACATGTAACTGAAAATGGGATTGTATTAGATGGTGTGGATTTTATCACAGAAAAAAGCAACAAACTATTGGAGACAACTAGAATTTGGTCTGGGGACTTAGTTACCATGAGAGTGGGTTATCCTGGAAGAACAAGTGTAGTAAAAAATGAACATAATGGAATCAACTGCGCTTCTGTAATTATTACAAGGAGAAGTAAAAATTTTGTATCTGATTTTCTTGGTTATTTGGTAAATTCAAAACTAATATCAAAACAAATCCTGATGCATCAAGCAGGAGGGGCTCAACAAGTTGTAAACGTTGGTTCTTGGAAAGAATTTTTGATATTGTTTCCACCAATTACTGAACAAGAAAAAATTGCAACAATACTATCTCATGTAGACAATCTCATTAGTGATACACAGAAAATAATCAACCAAACCCAATATATCAAAAAAGGATTGATGCAGAAGTTGTTCACAAAAGGAATTGGTCATGATAAATTCAAAAAAATAAGAGGATTGTTTGGTAAAGAAATAGAAATTCCAGAAAAATGGAAACAGATTACTATAGGAGAAACATGTAATGTCACAAAACTTGCAGGATTTGAATACACAATTCATATTAAATTTGAATCCACTGGAGATATTCCAATAGTAAAAGCTCAGAATGTGAAAATGAATGGATTTTCATTTGACAAAATTGAATATATCAGTAAAGAAGTTTCAGACAGATTACCACGTTCACAAATTCATGGAAATGAGGTATTGATGGTATTCATAGGTGCCAATATCGGAAATGTATGTTTATCTCCTGGAAAAAATTGGCATCTTGGACCTAATGTGGCAAAAATTACACCCAAAAAATTTAATACGCAATTTCTTAATTATTTTCTCCAAAGTTCAGAAGGACAAAAAAATATTTTAAAATGGGCAAAAAGTACAACTATTCCAAATTTATCTATGGAAACTATTAGAAAAATCATAGTTCTCTTACCTCCAATCCTTGAACAACAAAAAATCGCATCAATACTATCCAACATTGACTCTCAAATCCAATCCCAAATACAATACAAAGAAAAACTAGAGAGATTGAAAAAATCATTGATGCAGAAGTTGCTAACAGGAGAGGTTAGAGTAAAAGTATGACATTTGTAGTTGGCACTGGTGATGAGATAAAACATTCTGAACTTCCAGCCCTAGAGCAACTGGTCACAATGGGATACCAGTACAAGTCAAAAACAGACCTTAACAAGGAAAGAAAAAAGACTACAGAAGTTCTACTCTATGACAGATTAAGGGAAGCGATTCAAAGAATCAATCCTGAACTTGATTCAGATGGGGTAGATGATGCCCTAAACCAGATCAAAGAAGATTCTTTTCCATTTACATATCCAATGATGGAATCAAACGAAAAGATAAGGGCAAAAATGGTTGGTCTATCCCAAACGGGAGGATTGGAACCAATCACGGTAGACCAGTATGATGAAACTGGAACCATCAAAAAGACGGTTAAACTGTTTGACTTTGAAAATATTCAAAATAATGACTTTATCGTAACAAATCAGTTTGAGTTGCAGGGGTTCAAGAACCCGATATTCCCAGACATTGTTTTGTTTGTCAATGGCATACCTCTGGTGATAATAGAGTGCAAATCGCCGTTTAGACGAAACTGGTTAGAAGACGCAGTTGAAAAAGAAAATTTCAAAAAATATCGCTCTGCTGGAAATGGATATGAAAGACTGATGTTTTACAATCATGTCTTAATTGCAACATGTGGTATGGAGGCAAGACATGGAACCATATCTTCAGATGTAAACCATTTCAAAAACAGCAGATGGTCAAGCGCATACCCGCTAACCCTTCCGCAAGTTGAAGAGAAATTTGGAAGGAGTAGAGAGCAGGAAATATTGATTGCAGGCATGCTGGAGCACTCTCATCTCTTGGATTTGCTAAAAAATTATGTAATTTACCAGACCATAAGCAACAAGCGAGTAAAAATCGTCGCAAAGCACCAGCAATACAGGGCAGTTACAAAATGCACTGAAAAAATTAAATCAGCAGATAATAGAAGAGGCGGAGTAATCTGGCATACCCAAGGCTCGGGAAAATCTTTTACGATGCAATGGGTTGCAAAACAGGCAATCCAGTATGGTAATTTGCCATTGGTAATAATTACAGACAGACGACAACTAGACAAGCAAATACATACGACATTTTCTGAAGTTGGGTTTCCAAATCCAATCAAGGCTGACAAGTCATCTGACCTGGCGGACTTTATCAAGTCACCAAAGGGTAAAACACTGATGACCACAATTCAAAAATTTGAAGAAATTACTGATTCTACAAATGAAAAAATTATAGTTCTAGTTGATGAGGCACATCGTTCGCAGTACGGAACAGGTGCAGGTGCCATGGACAAGGCAATGCCCAATGGCATCTACTTTGGATTTTCTGGAACGCCCATTGACAAAAAGGACAGGTCAACATACAAGGTATTTGGAGATTTGATTGACAAGTATGGGTTTGAGGAATCTAAAGCAGACGGTGCAACTATTCCGATAAAGTATGTCGGCAGATTGCCCAATCTGTTTGTAGAAGGTGATGAGTCAATTGATGATTTGTTTGACAGAATCATCGGTACAGAACCTGACATGACTCTTGAACTAAAGGAACAATTAAAACGAGAATACGTCACAAAGGCCAAAATCGCAGAATCTCCGCAGAGAATCAAAAAGATTGCATTGGATATTGTTGAGCATTTCACAAACAACGTTTTGGAAAACGGTTACAAGGCAATGATAGTTGCATCTTCAAGGGAAGCAGCCGTATTGTACAAGCAAGAACTAGACCTTCTCAAGGCACCTTCTTCAAAAATCATCATGGATCAGAAACTAGGAGAAGTTGGAAAAGATGAAAAGAGTTGGGACAAGTATTACCTTACTGATTCTGAGAAAAGAAATGCAGAAGATTCCTTCAAGAACCCAGAAGATGAAACTAAGATTCTCATTGTAGTAGACATGTTACTGGTGGGCTTTGATGCCCCCGTTGTCAAGGTTTTGTATCTTGATAAATCTCTCAAGGAACACACCCTGCTTCAGGCAATTGCCCGCGTTAATAGGCCATATGACGAATGGAAGACTGAAGGGCTGATTATCGACTATTACGGTGTGACTAAAAACATCCAAAAGGCCTTGGAGATATTTGACTCTGAGGACATAAAGGGCGCATGGGAGCCTGATGACTATCAACTGACCATTCTAAAGTCACATCATGCTGAAACGATGAGTCATCTGAAAGATATTGATAAGAACAATTTGGAGCAAGTCATAGAGGCTTTTGAACCTGTTGACAAACGAGATACATTTGAAGAGGATTTTAAGAAATTCTCAAAGGTTCTAAATTCACAAATGTACAAAAAAGAATCTACAGAATACATTCAGGATTTTAAGGACTTGTGCAAGATCAGACAATTGCTTCGAAACTGGTATGAAAACCCCAAAACCTCAACTAGAAAGTATGCCACAATGATTCAGAAAATAATCGATGATGCGATTAGGGCAACTGGAGTATCAGAACTGGTAAAACCAATGGAGATAACATTTGAGAATTTCCTGGCATATGTCTCAAAATTCAAATCCCCGCGAGCAAGGACTGCGCTAATTAAAAACAAGGCAGAGCAGGTAATCCAAGAAAACTATGCACACAACCCCGCATATTATGAAAAGTTGTGGCAAATGCTACAGAGATTAATTTCTGAAGAAAAGGAAAGGAGAAAAGAAAATGCAAACTATTTTGATTCTGAGATGGAAAACAAGGTCAGAGAAATTTACGAAAAGGTTTTGTCTGAAAAAGAAGAGAGAAAGAAACTCGGATTTGAGAGAGACATAGAATTTTCAATATATGGGTTAATTCAGGAGTACAAAGAGGACAAAGACAATTCAATCAAAATCACAAAAGCACTATCTGAAAAACTGATTCCAAAAACAGAGATTGTTGAATGGTACAACAAGCCAGGCATCAAAAGAAAGATGGAAGAAATAACATATGATGTTTTAGATTCCTTTGATATTCCAGAAGAGGACATTTCAAAACTGTCTGAAAAAATTCTTACACTGCTAAACAAGGATAACTTATGATTAAGAAAATAAAATATGGAAATTCCATAATTCAGTATGACTTGATCAAGAGCAAACGCAGAAAAACATCCCAAATTACCGTTACCATCCAGGGTGTAACTGTAAGAATACCAGAGACAAAAACGGCTGAGGATGTAAAAAAAATGTTGCAAGATAGGGTTCAATGGATTTTTAAAAAACAATTACATTTTGCAAAGCAGAAAAAACCTACATTTTCAACAAAATCAACATTGCCAGTTTTGGGCAAAGACTACAAAATTCAGATCATTTCAACCAGTACGGAAAAAACCCGCCTAGTTGGAGATACAATACAGTTTCACATACCTCAAAAGAGGCATAAAACTGAGCAGATCAAAGCACAATATCATACATATCTTGAAAAGCGGGCAAACACGTTATTTCCAAAATTGGTTCAGGAATTAGCAAAAAAAGTTGGTACATCTCCGACTAAAATTAACATAAAACAACTCAAGGATAGATGGGGAAGTGCTACTCAAGACGGGGAGATTAATCTCAATTATAGTCTGATGAAAGCACCCAGAAATGTCATCAAATATGTTATTCTTCATGAGTTATGTCACTTCAAAATCAAAGAACATTCACCACACTTTTGGAATTTGGTAGGACAACAAATGCCTGAATATGAACAAGCAGTAAAATGGCTAGAGAAGAACGGAATTAGAATAAGTTAGGCTGGAAATGCTTTGTTATGCTTGAATGAAGATACTTTTCGTAAATTGGTTAATTGATTTACTGTATGATGAACACAGTTTAATTCAAATTCAAATACTTGCTAGTACCATACAAGAATATGGTCATTTGTACATGTGGGCATGAAAAAACTGAGCATACTTCTGAAGGATGTATGAATAGATCCAAACATGGAGATTACAGGGATCATTTAGGATACTGCGTATGCACAGATTTTGACATTAATAATTCCAAATAATGTTTCAATAATTATTTTAAAAAGAAACTAACCCCTATCAATGCAACTATTATTGGAATTGCTATTTTGACAATGGTTTCAATTTTCCATTTTTTATCAAATTTTTCTCCTCGCTGCTTTTCTTGTTTAGAAGCTTGTGCAGCAACTTTGGATTTTTCATCTCCATGTGTTTGGGTCTTTGCGGGTTCCGAATATTTTTTTAATCTGTCTAAAAAATCAAGTCCCTTGTTTGCAGTATCTATAACATCGCCAACATCTTGAAGTGTAGTGTCATTATCACATTCACACTCGTCTATGGGATTATCACATTCTTCGCAATATTCTTCACATTCGCAATCATCCACATGCTCACCACATTCTTCGCAATATTCTTCCTTTTTAGGCATAATTTACAATAATATTGCTGTCAGATGACCATAATGAAGATTATCCTAGCGTCCTACAAATCAATTTGATTTATTTTATGATGTGGTATGTTATTTTTTAAAATTCGGAGAAGAATATTTCTTGTTTCAAAAATATTTGATTTTATTTTAAAAATAACACAATAGAATCATCATTTGCCTTTTCTTGCTAAAAAATCCATAAACAATTCACCATCATATTCTACGTATTCATCTATAACCTTTGTTTCTATATCTGTAAGAAAGTGATTGTATACAGTTTCACGTTCATGCTTTAGTGGAGGAGAGCAGAAACACATCTCAGACCATTGAATTGTATTTTGTTCAGTTATCTTGGCACGCTTCATTGAATTTACAATCTCTTGTCCATCTGGCTTTTGATTTTGAATTGTTCCGTCAGTCAGTTTTTGATAAAATTCACCTGTTTTTTCTTCAGTGTACCTAGCTTTGACTGAATAAATTGCCACAAATTTGTGTTGTATTGGATATTATTATTTTTAATTGATATTTCCAATTTAGTGCAAAATCTTGCGAAGGACAAACCAAATCCAATCTTAAGACAAATCTTTTGGAGATATATTATGAGCATGAGATTCCAATACTATTGAAAATTTTTCATCACTCTTTTCTTGTAGATTCTCCTATTGACAAGGTATGGAATTTCTATACTGATTTACATCATTTAGAAATAATCACTCCCAAAAGATTAGAGTTTAAGATAATAGAATCAAGCAGTAATAAAATAACACAGGGACAAACTGCCCATTTTTCAAGCAAGTTACTGACCAGAATGACCTGGAAAACCAAGATTACAGTCTGCAAACAATACACTTATGTCGATGAAATGAGTAACACGATATTCAAACACTGGAAACACACTCATGTTTTTCATAAGATAGATGAGAATCAAACCAAGGTAACAGATGAGATTGAATTTGAACTGCAGTACGGGTTTATTGGAAAAATGTTTGAATGGTATGCTCTAGACAAACTCAAAAAGATATTTGCGCATAGACAGCAAGCAACAATTAACGCCTTGAGTGGTCTTTAAACTATTTTAGATAGTGTAAAATCAAGACCTAACTATATCAACGCTTTTAACGAATATCAATAATCCAATACCTGAATTAATTTTTCATCAAAACCTTTTGAAACTTTCCATTTTGTAAAAAAGTAATTATGACACCATCTTACAAATTCTTCGTCTTCGCTTAATAGCACGGTTTCAAGATCTGCACTATAATTCAAATTTGGGAGACTTAGTGCTGCAGTTTTTTCATTTATTACCATGGTAATAGGGGTACAAGTACACATTTTCCTTTGAATTTTTCTTTCTTGAACATACTTTTCCCATCTTACACTTTTCAGTATGGTCTCACGTTCTGATGTGGTAGTGATATTTTCTTGTAATATGTACCGATGTTCAATATCATCATGTAGCATGAATCTTTCTCCAATTTCTCGGATATTTGGCAATGAAATTGCCAGTTTTATAGAATAGACGTGTTCTTTTGCATCTCTTATTATTTTTGACCAGATATGTTCAGATACAAGTGTATCTGCAGTAATGATTTTGGATTTTGAAATAACGTTATTTTCAATTGGTCTAAATTTTGGCATCATGGGATCATTTAACATATGATTCTTGAAAAATGTCTTGTGTGCTTCAAGAAATTCAATGGTGGCAATTTCCTTTAAAATCATTTTACCGTAGTTTGTTATAACATAATTATCCTCATTGTGTTTAACCATTAATGCATTCATTAATTTCTTAACATGATAGCGTATTTTTGCATCTGTGTTTATCCCAAGTTCTTCTCGAAAATCTTTCAGGCATAATCCCTTTGGATTTTCTTCTAGTTTTTTTAAAATTGTGAATTTTATTTTCCCGCCCATAAGAGAAAGGACATTTGGTTCATCATCATAAAGTGTGTCCATATGTAATAGACAGCATAGTGGTATTTACCCTTTAGAATATTTAACTTTAATAATTAAAATTATTTTTTATAATGTGTATCCTACTTTCAAATTTATCATTTGTAATATTGTTTGATTCTATTTCAATTTCTTATGATTTGTTTAATGATACAACCCAAATCTTCTAAAAAACTTATACTTTTCTTCCCAACATACTTTGATGAATAAAATCTGGGCATCAAATTGTTCTGGAATGATAATGAAACCAAGATTAGGATTACGAAAAAATGACTCTTCTTAGTCTGAACACAAAAGTGGTTGGGGCATGTTTAATTCTAAGTGTAATGATGCCGACAGTACTGTCTCTGTATTTTATAAATAATTCAGTTATTGGAAATGCTCATGTAGAAATTGTTTCAAACGCTATCTCTGCCTACGTTCCTATATCCATAGGATTAGCTACGCTGTTACTAGATCCAAAAAATATGATGAAAAAAGTACTATCAAAATTTGGGATTTAACATAACGCTTAATCAAATGAATGAAAATTTTACTGTTTTCCCATATCAGAATTTACATCTTTTCAGTTTTTATCTCAAAATATGTGCAAGTCCATTATGTTTGGATCTAATTGACATACCCATATCTTTTTTCATCTCTAGAATTAGTGCAAAATCTAGAGGCCTAACTATATCCCCAGCACGACATGCATGGGGATATAGTTAGTAGTGATTTTATCATACCCACGTGGAAATGAAATTAATCTAAAAATCTCTAACAAAATGTAGAATATTCATTAGACTAGACATCTCAGTGCATGCATGTCAAAAAAGGCTATTACATTTCACAAAAAATTAAAGGGAAAGATCTACATTGAAAGCGCAATTCCAAAGATTACCAATGAAAATCTTCAGATGATATACACTCCCGGAGTAGCATCAGTATGCCAGGAAATTTTCAACCACCCCAACATGAAATACGATTTGACATCCAAGGGAAACAATGTTG